>Ga0209742_10000015_pt1 | contig 90110 bp, 84 predicted proteins | sample DeeMarSeWOR38_10_FD_187462 | JGI IMG/M metagenome (GOLD analysis project Ga0209742, IMG submission 187462) | Marine sediment microbial communities from White Oak River estuary, North Carolina - WOR-3-8_10 (SPAdes) (version 2) | ecosystem: Environmental > Aquatic > Marine > Intertidal zone >...
ATTTCTGTGACACTGAGATCTTCACGCCACTTGCCACAAGTAAAGAGGGTATCTATGTAGCCGGCGCCTTTAACGGCCCCATGGATATTCCGGAATCTGTGACGCAGTCAAGCGGTGCTGCAGGAATAGCCTCAGGCCTCATAAAAAAACAGCGCGGCAAGGGTATTATCCACAAGAGTTATCCGGCTGAAAAGGAAATGGGCGATGAGGTGCGGATCGGTGTTTTTGTCTGTCATTGCGGCATTAACATCGGTTCTGTTGTTGATGTGCCCGAAGTAAGCAACTATGCGGGGGACATGGAAGGAGTGGTTTATTACACGGAAAGCCTTTACAGCTGCTCCCAGGACGCCCAGGAGGTGCTCAAGGAAAAAATTAAGGAGCATAACCTCAACCGGGTTGTGATCGCAGCCTGCTCACCCAGGACCCATGAACCGTTGTTCCAGGAAACCCTGAAAGACGCCGGCCTGAACCGCTCCCTCTTTGAAATGGTCAATATCAGGGACCAGTGTTCCTGGGTCCATGCCAATGAACCCGATGCTGCGACCGACAAGTCAAAGGATCTTGTGCGCATGGCCGTGGCCAAGGCACGACATATTCAGCCCCTGCCGGAACAGACTGTGCCGGTTAATAAAACCGGCCTGGTTATCGGCGGCGGCATTGGAGGCATGACAGCAGCCTTAAACCTGGCTGACCAGGGCTTTAGCTGTTACCTCATCGAAAAACAGGACAGTCTTGGCGGTAATTTCAAAAAACTGCCCCATACCCAGAAACTCATTGATCAGGTTAAAAAGAATAAACTGGTCACAGTTTACAACAATGCACAGCTCCAGCAGACTAACGGTTTTGTCGGCAATTTCTCTTCAATTATTGCCACTGGCAAAGGTGCCAAGGCCAAGGAAGTCACCCTGGATCACGGTATCATCATCATTGCCACCGGTGCCCGTGAACACCGGCCTGAAACCGTGCTGGGGAATCCCATCAAATATTCCAAGAAAATCGTCACCCAGAGCGAACTGGAAGAACAGCTGGCAGGAAGGGGCAAGAACCTTGCTCCTGACTCAGTCGTCATGATCCAGTGCGCCGGTTCCCGCGGAGATGACCTGAAATACTGTTCCAAAACCTGCTGTACGACAGCCGTGCAGAATGCCCTTAAGGTAAAGGAACTTAATCCTGACTCCCAGGTTATAATGCTTTACAGGGATATCCGGACGTATGGTTATGCCGAGGATCTATACCAGGAAGCGCGCCAAAGGGGTGTTCTCTTCATACCCTATGATATGGATAACAAGCCGACCATCTCTGAAAAAGGAGGCAAACTTTCGGTTTCCTTCTTTGATCCAATTCTGCAGGATGACGTCAGCATGAATCCTCAAATGGTGGCCATGAGTGTCGGTATGGTTCCTGAGGAAACTGACACATTGAGCAAACTCCTGAAAGTGCCTGTAACTGCTGACAGCTTCTTCCTGGAAGCGCATGTCAAACTGCGGCCTGTTGAGCTCCCGGTGGACGGTGTTTATGTCTGCGGTCTGGCTCACTCGCCGAAACCGATTAACGAGATAATAGTGCAGGCCCAGGCGGCATCGGCTAAGGCAGCCATGCCTCTGGTCAAAGGCTATGTTACAGTAGATCCCATTGTTTCAAATATTGATAAGGATATCTGCATCGGCTGCCGGCTCTGCACAAGTCTCTGTCCTTACCAGGCTATCCAGATGGTCAAAGATGAAAACAACCGGCCCAAGGCTGAAACCATTGTGGCATCATGCAAGGCCTGCGGGATCTGCGCCTCTCACTGCCCTGTGTTTGCAATCTCCATGGGCGGTTTTACCAACGAGCAGCTCACGTCCCAGATCGAAGCATTTGGCAGAAAAATTACTGAAGAGGAAACTGTGACAGCGTAAACCAACTGTCCTGATGTGGTTTAAGTGCATCATTTACAACAATGATTAAAGGATAAAAAATGAGCAAGGAAGAGTATAACCCGAAAATCCTGGGCTTTCTGTGCAACTGGTGCTGCTATGCCGCAGCTGATGCAGCAGGTGTCTCGCGCTACCAGTATCCACCTAACCTGCGGACAATCAGGGTAATGTGCACAGGTCGGGTCGATCCCGCCTTTGTTCTGCGGGGCTTTGTTGAAGGGGCAGACGGCATTTTCACCGGTGGCTGACAACTCGGCGAATGTCATTACCAGGTAGGTAATTACGACGCAATGGGTATGAATGCCCTGGTATTCAATGTCCTGAAGGAGATCGGCATCAATCCTGCAAGGTTTTCCCTGCAGTGGGCTTCTGCTGCAGAAGCACCTCGTTTTGTTAAACTGATCACCGAATTTACCGGAAAAATAAAAGAACTCGGCCCGTTGGGGGAAGCTGAAGGAATTGCTCCTGATGAGCTTCAGTCCAAGCTGGAAAAGGGTCTGGCTGCGGTGAGTTCTAAAAAGGTACGAATGGTCTATGGCACCACTGCCAAGGCAATCCGCAAAGAAGGTATCTTTACACCGGAATATATTAACACTGTTATCGAGGAAAAGCTGAGCAAGGCAATCGTTGGAGCGCTCTCCGCCGAGGCAGAAGAAGAGGGCACGGCTGCGGCGCCTGAAAAGAAAGGAGTCCCGGCTAAACCGCTGGCTGAAGCCAAACAGACTCCAAAGGAAAAAGCAGCACCTCAACAAACTGCTGCCAAAGCAAAACCGGCTCCAAAGAAACCATCCAAAACACCAGGCAAAAAGGCCGAACCTGCGCTCAAGAAAAAAACCTCTGCGCCCAAGAAAGCAACTGCTCCCCCGAAAAAAGCTTCAAAGAAGAAAAAATAGTAAAATATCACAAGCAAGTCTCAAAAACCCCGCTGTTTTCTGTTACAGAAAGAACAGCGGGGTTTTTCTTTTGTGTTTACAGGGGGACCCAACCTGAATAATATCATTTACGCGTTACTTTAGTTCTTCCTTTCTCTTCTAAAAAAGTTATCCAGGAAAACAATACAACCATCCAGAACTAGAATCCGGATAAGGAGGAGTCATGAAAAGAAAATGTTGTATAGCTATTATTGCTATTGCGCCGCTACTGTTTTCTGCCACATCCGCTTTTGCCACAAACGGCTATCAGCTTATCGGCATCGGTTCCTACCAGAAAAGCCTGGCCGGGGCAGTAACAGCCCTGCCGGGAAGCAATATGACCGCTGTTACCAATCCGGCAGGGATGATGCGCATCGGCCACAGGGCTGACTTTTCCATGGAGGCCTTCATGCCAAAACGCTCCTCTGATTTTACAGCCTTTGGAGGAGCAACAGCTGACAGCAGTTCAGAACTCTACGGCATACCGGCAATAGGCTGGAATGGCCCGGTGGGGAACCGGGACGACATGGTGTTTGGCGGCGGCATGTACGGCACCTCCGGTATGGGTGTTGATTACGGCTCAACATTGATGCAGCCGCCTATGGAAGGGGTTAGCCCGGGAGTGTACTGGGACGGTTACAGCAGTATAGCCTTCTGGCAGATGGCCCCGAGTCTTGCCTGGCAGGCCTCTGATAAACTGAGCCTGGGCGCTTCCATTAATATAGATTTTCAGCAGGTTGCCTTCCAGCAGCGCATGATGGCTGACACCACGGGAGACGGCCAGGGAAATATGGTGCTTAATAACTTTGATCTCAGCAGGGGGGCATCCGCCTTCGGTTTCGGGCTCAGTCTCGGCGTCCTCTACGATGTTAATGATATTGTAACTATCGGGGCAACTTACAAAAGCAAACAATTTTTCACCGACCTTGAATACCAGCTGGCCGCAGGTGATATTAATTTCGGCACGCCTCTTCCTGCCGGCACCTATAAGTTGGACCTGGATTTCCCGCAGCAGGCAGCCGTTGGCATTGCGCTGCATCTTTTACAATCGTTTACCGTTGCAGCTGATATCAAATGGATTGACTGGTCTGATACAATGGCTAACCTGGCTGTAAATGGCCCAGGCGGGATTAAGGTTCCCATGGACCCGGGCTGGGAGGACCAAATGGTTTTTGCCATAGGGTTAGCCTATAAGATAAATGCCCGGTTTAACCTGCGGGCCGGATTCAACTATGGCGCATCACCCATTGATGAACAAAGTGCCGCCAATAACCTGGTGCTGCCGGCAGTGGTTGAAACCCATTATACAGTTGGAGCTGACTACAGAATTGATGAGCACTGGGACATCGGCTGCCATTACATGTATGTCCCGGAAAACATTGTTACCGCAGGCCCGGGAACAAATGCTCCAGGTGTGAAAATTTCCCTGTCCGAGCAATCGTTCGGTGTTAACCTGGGTTACAGATTTTAAAAACTTTTTCGTTAGTTTCAAAGCAATGAACGACTCATCATATACCGTGAAACTGCCTCAATGGGTAGGAAAAATCCTGCCAGGGCCTGAAATTATCTATCCCACTGTTGAAGAACGTATGGAACTGGCAATTATACTTGCGGCCAATAATATTAATAACAATGGCGGTCCCTTTGGGGCGGCGATTTTTGAACAATATAGCGGCCGGCTTGTCGCGCCAGGCATAAATCTGGTTCAGCAGTCAAACTGTTCTGTTGTCCACGCGGAAATAGTTGCCATCATTCTTGCCCAGCAGAAGGTTGCAAACTTTGATCTCGGCGCTGAAGGACTGCCAGACTATGAACTTGTTTCTACTACAGAACCATGCGCCATGTGTTTGGGCGCTATTCCCTGGTCCGGGATCAACAGCCTTGTCTGCGGTGCCAGGGATGAGGACGCAAGAAGTATTGGTTTTGACGAGGGAGACAAACCGGATGATTGGTCCAAAAAACTTCAATCCCGTACCATTTCTGTGACCCGTGATATTCTCCGGGATAAGGCAAAAGCGGTTTTACAGCAATATGTTGACGCAGGTGGAATAATATATAATGGACGGTCCTTTGTAAAAAAATTAAAAATTAAACATAGGGGAGGGGAAAATGACAAACTATGAGGATACCCACCGCAAAACCATTGGCTATATCCTTTGGCTTTTCGGTTTTACTGGATCACACCGCTTCTACTATGGAAAACCCCTTATGGGCACCATTTACTTTTTCACCTTTGGCCTTCTGGGAATAGGCTGGCTGATTGATCTCTTTCTTATCCCCTCCCTGGACAGGCAGGCAGACCTCAGGTTCGCCGCCGGGCCCATTGATTATTCAGTTGCCTGGCTGCTGCTGACCTTTCTTGGCATATTTGGCATACACAGGATGTATATGAACAAGTGGCTCACAGGAATCCTGTATTTTCTGACTGGAGGGTTGCTGGGATTAGGGTACCTTTATGATTTCTGGACCTTGAACGACCAGATAACCATATTGAATCATTCCAGTTGAATGCTCTCAAGAAATCACAAGTTATGCAGGCAAGCTGCCGGCATGAATATGATGCAGCAAGAGCATTCAACCAAAAAGCCCAGCACTGGAGGCTTATTATGAAAAAACCCGGCATATATTTTTTTCTTCTCGTTGCACTCATTTTCCTTGCATGCCAGCAGAGCGAAGCGAAAAGTAAAAACTATTACAGAACCTTTGAGATCATTGCTATAGGCGAAAACAGCCTGACTCTGAAGGACAGTGACGGCAATGTCATAGAGGTCGAAAAAGATCCGGCAGATTACAAGGTGGGATACAAGGTCAGATATGACAGTGTGCGCCAGAGGCTGCGGCCTAGCCGCTGGCAGGATTATGAAGTCATCTCAGTTACCGGCGACACGACAACGCTCCTGCACAAAACAGGCGATTCGATTTCGGTAAAGGGAAATTACACAGGAAAATACGACATTGGTGATATGGTGCGCTATGATTCCGTTGACAGCAAACTGCAATTGGCGGAAGACTCAGGGCAGTGGCAGCAGTACAGGGTTGTTGAGGCATCGCCTGATACAATCACCCTTCAAGACAATTATGGTCAGCAGGTAATCCTGCACATGGATAACAATATATACCTGGCTCCCAGAGGTCTTTATATTGGGAAATACAAGGTTGGCGACCTGGTCCGTTATAATGCTGCCACCAATAAATTGAAAAAAGGCCAAATCCGCACATATGACTGGCAGAAATACGAGGTCAAGGAAGTAACTCAAGAGCAGGTTATTCTGCTCAATAAAAACAAGGAAGAACTGATACTGGAAAATACCTATGGCACCCAGTTTAAAGCTGGTGATCCCGTGAAGTATGATCGCTTAAATAACCTGCTGAAAAAGGTGCGATAAATTAGGGAGGAGCAGATAATTTTTGAGGAAATGTTGAAATGATCCTTACAATCACCGGCATAATGCTGATGTGTTTAGGATTGGTAGTCAGTATCGTCTTCTGGATGCCAAATATTTTTAACAGAAACAAGATACGGGCAGTTATGGGTAAACGTTACCCGCTTGTCTATGTGGTTTATATCGCCAATGGCCCGCTGCTTTTTCTTGCTGGACTCCTGCTTATTATCTGGTCAAAAATTTAGTATTTTGAGATTTTTCATGATATCAAAGTAAAAGAGAACTTTTGACAGTTGAGAATGACGGCAGGCTTCTCGGCAAGAAATGCCTAAAATATGGATAGCGGTAATCCAATTATTGAGGGTATTTTAGCTCTTTTTCTGCTTTTGTGGTTGTTTTACCAGCTCTAAAATCTCGGCTGCACATAATCTCTCAGCCAAATTCAAAAGCTGTCAACCCGTATTACGGATGTTAGGCTTTTCTGGTTAAAGCAAGATGGGAGCAGGAAGTTTACGCTAAAAGTTTGGGATCATTGGCCACCTTGCGGACAAGTTCTCTGTAATCCTGAGCGCCATTACAACCGGGTGCGTATTCGTAGATGGTCTTGCCATAGGCCGGCGCCTCGGACAACCTTACGTTATATCGAATGGGTACACAGAGCCTTTCCCCGTAAATCTTGCCAATTTTGTTCAAAATCCGTGATGTTTTCTTGACCCGCTTATCCTCGAAAGTCGGTACGATATACTTCAAACCGAGTTCAGGCCGATATTTCTGAATGGAGGAGATCGATCGGAGGAATTCACTAAGTCCCTGCAAAGACATAATTTCAAGGGCGACAGGTATCATCAGCTCATTAACATAGAATAGAACATTAACAGTGAGGGGATCCCATCCCGGCGAAGTATCGACAATGACGAAATCAAAAATTTTGTCAACGGGCTGCAACGCTTCACTGACAGTCATTTCGCCCCCATAATCCTTGCGGTCTATCATGCGCTTGACTCCTGCAAGGGCCTTACCACCGGCAAGAAGCCAGAGATTGCTTCGGGCCTTGGTCAAACATTCTTTGAGGGAAAGCTCCCCGGTTACAAGTTCGGTAAGTCCAGCTTTGGGTTTCACACCCAGCATGAAACTGTCCTGTCCCTGGGTGTCTGTATCGACAAGCAACACCTTGTATCCGGCAAGCGCCAGGCCGGCAGAGAGGTTGATGGCAGTGGTTGACTTGCCGACCCCTCCCTTGCTCAGGGAAACACCGATTTTCCTGGTAACAGTTTCACCTTTCTGGGCAGGCTTCTGCTTCTTTTCCTCTGCCGTTCTTTTTATATTAAGTGCAAATGATTGGCCACAGCTTGTGCAGCGGGCCTTTGTCGCGTTGGGAGGAATCTTTTTTTCGTCAATTGTATGCTTTTTATTGCAGTGAGGACAAATGACAAGCATTCTATAGCCTCCAAGTATTTAAGTTGTTGTAGTTCTGCAATCTAAACGGTCAAATCCACAATTTCTGTATGATGAAGTGCATTAATGTGCTGTTTTTCCCCTTTGACTTTGATTCCGGCAAAATCTACGCCAATGCTTGATCCACAATGTGAAACTTGGAGACCTGAATCCTAAATAAAAAAGCACAAGCGACCGGATGGCTATTTGGGGTTCTATCTAAATGCCAGGAACCTCCTGAGATAAATAATGAGAGTTTTTGTCTTTGTTTTTATGTCTTTTTTCGGCACTAGTGACATTTTTTGTCCTTGCCGGCTGGCCATTTGTTCGAACAGAGTGCTTCCTGCATTAATTTTTTTTGCTAAATATACTTACTTATGACTAGCTCCCAAGCAAGCTGGAAGGTTGTGTCGTTTTTATCTTTTTGCCGGCTTGAAAAAATCAAAGATCACTTAACAGCAGAATCAATTAAACATCGAAGAATAATATGCAATTATGGTACCAATTATTCATCCCTGAAAACTTTTTCCCGACAGGACTCCAGAAATTCCATCAATTTTGCTTTCGTAGTCTTGTCCATATTCAGGAATTCAATGCCGCAGAGGAATTCTTCCGGTCCCGAGGGACTGATATGCACAACTTTTCCCTGGAGTTTCTGAACCAGGTCCTCAATTTTAAGTTCAAGCGGCAATTCATCACCCACAGCGACCAGGATATCCTCGGAACCTAACCGAATTCCGATGCCGCCGTCATTGAGGGCAAGTACTTCATATGGGATTTTATTAATCTTGATGGAGACGGCATCATTTCCCTTGACACTAATCCTGAAATATTTACGCGCAATTTCATGCAAATCCATAATATTCTCCTGATTTGATTTGAGTTTGCAAACAGGCTGCCAGCGAAAGAAATAATATTATATCCATCTTACACTTTAATAGTCTTCCCATAAACTTGTTTATGGGATTCTGTGAAAACAATTGTTATTAAACGCGAATCCTTCATATTTTGCAATCGACATTCAAAAAATCTTTCTTCCGGCAAGTTGGCCACAGGCTGCAGAAATATCAGCCCCCCGGCTGGAACGAACCAGTACAGTGTACCCAGCATTCCAGAGTGTTTGCTGGAAAAGCTCAATCTTTTTATCTGAAGGACGCCGGAAGGGAAGGCCCGGGGATTCATTATAGGGCAGCAGGTTGATTTTGCAGGGTATGCCCTGAAGCTTTTGTGCCAGCATATCTGCATCTGCTTTTGAATCATTAATATCCCTGATAAGAATATATTCAAACATGATGCGCTTGCGTTTCGGCATGGGAAAATTTCTGCAGGCCTCAAGCAATTCATCAACCGGGTATTTATTATTTATGGGCATTAATCTTGACCGGATTGAATCATCAACGGAATGCAGTGAAACCGCCAGGTTTACATTGGTTTTCTGTCCCAGTTCCATGATTCTCGGCACCAGGCCGCAGGTTGATACCGTGATCCTGCGTTCAGAAAAATCAAGGCCTCGCTGTTCTGTCAGAATGTCAAGGGCGACTAACAGATTATCAAAATTTGCCAGAGGTTCACCCATGCCCATAAAAACGAGATTATTGAGTCCGGCAGATGTAGCATTCATATCAAGAAGCCAATTCCTGACCCTGACGACTTGGCCTACTATTTCACCTGGCGTCAGGTTGCGCTTGAAACCAATGGAGCCGGTCAGACAGAATTCACAACCCATGGCACAACCTACCTGCGTTGAGACACAGAGAGTTTTCCTGTCCTCTTCTGGAATAAGAACAGCCTCGATATAGTTGTCATCCTTTAGCTCAAAGCCGTATTTGGCCGTGCCGTCCTTTGCACGTTCAACCTCTCTGATGTGAGGCCAGTCAAAACTTGTCCTGGCTGTAAGAGTTTCACGCAGCTCCTTTGACAGGTCTGTCATTTGTGAAAAATCATTGACATGTGGTCGATAGAGCCAGGCGAAAACCTGAATGCCACGGTACTTAGGCAACCCGAGGCTGACAAGAAATTCAGTCATCCGGGGCAGAGATAGATTTGTGAGATCTGTTTTATTCATAATGGATCATAAAGATCTCTGGTATTCTGCCCTGAGGTCGCGCCTGTCATTTAAGCCGCCTTCAATAATCTCAAGAATTCTTTTTTTGTCCTTTGCCAGGCGTCCGGATATCGGCAGATAGTTTGAGGCATGATTAGCCTGAAACTGTACGCGGGCAAGGCAGATGGATTCCACCAGTATCTTGAGTTCTTGAAGGAGCATGTTCTGGTCAGGCAGATGGAAATCTCCTGAGCGGGCTTCATTGTACAGTGGTGTATTTTCCAGAAGCATCAAGGTCAAGACCGCTATCTGATTTGGCTTCATTTTTGTTAGAACCCTGCCTGTTTCCCTGGCATGGAGTGTTGACTGAGACCAGCCTGCGATACCAAGCAGGACAGTAACAGAAAGAAACAGGCCTGCGGCACGAACCTGTCCCGCTGCCTCAATCATCTGCTCGGCGGTGACGCCCTTTCTGATATTTTTAAGAGTGGAATCATGGCCGCTCTCAAGCCCCATATACACCCTGTCCAGTCCAAGGTCCTTGAGTCTTTTGAGTTCACCAGCTGTTTTCCTGAGTATGCTTTTTGCGTTGCCGTAAAGGCTTATGCGGCTTACCCATGGCAGATTCATCCTAATACTGGAAAAAATTTCCAAAAGTCTGGAAGTCGGGATGATCAGGGCATCGCCATCAGCAAGAAATACCCGTTTCTGGTTTTTGCAATAACGGGCTGCAAATGCAATATCGTCATTGATGCTTGCAGCATCCTTGATGCGAAACCGAACTCTTTTGTAGGCCCCGCAAAATGTGCACTTATTATGTGAACACCCTACGGAAACCTGCAGGATAATGGAATTGGCCTCACTGGGAGGACGGATTATGTTTCCTTCATAGTTCACAGCATTGATGCAGCAAAACACCCAAATGTATGAAATTACCCATTTTGCTTTGCAAACTCCTCCATGAAGTGTACCAGTTTCTCAACACCCTCGCGTGGAAAGGCGTTGTAAATGGAGGCACGGCAGCCCCCGACCGAACGATGCCCCTTAAGACCGTCAAGTGAGACTGCTGTAGCTTCCCGGACAAATTTTGATTCAAGCTCAGGGGTGGGGAGGTTAAAGGTGATATTCATCAGGGAACGGGAGTCCCGGCGGGCATGTCCCTTATAAAAACTGCTTGCATCTATGGCCTGGTAGAGCAGAGCAGCTTTATCCTGGTTCATCTTTTCTATGGCAGTCAATCCTCCGATTTTTTTCAGCCAGCGCAATACAAGCCCGATGGTATAAATGGCAAAGCAGGGAGGCGTGTTGAACATTGATCCCTTGTCAGCATGTGTTTTATAGCGAAACATCGTAGGGATGTTTTCCGGAGTCCTGTCGAGAAGATCTTCATGTATTATTACCACTGTACAGCCGGCAGGCCCCATATTCTTTTGGGCTCCGGCGAAGATTAGGCCGAAGCGGCTTACATCAATGGGCCGTGACAGGATATCAGAGGACATGTCACAAACCATGACCTTGTCAGTTTCAGGCATGGTTTGAAACTGGGTGCCGAAAATTGTGTTGTTGGAAACAAAGTACAGGTATTCAGCCTCGGCCGGAATCGTATAATCCCCGGGGGAGGGCACCCTGTCAAAATTGGTATGCTCACTAGTAAAGGCGACATTAATATTGCCAAAAAGTTTTGCCTCCTTGATGGCTTTCTTGGCCCAGGTCCCGGTGTTAAGGTAACAGGCTGTTTTTCCTGGGCCGAGCAGATTCATGGGCACCATGGCAAACTGCGTCGAGGCACCGCCCTGCAGGAAAAGCACCTTGTAATTCTGCGGAATGGACAGCAGTTCACGAAGCAGTGCTTCACATTCATCAACAACCTCAATGAATTCCTTGCTGCGATGGCTCATCTCAATGAGCCCAATTCCCTTGTCTTGAAAATTGACGATATCTTTTGCGGCCTGAACAAGAACCTCATAGGGCAATGTGGCAGGACCGGGGCTGAAATTATAGATGCGGTCAGGCATGATAGCTTTCCTCCAGAAGCAGAATTATGCAATAACAAAGTATAAATTATATATTTATTTTGAGCACCATGGATGGTTCGTCTGCTCAGCTTTTGATCCTACCATAATGACTGCTGGCGCAGGGCCTCGTAGAGGACAATACCGGCGGCATTGGCAAGATTAAGGCTTCTTATTTTACTGTTGCTCATGGGTATCGTATAACAGCGGTCTATATACAGTTTTATGATCTCTTCTGGCAAGCCTTTCGTTTCCTTGCCGAAAATGAGGAAATCTCCAGGCTCAAAAGCTGCACTGGTATATGGTTTGCCCTGTTTTTTGGTAAAAAAATAAAGTTTTGTTTCGTCCTGGGCCGTTAAGAAATCATCAAAACTGTTCCAGTAAACAATTTTTATATATTGCCAGTAATCAAGTCCAGCACGTTTCAAGTGTTTGTCATCGGTGCTGAACCCTAGAGGTTTTACAAGATGCAGCACAGTATCGGTCGCACCGCACAATCTGGCTGTAGTTCCTGTATTGGGAGGTATTTCAGGTTCTACCAGGACAATGTTGAAAGGGAGGATAGTGAACATTTATTGAGATTTACAGGAAGGAAATCACATGATCTTCCGACAGAATCACATTTTCCACCTGCAGGATTTTCTCGCTGCTGCTGGTATTGAACAGTTCAGCTGTGCGAGCACTTTCCTGGCGAAAAAGTGCCAATTCATCGTCCTGTAGTATGGTTTTTGCCTGGAATTTTATGCCGAATGGATTGCGGAAAACACCGTTATGCTGGATACGGTAATCCAGGTGCGGCCCGGTTGAAATGCCTGTTGAACCCACATAACCGATAATTTCTTTCTGTGTAACAGTGCTGTACTTCTTAAGCCCCTTTTTATAACTGTTCAAATGTCCGTAATATGTCTTGTAACCGCTGCTATGCCGGAGAATGATTGTTTTGCCGAAACCTCCCTTCCTGCCGATAAACTCAACTTTGCCATCCGCGGTCGCCATGACCGGTGTACCCCTGGGAGCCGCCAGGTCAACCCCGAGATGGGGTCGAACAACTCCGTCAACCGGATGCTTGCGTCTCATGGTGAAACGAGAGGTTACACGACCAAACGGGATTGGTGACCGGATGAACCATGTCCCCAGCGCCTCTCCATTTTCATCAAAATAGCCTGCCGGGGTATTTTCTGACGAAAAATGAAACCCTTCAAATTTGATATTTTCATTCTGGTAGCGGGCGACAAGAATTTTTCCATAGCCTACAAAAGCATCACCCTTGAAATATTTCTCAACCAGAAGTTCGAATCGGTCTCCGCTTCTTGTCTCCGTGTTGAAATCTATCTTGGAGGCGAAAATGTCAGCAAAGGCATGGATGATTTTAGGATCTTCCCCCAAGGCTGCAAACGATGCGTAAAGCGACGACTCAATAGTGCCGTAAATCCTTTCAATTCTGTACTCAAGGGAGACTGCCTGCCGGCTTGCCAGGTAAGAACCATCTGCAGCACGTTTTAGAATATGGGTATTCAGGAGACCGGAGGTATAGATAGCCTGGGCCATGGAGTTGTCCTGATCCAGTTGAATAGTAACGCGGTCCCCGGGTTGCAGCATCTTGAAATCAAGGGTCGCGCCAAAGCCAGTAATGATATCTGATCTGACTGAGTCGGCTATGCCTAGACGCTTCATAGCCTGGCTGAAACTTTCGCCCTGCTGTATTTCTCCTGAGATTTCAGTATACAGGGTTTGAGATGTCTCTGTTGGCGGGATGGAAGGTATATCCGGGATGGGGAATTTGCTGGCGGCAGATTCTTGTTTTACATTCTTCGCTGCTATAGGTGTGGCAATGGCCATGTTGCTCAGGTCTCCATTATTGAGCAGCAACAGCAGAACGATTGCCATCCAGAATGAAAGGCAAAGAGCCAAGTTCGTCAGCATTTTTCCCGAATTCATGATTTGTTTCTGTTAAAGTTTTCTGATCGTTATTGTGTGAAGGGATGGTGAATGTAAAAAATATTAAAGAAATAAGCGATTTTGACTAAAAAAATTATTGCACTTTGTACCAACATCTGAATCTTATTACAAGTTTGTTTTTAGACGCAAATAGAATAAATTATTATAATTAAGCAAGCTAAACGCAAACATTGTTGCTTTTTTGGCAATAAAGTTTACATTGTTCAGTCTTGCAGTCTTACAATTTAATTCGAGGTCAATAAATTAGAGAATGGCTCTCATAGTTCAAAAATATGGTGGCACTTCGGTCGGCAATCCTCAGAAAATCAAGGCAGTTGCCGAACGTGTTCTGGGTTACAGCCGCCAGGGACATGAAATGGTTGTCGTCCTTTCTGCCATGTCAGGTGAAACCGATCGCCTTATTAACCTTGCAAATAGCGTGCAAGATCAACCGGATACCCGTGAAATGGATGTTCTCCTCTCAACAGGCGAACAGGTAACCATTTCTCTTTTCGCCATGGCTGTTAAAGCTGCCGGATATGATGCCATCTCCTTTCTGGGTGATCAGGTAAGGATTCTCACCAGCGACATGCACACCAAAGCCAGAATCCAGGCTGTTGATACGGAAAAGATCAAAGGCCAACTTGCCCAGGGCAAGATTGTTGTTGTTGCAGGTTTCCAGGGAGTGGATGAAAAAGGCGACATTACCACCCTGGGCAGGGGCGGATCTGATACTACCGCAGTTGCTCTTGCAGCTGCCCTCAAGGCTGATCAATGTGAAATATTTACTGATGTCGAAGGGGTCTATACGACTGACCCCAATATCTGCTCTGCGGCTCGAAAGATAGAACGCATTTCCTATGATGAAATGCTTGAATTAGCCAGTTTGGGCGCCAAGGTACTTGATATCAGGTCTGTCGGTCTGGCAAAACGCTATAAAGTTCCACTGCATGTTCGGTCAACATTTGTTGATACTGAAGGGACATGGGTGGTCGAGGAGGATAAAGCAATGGAATCCATGCTGGTTTCAGGAGTAACTTACAATAAAAATGAGGCTCGGCTTACTATTTCCAGGGTGCCTGATAAACCAGGTATAGCCTCAAAAATTTTCATGCCCATTTCCGATTCCGGCATTGTGGTTGATATGATCATCCAGAACACCAGGGCAGGGGACTTGACCGATATGACCTTCACGGTACCGCGACCCGATTATAAAAAAGCATTAAAGATATTACAAGAGGTTGCTGCAGAGATTGGTGCTGAAGAAGTAAGCAGTGCAGACAATATTGCCAAGGTCTCCATAGTGGGTGTGGGCATGCGCAACCATTCAGGTATTGCATCCACAATGTTTCACGTCCTGGCCAATGAGGGCATCAATATCATGATGATAAGTACCTCAGAGATAAAAGTATCCTGTGTCATTGAGGAAAAATATACGGAACTGGCGGTCAGGGCACTTCACGATGCCTTTGCCCTGGATAAGAAGGATATTCAGTAAATTTCCTGACGCCTTGCTGAAAACAATCTCTCTGACAGGAAAATAAAGAATGAATCATCTTTCTAAATTCTGACCACAGACAAACTATAATGACTTACAAGGTAGACATATACGACACGACTCTGCGTGACGGAACCCAGGCTGAAAACTTCAACCTCTCAGTTGAAGACAGGATTCGCATCTGCCTGAAACTTGATGCACTAGGTATAGATTTCATCGAAGGCGGTTGGCCCGGTTCCAATCCCAGTGCGGTTGAATTTTTCAAGGCCATGCATGGTCATACCCTGAAGCATGCCAAGCTTACTGCATTTGGCTCCACCAGGAATTTCAACAAGTCTGTCGATCAGGATCCCAACCTGCAGGCCCTGATTGCTGCCAAAACACCCGGCATCACCATTTTCGGCAAAACATGGGACGTGCATGTCAGGGATGCCCTGCGCATCTCACTTGAGGACAATCTCACCATCATTGTTGAATCCCTGCAGTACCTCAAACCCCACGTTGAGCATCTTTTTTATGATGCGGAGCATTTTTTTGACGGCTTCAAACAGAATAGGGAGTATGCCCTTGCCACTCTTGATAAAGCTGTGGCAGGTGGGGCTGAATGCTTGGTGCTTTGCGATACTAATGGTGGTACCCTGCCCAACGAGATACCCCCAATTATCAATACCGTCAACAAGCACCTTGATGACATTGGGTGTAACATACCCCTCGGAATACATGCCCACAATGACTCGGAAACTGCTGTAGGCAACTCTTTCGTTGCGGTTTCCATGGGTATATCGCATGTCCAGGGGACCATGAACGGCTTTGGGGAAAGGTGCGGCAACGCCAACCTCACCTCAATTATCCCCGGCCTTGTACTCAAGATGAAATGCCAGGTAAATGCAGGCAAAAAACTTGAACGCCTTTATGAAACCGCTCGGTTCGTCAATGAACTCGCCAACCTGCCACATAATAAATACCAACCTTATGTGGGCAGGTCAGCGTTTGCTCATAAAGGCGGGGTGCATGTCCAGGCAGTAGAACGCAATCCCATTACCTATGAACACATAGAACCTGAAAAGGTGGGCAATGTCAGGCGCATCCTTATTTCAGACCAGTCGGGCAAAAGCAATGTCCTGTTCAAAGCCAAGAAATTCGGCCTTAACCTCGACAGCAAGGATCCTGTTGTCAGCAGCATTGTCCAGGAACTCAAGGAACTGGAAAATCAGGGCTTTCAATATGAGGGCGCCGAGGCTTCTTTTGAACTTCTGATGCGCAAGGCCCTGGGCACCAAGCGCCATTACTTTGACCTAAAAGGGTTCAGGGTTATCAGCCAGAAAACCAGCATGGATGAACCATCCCAGGATGAGGCAACAATCCGCATTGTCGTAGGGAATGAAGGAGAGGTGCATACTGCCGCCCTAGGCGAAGGACCTGTCAATGCTCTGGACAAGGCCTTGCGCAAAGCCCTGACGCGCTTCTATCCAAAACTCAAAGATATGGAACTGGCCGACTATAAGGTCAGGGTTCTTGCCGGTGAACATGGTACGGGCGCCAAGGTGCGTGTCCTGATACAGTCTCGCGACCAGCAATCTGAATGGGGCACGGTCGGGGTTTCCCATGACATTCTTGAAGCAAGCTGGCAGGCACTGGTTGATTCTATTACCTACAAACTCATGAAGGATGAAAAAAAACAGGGATGATGCAGAGTCCTCTCTCCGTCCAGCAGACCAATTGCGGGATAAGAGCTCTGCGGAAAATATTCTGGTCTTCCTAGTCCTGGCAATTTGTATTCTTGCAGCAAGTTTTTTTTCAGGTCACCGGCAGTTTCAGCAGAAAAATAACCCAGCGCCCCTTCCTCAAGAAACCGCAGGGAAGTATGTCTGGCTGACTGGTTCACCTGTTATGCAGGATGGACTCTATCTTTTTACCCCGGAACAGCTGGAAGATAATTTCCCCGCGCTAAGAACGCTTTGGGCGCATGGCGCAGCCCTAGATGCAACTCAAAACGTATATGCGATTCAATCCGATGCTGAGATGCCCCAACCGATGCCTCTGCCGCCAGAAGTGGCAAACATTTTTTTTCAGCCAATCCCCATAAACCGTGCCGATAAAACTATTTTAATCACCCTTCCTGGCATTGGCCCCGCGTTGGCAGAAAAAATAGTGCAGCGAAGAAGTCAAAAAGGTCCCTTCAGATCAAAGGATGAACTATTGCAGATATCTGGAATCGGCCCGAAAAAATTTAAAGCTCTTGTTGATCACATAACCTTGGACTAGCCTTTTTAGTTGTCTCCACGTGAAAAAAACAAGAAAAACAATCCTCGTTTTATGCGGACCGACCGCTGTTGGCAAAACCGAACTCTCCCTGCAGATTGCCGAAAGGTTTTCCTGTGAGATAGTGGGCGTTGATTCCATGCAAGTCTACAGATATATGGATATAGGTACCGCAAAGCCAACATTTGCTGAAAGAGCGCGCATCCCTCATTATCTTATCGATATTGTTGACCCGGATGATCATTATACGCTGGGCCGTTTTGTTAAAGATGCCTCCGAAGCAATTCAGACAATATACAGCCATGAAAATATGCCCCTGCTGGTCGGCGGAACCGGGCTTTATTTCAGAGGATTACTCAATGGGGTCTTTGATGAAAATACTTGTACTGCAGGAAATGGTGAAGAAGGCGTCCGAGAAAGAATCTTATCAATAAAGCTGGCGCTCCGCAAAAAACTACATGCAGTGGGGAGCAAAGTACTGCACCGTGAACTTGAAGAAGTGGACCCTGATTCGGCTGAGCGCATACATCCGAACGATACCCAAAGGCTTCTCAGGGCTTTGGGTATATACTACTCTACCGGTATTACGTGGTCAAAACATCTGGCAAACCAAAGGAAGAAAAATTCGCAGTATAAAACTCTCAAGATCGGCCTGACCCGACCACGCAAAGAATTGTATGCGCGCATTGACCAGCGGGTCCAATTCATGGCAGAGCAGGGGCTGCTTGCTGAAGTAAAGAAACTGCTAGACATGGGATACAGTCCAGAATTGAAAGCCATGCAGTCCATTGGCTATCGACATATGCTAAATTTCCTGAATGGCAGTTGGACCTGGGAGCAGACTCTCAAAACACTGGCCCGGGATACACGACATTATGCCAAGAGGCAATATACATGGTTTAATAATGATCCGGGAATTATATGGCATGATGTTCGTGAGAGGGATACAATTTTCATGACTATTGATAGTTTTTTAAACCATTCTACTTCTTAATTGAAGCATAGAGAACAATTGGAAAAAGAAGTAATTTTCATAGGAGCGGGCACTCGCGGTGCAAAACTGGTCGGCAACGAGTTCCAACCTTATATGGATTTTCATGGCAAAACCTGCCTTGAATATGTGGTTGAGGCAGCCATGCAGGCCAGGAGTGTGGGTGATATCTATATCTGGGGCAACAAGAAAACCCTAGAGAGAATCCTTGCTGAACACGTAAATCAGTATCGTCAGCAGCTGGTTATTGTTGAAGAACGTGAAAATATCATGGAGAGTTTTTTCTTCACGTATCTCAAGTATCTTTCCCGAGACAGCAATACCCTGAAAAGCATGGTCAGCAGCTGGGATTCAATAAATAAAGTCAACTGGAACCAATTACGGGAATATTTCAGAGGTGCTGATCAATGGGAAGAGCAGGTCAATGTCATTGTCAGCGATACACCTCTCATAAGTTCATTTGAACTTGATTTCATCATTGAAAACAAGAACCGCAAGGCTGACCTGATTATCGGCCGCACTGTCAGAAAAGATTACAAGGCTGTTCTGGAAATGCTGGGTGAGTTTCCGGATAGAGAAAGATCCATAAAGAACTTCTATACTTATCGTATTGACAACAAGGATATATCCTTGATCGTCAACAGCTTCATAGCGGGCAAGCCTCTCAAGTTGAACGAGAATATCTGGAACCTGGCAGGAAACTTCTATGCAAACAGGACCATTATTGCCGGGCGCAAAAAAAACCTGCGCAACATTGCTAAAAATCTCATTTTTTTTAAAAGGCTCTTTTTCCCCGGACACTTTGGAGCAGGGCAGGGCAGTTACACTTATACCGACCGGGCCAGGGCCGCCTTCTACCTGATCAATGCCTACAAAGCCATTGTTAAAAGCAAGAACAGCAGTGTTTATTATCGGGATCTAAAAAAGATTTATGAATGTATCCATACACTCATAAATCTCCACTTGGAATTAAATTTAAGCCCCTGTTTCGGGTCTGCATTTGATATTGACACCGAATACGAGGCCGATTTTACTCGACGGAACTTTTTTGCCCTGCAAAACATCTGTTACGAGTATTACAAGACCCATAACCGTCCAGAGCTTTAGGCCTATTTAAAGCAAGGTAAAATATGGACTTTCCACGCTCAGAAAAAAAATGGCTGTTCCGGCAAAAGTCCACCGATATTTCCTGGGAAGAGGTAAATAAAATTGCCCGGGACTCGGGTATTCCTGAAACCATTGTAAAAATCCTTGTTCTCAGGGGGTTCTCGGACAGACAGAATATTAACGATTTTCTCAACCCGGTACTAGAGCAGCTGCCGCGCCCCCATTTGATGAAAGGAATGGAAGAGGCTGTTGCAATCCTGCTGGGTGCTTTAAAATTTCAGCAACCGGTTACTGTTTTTGGCGATTTTGATGCTGACGGGGTTACAGCAACAGCAGTTCTTTCCCTGTTTTTTAAGGAACTTGGTGTCCCCTCGCATACTTACATTCCTGACCGTTTAAGAGAAGGGTATGGCCTCAACAGGAAGGCAATCGAGATAATCTATCACCATAATATGCAAAAATGGAACGATGCCGGGGTGCTCCTGACGGCGGACTGTGGCATCAGTGATGCTGATGCTGTCATTGCGGCCAAAAAACTCAATTTTAAGGTAATCATTACCGACCATCATAAGCCGCCGGAAATACTGCCCCAGGCCGATACCATACTTAACCCTCTGCAGCCTGGTTGTAATTTCCCATGTAAAAATCTGGCCGGTGTCGGTGTGGCATTTTACCTTATCCTGGGATTGCGCTCTGAGCTGATGGCTAGCGGCCACTGGCCTGAGGATAAAATCCCCAATCTCAAATCATATATGGATCTTGTGGCAATCGGCACTGTTGCCGACCAGGTACCTGTAACGGAGTGTAACAGGATAATAGTCAAAAGCGGCCTGGAGATACTTAACCAGGCCAATCGAATCGGTTTGCGAAAACTCCTTGATAATGCCAAAAGCCCCGTCACGGGAGTGACTGTTGAGGATATTGCCTTCCGCCTGGCACCGAGAATTAATGCTGTGGGTAGAATAGGGTCAGCGCACAAGGCGGTGAAACTCATGACCACAAGCTTCCCCGCAGAGGCGCAACAGTTAGCACTGGAACTTGAAGAAGCTAATAATGCCAGAAAAAGTATAGAAGCTAACATTTTTGCCGAAGCTGCAAGTATGATTTCCCCGGAAACCCTGAATAGTGAAAACTCATTGGTTCTTTATAAGAATGACTGGCACCAGGGTGTTCTGGGCATCGTCGCCAGCAGACTGAGCGATCAGTTCTGCCGTCCCACAATCCTGCTGACAGATTGCATACAGGAAGATAACCAAGACTTACTTAAATTTGTCAAGGGCTCCGGCCGTTCCATTGAAGGTGTTGATATCCACGAGGCAGTTTCTTCCTGCCAGGAAATGCTGCAACGCTTCGGAGGCCATGCAGGTGCTGTCGGGCTCACCCTGCCCGCGGACAACATTGAAATATTCAGGCATCGATTTCATGCATCAATTGAGGAACAATCCGAGAAGCAATCTTTGGTCCCCAGACTTTTTATTGATATGCAAACAACCTTAAATGATCTTGCAGACCCTGGGTTTCTTGCGGCATATACTTTGCTGGCGCCATTCGGGTCCGGCAATCCTGAGCCAATCTTCTGCATGACAGCACAAAAGCTTTCACATCCCAGACTCGTTGGTACCAATCATCTCAGGTTCACCATTATGGAGAATGGCAAATCAATAAACGGCATCGGATTTGGCTTTGGTAACCTGGCTGTTACATCACAGAAAAGCCTTATGGACCTGGCCTTCACTTTAAGGCTTAACTCATTCATGGGGCAGGAAAAATGGGAGTTGAACATTGTAGATCTGCGTCCAGCTGTTGCCTGACAAAAAGGTAACTGAAAGGTATATTTTTCTTGACGCAATGGGTATTTTTACCTAATAATGGCAAGGCATAAGTGATGGATGCTTTTTCAAAACACATGACCGCAACAGGTGGAAATTTTTAATAATGATTTAGGATAGTTGTAAGAAAAAGACTTCAAGGGGTTTACGTTAAACCCTTTGGGGTTATTTTTTTGCGCCCAAAGGTAGAAATATTTTGTCCTTAAATGCATACGACATTATGCAGCAAATGCCCCAACTCAATAAAAGGGTGCGTCAAAATCCCCGTAAAAAAGGTGACAGTCATGATGACAGAGCAGATAATTGGACACTTTGCAACTCAGTCTAATAAATACGAAAATCTCATGGAACGCATTGTTCCGCAATACAAAAAACAGCATGAAATCATTTATGAATTACTGCCTGAAAATTCGGATGAACCTCTACGCGTATTGGACCTCGGCTGCGGCAATGGCGTGTTGTCTGAACTTGTACTCAAAAAACTTCCCCATGCCTATGTTGTCGGTTTTGACATGACCCCTGTAATGCTTGAAACCTACGAAGAAAATCTCTCGGCATACCGGGGAAGATACGAGCTGATACTTGGTGATTACCGTTTTGACTCCATTGGCAGCAACTATGATATAATCCTGGCAGGCCTGACCCTGCAGCATCTCACCTGGGGTGAACGAAAAGATTTCTACAGGCTCATCCATTCTATTCTGAACCCAAATGGTTCATTCATCTTGAATGATATCATCATTGACGAAGACTGGGATACCCGGAAATTTCAATACAACAGCTGGATGCAATTTATTGCCTCAAACGGTGAAGACCCTGAATTCTGGCTTGATAAACACCTGAACAAGGATTATCCGGTAACCCTGGAAGATCACTTTCAATGGCTTGAGCAGGCAGGATTTTCAAAAATGGACTGCTACTGGCGATATCATAATTTTGCAATTACCATGGCCATTAAATAAAGCGGACAGAAATCTTCCTTTCTTGACAAATTCTTTATTCCGCAAAAAAAATAAACCCTATAGAAATACTGTTACGGGAAATTTTTTATTCATGTATCCCTGCAGAGATGACAAAATACATAGATCCTAAATCCCTGGGTTTGCAACAGCGAACAGTTGTTGAAAAAATCGGCGGGAACGACTACGCCATTGTAACAAATCGCAAGGGCAGGATAATTATGGCTGAAGGCAGAAAAATTCTTGCTAAAGCCGAGAAAATAAAGAAAGCGCGGCCAGGCTGCAGGGTTATGCTGAAGACCGTCGCACCTCTGTGCAGCAAGACTTCACAATACCTTGCAGATCACGGTATTGACGTTATCAGCCAGCAGCATGGACGGGATTGATCATAATTTCAATATGATATATAAGGTATAATGCCATGAATGCAGCAAGAAAAATTAAAAAGCTCTTTAAAAGCAAACTGACAATTGAGGGGGCAGGGGTGCATCTCAAGCGGGCCATGGGGTTCAGCGAAGTGCCACAATTTGATCCTTTTCTTCTTTTGGATGATTTTCGCTCAGGAAATCCGGATCATTACAGCAAAGGATTTCCCTGGCATCCACACCGCGGAATTGAGACAATTACCTATATTCTACAGGGTAAGGTTGAACACGGTGACAGCCTGGGCAATAAAGGCATCATCGATGCCGGCGATGTGCAATGGATGACTGCCGGAAGCGGTATTATCCACCAGGAGATGCCGAAGGGGGATGCAAGCGGCTGGATGGAGGGCTTTCAACTCTGGGCCAATCTTCCGGCCGCGGAAAAAATGATGGCCCCACGGTACAGGGAAGTAAAATCAAATGACATTCCGGTCATAACCTTAGAGAACGATGTGCAGATAAAGATAATATGCGGTTCGGTCAATGATGTCCGGGGGCCGGTTCATGACATAATGATAGACCCTGAGTATCTAGATATTACAGTACCTGCACATACTGTTTACGAACATTCCACCAAGCCCGGGCATACTGTTTTTGCGTATGTGATTGGCGGCAAGGGTTACTTTTGCAAGGAAAAAAAGCCGTTTACCTACGAGACAGAAGGCGAGAACTATTTTGATATGGAGACAGGTCCTCTTGCCAGCAATGGCACGCTTCTCCTGTTTGAGGACGGCAATTCAGTGCATATCGAAACCGAGGATAATGCGATCCGTTTTCTACTCATCTCGGGAAAGCCTTTAGGGGAGCCGGTTGCCTGGTATGGGCCCATTGTCATGAATACCCAGGAAGAACTGCAGCTGGCCTTTGATGAATACCGAAAAGGCACCTTTCTGAAGCACAAACAGGGATAATTGCATCACTGTTGCTGATTTTCTTTTTCCCGTCCCATGTCCCAGCCTTGGCGGTAACCGTCCCTGTATGCTTTTTTCAGAGCATAGTTCTTGAATTGGGGTTCCGGTTCTTTGGGCATCCCCCGGGCTTTTTTCATGCCGCTTGTATAACCACTTTCAAAAAATTCTATTTTAATCTGCTCACTGGTAAGTTTATTATCATGATAAATAGCTACGCACCGCTTGACGAGAAGCAGGGAGAAAACAATGAGCAGCACTTGGAGCAGCCGCAAACCAAAACGGGTAACAAAGGGTATTTTTCTGTCTTTTTGTTCCATAAAACAACAAGATAAAGCGATAATATGTTAAATTATTTAACTTATTTGAACAGGTTATATTAATTCACATGCAAACGATAAACCGGAATTACTCATGTCATTTCAGAAAATAATCATATATTTCGTGAATTATCCGGGAAAATTTATTTGGAGGTCATAAAGATGAACATTAACCTGAAATTGTCAAGCAAATTGATCAAACCGGGCTTAATCCCATGCCTCATGATTCTTTCGCTTCTTGCAGCCGATCAGTGCCTGGGACAGGGCTCTCCAGGTGAAAATGCTCCTGCAGGTTCGGACTCACACTGGTCCACATTCGTACGGGGCGGCTATGTATTCCAGTCTGATACTGATATTGATCACAGCAATGGATCTTTTACGGCAGACCGATTTTTCATTCAACCCGGAATAACATATACTCCGGAATATTCACACAGATATTCCCTGACTTTAGGATATGGCTACGACGGCTATGATTTTGAAGGGGAAAACGGTTTTGCTGCCTTAAAGCCCTGGGATGACATCCACTCACTGCGCCTGAGTGCATCAATCAGAATCAATAAAGGCCAAAATTGGTCATTTTTCATGGTGCCGACAATTCGTACTACCGGGGAAAACGGTGCGGATTTGAACGATTCTTTAACGGGTGGCGTTTTTACAGGATTCGCTTACAAGGTTAACGAAGGATTGACCATTGGTCCAGGTATTGGAGTTATATCACAAATTGAAGATGATGCGAACATTTTTCCAGTCCTAATAATTAACTGGAAAATCACTGACAGGTTAAGCCTGGAGACTGGGCAAGGACTTGGGGCAACTCTTGGGCCGGGAGTTTCGCTAAACTGGAAAGTTACTGAGAAATTCCATTTTACCTTGGGCGGCCGCTATGAAAAGTTGCGTTTCAGATTGGATGACAAGGCAGAAACACCAAATGGAATTGGCCAGGATGAATCTTTCCCGGTTTACGGGAGCATAACCTATAATTTCAGCTCAAAAGCAAAGATTAGTCTGATAGGGGGCGTTGAAACAGCTGGAGAGCTACAACTTGAAGATCAACACGGCAGGGCGATCGAAAAACAGGATTACGAGAGCGCACCATTTTTCGGATTAAGTTTTTATTTCAGCTTTTAGGTAATTTTGCTTCACATAATTTTCTCTGTAACCATTGAGGGAAAGCATTCAAATAAAACAAATAATGATTTTTTACGTAATTACAGAAATATAATACTATATAATAAAGTAATATATTAACCTAAATAAGTCCTGAAATGCCTTAGAGACAACAAAGAGCGCCTGATTGGAGTATTATCAATAAAAAAAAATCTATAAGCAAAGCAGGGGATCACTTTATAACACAAAAGAACCAATAATATATTGTAATTACAAATAGATAAATAATTTAACATAATATATGTTATGCGACATTATAATATATTCTGTTTGTTTTGCTATTGGGTGCTGACAATAAAAGGATAATTTCGTATATAATTGTTGCGTTCCCGCTTTGTCTCATTCCGCTAATTCAAATTTTGGGGAATTTTCCAATGAACAATAGAGAGATTTACCAGGATCCTTTGGTAAGCCGTTATACCAGCACTGAAATGCAGGAACTTTTTTCTGAACACACCCGCATACAGACCTGGCGTCAATGCTGGATTGCCCTGGCCGAAGCCCAGAATGAACTTGGTCTTACTGATATTGTCAGTCGGGAAATGATTGACGAATTGATAAAACACGCCTCAGACATTGATTTTGAGCTTGCTGGCAGCAAAGAAAAGGAAATCAGGCATGATGTTATGGCTCATGTATATGCCTATGGCCAGAAATGCCCTAAAGCAGAACCAATAATACACCTTGGCGCTACGTCACAGTTTGTTGTCTGCAATACTGACCTGATCCTGCAGAAAAAGGCTCTGCATCTGATCAAAAACAGCCTGGTAAACGTTATTGCCAATCTAGCAAATTTTGCTAATAAATATAAAAACTTAGCAACTCTCGGTTATACCCATTATCAGCCGGCACAGCCCACTACGGTCGGCAAACGGACCACTCTTTACATCCAGGACCTGCTCCTTGATCTTGATTATCTTGAGCATCTTGAAAAACAGATTAAGGCCCGTGGGGCTAAGGGCACAGTTGGCACCCAGGCCACCTTTCTTGAATTATTCAAAGGTGATCACGAAAAAGTCAGACAGCTTGATAAACTTGTGTCTGCCAAGCTTGGTTTTGACCAGCATTTCCCCGTTACCGGACAGACCTACCCCCGGAAACTTGATATGAAAACAGCCGAGACCCTTGCAGGCATCGGTGCTTCGGCCCACAAATTTGCAGTTGACATGAGGCTGCTTTCCAACCTGAAAGTCCAAGAAGAACCATTTGCCCAAAAACAGGTGGGCAGTTCTGCCATGGCGTATAAACGTAACCCCATGCGTTCAGAACGCATGACAGGGCTGGCACGTAAACTTATGGGTTTGACTGCGGACTTTTCTGCAACCTGTGCAAATCAGTGGCTTGAAAGAACTCTTGATGATTCGGCAATCCGTCGCATGGACATTCCACAGGCCTTTCTCTTGACCGATGCAATATTAAAGCTTTACATTAATATATCTTCTGATATTGTTGTTTTTCCGAAACAAATAGAAAAACAATTGCGCCAGGAATTACCCTTCATGGCCACAGAGAAAATTTTGATGGCAGGGGTTGAAAAAGGCAAAAGCCGGCAGAAATTACATGAAATAATCAAAATGCATTCCCTGGCAGCCGGGAAAATTGTCAAGGAAGAAGGCAGGGACAACGATCTGCTGCACAGATTAGCACAAGATGATTACATCCCCTTTACTTTTACAGACATGGAAGGCATGATAACTAATTTTCAGCAATTTACGGGAAGAGCAAAGGAACAGACCGAAGAATTCCTGCAGGAAATTGTCCTGCCCCGACTCAATGCTTTTAAGGATGTTTTGGGGAAAGTAGATGCTGAACTTTCTGTCTAGTACTCCACTCTAATTTCATCAGATATTGTTGCTATTATATATTTATGGTAAATGGGATTGGCATGAACAAAGCCTTGACGGGTAAAGTTGAGAACAAGAAACAATGTTCAATCCTGCGGATGGAGGTTGCTCCTGATCGGATACACTTCCTAAAGTTTATTCTTGAAGGTTATGACGGTTGGGCCCTACTTTCTACAGTAGATTCGAGGCAAGGACTTGTGGAAATCCGCTACCCCGATGGAATTGAAAGTGAATTAATAAAATTGCTGCATAATATCAGACCTCAAATTGTAAAAAATATTGCCCAGGACCTTACGCCATGAAACGTTTTGTTTCTATTCCATTGCTGGTTGTATTGCTTCTCTTTGCCTTTGCCCGCCTTACTTCTGCAGAGGACCCAAATAATCAATTAACGACAGAGGATCTGAGCGGTAAAATTTTCAGTCTTTCGGAATGCGTTTCAATCGCCCTGGACAGCAGCCCGCAGATCCTCTACTCACAAGCGGATATTATTGAAAAACAGTATTCACTTGAAAGCTCCAAAAAGGATCTCTACCCTTCCCTTTTCTTTAACTACGGCTACCAATATAATCCAAATGCATATACACCATATGGGGCAATTGAAAATTACTACAATTACGCATTCTCCATTGAACAGCCCATTTACCGGGGCCGTTCTCTTGTCACCAGTGTGGAACTAGGGGAACTCGACCTGGAACTATCCAAGGCTACCATGGCACAGACCAAGAACGATATCATCCTTGCTGTGCATGAGGCCTACTATAACCTTCTGAAAACCAGGAAGTTTGAAGAGGTTGCCATACAATCGGTTGAAGAGAGAAAAGCCCATCTCAAGGATGCCCAGGCGTTTTATAAGGCCGGACTGATCCCAAAGAACGATATGCTGCAGAGCGATGTGCAGCTGTCCGGGGCCCAAATTGAGCTTCTCAGGGCCAAGAATCTCTCCACCATGGCCCTGGCGCAACTTAATACCCTGCTGCGCAGGCCCGTGGAAACACAAATTGAGGTCGAAGATATCCTCAAGTATGAACCGAGTGAAATTTCCTGGGAACAGGTTGTTCAACAGGCGAAAATATACCGTCCGGAACTGAGGCAGAGCGAAATTGTTATTGAACAGGCTGACAAGAATATAATTCTTACCCGGGCCCCCTACCTTCCTGCTGTATCGCTTTCTGCTAACTATTTTAAACAGGGAGACACTCTCACTGCTCAGGATTATCCGCTTGGTCCAAGCGAGGTAACCACTGCACAGGCCACCCTTGAATGGCGGTTCTGGGCCTGGGGCCAGAGTAAGGATGAAATGGCCGCTGCCAGGTATAATATGAAAAAGGCCCAGGAAAGCCAAACAGAACTTCTTGATAATATCATCCTGCAGGTCAGGGGGGCCTATGTTGACACCCTTGAGGCTGAGTATAATATTGGGGTGACTGAAAAGGCGATTGAGCAGGCTGAAGAGGATTTCCGCATTAACCAGTCCAGGTACAAGGCGCAACTCGGGACAACAACCAATGTGCTTGACGCCCAGACACGTCTGACCCGGGCCAAGATCGAATATTACAATGCCCTGTACAATTACCGCATATCCCTTATGAGGCTGGCCTGGTCCACAGGGACGCTTATTCTTTAAAATTGCAAGATTCTTCTGCTACATGAACACAAGTAAAAAAGCATATATAGAGACATTCGGCTGCCAGATGAATGAGCGTGACTCGGAAATCATGGGCCAGATGCTCGCCAATGTAGACTACAGCCCTACCGGGGATATTAAGCAGGCTGATATTATTGTCATCAATACCTGCTCCATACGTGAAAAAGCTGAACAGAAAGTTTACAGCTTTCTTGGCAGGTTAAAAAAACTCAAAGAAAAAAAACCCTCACTTATTATTTCTGTTGCCGGATGTGTTGCCCAGCAGGAAGGAGAACGATTGCAGGCCAGAATGCCACAAGTTGATATAGTCCTCGGTCCGCAACAGATTTACAGATTACCGGAACTGCTTGATAAGGCTGTCCGAAGGAACAAACCGCAACTCGCTGTGGATTTATCACCCAGCTTTAAAATTCCCAGTTATTCTTCCTCCTCCCCTGTCAAAAAAAACCGGAAGAGTAATGAAAAAGGGGCTACCCCAGATTTCAAGAGGTTCGTCACCATCATGCAGGGCTGCAACAACTTCTGTACCTATTGCGTGGTGCCGTACACCCGGGGCCGCGAAACAAGCAGGCCGCCCGAGGATATTGTTGCTGAAATATCAAATTTAGCCCAACAGGGAGTCAAGGAGGTGACCCTTCTTGGCCAGAATGTCAACTCGTATGGCAAGGTTTCAGACGGGAGCCTGCAATACCTCTCTTTCCCCGGACTTCTCAAACAAGTTGCCGCAATAGAAGGGATTAAACGGATCAGGTTTACAACATCCCATCCCAAGGACCTTTCTTCAGAACTTATCGAGTGTTTTGCTACCGTTGAAAAGCTCTGCCCGCACTTTCACCTTCCTGTCCAATCAGGCTCGAACCGGATTCTGAAAAAAATGAACAGAAAGTATAGTGTCGAGCAATACCTTGCACGGGTTAAAGCATTAAGGCAGACGCGGCATGATATTGCATTGACCACAGATATTATTGTCGGTTTTCCCGGAGAAAAAGATGAAGACTTCCAGGATACCCTACAGCTTCTGAACACTGTCCGCTATCATGGGGCTTTTTCCTTTAAATATTCTGACCGGCCCCAGGCTAAGTCCATTGCCTTTGACAATAAGATAGACGAACATGTCAAGTCCGAAAGACTCAAGATTCTGCAAGCAAGACAAAATGATATCAGCTTGCAGCGTAACAGAGAATATGAAGGCACCGTCCAGCTTGTTATGGTCGAAGGAGAAAGCAAAAATGCTGCCGGCCAATGGAGCGGCCGTACAATGTGCAATGCCATTGTTAATTTTGAAGGCCCTGCTCTTTCTACCGGCCAGGAAGTTTACGTAAGAATCACTGAGGGACTCCTGCATTCCTTGAGAGGAAACTTTGTCTGCACTTATTAAATACAAAACTGTGTTTAGCACCATGAGTGTCAGCCTGGCAAAAATACTCTGGGGTCAGGTATGGCGTCCATAATCAAACGATATTATTGGGCCCTGTTACTGACAAACGGACTTTTTATGGAGTTATCATGATTGATCTGCACACACATTCGATTTTTTCTGATGGAGAACTTGTCCCGGCCGAACACCTCAGACGTGTTGCTTTTCTTGGGTATGAAGCGGTTGCTATTACAGACCACGCCGATTCGTCAAATCTTGATTTTATCATTCCCAGGATTGTTAAAGCAGCCGAGGACTTAAACCCCTTTTCGAAAACAAGACTCATTCCAGGGATTGAACTAACCCATATTCCTCCGGAAATGTTTGAAGAGCTTGTTGCGCAATCAAGGAATCTTGGTGCCAAAATCATTGTCGGTCATGGCGAAACCGTGATGGAGCCGGTCAAAGCCGGGACAAACCTCGCTGCAATAAATGCAGGGGTAGACATTCTGGCCCACCCGGGCTTCCTCACCAGAGAAGAGGCACTACTGGCAGCAGAAAAAGGTGTTTATCTTGAATTAACCGGCAGAAAGGGACATTCATTGACCAATGGTCATGTTGCGCAAATTGCCTCAGAAACCGGAGCGCTTCTCGTTGTCAATGCCGATGCCCATGGCCCGGGCGATTTCATGAGTGCTAAAATGGCTGAAACTGTGGCGCGTGGAGCAGGCCTGGATAAATCCAGGTATGAAAAACTGCGCCGGGATATGGCCGAGTTGGCTGAGAGGAAATAAGATAAAAAGGCCGAGGGTAAAAGAATAGAAATAAGGCTAACGGCATAAAGTTAACAGATAACCGTTGACCGCTATGTCAATCATCAACAGCTTTGCATGTTAGCAACACTGAAAGCTTGTTACTCTCCAACCAGCATCCAGTAGTGGATTGCTGTTCTACCGCTTTCCTTTTCCCGACCACTGATGGCTACCCTGTTGATTCTGCGCTTTAAGGTGGTGCTGTTGGTAATTGTTGCAAAATCGCCCCGCATGGTTGCCTGGTTCCAACCCAATTCGCTGACGTAAATACCAAGGGTACCTGAAACATAACGATCAGGATACAGCAACTGTGCTCCAAAAAGTTCTGGTGCAACATCAGAGAGCTGACCGGCGGCAGGGACTTTTTCGCTAATCGGCAGGTCGACCCTGCCCAAAACCATTTGAAAATGCTCCATGGTCGACCAGTCCGTTCCAAGGATTGGCTCGCGGGGTATGGCAAACGGGTCTGTATAATTACTGACAGGGCCTGGATCCTGTAAAAGGATCGCTTCGTAACCGAAAGAACGGATATCTTCAAGCAGGACCATGTTGTATTCTCCGTATGGCACAGCAAAAAAACGCGGTCGTTCTTTTAGCTTTTCAGATAGTATACTGGTGCTCAGCTCCAGATCTTCCCTCATCCAGGCCCTGTATTGCTCCATATCCATGCCCGAAGGTGTAAAAGCCATATGCCCATGAGCAAAGCCATGGTTCTGGAAATCAACTCCTGCAGCCTTCATTTCCATGACCTGGTCCCAGTTCATATAATTCCAGTGTTTGTTTTCTGTGGCTTTGACGTAGAGAAATACCGTAAAGGGGTAACCATACTCCCTTAAAACAGGCCATGCATTTTCATAGACGCTCCTGTAGCCGTCATCAATTGTAATTACCACACTTCGCTGAGGCAACTTCGTCTCTTGCCGCAGAAATTGAAGTAATTGCTCCAGGGGTATGACCGTATATTCATTATTCTTCAGGAATTCCAGTTGCTCCCTGAATCGCTCAACAGTGATATTGGTCGTGGGATACCTATCCTCGCCGAAACGATGGTAGATGAGCACAATAACGCTATTTTCTTCTGCCTCACTAGCATCAGTTATTTCCTCAGCAACACCTGGGGAAACAGAATGAAAAATCAGGAAAACGACAATAAGTGGAAAAATATAACGCATGAGTTGAAAACTAGAGAGATGCCTTGGCTGATTCAGCAACGATGGTGGACTTGGTTGCAGGATTTGAAAATTCTGATTGATCAGGATCTGAGAGACGGCAACTGTCATATTTCTTCAGATCATTGGACAGAATGATATTCTTAATCTCTTTAACATACTCTTTTCCTCTGGCGGAATACAGGGTAAGCCCCTCGGCCAGAATGAGCGAATCGTCAGTTTGCCTGCGAAGTTGCCTGAACTGGTCATACGGGTCCAGGCGGTTCAGGGTGAGGTGATAGGCCCGAACTGAGTCAAGTATATTCTCATAGGCTTTGACTTTATGGGTTTTGCCCTCATCACGTTTTGAGGGCACTATACCTTTGGTCTTCCAGGTCCACATACCGAATAGGCTGTTGCCCTCCTGGGCAAAACGCGAACTTCCCCATGAGGATTCCAGGGCCCCCTGGGCAAGAATTATACTGGTCGGCACTGCATCAACACGCTCCAGAAGACCTTCAGCAGTTGTTGTCCGGTAGTTTCTGCATAGTTTTTGAATAAAGTTTACCTCATCTTCAGCCAGAAATTCGGACCAGGAACACTCGCTCTCATAGTCAAGTCCGGAATCAAAATTAATATCTTCAAGCGAACAGTCAATCTTACTGAGTATCGACTCAAGCCTGTTTCTTTTTTGCAGCGCTTCCTGGCGGACAAAAAGGGCATGCGGCAGCAGGGAATGTAGAAAAACCCTTTTCTTGATGCTAATATCCTCCACAGCATTCAGGTCAACCGGATAGGATTCAATGAAAAAACGGGGCACCTCCTGAGTTGGCTGGATTTTCCACAATCCGTAATGCTTAAGTTTATTAATCAGATAATCAGTTGCCTCATGATTCTGCACAGATGAAACAGTCTGTTTCTGAGGTTGGACTTCTGCACCGGAAGTCTGGGGCGCATGCTGGTAAAAAGTTTCCAGGGTGTTGACCATGAAAACAAGAATTGCCGTAATAATCCCTAAAGACAAATAAACGGCCCAGCTCCGCACCTGGTACTTGCCGAAGTGCATCATGTGGTGACTGTCTTTATTTTTTTCTGGATTTTCGCGCTCTGGGGTAGGAATATTCATATGATTCCCAAAAATATGTTTACTGCCGATTTGGTCAAAGGGGGTTCATATAAATAAAAAAACGACAAATAGTAAGTTTGGGAAATAAAAACCAAAACCCATAATACTCTATTTGAAGAGGAGGGGATAGAAAAAACTATTCTTTTTTCTTCAGATCAAAGAGGCCAAGCTGTGCTTTGGTCTTCTTCTTTTCTGCAGCGGACTGCACAACATCAATGTTTTTTTCATGCGTCGTGGCCTGTTCGGGTTCAGGAGATTGGGGCAGGTTTTCATTGTTATCCTTATTTTTTTGCTCAGACCTAATTTCCTCCTGCTGCTCAGACACCCTGGCTGTCAGTTCCGAAATGCGCCTGACGGTTCGCGTAGACAACCTCTTACCGATTGCGCCCTCGCCTTTAATCAAGTACTCATCAAATTCCAAGCGCTGGGAGTTTATCTTTGAACGGGCAGAGGGGATAAAATCGATGCGGACACGGACTCCTTCGCCGGTCTGCAGGAATTGGATCCAGGACTTCTTATGGGCCGGGAAAAGGTGGTATTCCTTATCCAGAATAAATTTTGGCGTTGTAAACCGTTTGACATAGGTCAGGCTTTGAGAGCCCTCCCTGTAAAGCAGGTTAAATACCGTTTTTCCCTCTACCTTTCCGGCCCAGTAAATATCATGATCGGCAAAAATCTTATCCGGTACCTTGATCGCCTTGTAGCGTCCGTCCTTATGGATGAGCAAGATCTTATCATACTCTGAGCAGGAGAATGTCATATCACAGTCTGTTTTGACCTGGTAGCCGAAGAGCCCGGTTTCCCTGTGATAGCCGACTGTGAGATTGGAGAGGGCTACCTTTCTAGCCTTTACTTCGGTAAAGGTCTCAAGAGTGGTTCTGCGCGGATAATGGCGCCCGTATTTCTTAAGGAGATTATCCAGGTAACTGATCGTAAAGCCGACAATATCCTTGAGTTTCTTTTCAACATCCTTGATGGAACTCTTTATCTCTTTGATCTCATTGCGCTGCCTGTCAATATCAAAACGGGATATGCGCTTGATGCGGATTTCAAGCAGATGTTCAATATCATCCTGGCTGACCGGCTTGATCAGTTTCTCCTGAAAATTATCAAGACTCTTTTTTATTGTATCAGTGATAGCCTTGTAGGTTTTACACTCCTCAATTTTCTTGTAGATGCGCTCTTCGATGAAAATCTGTTCCAGCGTCTTTGCATGAAGCTTGTCCTTGAGGCGTCCCTGCTCTATCTGCAATTCTTTTTCAAGGTCTTTGACAAGTTTTTCAGTGTTATAATGGAGCACCTCCTCAACGGAAATATTGACCGGCTGGTTGTCTTTGATGACGGTGAGATTGGGGCTGATCGGGACTTCGCAGTCAGTAAAGGCGTAAAGGGCCTTGATGGTATCCTTGGCGTAAATGCCCCTGGCCAGCTTGATCTCAATTTCAACCTTTTCAGCAGTATAGTCATTTATGGACTGGATCTTTATTTTGCCGCTTTTGTCCGCCTTTTCAATGGAGTCAATGATTGAGGTGGTGGTGGTTGAATAGGGAATTTCTTCAATAACAATGGTTTTTTCATTCTTTTCAATAATTTTGGCTCTGCATTTGAGGCGGCCGTTGCCATTATTATATCCTGAAACATCCAGCATACCCCCCTGCTGGAAGTCAGGATAGAGGGACACTGGCTTGCCCTTGAGAATTTTTTTCTGGGCCCGGAGGAGTTCGCTGAAATTATGGGGCATGATCTTGGTCGCCATACCAACGGCAATTCCCTCTGCCCCGAGGAGGAGCAACAACGGAATCTTGGCAGGCAGGGTAACCGGTTCCTGCATACGGCCGTCATAGGATGGCTGGTATTCTGTAAGGTCCCTGTTGAACAGGGTTTCTTTTGCCAGGGACGTAAGACGGCATTCTATATAGCGGGCAGCAGAAGCCTGGTCACCTGTATATATATTGCCGAAATTCCCCTGGCGTTCAATGAGGATATCCTTGTTTGCCAGGTTGACAAGGGCGCCGAATATTGAGGCATCGCCATGGGGATGCAGCTTCATGGTCTCGCCGACCACGTTGGCTACTTTTTGAAAACGCCCGTCATCCATATTATACAGCGTTTGCAGGATACGTCGCTGAACCGGCTTTAAACCGTCATTTATATCCGGGATAGCCCGCTCTTTGATGACATACGAGGTATACTCTATGAAGTTTTCATCAAAGAGTTTGTGCAATTTTCCAAATTCAGCAATATTTTCCATGGAATGGTAATCAGGTGGATTTTCTGGCATGCCTTGTGTGAAATACGTACAATTAAAGGGAGTCCAACCAGGCTGTTTATTCTTCTAAATGAGGTTGTTCATAATATATTCTTTGCGTTCCGGGGTGTTTTTGCCCATGTAAAAATTAAGAACCTTGGGAACTTCAGAAAGTTTGTCAATATTGACCTGACGCAGGCGCATGTTCTTACCGATAAACTGCTTGAACTCGGAGGGAGAGATCTCCCCCAACCCCTTGAAGCGGGTCATTTCAACCGACTGTCTTTTTCCCTCGCCTGAAGACAGCTTTTTCGCGGCTTCCGTCTTTTCTTTCTCGCTGTAACAGTAAATCGTCTGTTTCTTATTGCGCACCCTGAAAATGGGAGTTTCAAGAATATAGATATGCCCGAGCTTTACCAGCGGCTCAAAATAATGCAGAAAAAAAGTCAACAGCAGATTCCTGATATGCAGCCCGTCCACATCCGCATCTGTGGCCAGTATTATCTTGTCATAACGAAGATTGCCCACTGATTCCTCGATATCAAGGGCCTGCATCATGCTATACATTTCTTCATTTTTATAAAGAAGCGGCAAGCTTTGGCCGAGAACATTCAGGGGTTTGCCTTTCAGGGAAAACACGGCCTGGCGCATGGGGTCCCGGGAGCTGACAATGGATCCTGCCGCGGACTGCCCTTCCGTAATGAAGAGCATGTTCTCGTCTCCGGGGGGCGAGGGCCTGTCCTTGGTGGGATGGTATTTGCAGTCCTTGAGGTTCGGGATCTTCAGGGCAACCTTTTTAGCCTTTGCCCGGGCCTCTTTTCTTACGTGTTGCAATTCCTTGCGTACCCTTTCATTCTGCAGGATCTTTTCCAGCATGCGTTCGGCAACGTCAGAGTTTTTATATAAATGTGCGCTGACAGCATCTTTGACTTCATTGACGATCCAGGAGCGGATCTCGGTATTGCCCAGTTTATTCTTTGTCTGTGACTCAAAGACCGGGTCCTTGATCTTTATTGCCAGTGTCCCGACAATTCCTTCCCTGACGTCTTTGCCCAAAAACTTCTTGTTGGAGAATTCATTCACACCCTTGAGAATGCCTTCGCGGAAGGCTGAGAGGTGGGTGCCCCCTTCACTGGTATAGGTACCGTTCACAAAGGTGAAATAGCTGTCTCCGTAGTTGTAGGTATGGCAGAAACAGAATTCAAGAGTTTTATCTTTTGCATAGATCGGTTCATAGATCTGGCTGCCGTTTATTTCCTCTGACAGAAGATCCTGAAGGCCGTTGGCGGAAAAGAAGCGTTCTTCATTTAGATACAGGTTGAGGCCTGAGTTGAGGTAGGCGTATCGCCACAGCCGTTTCCTTAAATACTGCTTATCATAGGAAAATTCACCGAACAATTCTTCATCCGGCAAAAACTCAACAAGGGTGCCGTTGCGTTCCTTGGTCTTTCCCTTGTCCTCTTTTTTGAGAATGCCCTTTTCAAATTCAGCCATGGCATACTCTCCGTCCCTGAAAGAGGTGACCCGAAAAAGTTTAGACAGGGCATTAACCGCCTTGGTGCCAACGCCATTCAACCCTACAGAGAACTGAAAGACATCGGTGTTATACTTGGCTCCGGTGTTTATGACCGAGACACACTCAACCAGTTTGCCGAGAGGAATGCCCCGGCCATAGTCCCGCACCAAGGTAAAACCGTTGTCAGCGATGGCAATATCAATTCTTTTGCCTGACCCCATGATGTATTCATCCACGCCATTGTCGATCACCTCTTTAAGCAGGATATAGATGCCGTCATCATGGTTGGAACCGTCGCCAAGGCGGCCAATATACATTCCCGGGCGCAGACGGATATGTTCAAGGGAACTCAGGGTTTTTATCTTGCTTTCATCGTATATGTGTACCGCTTGTGTCATGCCAGTTTCACGATTCAATGTTAAATTATTAGAATTCTGTCGTAGTTCCTAATTTGCTGCCATTTTGTTGTACCACAGGGACACCATACAACATATAGATAAATTTTTAAATTTATACACAATATAGTGTATACCTTCAACAAAAAAATAGCGGTAAGAGATTAATTGCAATATTTTGATAAATTCTTGTTATAGTTCATAAACTGAATGGTCCAAGCTCATAAATTTTATTCTATCTCAAAAATGCCAGTTACAAAAGGTACTCTACAGGTTGCCTTAACCATAGCAGGTTCTGATCCTTCCGGCGGGGCCGGTATACAGGCAGATCTTAAGACATTTACTGCTATTGGGGTCTACGCTGGCGCTGTAATTAGTTCCTTGACCGTACAAAATACCAAGGGGGTATTCGCCATTCAGCCTATTGATCCGCCATTTGTCAAAGACCAGATTACTTATGTTCTAAGCGACCTCAATGTCAGCCATATCAAAATCGGTATGCTGGGCTCTAGTTCGGTGGCGAAAAGCATCTGTGAGGCCCTGGACGATTTCAAAGGAGAAATAATCTATGATCCTGTCCTGGTTTCAACCAGCGGTCAAAAACTCATTGACCTGGCGGGCTATGAAGCGATACGTGACGAAATCCTCGGGTTGTGCACAGTTCTTACTCCTAATATACAGGAGCTGTCCTTGCTGACGAAAAGAAATTTAACCAATAAGGAGTCATTCCTCGCTTCAGCCGAAATATTATTGCAACAGTATGGGAAATTGCGTTCCGTTATTATTACGGGGGGCCATTACGCACCTGAAGAACCGAGCATAACCGATTATCTGCTCAGCCTTTCAAACACTTCCCCACAGGTTAAGCATAATGAAATCTCTCACCCGAGAATAATCAGCCGCAATACCCATGGGACTGGTTGTACTTTTTCAGCGGCCTTTACAGCATATCATTTACTGACCGGGAATGACATCGAGGCTTTTCACAAGGCAACCGCTTACATGGATGCCATTATCAAGCAAAGTGCTCCTTACAGGATCGGCCATGGTACGGGGCCTCTCGCGCACCATCTCAAGTAAAAGTAAGAAACGGCCCCCCTACTCCATCATTCTTATGTTTCCGCAATCCGGGCAGATCCAGGTTGGGCCATTTGTCATGCCCCATTTGTTGTCCTCAAAACAGCGGCCGCAGATCTGAAAGCCGCATTGGCAGTTCCAGCAGAATAACTGTTCCTTCTGACAGCAGTGACATTTGAATTTCTTTTTATCGCGCCGCCTGGATTTTTTTTTGGACACATCCATAATCATCTGAAATAGTTATTCATTAGCCAATGCTCAAAGATAAAATCACCCTCTTACTGTATTATGCTTTCAGTTGAGCGGCCAGCCAATTCAGATAGTCCTTGCCACTCCTTGATATCGGAGTGGCAAGAATTTCCGGGACTTCATAAGGATGTATGCTTTTTATAGTAGCCTCCAGTTCTGCAAAAAGATCATCCCTGCTCTTTATCAAACACAGGTATTCCTGGGCTGAGTCCAATTTTCCCTGCCACCGGTAAAAACTTGTTAAAGGCCCTAATATCTGGACGCAGGCCGCAAGATGCTTTTCCACAAGAATTTTTGCCATTTTTTCTGCGTCAGCCTTATGATCAACCGTTGTTAAAACCTGTATGTATTCTGTCATGATTGTTTCCTCATATTACATGTGGTCCATTTCCTTATAAACTTATCTTATAATACGCTGTACATGCAAAGCAGACCATAGTAAATTTAAATAATATCATTTTTGGGTGCAGGTACCTTATGAAATCAGTAACGGTAGAAAGTTATGCCGGCTCCAGGGCAGAAGAGCATCCTCTTCGCTTTTATATTGACAAGCGGAAAATTAATATCATAACCATAGAAAAGCGCTGGCTGTCTCCTGGATACAGATGTTTCAAGGTTTTGGGGAACGACAGCTGTTGTTATGTTTTAGAATACAATATTAGCCAGGATACATGGAGCCTATTGACAGTGAACAGACCATAAGGCAACAGATAATTGACCTGCTGAGTTCTGATGAGTTGAGCCTGCGCGATCTTTCTCAGGCAGGAGGCATTCCTGAAAAAGAGGTTGTGGCCCATTTAAGCCATATTGCCCGGTCGGTCCGCAACCAGGGCAAAAAACTTGTGGAAACTCCACATAAATGCCTTTCATGTGGTTTTGTTTTTGACAAGCGCAGCCGCTTCTCGAAACCGGGGCGTTGTCCGATTTGCAGGAACTCGCATATACAAACAGCCCGTTACCATATAAAATAAGTTACTAAGCTGAGGTGCAGGTGTCCGGCTTCTTTATCATTTTTAATACTAACTTTTGAGCAGAAAGCATGAATTACTGTAATTACTGCCCAGGTTATTGCTGTTACAGGCTTGAAGGCTCTGTCCTGTTAATTGATGCCGAGGACATAAACCGCCTGGCCCGGCATTTTTCCGTCTCTGATGGGGAGATCCGCAAGCGCTTCATGGAAAACCGCTATACCTTCAAGGTGAAAGAAGACGGTTCCTGCATATTTCAGGCAGGCGACAGGATGATCAAGCGTTGCGCGGTGCACGAGGCCCGCCCAAAGCAATGCAGAAGGTTCCCCTATAATGCTTCCTGTCCCTACCTGGAAAGCGAGGATCTGTTGGCAGAAATCCAACCCCGTATTGAGACAAGCCTGAAGAAGTACTGGCAGGATAAACATTCAAATGAAAATGCCTGACCAGATCCTGATGTATAACTATCAGAAAAGCGGACGCTATTTTGCCCAGATTGCGGAAGGTTTGGAAGACCTTGGCAAAAGTGAACTCCAGAACCTTGGGGCTCGTGAAATTAAACCTGCCTACAGAGGATTTTATTTTTCAGCCGATAAGCAAACACTCTATCGTCTCAATTATTGTACACGGTTTCTGAGCAGGATTTTAGCACCTTTAATCCGTTTTGATTGCCATTCGGACAAATATTTGTACACAACTGCCTCAAAAATTAATTGGCCATCTCTTATCGATCTGAAAGAAACCTTTGCTGTTAAGGCCAATGTTTCTCAAAGTAAAATCACGCACTCCCACTACGCTTCACTTCGCCTGAAGGATGCGATTGTAGACGCTTTTAGAAAAAAAACCGGCACACGCCCCGGCATAGACACAAGAGATCCCGATGTCCTGTTCAACCTTCATATCCAGAATAATAAGGCCACCATCTATCTTGATACATCAGGTGCTTCCCTGCACAGGAGAGGTTATCGCTTAAATTCAATCACGGCTCCCATGCAGGAGATTGTTGCAGCGGCCATTATCCGTTTAAGCGGTTGGAATGGCAGCAGGCCGCTTGTGGATCCAATGTGCGGATCAGGTACCCTCCTTTGCGAAGCAATGATGCATTACTGCAGGATTCCCGCTGGATATTTACGAGAAAAATTTGGCTTTGCAGCGCTGCCCGATTTCGATGCGAAAATCTGGAATGCAGTTAAACAGGCTGAGGACAGCCGCATCAGGGACCTGCCTCCTGGTCTTATCAGTGGCAGTGATAAGTCAGGGGAGGCAGTTGCAGCAGCAATGGCGAACACTCGATGTTTTGTCCAGGGAGCCCACATAGCACTGTCCATAAAGGCTATACAGGATATCAAATCGCTCGCGAATTCAGTTATAGTCAGTAACCCTCCCTATGGTCTTCGGCTTGAAACAGAAGAAAACATCGAGGATTTCATGAAGCAGCTTGGTGATTTTTTAAAACAACGCTGTACAGGTTCTGAAGCCTATTTATATTTCGGCAACCGAGAATTGATAAAAAGTATCGGTCTTAAGCCAAGCTGGAAGAGAATTCTTGTCAGCGGCGGCCTGGATGGACGCCTGGTAAAATATCGTATGTATTAGACAAAATTGTGCCCACATTCTCCCTGGGTTTTTAGCAGGAAGAGTAACTGATAATTCCTTTACTTTTCTATGTGTTCGTGCTGGTAAATCTATATGTCAAAAACATGCACGATATGTACAAAAAGACTGTCACAAATTTTTTCTTATTTTTTTCAATAAATTGATTTATTATATAATAATTATTCTCGGAGGATGATAAGGGAGGACTCTTATGTCATCTGATTCTCACCAGAGTGAAAGAAGAAAACACAACCGTTTCGAAGTCAGGAACCTGGCAATTGCGGTGCCGAATAAACCTTCCTCACAGGTCGCAAGGATCGTAAACATAAGCAAAGGTGGGCTGTCAGTCCGTTACCTTGAACAGACGAATTGGCTGGGAAATGCAGATGCAATAGATATCCTTGTCAACAGCAACTTCCTGATGACAAATATCCCGATTATCAGTGTCAATGATTTTAAAGTGGAGAATCATATTTCCTTCAGTATCATCAGTGAACGCCAATGCTGTCTGCAGTTTGGCCCCCTCTCTCCTGAACAAGAGCTGCTGCTGGATAAATTCATTATAAATTATGGCGGCGGCAGTTCATAAAAAACATCTTGTTCATTCTTTAAGATCTCTGCTGGCATTCCATTTCATACTAAACCTTGCGAATACAATGCGGTTCTAATAATATTGGTTTCCGACTAACCTTCCAGCTTTCTTATAAGACTTGCAAATCTATTAAATTAAAATTATTTAGAGCTGTTACGCTTCTGCACTTGATATTTGATAACCATCTGTCCGTTTGCAGAATCTTTTAAATAAATCTCCGCATTGTCGCTATTTATCTGGTCAAAAAAAAACCTTAACAAAATAATTTAATCCAATGCTTTTAATAAGCAGTATATGAGTTATCAAATATTCTTCTAAAACTTGTCTCTTAATCATAAAACAAGTTTGTTTATCTATTAAATATGCAAAAGTCTCCTTCTGAATATAATCAAGATAGATCAACTAAAGAAAACAGCCCGATTATTGTCAAATTTGTCACCAGGGGAATACATCGCAGCTGCAACAAGAAACGTTTGTCACGACAACTCCCTGGGACAGATTCCAGATGGGGCAAATGCAAATTTATTTTTGATATTGATGCCACTGAATATGACTGGCTTGTTGTGTATCATGATTTGCCGCGAGAATATTTTACTCAAGGGATTGAAAAATTGCGTTGCCCCAGAGAAAATACAATCTTGGTTACCACAGAACCGTCTTCAATCACCGTATATGGCTCTTATTATCTCCATCAATTTGGCATGCTCATTACCAGCCAGGAACCCTGGGCCATAAAACACCCAAATGCTGTTTTTACCCAACCTGGGCTTATCTGGTTTTATGGGGCCTCTAATGCAGATGGTAAAATGCTGACCTACGACGATTTAAAAAAGATGCCCCCACCTGAGAAAACCAAAACCATTTCTACAGTTTGTTCCATCAGACAAGGAAGACTTACCCTGCATTATAAGCGCTTTAACTTCACGAAAAGACTGAAATGGCTGATACCTGAACTGGATGTATACGGCCACGGTGTAAACCCGATGTCTGACAAGGCTGAAGCTCTGGATCCCTACCAGTATCACATTACAGTAGAAAATCATGTTTTCCCCCATCATATGACGGAAAAACTTCCGGATGCATTCCTGGGTTATACTGTTCCTTTTTATCATGGATGTCCGAATGCTGCTGATTACTTCCCCAGGGAAAGTTTCATTCCCATAGATATAAATGATTTTGCCGGGACTGTTGAAATTATTCGGAGTACTCTTGCCAACAATGAATATCAAGACAGACTGCCCTATATAATTGAAGCAAGAAGACGTGTACTTGAAGAGCATAACCTTTTTGCAATATTAGAGAGAGAAATCACCAGGCGTGATGGCAGTATAAAAATGCATTCCCCGGAAGGCTTAATAATTGGCAGATCTGCTCTAAAAATTAGAAAACCTCTTCGTGGCTTATACAGGGAAGTTGAAAAGATTCTCACCAAAATGAAACATTTGCGTTGATAAAAAAATATATAGGAAGCAAAACTTCAGAGCATCGTCATCCTCCTAATTTGATATCTCCTTCCTGCCAAATCAAATACAAATCCTTGCTTATACTCCGTGGTTTTAATATTATTGTTTGACAGTTCGAGCTGGGGGGTCATTTTTTGTTTTTTTTGAAGACTTATAAATCCTTACCATCTAAATTACCTAAAAAATTATGCTCCTAACGATAGATGTTGGCAACTCCCAGACCGTTTGCGGAGTATTCAAAAAAGATGATCTGTTTTGTCATTGGCGCTTGAAAACAGACCGTGAGAAGACAGCCGATGAATTGGCAGCCCGTTTCCAGTCTCTCTTCACCATGGAGAATATCCGGTTCAAAGATATTAGCGGCATCATAATAGCCAGTGTGGTTCCAACCCAACAGCAGGCCTGGTACGAATTTTCCACCAGATATGCAAATTGCACTCCCATGATTGTAAATGGCCAATCCCTTGAAACGGGCATAAAAATAATAACTGATAATCCTGCAGAGGTTGGTGCGGACAGAATAGTCAATGCAGTAGCAGCATTTGCACAATACGGCAAAAGTTGTATTGTGATCGATTTCGGGACAGCCATAACATTCGACTGTATATCTGCCTCGGGAGAATACCTGGGTGGTGCCATCATGCCCGGCATGAGTATCTCACTGGATGCTCTTGCCAGCCGTACTGCCAAATTGCCGAGGATTGATATTTCAACCCCACCCAAAAGGGCCATCGGTGCCAACACGGTTGATGCCATAAAGTCCGGCCTGCTTTTCGGATATGGCGCCATGGTAGACGGCCTCATTAACAAACTGTCGGCAGAATTTACAGAAATCCCTCAGTTGATTGCCACCGGAGGCATGGCGGAGCTGATTGCCCCCTATACAGAATCCATCCAGATTGTTGATCCCATGTTGACACTTAAAGGTCTTAAAATCCTGCATGAAAAGAACATTTGAACAATCTGCCCACAAAAAATCACGCCAGGTCATTTTTGCTCCCGCAATAGAAAAAGGTGATACAATCGGCCTGATTGCACCTGCAGGCCCGATTATTAATAAAAGGAACTTTGCTGCCGGATTACGTATTCTCGAAAAAAACGGCTTCCGGGTCAAGTACAACCAAAACCTTTTAAATGCCAAAGGGTATCTTGCAGGCTCTGACCAGGAACGGTCAGAGGAGTTCAACAGGCTGTGGTCTGCACCTGAAGTCAAGGCTTTGGTAGCAGCACGGGGTGGATACGGCAGCATGCGCATGCTTGATTTGATCGATATGAAGCTGATACGAAAAAACCCCAAGATCCTCATCGGCTTCAGTGATCTGACCGTGCTATTGGCAGCAATTTATAAAAAAACCGGGCTGGTGACCTACCATGGGCCTGTCGTGACAACCCTTGCCAGTATAAATAAACTGTCGCACACAAGCTTTTTCAATACACTGGCAGGCAAAAAAACGGATTTACTAAAACCTGCCAGGATTAAAATATTAAAAAAAGGCAGGGCAAAAGGAATCTTGCTGGGAGGCAACCTTACAACACTGGTTCATATGATCGGCACCCCATATGAATTACCCTGGCAGGATGCAATTTTGTTTATCGAGGATATCGGTGAATCACCCTACCGGCTGGACCGTCTCCTTACCCATTTAGACAGGGCCGGGTGTTTGCAGAAAATTAACGGATTCATCCTGGGATCTTTCAGCGACAATCAAAGAAAAAAAAATCCTGCGATGCAAAGTGCTGTTCACCAGAGAGTTGCTGAACTTCTGCAAAAAACTGACATTCCCATTTGGACCAATTTCCCTGTCGGACATGCAAAGCAGAACATAACACTTCCCCTTGGAGCAGAAGTTGAGATGGATTCCGGTGAAAATACACTGAAATTCTTATAGAATATCTGCTGAAATACTTTCCTTTGCTAGGAATATTACTAATAAATCATAAAAGGATAACAATGATAGCAATTATAGGAACCGGATACTGGGGAAAAAACCTGGTCAGAAATTTTCATGCACTCGGGGCCCTGCACACTATTTGCGACACAAATACTGATACCTTGCAAAGCTTCACGAAGCAATACCCAGGGATAAAAACTGTAACTTCATTTGCAGAAATCCTAAACAACCCGGAAATAAAGGGCATAGTGATATCCACCCCTGCCGCAACCCACGCAACTCTTGCAAACGAGGCAATTCTGGCAGGCAAGGATGTTTTTGTTGAAAAACCTCTTTGCCTCAATGAAAAAGAAGGCATTGAACTCAACAAACTTGCCACTGAGCGTGGCCGCATACTGATGGTAGGCCATTTGCTCTGGTATCATCCTGTTGTCTTAAAGCTCAAAGAACTCATCGACAAGGGGGAACTGGGGCGCATTCAATACATTTACTCCAACCGTCTCAACCTTGGCAAATTACGGCGCGAAGAGAATGTACTCTGGTCTTTTGCCCCCCATGATATTTCAGTCATCATAGGGTTAGCCGATGAGATGCCCGTGTCAATAAGGGCCCAGGGAGGCAACTTCCTGCACCAGAAAATTGCCGATACCACCATGACACTCCTCAATTTTGCCAGCGGCATCCGGGCCCATATCTTCGTCTCCTGGCTTCACCCGTTCAAGGAACAGAAACTTGTAGTCGTCGGGGACCGGCAGATGGCGGTTTTTGACGATACCGTTGACTGGCAGGAAAAGCTGAAAATCTACCCACACTCGATCGAATGGGAAAAAAACATCCCTGTGGTGCACAAGGCGGAAGGAAACTGTGTGCATGTTACCAAGGACGAACCCTTGCGGGCAGAATGCTCCCATTTCATTCATTGCATCGAAACACGTGAGCGGCCCCGAACCGATGGGGACGAAGGTTTGCGCGTGCTGCGTATATTAAACAGCTGCCAGAGTTCCCTCGAGCAGGAAAGAAAGGTTGAACTTGAACAGGCTTTCCAGGGAACCTACCCCTACTTTGTCCACGAAACGGCACTCATAGACAAGAATGTAAAAATTGATGCAGGCACCAAGATCTGGCACTTTTCACACCTTCTTTCCGGAAGCGTTATCGGGAAAAATTGCAATATAGGCCAAAATGTTGTGATCGGGCCCAACGTCACTGTAGGCAACGGCTGCAAGATCCAGAACAACGTTTCGGTCTTTGAAGGTGTTACCCTGGAGGATGACGTTTTCTGCGGACCCAGCATGGTATTTACCAATGTCATGAATCCCCGTTCCGCCATTTCCAGAAAAAAAGAATATTGCCGGACCGTAGTACGCAAAGGCGCCACTCTTGGAGCTAACTGCACCATTATAGGCGGGATTGAACTTGGCGAATATGCTTTCATAGGTGCTGGCGCAGTGGTTATCCGGAATGTTCCCGCTTATGCGCTGATGGTCGGCAATCCGGCCCGGCAGATTGGCTGGATGAGCAGGTTTGGCGAAAAACTGGACCTGCCCCTGACCGGCCGGGCAAAGAGCACATGTCCCCATACCGGTGAGCATTACGAACTGCAGGGAGAAACTTGTTGCTTCATTCCGGAGGGCAAATAACCATGATCCCATTTATTGATCTTAAAACGCAGTTCAAGCACCTGGAACAAGATATCCAGGCTGCCATCAGTACTGTGCTGGAACATGGCAAATTCATCCTCGGTCCGGAGATCAGGGAGCTTGAAGAACGGCTGGCAGAATTTGCCGGCGTCAAATATTCAGTCACCTGTTCAAGCGGAACTGATGCCCTGCTGATGGTTTTGATGACTCAGAATATAGGTCCCGGGGATGTTGTTTTCACAACCCCTTTCACCTTTATCGCCACCGCAGAAGTAATTTCGCTGCTGGGAGCCACCCCTGTTTTTGTAGATATTGATCCCATAACCTTCAATATTGATCCAGCAAAACTGCAACTTGCCATCGATGCAGTCAAAACTCATGATAGTGGGATATATCCTCTGCCTCAGAAAATTTCCCCTGGTGACACCCCAAAAGCCGTAATACCTGTCGACCTGTTTGGACTGCCTGCCGATTATGATGCAATCATGAATATCTCCGAACGGGAAAACATTTTCGTCCTTGAGGATGCTGCGCAGGGATTCGGGGGGGAATACAACAGCAGAAAAGCGGGTGGACTTGGCCATGCCGGAACCACCAGCTTCTTCCCGGCCAAACCACTGGGATGTTACGGGGACGGCGGAGCCATATTTTGCAATGACCAGGAAATGGTCGAAAAGCTCCTCTCCATCAGGGTTCATGGCCAGGGCTCAGACAAGTATGACAATATCCGCATTGGCCTAAATGCACGCCTTGATACTTTACAGGCGGCTATTCTTTTACCGAAACTGAAAATCTTCCCGCAGGAACTTGATCTTAGGCAGCAATTGGCTCAACGCTATAACAACGCACTGGCTGACCTCCAAGGTCAGATAATCACGCCTTTTGTGCCTGCAGGTTATAGAAGTTGCTGGGCGCAATACTCACTGCTGGCCAATAACCGGGAAGCAATTCAGCAGGCACTCCATAAGGCCGGGATTCCCACAGCCATATATTACCCCACTCCTCTGCATCTGCAAACTGCCTTCAGTAATCTCAATTACAGAATTGGAGATTTCCCAATATCAGAGTCAGTATCAAAAAGAATTTTCAGCCTGCCCATGCATCCCTACCTGGAACACACGCATGTTGACAGGATTGCTGAAATAATTACACAGGCAGTTAGAATTGACCGCTAACAAAAATTCTATATAAAAAAAACAGTTGTAATCAAAATAAATCTAAAGGCAAGAACAATGAACGAAACATTTATTCATGAAACAGCAATTGTTTCCCCCAAAGCTAAGATAGGACCAGGTTCAAAGATATGGGTCAATGTTCAGATTCGTGAAAATGCAAAGATCGGTTCAAATTGCATTATTGGCAAGGATGTTTATATTGATCATGGCGTAACAATTGGGAATAATTGCAAAATTCAAAATCACGTTTCCATTTATAACGGGGTTTATATTGAGGATGAAGTTTTCATCGGCCCCAATGTAAGTTTTACTAACGATAAATATCCCCGTGCTTTCAACAATGACTGGAAAATAATCCCGATTCATGTCAGAAAAGGCGCAAGCATCGGAGCAAACTCAACCATCGTTTGCGGTATAGAGATAGGGGAATATGCCATGGTTGCAGCCGGCAGTATTGTCACAAAAGACGTTAAACCCTATTCCCTGATCATGGGAACCCCGGCAAAGCATGTCTCATTTATTGACAAGGAGGGAAACCGGGTACCTGAAAGGCGGCAGAAATGAAACCAGTTAAAATCGGCCTCTTAGGCCTGGGCAACATGGGACAGAACCATCTCCGCATTCTGTCAATGCTGAGGGATATTGAACTGGGTTTTATCTTTGACACGGACAGTGAAAAATGTGCGCTTCTGTCACAGGAATACCATGTGCCGATCTCAAAAGATATTATTAGTGACTATAGAAAGGTGGACGCCCTGGTTGTTGCCACGCCAACCTCGACACACTGTGACTATGTGACGCAGGCAAGTAAATTTGTAAAATATTTTTTCGTTGAAAAACCCCTTGCAGATTCACTTCTGAAAGCCGAAGAAATTCTAAGACTGGCGAAAGAATGCGGGCTGAAAATCCAGGTGGGATTTATTGAGAGATACAATCCCGCTATAGTGGCATTACGTGAGGTACTTAGCCAATCAAGGAGGGTTCTCAATATTGATTTCACGAGAACAAACAAGCTGAGCAGCAGGATAACCGATGTTGACGTAGTAATGGATCTAATGATCCATGATATTGACCTGGCACTGTTTTTAAATGGGCCAGTCAAAAATATTAATTCGTATGGAATAACTGAAGATGGAATGATCAGTTTCGGCAGAACATTCTTAGAGCACGAAAATAAAGTTTATTCTTCTTTGACGGCGAGCAGGATCACAGAGAAGAAACTACGCCAGATTACTGCCACCTGTGAAGATATGTTCATTGACTGCAATTTGCTTAGTAAGGAAATACTGATTAATAAGCAAACATTGGTCGATCAGTATTTCGACAACATATTCATTGCTTCAAAAGAAGAAACCATAGGACTCCAGCAACAGGAAACTCTTTTAAGTCAGCATCTTTCTTTTCTGGAGTTTTGCAGGGGGAAAGGTGATGATAGCATTCCTACCGCCTTAGATGGCCTGAATGCTATATCAATAGCTGAAACCATCCAAAAACAGATACAGGGGTAAAACTCCATGAGACCGACAATCAAAGGGAGCAGGATCCTGGTTACAGGCGGGGCAGGATTCATCGGCAGTCATCTTGTTGACAGGTTGGTAAATGAGGGTGCGAGGGAAATTATCGTCATTGATAACATGTTCCTGGGTAACGAAGCAAATTTATTGCACGCCGGCAAACAAGGGAATGTTACCCTGTATAAGGATGACGCTGAAATCAAATCTTCTCTGGAATATATTTTTTCACGGTATTCTATAGACATAGTCTTCAATGCTGCGACAAAGGCCCTCAACTATTCTTTCGTCAATCCTTCAAATGCTTTCAGCACTAATGTGAATGTTATACTTAATCTGCTTGATTTCCAGCGCAAAAAAGCATTTTCCACATTGTGCCATTTTTCCACCTCGGAAGTCTATGGCACTGCGGAATATGAGCCGATGGACGAAAAACACCCGACTAATCCCACCACTACATATGCTGCCGGCAAAGCTGCCGCTGATTTAGCCGTCCAAAGTTATGTTAAGATGTTTGATCTTGATGCATTCATCGTCAGGCCTTTCAACAATTACGGTCCACGCCAGAACAGTGAAGGTTATCTGGCCGGAGTTATTCCCATAACCGCGCGGCGAATATTAAACGGCGAACAGCCTGAAATACATGGCACTGGCGACCAGACCAGGGATTTCATTTACGTGCTGGATACGGTTGATGCCATTATCAGTCTGTATGACAGGATGGAGAGGGGAAAGAGCGTCAACATTTCCACTGATGGCCAGATTGCGATTAAGAATGTGATCTTCAAAATTATGGACATTCTTGGGTATCATGGTGAAATAATCTATAAGGACGAACGGAAAGCAGATGTGGAATGCCATAATGCCAGCAACGCAAAAATCAAATCCATGATTGATTACCGGTTGACACCCTTTGAACAGGGCTTAGATGAAACCCTTGCCTGGTATAGAGAAAATATCATCTCCACCCAATGATCAAACTTATTAAACCATACATCAGCTTTGCCGAAGTTGAAGAAGACTTTAGGGAAATCTTTGCCAGCGGCATTTTCACAAAAGGAAAACATGTCGCGGCCCTGCGCCAAGAAATTGCACATTATACCGGGGCAAAACATGCTTTTTTAACTACATCAGCCACCACTGCCCTTTCTGTTGCTCTGAAGATTTTGAATATAAAGCCAGGAGATGAGGTAATTGTTTCAGATTTCTCTTTCCCAGCTACTGCTAATGTAGTTGAAGACATCGGTGCTATTCCTGTTTTCGCTGATGTCTCCCTTGATACATTTAATCTGCTGCCGGAAGAACTCGAAAAAAAAATAACCCCAAAAACAAAATCCGTAATCTTTGTTGATGCTTTCGGCAACCCCAGTGGATTGCATTCAATCAGGGAAATTTGCAAGAAACATGCAATACCTTTGATTGAAGATGCCGCCTGTGCAATTGGAAGCTCAGTAAATGGTGAAAAATGCGGGAATTTGGCTGATCTAACCTGTTTCAGCTTTCATCCAAGAAAACTCCTCACCAGCGGTGAAGGTGGTGCTATAACAGTCAATGATCATAATCTTGCAGAACGTTTAGAAATCAAGCTTAATCATGGGGCTACTATTTCCGATAATGGAAGACAGGATTTTATAGATTATGGTTACAATTTCAGAATGAGCGAATTGCAGGCGGTAATGGCCCTGAAGCAAGTTGTAAAACTTGAAAATATTATCAAGCACAGAAACGAGATCAAGGAATCATACAGGACGTCTCTGGAACCTTTTGGTTTTAAGGCCCAAAACATAGATCCCGGTGTTTCTCATAATTGCCAGTCGGTGGTTTTCACAGTGCCACAATACATAAACAGAGACAAGCTTATAGCGCACCTTCGGAATCAGGGAATTGAATCTACGATCGGCACCTATTGTTTAAGCGCGGGAACCTATTATGCCCGAAAATATAATATGATCCAGCCAAACGCTTATTTTCTTGAAAAAAACACGATCACACTCCCCTGTTACCAGGATATAGAGACCCATTACGTATATTCAGAGATTAAAAAATGCATAGAAAAAATTTAGGATAATCTTGATAACACCCTGCACCCATATATTCAGCAGATTTGAGGTTGAAAATTGAATACGGATTCCAATCATAAGTTTTCTGGGCATGGAAACGGCAAATTCCTTCCTGAAGAGTTCCTTGCACTTGGAGAAAATGTTATCTTCGAAGACGGAGTTTTAGTCTTTCATCCGGAACATATTGAAATAGGGAATAACGTTTATATTGGCCATAATACTATTTTAAAAGGCTACTATAAGAACAGGATGACAATTGGTGCCAATACCTGGATTGGCCAAGCATGCTTCTTTCACAGCGCCGGAGGCCTAACAATCGCCAATAATGTCGGAATAGCACCATGCGTAAAAATAATCACCTCAGTTCATAGTGAAATTCCTATATCCGAGCCTGTCTTGAAGAATGAACTGATTATGGGGGCAGTATCTATTGAAAGCGGCTGTGATATTGGCCTGGGAGCAATTCTTCTGCCGGGTGTCAGAATCGGAGAAGGCGCTATTGTCGGTGCAGGATCAGTAGTTACCGGTAATGTTGACCCCGGTACCGTTGTTGCGGGATCACCTGCCAGATTGTTACGCCAGAGAGGGCATAAGAAATAGTATGTGTCCAGCGAGATTGAAATATTAAAACACTGCTTATATTCTATAATTTTTTACAACATCGCTGTTTTATATATTGCTAAAAGTTTCTTCGCCACCACTCTGATGTCATGCACCTTCTCAACATACCCCCTACTCTTCATCCCAATCTCATGACGTTTTTGCGGGGAACAGATCAATTCCTCAAGTACAGCAGCGATGTTGTCTGGATTTGCATTGACGATAGGGAAGCCATCAGGATAGGTTTCAACAAGCTCATCTAAAATATAACAGATTACAGGCTTTCCCAGTGCCATTGCTTCACAGGCAAAGGCACCATGGGATCCCAGCATGAGCTGGTCAATTATTATATCTGCCTCGGAATATATCTGAACCGCTTCTTTATGAGAAACCCCGGACACTTCTATATATTCAAAATCAAGTCCCGCCTTGTTCAGATCTTCAATGGCCCGTTTGACATATTTAGTCCCTTTTGTGGCTTTAACACTTGGTGCATGCAGGATCTTAGGACAGGTGGTCAAAGGCGACGGATATTTTGGAGTGTAAAGAGCCGTATCAACTCTTTGTCCGACAACATGAATTTTCTTAAAATATGGTTTAAGGAAAATATCTGCAGAATGGTCTGAAAATATTACTTCATCTGTGTTTTCTGACCAGAACATAAGCCTGGCTCGTTTACGTTTCTGGTTATCAGCATTGTCTCCCACAAAATACGGATTTCTCTTTTTCTCCATGTCCTGCAGCCTGATATCACTCCCCCAGAATTCCACGACAAAAGGTTTATTGTTGTTTTTTAAAAATTTAATATCCAACCCGCCAGGTAAATAGGGTGATTTGTGGTAATGGAACAGGTCGAACTCATTTAGCCATCTAAAAAAAAGGAAGGGATCGCGTGTGTTTTTCAGAAAAGGCAGCCAGGTTATACGTGGATCAATATCAACTGCATAGCCATATGGATTAGGCCGGGCAGTATTGTATGCATCCACGCCGATTGCCCTGAGACCTCTTGCACTCAGGTTGACCTGCCCCGCGATCTCAGTTGGGAGATGCAGAATTTTCATGAAGATTGCCTTTCTTGTAAAACCTTCCTGTACACAGCCAGCGTTTTCTCTACCATTGTCTGTAGAGAGTATTCCGGGTTTAATCTTTTGCGGATATCTGTGAAAGTGGTCTTTTTTGCCCGACAAATTTTTTCTGCAAGGTCTTGTGGATTCTTCGTGGCGATTATATAGCCGTTTAACCCATCCTTAACAAGATTGATCAGCCCCTCATAACTTGTTGCAAGAACGGGTTTATCCATGGCAAGCGATTCAATAACCGTTCGACCAACGTTGCCCATGGTCAATGAAGCGTTAACCGTAAGATCGCTTAAAGCATATATTTCAGGCATCTTCGCCTGGCTTCCTGCAAAAACTATATTTTCTGCAATCTTTAAATTTTTGGCCAACCGCTTGAGACTTCTCAGATAATCTTCCTTGTCGCTGCTGGTGCCGCCTGCAATAACTCCTTTTATCCCAGGTATGTCTTTTTTCGCTAGGGCAACAGCCTCTATGAAGGTCTCATAATCCTTCAGGTAGGTTATCCTGCCGACGCTGGTTACCACATATTTGTCCCAAAGTTTGTGCTTGGTCCTGAAACTTGTGATAAAATCTTGGTCAAGGCGGTCCGGATGAAAATATTCCAGATCAACACCCCGCTGAATAACTGTTATTTTCCTCTCATCCGTACCGTAATTATTACGGACGTAATCACGCAGCACCTCACTGACACAAATGACAGCATCGCCTTTCGTCATAATCCTGCTGTATGGGTTTACACTGTAAATCCCGTGAACAGTCGTGACAAAAGGCAGCATCAGTTTTCTGTTGGCAAAATAAGCCAGCCAAGCCGGCACCCTGCTTCGTGCATGTATAATGTCCGGTTTGATCTGTCTCAGTATACTGCCCAGCCTGGCTGCCCTGAATGGTGCGGTAGCAATATTTTTACTGCAGAGATCCATGGTGACATGCTGACCTCCATGTTTTTCGATCTGTGGAACAAGAGTCCCTCCCCTGCTGATGACAATACTTCTGTAGCCCCTTTGCACGAATTCCCTGCTGAGTTCAACAGTGCCGCGCTCAACTCCACCTTCATAAAGTTCTGGTACCAATTGGACTATTATCATTATTAAATGGAAACGTTTTGAAAATTAATATCAAAGAAAATAAAAGTATTCAGCCTCTACTTTATTCACGAGAGTCCTGTTGTAGCCGCTCCGGCCACCATCTTCTCAAAATCTCCCTGGCACAACGAGCTGCCTCATTAAAAACCTCTGCGGGCGGGACTGGCCTTTTCGCACCGGAATGCCACTCGTCAAAATACACTATCATTTTCTTTTCATGAAGAATGTCCAGGCTTCTTTGAAATTTGTTGTCAGGCTGCAGCCACTCCACCGGCAGAATCCCAACCGAACAGCCACCACTCAGCGCCTCATACACCATGGAAATGGAGTCAGCAGTCACCCAGACAGTGCTATTCAGTCCATACTGTTCCTCAACCCAGCCGGCAGGTGTTTCTTTTGACCTGTAAAAGGTGAGCTGTTTCAGGGAAACTGCCATTTCCTCTAACTCTCTGCAGGTATCTTCAGGGGTGCGGGGCGAGGAGGAAACCGTCCAGTGAATGGATGGAAGCTTACGGATAATAGTCGAGACCTGCGTGATAACCGTCCGGGAATTCCACCTGTGGCTTTTCTTGTCCAGGCCCCCTACCAGTATCATCCCCTTGTCAGGATCGTGGCTATTCCCAAAGACTACGGGGCCGGGTGGACCGAGGGTAACAAACACGTTATGCCGCAATGGGGGCTCATCATGAGCGGGGATACAGCACAGGTCAAATTTGCCGCGCAGAAGCACATCCGGACCCATGCATGTGATAACCCGCACCTTTTCACCGGAGAGCTTTGCACGGGCTTTTTTTTCAAGGAGCATGGGAATATGCGTGTGGGTTCCGGTTCCGATGATAAGATCAACAGACCCAAATTTTTGCGCTCCAGGACTTTGCAGCGATGACAGCAGATATGCTGCCCAGTTTTTGCAATAGGCTGCAGGAGAAACCGTAACTTTTTTATGAACCACGGAGGTAGCCGTTACTGCAGCCAGCGCCTGCAGGATGCCGCGGGTCTGTTTCTCATGCCCCAACCGTCCGTCAAAATAGGCAACAATGGAAAGTGGTTTCATGCTGGTTTAAAACCCGCTTCGCAACAAGTTAGAAATTATCACAATCATGGGACGCTTCTCTTTGTTTCCTGAGCCCTGCCCCGCTTATTGGCTATAAATACCCTGTATTATGACAATTTGCAATTGGCAGGCAGCAAAACGGCCGCAGCTTTTTATTATTCAGGCTGCGGCCGCAACTGTGATTATATCAGGCCATGCCAGTGAGCTGGGCCAGGTTATCCCTGGCAAATTCTATGGACGGATCAAGGGACAGGGCAAGTTCGAAATACTTGATTGCTTCATCTGTTTTTTCAAGCCTGCGGTAGTTTACTCCCAGATTGGCATAATCAATTGCCGAGGCAGGATTCAACTCGATGGTCTTGCTGAAGTGCGAAACGGCATCTTCATACTCCTCCAGCTTGAAATGGCAGAAGCCCAGCAGGTTATGGATATCGGGCCTGGTATTATCGATCTGGGCACCTTTTTCAAGGACAACAATGGCTTCCCTGTACTTTTCAAGATCCTTGAGGCAATTGCCTATATAGGAATATATATAGGGCAGATCCTCTTCACTGGGTTTCAAATCAAGGGCATTATTGAAATGGATGAGGGCCTCGTCCTGGCGTCCGAGATTTAGGAGATTACGCCCTAAATAAAATTCGATGTAATAGGCATCGGGCAGCAATTTCTGCATATTGAGCAGATGGCCATTGGACTCGATGGGGTCCTCGACCAGTTCGGCCATGAGCTTCGCTGCAAACAGACCCGCATTCCTGCTTGTTGCCCTCTCCCGGAAATGGGCGCCCGGAATTATGGTGTAGATTGAAGGCATTTTCAGCTGGGGATGCCTGGTGTTGACAATAAAAACCTCCATATCGAGTTTCTCAAGGGCCGTCAGACATCTCTCCACCTCTGTCTTCATATTATCGTCGGCGAGGTCAGGGAGGTCCTGCAGGTCTATCTCAGGGCCGCTCAGGAGGTATTCAACCTCTTGCAGGGCCAATGGTTTTGGCAGACCGCTCGCCACATAGTTTGCATGGGTATTGAAATCTCCCGCAAGCTGGGCAACTTCCGTGAGGGCCCTGATCAGTGCCTTTTCAGGATTAGGAGTGGTTCCCGCCGTCCAGACGATCTCACTCATGACCGGAAATGTAGATGGGTCGATGCAAAGTGCACTGATTGTCGGCACGCCGGTATCAAGAGTAAAATCATTCAGATATATCTGTATACCGTTGCGTGTGAATTTTTCTATCAGTTCACGAGAAACAGGGTCTTTGGCCGACTCAAGCCTGATACGGGGAACCTGTCTTTTTTCATGACTTACCACGGCGCAGACATGGCGCTCAATTATCTCACATATCCCCTGACAGATTGACTCTTCGTAAGAGTTGCCGTTTGAAGGACCATTAAATTCATTAATGGCGTAAAACCAGGAAAATGGAATCAGTACTTCTTCATGGCTGTTCAGGTTTGTAGCCCAGGTCCATTTGATGGGAATATCAGCCAGGAGCCTGGCAAGCATTTCCTCCTGCATGGTCTCATCATGAACAGACTGCAGCAGCCTTTTAATGGGAAGAAGGTTATAGCCGGCAGCCCGGAGTGCTGGATAAGTGCCGGTTATAAAATTAGCGGGATTCTTGATGAAACTGAAAAAACTGAACCTTTCACCCAGTTCCATACAGGCACTGGCCTGGGATTGTTCCGGTGTGCTGCCTTTGCCCATCTGTTTCTTATTGCCGATGACTTTCCTGGCATCCTTCCCTGTGATGCTGAAATAAATGGGGATATCAAGCCGGCCGTTATCTATACGCCGAACCTCCTTTAATATGTCCAGATCAACTTCAGACAACCGTTTCTTAAAACGTCTGATCGTCTCGACAGGAGTAAACACCTTGTCCTGATCATAGGTATAAGTCTTGTAACAGTCCTGTAAGCGAATCGGTTTTTGCTCCATATCTTTGTCTCCCCCAAAATTACATGGTTCTAAATTTATTCAGGGATATCAATATATTCATACCCTGGGTGTCAGACGATTATCACACAGCGACGGGAATCACCCGGCCACATGCCACAATGTGGTATAATTTTCTGCTCCGGGAAAAAACCTTTTACACCATGGAGATTATATCGGCTACTTTTTTTTGCCAGATATCGCCATGGCCGGTCAGACCTGCGGTTCTTGAAATTTCGCCTGATATGCTCAGTGCAACATGAAGGCGTTCAGGGGGCATCAGACTCCCAAGCCTTTCAGGCCACTCGATAACGGTCAGGCCATTGCCGTAAATATATTCAGAAAAACCCAGTGATTCTATGTCCTCCTCTCCGGTAAGCCGATAGAGATCCATGTGATACAAAGGGATCCTTCCCTGGTATTCGTGCAGAAGACTGAATGTCGGGCTGGTAACATATACGCGCGGGTCAACCCCCAGGCCACGGGCAATAGCCTGGGTCAAAGTGGTCTTCCCTGCCCCGAGGGGACCTTCAAGGGTGATAATATCTCCTGGTTCAACAATTTCACCAAGGATTTTTCCAAAGGCTTCTGTGCGCTCTAATGATGAGAGTTTAAGAAAAGGCATGAGAAGTTTTTAAAACAGAAGTAAGGAGTATATTACAGTGGAAATGAAATTGTTACGGTTGTCCCTTCACCCTCAAGGCTGGAAAATCGTATGGATCCATTATGTTCATCAATTATCTTGTAGGCTAATGCAAGGCCCAGACCTGTACCATCAGGTTTTGTGGTGAAGTATGGGTCAAGCACCTTGTCCAGATCCTCCGCCGGTATCCCGGTTCCGGTATCCTGTACCTCGATCAGAAGCATTCCTCCATCTGTATCGCGATGCACCGATACCTTCAACTCTTTTTTGGAAACGGAATGCTCCATGGCCTGCAAACCGTTGAGATAGAGATTAAGAAGTACCTGGTTTATCTTGTCCTTGTCCACTGAAATAGCAGGCAGATCCGGTTCCACATCCTGAGAGGTTTTCACCCCCAAAACCTGGGCATCGCTGCTGATCAGCTTCAGTCCCTGGTCGACAATCTCTCCAAGATCAACAGGTTCTCTGCGCAGGAGTGTCGGACGGGCATAATTCAGGAGTTCCGTGATACTCCTGTTCAACCTTTCTGCCTCCTGCACCAAGAGATCTGCGGCTTCATGCTCCTGGCTGCCGTCCTTGAATTTTGATCCGAGAAGCGTTGCAAAACCCTTAATGGAACTCAACGGATTTCTCACCTCATGGGCGACACCGGCAGCCATTTTCCCGAGTGCCACAAGGCGGTCATGACGCTGTATCTCTTTTTCAAGCCTTTTGAGCTCCGACAGATCATACATGAGTAAAACCCGGCCCATGAAAACTGAAAACTGGTTATAAACGGGCAGAGAACTGAGGTGAAGAGAATACTGCACATTATCCACGCCCTGTAATACCACATCCCGATCCGTTATTTCATCCCTTTGGTCCCGCAGGTTAAAAAACCGGGCAATTTCAGCAGGCAAAACAGCTTCCGGCTCCCCGTTGCGGACCGATTCAACATTTCTGCCGGTCATGGCTGCTGCTGTAGAATTAAATGTCCTGATCCTGCCATCCTGGTCCGTGGCGATGATACCGACCGGCAATCTTGAAATCAAGAGCCCCGTGAAGGCCTGGACCCTATTGAGAGCCTCCTGGGAAATGCTGTAACTCTGGGCAGCCATGAGTGATATCCAGCCACCCAGCCCGATGAGCAGCAGGGTCAATGACATGAATATCATCTGGTAACGGTATCTTCTGACCGTATTCTCCAGTTCAGTCATATCAAGGCCGACAAGGATGAACTGCGGATGCGTATCAGACCCGAGTGTTGACAGAAGCAAGCTGTCCGGCGGGACATCTCCCTGGGAGAGGCTATCGGGGTTGCGTGAGTGCTGCTGTCTGAATTGTTCCTGCCATCTTCGTAAGCCTCCACGGCCACGAAACGGTTTAAACGGCCCTAAAACTTCAAACACCTTGTACCTGGAATCCGGTGAGCTGACTATGTGAAATGTACTGTTCGGGTCAGCCTGATTCAATATGCTAAAGTCACGTTCAATGTTTTCGCCGATTTTTTCCGGGTCGCTGTGAACAAGAACCTTGCCCGACACATCAATTACCGCAATGTAATGGATATCCGGCGATTCACAAGCCTGTTCGATGAGACGCTGCGTGTGGATTGCCCCGTCGGCATCGGGCACGTTCATACCCATTATGCTGCCCATCATGCCTGGCATCATGGAAGCCCGCATACCGGCTTCCACAAAACGGATTATTGCCTCGCCCTTGCGAAACAACCCCTCTGTCAACATTCCCCTTTCGCGTTTGATATTGTTGGCGGCAAAAATGACAATGATCAGCGAAAGCAGACCTATGGCGGCTGCTAGAAGCCAGGGCGAAACAAACATCAGGCGGGTTTTCTGAAATAAACGGTCCTTAATACTCATGTCCAATATAGTAAGGCAATATCCGGCATAAACAAGCCCACGGAATTTAGGATTTCTTTTCGGCTAAGGCTTTTTTCAGTGCAGCTGCATGTACATCACCGGCATAATGCAACGGACTTTTGCCTGATATAGGATCAAAAGCACTCGGGTCGGCATAGCAAATGTACTGGACTTCCCGGGCCAGGGTGGAAACGGCCTCATCAATGGGCAGTCCTATTACCCTGGCAAGAACATCCCATGTGGCTCCGCAGGGTGCACCCCTTTTGACCTCAATGGAGGTTATCCTGCCATTTGTCACTTCCACGCTGTATTCTGGCAAACCAAACTGTCTGCCGTAGGCACCTGCAGCCTGCAGGCGCCCGAGCCCGCATCAGGTAAATGGTGTCATCGCGCCGGTGTGTTTCTTGCCAGAGGCGATAACAGGAATATTTTTCTTTTTGCATACCATGGCAAGATGCGCTGACAGGTCTGGATGCTTGAGAAAGTCCAGGACAAGATCCGCATGAAAATCATCAGGTATGTATCGCTCCGGGTCATCCACGATTTCCGGCAGACTCTCTTCAATATTATACCGTCTGCTGATTTCCAACCCGGTACCATGCTCGCTTATGCCCTGAATCTTCTTTTCTCCAGAACCGTGTTCCTCAAAAACTACCAGCTTAAACTTGTCCATTTTATTTTTTTCGCTCCAGGTGGAAAAAATTCCATATCTGTTCAGCCAATTCCTTTCCGATGCCTGAAACTGCAGCAAGTTCGGCGGCTGAGGCTTTCTTGACCTTTGCCAGACTGCCCAGGTTTTTCAACAGCATTTTTTTGCGGGAGGGACCAATTCCCGGTACATTATCTAGTTCCGAGGCAAGTGCGCTCTTCTGGCGCATCCTGCGATGCAGGGAAATACCGAACCTGTGCGCCTCATCCCGGACCTGCATCATAAAGAAAAGGGCCGGAGAATGACGCACCAGGTTAAGGGGGTTTTTCCTGCCCGGTCGATAGATCTTATCGGTTTTATTCTCCCTGTCCTTGGCAATGGCCACCAGTTCCACCTGATCCTGCAGTCCTTTCTCTCCCAAGACATCCCGGATGACATTAAGATGGCCCTTACCTCCATCAATAACCAGCAGGTCGGGAAGCACTGCATCTTTGCCATCTTTCGAGAAACGCCTGCTCAAGACCTCTGTCATCATACGGTAATCATCGGGCTCATGGGCGCCACTGATGGAATAATGCCTGTATTCCCTTGGAGCTTTTTCTCCCTCCAGAAAGCAGACAAGGGCGCCCACAGGCTGTTTGCCTCCGATATTGGAGATGTCAAGACATTCAACCCTTGCAGGCAATGACTGCAGATGTAATTTGGACTGCAGATTTCTGGCCAGTTCCTGCCAGCTTCTTTCCCTGTTTTGCTGGTCAATATGGACCTGCTTGGCATTTGCAGCTGCCATGTGCAGCAGTTTTATTCCAGCGCCACGCTTTGGAACCCGCAGCTGCACGGACCTGCCGCAAATATCACCAAGCCATTCCACAAGAGGAACATGGTCCATTACCGGAAAAGGCAGCAGCAATTCGTCCGGGGCTGATTGTTCGCGGTTGTAGTATTGTCTTATGACTTCTCCCAAAACCTCGCTGTCATCGCCGATCGGATCAAGGAGAAAAAATACCTGCTGTCCGCAAACCATGCCCTGCCTGATATTCATAACAGCGATACCCACCCCGGCACCTTTCCTTACGTACCCGAAAACATCCTGATCACGGTCAAGATTGCTGACCACCACCTGCTTCTCCAGGGTTTTTGCCAGGGCCTGCAGCTGATCCCGGACAAGGGCTGCCTTTTCAAACTCCAGCGTTTGCGATGCTCTCTGCATTTCAGTTTCCAATTGGGTCCGCAGCTGCCTGTTCCTGCCCTCCAGGATCATGATAACATTTGTCACCATTTGCATGTACTGTTCTTTGTTGACCTTGCCGCTGCAGGGCGCCAGACATCGCCCCATCTGATAGTTCAGACAGGGACGCTCCCTTTTCTTTATGTGCCTGCCTTTGCATCTGCGCAGCGGGAACAGCCTGTTGATGATGCCTAATGTATTGCGCATGGCACCGGCCGAGGAATATGGCCCAAAATACCTGCTGCCGTCCTTGATGCGGCGGCGGGTCATATATACCCTGGGCCATTCTTCTCCCAGGGTCACCTTGATGCGGGGATAACTTTTGTCATCCTTTAATTCTATATTAAATCGGGGTCGGTGTTTCTTAATCAGTGAGGCCTCAAGAATAAAAGCCTCCTTTTCCGTATGGGTCATTATCGTTTCAATTGCAGTAACCTTATCAAGCAGCAGTGCTGTCTTTGAAGAAGTTTTTGGATTGACCCGCTGGTAGGACGAGACCCTTTTGCGCAGGTTTTTAGCCTTCCCGACATACAGGATTTGACCCTGCCGGTTCTTCATAAGGTATACACCTGGATGGTTCGGCACGGACCGGAGAAAATCGGCTGTCAACAACCCTGTCCCGGTGATGCTGTTTCCTGGGGCCGGTGCTGATGTTCTTTTGTTTTCTTGAATAGACATAAAAATTCTAACAATAGGGCTAGACTTACATTCTTTCAGCCCGGGGTGAAATGCTATTAAATTCGTATGTTTTCGATAGGCGCCGATTGCTTTCAGCATTGCCAACATAGTAAATATATGCCATCATAGAGAGGTATAACAGGCATTACAAATACATTTATTTGTGTGCCGCAAAATCTCAAAGCAAATTCTGGCAAACAGGGTTGCCAGAGCACCTATCCGGCTTCCTGAAGGAATATACTGCATAGCGGTGGTACCAGAAAGAATAAAAACATGAAATTGGTAACAGCAGAGCAGATGCGGGGTCTTGATAACGCCGCAATTAACACCTTCAAGGTGCCCTCCCTTGAATTAATGGAAAATGCAGGCCGCAGGACCGTTGAGGTTATGCTGGACAGATACGGTGACCCCCAGGGCAAACGGGTTGCGGTTTTTGCCGGCCCTGGCAATAATGGCGGCGACGGCCTGGTTATTGCCAGGCTCCTCGCTGCCAGAATGGCCCGTTCTGTAGTTTTTCTGCTCGTTCCTGCCGAAAAACTCAAGGGTGATTCGGCAGTCAACTATTCCCGGCTTCTTGAATTCCCCGTTGAAATTATTGAAGTGTCAGATGCTGCGGATCTCAGTGAAGCATCCGCTGTTCTTGCTGAATGCTGGGTTGTGGTGGATGCCATCTTCGGCACAGGGCTAACCAGGGATGTTACTGGAATTTTTTCTTTAACCATTCAACTGATTAACGCTGCACCCTGCCCTGTTGTCGCAGTTGATATAGCTTCTGGGCTTAATGCTGACAGCGGGAAAATCCTGGGCAGTTGTGTACAGGCCGATATAACCGTGACTTTTGGCCAGGCAAAAATCGGCCAGGTTATTTACCCCGGGCGCGAATACAGTGGTTTTCTGGAAGTCGCTGACATAGGAATTCCTGAAAAAGCTATTGCTGAAGCAGATATCCGCCTTGAACTTCTCGAGAAAGGAGTAGGTAAATGGTTGCCCCCAAGGAATTCGGAGGCCCACAAGGGGACATACGGCCACCTGCTCATAATGGCCGGCTCCACAGGCAAAACCGGTGCCGCCCTGCTCTGCAGCCTGGGAGCTTTGCGGTCCGGTACCGGTTTAGTTTCTCTTTGTGTGCCTTATGACCTGAACCACATCTTTGAAGCAAACCTCTGGGAAGCCATGACAATCCCCTTGCAGTCGGCAGCCCGGGGCATACTCTCCATCGAGGATTATAGAGTAATACAGGAGGCCCTGTATAATAAAAAGGCGCTTGTTATAGGTCCTGGTATCGGCACCGCGGAAGAAACAGCCCAACTCATGCATAGACTCTATGCCGAAATAGAAATGCCAATGCTGGTCGATGCAGACGGCCTCAATATCCTGGCATCTAATCCGGGCCTGCTCAATAATGCGCCCGGACCGCGAATCCTGACCCCGCATCCCGGTGAAATGGCCCGGCTCACGGGTCGGGCAACCAGGCAAATACAGGAAAACAGGCTTGAAGTTACACGAGAATTTGCTCTTCAATACAAGGTTCATGTGATTTTAAAAGGAGCCGCGACCCTGGTATGTGACCCTGAGGGCAACCTGGCAATAAATCCGACCGGAAATCCAGGCATGGCAAGCGGCGGCATGGGTGACGTGCTCACCGGTGTGATCGGTGGTTTTTTGGCACAGGGCCTTAATCCCTGGCAGGCAAGCTGCCTCGGGGTTTACAGCCATGGCCTGGCTGCCGACCGGCTGGCCGCAGAAACACGTGCCGGTTACCTGGCCTCGGAAGTTGCGCACGAACTGCCATTTGTGCTGGAAGACTTAAGAGATTTATGATGAAATTCTATAGCAGGAATTGTTAATTAAAGGGGTGACAAACTGTTTTCGGGCAAAACTTCATTCGTACACATTGCAGAAATTGATTGGCAAACATTTCAACAAGTTATGTGCGGTTTTAAAAAGTCACCTATCATTAAATCTTGACCTGTATGAGCCACTCCAGGCAACGGTTTCCTAATTTGTCGGAATGACCTGCGGGGTTCAGCAAATTGTTCCATCAGTGCCTGAAATAACCGTCAAATGCAGGCTCTTAAAAGTCACGTAAATTTATGAGGAGATATCATCCATGTTGACTGCAAAAGATATAATGACGACACACGTGATCACTGTCCGGAAAAATACCCCTGTAAATGAACTTGCGGAGATTCTCTGGAAAAACAAGATCAGTGGAGTTCCTGTGCTGGATGAAAATGGCAGCGTGGTTTCAGTTGTAACGGAAAGCGACCTGATCGACCAGAACAAAAAAGTTCATATTCCTACCATGATAAGCATACTCGATTCGGTGATCTTCCTGGAAAGTTCAAAAAAGACGGAAAAAGAAATTCAGAAAATGGCCGGCAACAAGGTCCAGGATATATGCGCCATGGAATTAGTATCCGTATCAGAGGACACCGGACTGGACGAGATTGCCACCATCATGTCAGAAAAAAAAGTGCATACCCTGCCGGTTATGAAGGATGGCACACTGGTTGGAGTCATAGGAAAAAGTGATATCATCCGCTCCATGGCAAACCAGGCTGGCAATAAGTCATAAAGACCTTCTGTTGCAATATCTCAAGAAATACCCCTGAAACTTGGGAAGAGATCACCATCTAAAGCTTTTTAAACCAGAGAAGCGATTTATGACAGACTATCTGACACATTTTTTCATATACAATAAAATTTATCTTTTTTCGGGAGCAGCTTTGCTTTTTTTTATTCTTCTGCCCACCCAGAAAAAAGTTTCCTCAAATACCAGGAAAACATTGATCGTATTTGTGATCATATGGATAATATGTTTTGCCTACAGAATTAATAGCGGGAAACACTTTACTGACTTGTTTGACAGGAAAGATACGTTCGGCGATGAAAGCGAGGCAGGCAAGCTAAAGGGAGGACCATTTAATAAGTATTATTCAAATGAGGCTGGAAGAAAAACCAAGGAATAATCTGCCTGGCAATTTGTTTCAAACAAACCGTGCCGCCGCTATTGCACCCCGAAACAATCTTCAAGCTATATATGTAAAATTATAATCCTAACTGCTTCCATTCCTACTTAGTTAAAAAAGCTTCATCTGTTTTGCAGCTGTTTTTTTTCTTTTAAGCTTTCGGCGCTCTACTGATTCGTAAAGGGAAGATGGGATCTCTGCAATAAAGGGAGAAACCGGGCGATTCAGGTAGTTTCCGAAAATATGCCGTGTTGCTGCAGAAGTCAGAATGAGCGAGTTCCGGGCCCTGGTAATAGCCACATAGAACAAACGCCGCTCCTCATGGATGGATGTAGGGGCGGCAAAACGAATCGGATCGCCATCTTTTTTTCTATGGAGTAATTCACAGGGAAATATCCCCTCCTCCATGCCCGTTATGAATACCACAGGAAACTCAAGACCTTTGGCGCCATGCATGGTCATAAGAGCAACAGCCTCAGCCCTGTCGTCGTATATTGTGGCGGTTTCATTCATTTTCAGATAGGCACTAAATCCCGGCAGATCAGTGCCAAATGCACCGGCAAGCTCCAGGAAACGCTGGGCATCAGCTGATTTCGAATTAATTCTCAGGTACTCCATGATTGCTGCTGCAGAGAATGCAAGTCCTTGTTCTGCTGTCTCTGTTCTGAAAGCAATCAGATGATGCTGCACGTCCTCTATTTTCTCTCTTGCTGCTTTCGGCACCTTTAAGTCCACTGTCTGCCCGAAAAAATCCTGACATTCTCCAAGCGGCAACTGATTTTCCAGAAATGCCAGGGTGTTTTCACCTACAACTGGAAAGGTACGCAACAGCTGGAGATACACCTCGGTTTCAACTCCCGCTGCCTCTGAATCTGCCGCAGCCCTTATCCAGTAATAAAGCGGCCTGATTTCCCTGTGCATGAAAAAAGGCCTGGCATTTACAATCTGGAATGGAATGCCCCTGCGCTCAAGTGCATCCCGCAGATTTTCCGCCTGTTGTGATAGACGATAGAGGATGGCAAAATCCTTGAAACTTCTTGCAACAAAATTGTCATTATCGCTGCCACGCCCGGAATTAATTGAAAAATGACTGATGCCGCCCATCAGTTCTTCAACGCGTTGGACAATAAACTCGGCTTCAGCCTGTGGTGATACCGCCTGATACAGTTCAATGGTGCCGGGTTCTGCCTGCTCAGCGATAACCTTTGCAGAATGTTTTGTCGCAGGTCTGTGATTGTGTGCAATAACTGCAACAGCAGCTTCGAGAATTTTTTTTGCTGATCTGTAATTTCTTACAAGGGATATGGTTTCTGCGCCAAATTCCTTAATGAAAAGATGGAAGAATTCCGGACTGCTGCCGCGAAATCCGTATATCGCCTGATCAGGATCGCCTATGGCAAATACAGAAGCCTTTTGCGCTAATATCCGGACAAGTTCATACTGGTTCCTGTTCAAATCCTGGAATTCATCAATAAAAAGATATTTTAGGGCAGCACATGTTCTCTGAGAAAACTTCCCGTCATTTTTGAGGCGAAAGACAACCAGAGGAATAACTCCATCCAGATCAATCCCATGTCTCAACTCAAGTTCGTGGAGGTAGGCCCTCACAAGTGGGGAGCTTGCCTCATCTGCTTTCCTCACCAGGCCGTTACCGATATCCTGGTAATAGGAGTCAAGTTCTTGTTTTAGCTCTTTTAAATCAGTAGGCGTCAAGGCATGGAACAACCTCTTCATAATCTTGTCACGCTGGTCCTCTGCAACTACCGTAAGGTTTTTATCATCCTCCCGCAGAAGCTGGAGACAGAAACCATGAAATGTCCCGATAAAGAGATTCTTAATATTTATTCCAGGCATTGAGCCCAATCGTTCTCTCATTTCCTCTGCAGCACGGTTCGTAAACGTTATGGCCGTAATATCCTGAGAATGCACAGTGGGTTCCTGCAGTAGTCTTTCTATCCTGCTCACAAGGGTATAGGTCTTTCCGGTACCGGGCCCTGCAGTAACAACAATGTGCCGCCCGCTTGAAATAACAGCCGCCTTCTGCTCATCATTGAGGCATTTCTCTGATTTCGTTGTGTTCCTTTCCTTCGTGGTCGAATTAAATTCAAAGAGAGTTGGTTTGGGAGGGACAACCGGTTTCCTCGCCGGTTTATCTGATTTGAAAAGGGAGAACTGACCGCGCAGCTTCTGTAATTCTCCTTCATCAAAAACCTTTATAACGCCAAACTCACCGTCAAATCCGGCTTTCCTGATGACTTTTTCCTTGCGGATACGATTCACTGCCTCTCCCAGAAGGGGGGAATACCGTTCACTGAGCTCATCAACAGCAATATTGAGCAGCAGGTTGAATTCGGATTCAAACATTCTGATGAGTTTGCCATACTCCTGTAAAACCGTCTTAGAAGCCGGCCCCCTGGAAAATATCTCTCCGAGCACCTCGGCCAGGGGGATAAGACTGTAAAATCTCGGAGAATTAGCTGGATAGTATGGACTTTCCCGGTCAGCGAGTTCCATTACCCTGTGCATGACTCCAATGGTCAGGGGTTTGGCACAGACAGGGCAGATACCATAAACTTCCTTAGTTTCCCTGGGTGTGAGGTTAATGGAGCATTTGCGATGGCCGTCATGATGGTATTTGCCCTCTTCAGGGAAAAATTCAATGGTCCCCTGGAAACCCCCAACTGCTGGATTTTTCAAGGCATCACGCATGGAGAAAAAGTTAAATCCGCAGGTAAAAAGATTTGCCTCCCGGCCAAGTTTGCCGGGTGAATGACAATCTGAGTTTGAAATAAGGGAAAAACGGTCGAGGGCAGAAACCAGACGGTTCATATCAGGATCAGATGATAGACCGGTCTCAAGGGCAAAAACATGTTTGCTTAAATCGCCGAAACACTCATCAATTGAATCAAAACCCGACTTGGAGCCAAAAAGGGAAAACCAGGGGGTCCATATATGGGCCGGCACCAGGAAACCATCCGGAGCCAACTCCAGGACAATCTCAAGCAGATCATGGGCATCAAGCCCAAGAATGGGTCTGCCGTCTGATTCAATGTTGCCGATAGTTGCCAAGCGTGCATTGATTCTGGAAGCAGAAGCAAAATCAGGCACAAAGAGTATGGTATGGATTTTTCTGACGCTGCCGTGTCTCTTATAAATTGAGCTGACCTCGGCTGTGAGGATAAACCTGCTGGATTGGGCCTTATCAGTTGCAACCCCTTCTAAAACAGATGGAATATTAGTTTCTTTGAGCTTGAAAAATCCAGGCTCAGCAGGTTGCAGATTTTCGCGAAGTTGCCGAAACCAGCCGGGATGGGTGAAATCTCCGGTGCCGATGACATCGATCCCTTTAACAGCACTCCAGGCTGCCAGACCGTTCAGGTTGCTCGATTTACTCGTAGCCCTTGAAAAAGGTGAATGAATATGCAGGTCAGCTATGTATCTCATAGCTTCAGTACTATGACCAAGAAATTTTCCAGGCGCCTTTGATTAATTGTTTACTCTTCATGTGTTGAAATTTTTCCGCAACTGTCCGGCCAGTTCTTCCGGAGGGGTAATGATCAGCTCAGACTGCAGCAGTTTCTGCAGAAAATAATCATCGTTACGGTAGTTGGCATACAGGTTCTGCCGGGTGATAATCTTAATGAATGCGCGAAAGCTTCCGTCATTGCTGTTTTTGCGGACCGAGTAGAGTGCGTAGTTATAACTGAGATGACCGAGGGTCTCGTAATGGCAGAGGACCTTTGAAATACCTGCAGATAGATTGGAGAGATCATCTTCTGAAAGCTCATTAAGGTCCCCCAGGTCTTCGTGTATCGCCATGACTTCATTATTGCCCAATGGTGAAAAGGGGGTAAGCCACTGCCAGCGTCCAGTCTGTCCTATGTACCTGGAACCGCCCTTCTCCTCTTCTATGAGATCAACAAAATATGATGTTCCATTCTCACGTTGCCAGCGGCTGCACCCATCCAATAATCTTGCCTGGTATGAATATGGGATGGGTGTTGCAATCATTTGCAGGTGAGGATGTACAAGACTCGCACCTGCTGGAAACAGATAATTTGCAGTCACGGCGGCAAAGGCAACCTCGGGGTCTTTTGTATAGGCAATGCGAATAAATTGCTGGGCTGCCAGGAAACCGTTTTTTATCAGCTCTTGAGAGAATTCGGAGAGCTTTAGAAAATGTGCGTCACAGAGCCGGATCACCGGATGATAGGTCCCGAGTGAAAACAGATTGGGAAAAAGAAGCGCCTCACCCACCCTGATCCTCCCCTCACTTGAAAAATCAGGCATGAAACGCGGTGTGCTTTTTGCGACTGCCTCACCGCAGAAAAAACAGGTCTTGGCCGTATCTGCAATAAGGTTTTTGATAAGTTCCTGATCGCAACTGCCGAAGAAGATCTGGGCCTTATCCTTTAGTTCCGGGTTAAAAACACTGGTATCTCCCAGGAGCGGATCCTTGCGGATCTGGAGGGTCTGGACATCCTCGGCAAATTCCTTGAGCGGATTTAAAAAACGAACGTCCGATGCAAAGCTTTCAAATGATATCCTGCCCATAAAGACCTCCACTGTGTGTTATATGATCTGCACACCCATAAAATCAATGGCCTCCACTAGGCAACAATATAACTTCACTGCGAGGCCTGTTATAAATCTATGACGAACTGCCTCTTGTCTAACTTATTAATTCTCTTCCTAATCTAAGAGGATTGCGTTCGAAGGGGCGTATAATGTTTTGAGTATAATAACTTATGTTGAAATTAATCAAGTGCCACAATATTTATGGAAAAAAATCAAATAGAGCTTCCGGCAGAATTGCGACTCTGTTCTAAAGCTTGAAATCAAATTGGCTTTTACTCTGCGTAAAACTCTAAATATTCCGGTAAATTTCATATAGTAACTAATTTTTGATTCCTTTTTGTCTTGCCAGTCATGGTTACAAGCAAGAGCCTAATGTATTTTCCTTTGTTATTATATTGCAGCCTTACAAGGTTAATATGGGTTTTGGGCAATAATTTCTTTAAGATTCATTCTCGTTGTTTCCAGAAGAGCCTCCTGCTGAGCAATTTTGTCTAAAATGTAACCCCGCTGCTCTGTTAGGACTTTGAATACCTCAAGCAGCTTTTTGCGGCGCTGGGGTCCGACGTCATCATGGACCAGTTCCTCTTCATAGGCGTGCAGGTCCTTTTCCAAAGAGGAAAGCTCGTCATGCATTTCCTGCAGGTCCGCCTCTTGCCTTTTGATCTCCATTTGAGCACCATGGACTTTTTTACCATGGTAATACCCTTTTAAAAAGGCTGCCTCCAGATCCGGAGGGCAGACATAATTGTATTGTCTGCCTGAAGTTCCCAGATCATAACCCTTCTGAGGCATACAATACTCCCGCAATCCTTGCAGCCGCCCCTGTTCGTAGCGGTTGAAATCCGGAGTAATCCCATGTTTGGCGCAAGCTTCCCTGTGACTGCCGATTCTCGAAGCGGGATAGCCATGGGCACCATCTTCATAACCAATGGTAAGCCAGTCTGCATAGAGGCATTCGTCTTGGCCAAGAGTGGCGCAACCTGCAAGAATAACCGGGCCATAAATGAAGGTTATCAATATTAGCATTAAACTTTTGCCTGGAAACGGCCGGATCATTGTTAACTCCTTTGGGGTGAGTTGGTTGACGTTGCAATCAATTAAATACAATAGGAAGACAGCGTCAATTAAAATCAGATTCGTGTTCCCTGCCCCGGGCAGGGAACAATATATGCGAGACTTACTATATGGCGCTGATGCCGCCCCTCCCAAAGACATATAATCACATTATCCAAGGTTCGATATTGATACCCTTAAGAAATACTGATGAAAAACAAAATGCCCGTCTGAAAAAATCCAGGCGGCATTAATCATATCCAGGTATCTACACAGGTTCCAGGGGTACCTTAAAGTCGCAAAACTGTTCCGGATGTGAGGATTTTTCCTGGGGTTGCCTGAAACTATAAAGACTCAGGGTCTCGCCTAATCCTCCGGAACCCATTAAATTAATTGAAATGAGTCGCCTGAACAGCAGGATAATTCAAAAAACATGCACTAATCAAAAAAGACAACAGGAAGCTGGACTTTATTTTAAAAAAAAACAGGGTCACAGGAGCCCTGTTTTTACACATATTTTTTTGCCTTTCTATTTAAACAGTGGTGTAAGTATCAGCGAAGAAAACTTCTTTTCCCCGCGTATTTTTCCTATGTGGTCCAACAATTCTTCTTCGGAAATAAGTTGCTTAATGATCAAGATGTCGATCAGGGCTTGATAGATAATGTTCCTTATATTTATAACTGCTCTTCCAACGCAATTAATGCTGATTGAAGATTCAAATGGTTAGACATTTGAAAATCTCAGAAAATGAGTTTTATGATTACTGACCATAGCATAATACTTGCACAGAAATGGATGGTCAGATGCTGGAGTGGGATCATTTCTTTTCTTTCTCCATTACAGTTATAGAAATTTACATCTTGGCAAGTAAACGTTTTTTACCAGTAGTAAAATAAATTTCCCTGTATTTTTAAAAATTTTATACGCAATTTTAATGCCAATTTTTGTATAAATTCACAACTTATTGTCTTGTTTGAGAAAAAATCAAAGAAAGAAAAAGTATCTAAGACGAGGCATCTGTTTGTGCATGATATTCGATACATTTGGTCAAATTTTTTATACCTTGATTATTACATCAGGTATAAAAAGAAAAAAATATCCTCTCCGGTCTGGATAAGAATATGCAACTAGCTGGCAGGAGGTAATAATTTGAATCAACCTAATAGGTCAATCCCATAAAAATAGACGGCAGGGGGTAAATTTCCTTGCAGCAGATTGGCCTATTTGAATTTAGTATTTCTTTTTAAGAGACCTGCGACGAGGTTGGGTTTTTAGATTATTTGTGAACTGGCGCACAATATGATGGGCCAAGTAATTCTTTGGTTCTGAGTTTTTTATTTTTTAAATACTTCACCTTCATCATCAGAATTATTAGCGGATAACATTTTTCTAAGAGTTTTTATTTCATTAATTGAAACAGCAGCTGTTGCTATGCCACCAAAAATCAACCCCACCGAAAAGGAGGCTATAATTACTAGTTCCATTGAAAACTCCTAAAATTGATTTCACTGTTTATACTAAAAATTTGTACATTTTTTCAAAATTTTGAATGTTAAAGTCGGCGCCGAGTCAAGCTGAATCTTTTCAAAATAAACTTTTTAATAAATGATCTTGATACAATACGAGTCTGATATTTCATGCTATAAAATATTAAATATGAATCTATTTTTTCTTTGCAGATTTTCTCTGCAAAAAATGTACCTTAATTTGGGGCAGTGAGAAATTTATAAGAAAACATTTGCGGAATTTTCATTTTTTATGAGGCTGCAACAACCCAATTTGCTTGCTTCTGGTGAATTAAGGAATTTAAAAAGATGCTATTAACAAAAGATAAAAGTACAGATTGGGTGCCGAAATATAACCTTTTTGAACCAAATTCTTAGTTGTAATATCCAGGGGAAATATTGACTGCACGATCAATCCCCCTAGTAGTGAATAATGGAAGACATTTGTATTTTCGAAAAAAGAGAGGAAAAGACATTTCTGACCCTGCCTTTCTTTTGCTTTTATGAAAATCAAATAAACCTGATTTTTTCTTCTTCTCTCAACTCCGTCTCCGCAACCTAAGCGGTTCCAATAAGCCTCTGCGTCAATCAAGACTGAATAACTTGGTTATACTTTCTAAGACAAACGGGGCCCTGCTACATAAAAAATATCTCCAAACGTACCTGCCAAAATTTGTTTATAAAAATCGAACTGGATTTACGTTTCAATAAGTGTCACTTAGCTATAAATAAATTGAACAGATTTAAGTTTCGTGGAATAAGTATTATTATTTTCCGGTATACGAATAATACATATATGGCCTTAACAAAGGAGAAATGACGTGCAATGGCAGGAAAATGACAATTTGGCTTCCCTTGAAACTATGAAGGACACGGCATTCCAGGGCGGCGGTGCCAAACGCATAGAGGCACAGCATAAAAAAGGCAAGCTCACTGCCAGGGAGCGTATAGACCTGTTGCTGGATGAAGGCTCTTTTGAAGAATTTGACCTGCTCAAAACAGGAAAGGGTGGTGTCGATACAGACGAGTATCCTGGCGATGGGGTTATAACCGGCCATGGTACCATTGGCGGCCGGGAAGTTTGCATTTTCAGCCAGGACTTCACCATTTTAGGTGGTTCCCTAGGTGAAGCGCATTCGGGGAAGATTGCCAAAATCATGGACCATGCTGTCATGGTGGGTGCTCCCGTCATCGGTCTTAATGATTCAGGTGGTGCCCGCATCCAGGAAGGAGTGGATTCACTTGCAGCCTATGGTGAGATATTCAGCCGCAACGTGCTGGCCAGCGGGGTAGTACCGCAGATATCCTGCATTATGGGGCCGTGTGCCGGAGGGGCCGTCTATAGTCCGGCCATGACTGACTTCACCTTTATGGTAGAGAACTCGTCCTACATGTTTGTCACTGGGCCCAATGTAGTAAAGACCGTGACTCACCAGGACATCACAGCAGATGATCTTGGGGGGGCACAGGTGCACAGTGAAAAAAGCGGTGTAGCACATTTTGTACTGCCCAACGATATTCTCTGCCTCAGGGAAGTGCGGCGGCTGATCAATTACCTGCCATCCAATAACAAGCAGAGAGCACCCCTACTCGATCTGAGGGACCCGGTTGACCGTACGGATCCAGCACTGGATTATCTCATTCCGTACAACCCGAATCAGACATATGACATGAAGATTCTTATTACCAGCATCCTGGACGGAGCAGAATTCCTTGAATACCAGGCTAAGTTTGCTGGTAATATTATCTGTGGATTCGGCCGGCTAGGCGGTCAGACAATCGGCCTTATCGCCAACCAGCCGGCTGTTCTTGCCGGTGTGCTTGACGTCAATGCATCAACCAAAGCAGCCCGCTTCGTCCGATTCTGTGATTCATTTAACATCCCGCTCGTCTGTTTGGTTGATGTGCCTGGTTTTATGCCGGGACCTGAACAAGAGCACGGAGGCATTATTCGGCATGGCGCCAAACTGCTCTATGCTTTTGTGGAGGCAACGGTGCCCCGTATAACAGTCATTCTCCGCAAAGCATACGGTGGTGCCTACGTGGTCATGAATTCAAAGCATATACGCTGCGATGTGAACTTTGCCTGGCCTACTGCAGAGATAGCAGTACTAGGCCCCAAGGGAGCGGCGGAAATTATCTACCGCAAAGAAATCCAGTCAGCTGAAAATCCAGATGATCTATTGGCACAGAAAACAGAGGAATACCGGAAGACCTTTGCCAATCCTTTCCTTGCCGCCAAAAAAGGCTATATCGATGACGTGATAACACCAAGAAACACCCGGCAGAGACTTATTCGGAGCCTGCAGTTTTTGGAAAGCAAGAACAAAAAGAACCCCATCCGTAAACACGGAAATATCCCTCTTTAACCTGAAAGAATCTTAAAAGGATTGCTATGTTTGAAAAAATACTCATTGCCAATCGAGGCGAAATAGCTGTGCGTATCATCAGAACCTGCCAGAAACTGGGGATCAAGACTGTTGCAGTTTTTTCTGAAATAGACAGCCGTTCGCTTCATGTTCAGGAAGCTGATGAGGCAGTATTTCTCGGTCCGGCACCGTCGGATCAATCTTATCTGGTGAAGGAGAAAATTATTGACGCGGCGCAAAAGTCAGGTTGCCAGGCTATTCATCCAGGCTATGGTTTTCTGTCAGAGAATGCCGGGTTTGCAGAAATGGTTTCTGATGCCGGTCTTGTTTTTATTGGTCCCTCAGCACCGGTTATTGCCATGCTTGGTGACAAGATAGCTTCTAAAAACCTGGCGATAAAGGCGCGTGTCCCTGTGGTGCCCGGTCACAATCAGCCAGTCTCCGACCTGGATGAGACACGGGCAATCGCCGATGAAATAGGCTATCCAATCCTGCTTAAACCTGCTGCAGGCGGTGGCGGCCGCGGCATGCGTATCGTACATGGACCAGAGGAATTGGCCTCCGCCCTGAAGGCTGGACAGGAAGAAACCCGCAAAGCCTTTGGAGACAACAAGATATTCATTGAACGTTTTGTCGAAATGCCGCGGCACATAGAAATCCAGATCATGGCCGATCAGCATGGCAATGTTATTTATTTAGGTGAACGGGAGTGTTCCATCCAACGGCGTTACCAGAAGGTGATCGAGGAGGCGCCCTCCATGGCATTAACACCTGAGATGAGAAAAGAGATTGGGGAAAGAGCCTGCAGCCTTGCCCGTGAAGCAGGATACAGCAATGCAGGGACTGTTGAATTTATCTTGGATTCCCATGGAGACTTTTTCTTCCTGGAAATGAATACCCGTTTGCAGGTAGAGCATCCTGTGACAGAACTGGTCACCGGCCTTGACCTCGTTGAACTGCAACTTCAGGTGGCAGACGGCCAGTACCTTCCATACCGCCAGGAAGATATTGTCCTTGATGGGTGGTCCATTGAGGCCCGCATCTGCGCAGAAGAACCTGACCGCAATTTTCTGCCCTCCACAGGGCTGATCACCAGGTATGCTGAACCGCGGGGCACTAATATCAGGATGGACAGCGGCATAATGGCAGGCAGCCGGGTGAGTGTCTACTACGACTCAATGCTCACCAAGGCTATCAGTTGGGGCAAGGACCGGGAGGAGGCACGGAAGAGACTTGTGGAGGCCCTGAACAAGTTCCACCTCGAGGGTGTGACAACCAATGCAGATTTTGCCAACGCCATTCTCAACCATCCAGCCTTTATCGAGGGCAGACTGTCAACTGATTTTATTGAAGAGCACTTTGACCAGGGAGTTATGAAAATAGATCCACCCTTGGAGAAGCTCGAACTGATGGTAATTGCTTCAACTCTTATCTATCACAACCGCCAGAGCCTGGTAAGAGAATCTCTGAAACCCATGGTTGCCAAGGTCGGTCCAGACCATCGGCCGGAGGTCTGGCATCAGTACGTGGTTAAAGGCGAAAAGAAAGTCTTCAATATCCGCCTGCTGGGCCATATTGATACGCACATGTGGGAGGTTTACGTTAATGACACCCACTATGAGGTCATTACCCCTGACTTCGAGTTCTACAGGCGCCGGCTGAAGCTTTTGATCAATGGCCAGAAAGAATATTTCAGACTGCAGTATCGTGAGAATTTCTTCTGGGCAGCCTTCTGCGGTATCAACCGGATATTTGAGGTATACTCCCCCAGGGAATGGGAACTTGCACAGTATATGCCCAAGGACAGAACGTTTATTCTGGATAATGTTGTGCGGTCTCCGATGCCCGGCCTGGTCGTGGATATCCGAGTGCAGAAAGGTGACCGGGTTTTTCGGGGCCAGGATGTTGTTGTCATCGAATCCATGAAGATGGAAAGCGGTGTTGCCTCACAATGTGAAGGCAAGGTGGATGAAGTTCTCGTTAATATTGGCCAGGCTGTGGAATCAGGCGATGTGCTCATCACTTTCAAATCCTGATCTTGTCCTGGCTTTTTACATTTCTGGCAGTTCCAGCAGAATCTGTCTGGTTAGGATAAACGGCTGGGCTAAGTCAGTGGTATGGGCTTCTTGAACATTCTGGTGGCCAACTGCACTTTAATAACGTTTACACGTTAATAAATAATAAAATAGAGTCTTTTCTTAAGTTGTAATGCTTTTATGCAAAGAAGGTTTACATTCCGGATTATATTTTACAAGTTCTTTTCATCTATTTTATTAATTCATTCTTTCTCCCCTGCTTAATATTACCTTTACAAACATATAGTTATCAATCATCAGTAAGCCAAACTGCCATTTTGGCACAGCAGTTGCTAATTCTTTATATCAAGTATCAATTTTTACAGCATTTCAAAACAACTGGCTGCGGAGAAACTATACAATTGAGGGATTGGAAATAAAAAAGAAAGTATGACCTCATAAACTGCTTCGAGGAAATATTCTTACATCGCACAGCTCTACATATATAACAAATCATGCTGATGAAAACGTATTCAGAAATTTTTAATATTTGTTAAATAACAGTAGGAAGTAATAATTTCAGATAAATCAATTTATAGTTTATAGAGGAAAATGGAAACATGGCATGAAGTAGAATATTCTTACATTAGACCTGGTTCTGAAAAAATAAAATACAAAGGTCTAAAAGTATTTAAAAACAGAGAAGAAGCTGAAAAATTTGCGGCTGTCGTCTACTGGCTATCCAGAAAAGAGAAATCAGACTATGATTCTAGACAGCTTACAGTATCAAAAGAATATCTTGGCGAAGGAAAATTTGTCGCCTTAAAAAAGATTTATAGATGTACAAAAAAAGAAATAACATTAAGGAATAAATGAATAATTTCTAAATAATGTACGTTTTCTGCAACTAAGTTAAGCCATTAACATCAGCAGCTGTTTGAGCGAATTTAATATCCAGATTCAAATATTACTAACCACTTTTTTTCATCACAATCGAGAAAAATTCATAAATGTTCAAGTATCGGATGGATAAGCTTGAATTTTTAAAATTGACCGCTTTATGTCCTCAAATATTATCCAATTTTACAAGTTAACATTTCAATTATATATGGAATCCTTAGTTAAGAATCTATTGCACATAGTGTCGAGTCCGCAATTGTATTTAAGGTCCGCATAACCCAGGATAAATTTAATTGATATTTCTTGTTTAACGCAACAGACTTAAACAAGAAATATTGTTTAAATGAAAAAGGGTTTTGCTTAATATCTTAAAATTCTCCAATCAAATGAACTTATTGATTCATCACTCTCCTTTGATATTTTATAAAAATCTCTCCGGACAGAAAAACTTGTACAGGATAAACCTAACTTAATTTTCAATAAAAAAAGGGCTACGGTTATACCGTAACCCTTGCTATTACTGGTCGGGACGAGAGGATTTGAACCTCCGGCCCCCTGAACCCCATTCAGGTGCGCTACCAGACTGCGCTACGTCCCGACCTCTTCCAAAACTTGACAAAAATGGGATCCATTATGGATGAATGCCCCCCTTTTGTCAATTCTTCTCTCCTAAATTACTTCTTTTCCAGCATCTCCTGCAGCTGTTTCAGATCATTTTTGAGTTCTGCAAGCATTGAACGTGCACTGGCTCGGGGTTTCATTGCTCTGGGACTGCTCTCTTTCTGATCCTTCTTTTCTGCCAGGAGCTTTCTGGCGCCAGGGACGGTATAGCCATCCTCATACAACAGCTTCTTGATCGTAAGGATGTTTTCAACATCAATCCTTCTATAAAGCCTCTGCTTTGATGATGCCCGCTGAGGCCGGATTATTTTGAATTCCGACTCCCAATACCTGAGGACATGTGGTTCCACCCCGGTTATTTTTTTTACCTCGCCGATCCTGAAATAGAGCTTATCGGGTATATTCCCTTGAGAAAGGGAAGCTGATAAATTTTTCTCTTTTGCGGTCTGGCGGGCTGTTTTATTCACTGCGCTAACTGTTGATTTTCATCCGTAACCCTTTACTCGGTTTAAATGTAACCATGCTTCTGCTGCAAATCTCCATGGTATCTCCGGTTCGTGGATTACGGCCCTTTCTGGGTGTTTTTTTTCTAACACTCAAAGTGCCGAAATGTACCAGTTTGATTGATTCACCATTAATGAGCGTCTCTTTCATGGTGGAAAAAACCGTATCAACTATTTCTTCCGCACTGCGCTGGGAAAACCCCAATTTCTCGTTAATGGCTTTTGCCAGGTCTTTGCGGGTAATATTTGATCGTTTCATTATTTTTTTATTTCTGAATTTATATTTAATGTTGATGGATTATCCTGCAGCACGTAATTTACCCTGAAAACGTTCTTCCAGCATTGTGATAAGACGCTGATGCACTTTATTCACGGTTATGTCATCAAGGGTCTGCTCAAGGGAACGATAGGTTAAAGAGATGGCGACACTCTTGTGCCCTGCGGCAATGGCATCTCCCCGGTAGACATCAAAAATCTCTGCCGCTTCAACATATGCTTCACCTGCATTGTCAATGGCTGTCAGCAGTTCACCTGAATGAACCGTTTCCGGAACAATGAGTGCAATATCCCAGTTGACGGATGGAAATTTCGGCAGCTGTGTAAACGATTTCGGCTCCGGCTCAAGCTCACATATAAGGTCAAGATCAAGATCAAAAAAGAAGACATCCTGCTTGACGCCAAAATTTTTCAAAACATCTGTATTAATTTCCCCCATATAGCCAAGGAGTTTCTCTTCGGCCCTGCAAACGATGCAGGAATCGGTTTGTATATAGGTGGGAACAGCGCTTCTTGCATTGCTAAACTCCAACCTGGCAAACTTTGTAATCCGTACTTCCTGCAAGATCGCATCCACTATTCCCTTACAGTCGTAAATATCAACCGGTGTAGTGCCAAAATGCAGGAGAGAGGCGCCAGGGTGTCTGCGCCCGCTCATTACACCTGCTATACGAACATTCTCCTGAGGCAAGGGCTCATCCGCTAGAGGGTGAAAGACCTTGCCGATCTCAAAAAGCCTGATATCATTGCTCTGGCGGCTGGTATTTCTGGCAATGTTCTGTAGTAAGCTCGGCAGCATCATGGTGCGCATGATTTTCTGATCCTCGGAAAGAGGATTAAGAAGCTTAACTGATTGACGGATTGGATCATTACTCTGCAATTGCAGCCGGTCAAAATAATTTTCATCGACAAAACTGTAGTTTATGGCTTCGAAAAAGCCCTGGGAAATGAGCATTGACGCCAGTTTTTTCCGCAGCTCCAAGCCCGGCTGCTGTTCGGGAAAACTCATGGGGACAATGGGCATCGATGTGGGGATTTCGTTATAGCCCAGCAACCTGGCGACCTCTTCTATGAGGTCAACCTCCCTCTCAAGGTCGACTCGGAAACTTGGCGGTGTAACCAACAGAGTATCCTCTTCTGCCCGGGCTACCCTAATCTCTATGCTTTCAAGACAGCGGCTGACTTCCATGGCGTCAAGCTGCATCCCTAAAATATCATTGGTGCGGCCAACGCGCAGTTGAATTGCCTCCCGTAACTTAATTCCTGCTATACAGTCATAGCCGTTTGCAACAATCTCAGCCCCTGCAATCTTGACCAGAAGCTGCACCGCCCTTTCCATGGCCCTGGGAGCAACTTCAGGATCAACGCCCCTTTCAAAACGATAGGAGGCCTCGGTGCCAAGATTCAATTTTCTGGCAGTCCTGCGAACACTGAGAGGATTAAAACAGGCGCTCTCCAACAGGATATCCCTGGTCGAGTCTATAACCTCGGAATTCTCTCCGCCCATGACACCTGCTACTGCCACAGGCTTGTCGGCATCACAGATAAGAAGCATTTCCTCATCAAGCTGCCTTTTTTCACCATCCAGGGTGGTAATATACTCACCGGCCCGAGCCCGGCGCACAACGATCTTGCCGCCTCTTAGCCTGTGAAAATCAAAGGCGTGCAGCGGTTGACCATACTCCAGCATGACAAGGTTGGTTATATCCACTACATTGTTGATTGGCCGGAGACCAACTGCAAGGAGTCTTTTCCTCAGCCACCAGGGTGAGGGGCTGATGGTAACATTTTTCAATAGCCTTGCCCCATATCGTGGGCAGTCATCAGGGTCCAGAACTTCAACGGAGAACGGAACCCCTTCGCCAGTTAATTCCGGCAGCTCATTTTGTACCGGCTGTTTCAGCTTCTGGTTGGTGAACCCTGCAATCTCCCGGGCAATTCCGATAACACTGGTACAATCGGGACGATTCGGTGTCAAATCAACTTCTATGAGCGTATCCCGCAGGGAAAGAGCATCAGGCAGTGACTCCCCTGCCCTGGCCGTGTCCGGCAGTTCCATTATGCCGCTGTGGTCTTCGCTTAATCCAAGGTCCTTTTCCGAGCAGAGCATACCCGAAGATTCCTGGCCGCGGATTGCGGCTTTTTTTACTTTCATTCCTGAAGGCAGGGTGACACCCGGCAAGGCAATTGCGGTTAACAGGCCGGGCCTGGCATTCGGGGCCCCGCACACGACCTGGAATTCCCCGGCATCAAGAATTACATCACACAGGGTCAGGCGGTCGGCATCTGGATGCGGCTTGACATTGACAATTCTGGCTACCTTAATGGCGTCCAGGTCCTGGTATAACTCGGTAACATTATCCACCTCCAGTCCGAGCATGGTCAACTTCTCCGCCATAACTTCAACAGGCAGATCAACATCAATATATTCTTTTAACCAATTAAGGGTAAATTTCATGGATACTTAATACTAGCATGGGAAAAATTAACTTTTAAGCAGGAAGCCGAGATCCTTGCCTTCATCTTCATGCATTAATTGATCAGAATTGCTTCAGGAAACGGAGATCGTTTTCATAAAATAACCTGATGTCATCGATACCGTATTTAAGCATCGCAATTCTTTCAATGCCCAACCCAAATGCGAACCCGCTGAATTCTTCTGGATCATAATCAACCATTTTGAATACTTCAGGGTCAATCATGCCGGCGCCCAATATTTCAAGCCAGCCTGTCTGTTTACAGACACGACAGCCTTTCCCCCGGCAGATGACACAACCTATGTCAACCTCTGCACTCGGTTCGGTAAACGGGAAAAAACTCGGCCTGAAACGGAGCCTGATATCCTCCTGGTCAAACATTTTCTGACAGAATACGGTCAGAACACCTTTCAGGTCGGCAAAGGAAACCTTGCGATCAACCAGAAAACCTTCCACCTGGTGAAACATAGGCGTGTGGGTAATGTCTGAATCACAGCGATAGACCTTGCCAGGGGCTATAATCCGCAGAGGCGGTTTTGCCTTCTCCATGGCCCGGATCTGCATGGGAGAGGTATGGGTCCGCAACAGGATTGAATCGTTGATATAAAAGGTATCGTGCATATCCCGCGCAGGATGATGCTGTGGGATGTTGAGGGCCTCAAAATTATAATAGTCAAGCTCGACGTCAGGGCCTTCAGCAACTGCAAAACCCAGATCGATAAAAATTGAGCAGACCTCGTCCATGATCTGGGTTACCGGGTGTAAACGCCCAAAAGGAACCAGGCGTCCCGGCAGACTCAAATCAACGCTTTCTCCTGTCGCGCCTGTATCACTGGAAGTTAAATCGGATTTCCTGGCATTGAACTTCTGTTCAAGATCTTCCTTGATCTCATTGGCCAGTTTACCAAGGCGTGGTCTGTCTTCTGCAGAGACTTGCCCAAGCTGGCGCAGGAGACTGGTAAACAAACCCTTGCGCCCAAGGTAGCGGACACGAACTTCTTCCAGATCCTTAAGGTTTTCAAGGGTTGAAAGCTTCGTTTCCGCTTCAGCTTGAAGTTGGCGTAAGTCTTGCTCCATGATCGTGGGTTTTCAGCAGGTCAGCTAATCACTGGGCCGCAAGTTTGACAACCTGGGTGAAACCATTGGGATCAAGTATAGCCATATTGGAAAGCACCTTGCGGTCCAATTCCACTCCAGCCTTCTTCAAGCCACCCATCAGCTTGCTGTAGCTGGTGCCATTCTGTTTTGCAGCAGCACTGATGCGGGTTATCCAGAGTCTGCGGAAGTCTCGTTTCTTATTCCTGCGATCACGGTAGGCATAACTGAGCGCCCGGTCGACAGCTTCCGTGGCTGTCCTGTATAATCTACTGCGGCCACCTCGGAAACCCTTGGCCAATTTAAGAACTTTATTTCTTCTGCGGCGTGCTTTAAATCCGCGTGTTACACGTGCCATGTATATACCTCTTGTTTTCCATCAAATTAAAATTTACATATACAAACTAGATGTAAGGCAAAATCCGTTTGATTCCCTTAACGTTTGTGTCATCAACCAGGTCTGATTTCCTCAGTCCCCGTTTTCTCTTTGTTGTTTTTTTGGTGAGAATATGGCTGGCATAGGCTTTACTCCTCACGATCTTTCCCGAACCGGTGGCCTTGAAACGCTTTGCCGCACCGCGATTTGTTTTCATTTTTGGCATGACAGGACTCTCCTAAACACTATAATATTTATCAACTATATTAATTAACGTATTATTCTTTCGTTATTTTTTCAACAAAAAGAATTAAAAAATTCCCTTAACTGTTGTCAGCCTCGCTTACACTCCGCCGACAGGTATTACATCTCTAATCTAAAAAAATCTATGGACCCCGTTGATGACTGAAAGTTTATTTTATGTTCATCAACTCTTCGGGGCGACAAACATGACCATTTGTCTTCCCTCCATGGTGGGCGGCTGAACAATTGTTGCCTCTTCACCAAGTGCTTCGGCAATTTTGTTCAGCACTTCAACGCCCTGGCTCTGGGCATAGACTATTTCTCTGCCCCTGAAACGCAGGGTAATTTTCACCTTGTTTTTGTTTGCCAGGAATTTCTTAATATTTTTAATTTTGAAATTCAGGTCGTGCTCTTCTGTTTTCGGTCTGAATTTTACTTCCTTGACCTCAACAACAGTCTGCCGCTTTCGTGCTTCGGCCAGCTTTTTACTCTGCTCATAACGATATTTATCATAATTCATTATGCGGCAGACAGGAGGATCAGTAGCGTCAGAAACCTCAACCAGATCAAGTCCTTCCTCAAAGGCTTTTTCCCGGGCATCCCGACTGGACATTACTCCCAATTGTGTTCCATCCGCACCGATCAACCGTACCTGATCGTAACGAATATCTTCATTCAACCTGATTTTCAATTCGCGTTTGCTGACTGGTTGCCTACTTTTCCTTTTAATACTATACCTCCTTAATTACCTATTTGATAAAAGCATACCGGACCGGGGCCCTTGAAATTTATCCCAGCATCGCAGTACACTCCTCCTTGATCTTAGCAGCAAAATCACTGACTGACATGGGAGGCAGGTTCTTACCGCTTCTTTCCCGCACTGTAACTGTCCCTGATTCAGCTTCACGATCACCTATAACCAGCATATATGGAATTTTTGCCAGCTGCGCTTCCCGTATTTTATAATTGAGTTTCTCATTCCGCAGATCCTTCTCAATCCTGACACCGGATCGACGCAGCTCCTGGTAGACATTTTCACAGTATTCGCCCTGTGCATCGGTAATGTTCATTATACGTGCCTGCACCGGTGCCAGCCATATGGGAAAAGCTCCGGCATAGTTTTCAATCAATACCCCGATGAAGCGCTCTAAAGAGCCCATCAAAGCTCGGTGGATCATGATCGGCTGGTGTTCCCTGCCGTCTTCGCCAATATAGCTTACTTCGAAGCGTTCCGGCAAGTTGAAGTCCACCTGGATGGTGGAGCACTGCCAGGAACGCCCCAGAACATCCTTAATTTTTATATCAATTTTCGGCCCGTAAAACACCCCTTCCCCGGGATCAATCTGATATGCAAGCCCCCTCTTATCAAGGGCTTGCTTCAGGGCATCGGTTGCTTTCTGCCAGTGTTCCTCGCTGCCGACATATTTATCAGGCCGGGTTGACAGGTAAATATCATACTGATCAAAGCCAAAGGTAGCTAAAATATTTAAATTAAGGTCGAGAATATTAAAAATCTCCTCTTCCAACTGGTCGGGTCTGCAAAAAATATGCGCATCATCCTGGGTGAATCCCCTGACCCGCAAAAGCCCGTGCAGAACCCCTGTTCTTTCATAACGGTAAACTGTTCCAAGTTCACACCAGCGTAACGGAAACTCACGATAGCTCCGCATCTGTGATTTGTAGATGGCAATATGAAAGGGGCAGTTCATCGGCTTCAATTGGTACTGCACCTCATCAATAGCCATGGATGAATACATGTTCTCGCTGTAAAAATCGAGATGGCCGCTGGTTTTCCACAGGTCGAGCCTGGCTATATGCGGGGTATAGAGCAATTCATAATCATGCCTGTAATGCTCTTCCTTCCAGTAATCTTCTATAAGCCTGCGCAGCAAGGCGCCCTTTGGCTGCCAGAGGATAAGGCCGGGGCCCACCTGGTCGCTTATGGTAAAAAGTCCCAGTTCTTTGCCGAGCTTCCTGTGATCCCGTTTCTTGGCCTCCTCCAGGTCATTGAGATATTTCTTCAGCTTTTTCTTATCATCAAATGCTGTACCATACAGGCGCTGCAGCATTTGCTTGTGTTCATCGCCACGCCAATATGCCCCGGCAACTTTAATCAGTTTGAAAACCTGCAGCCAGCTGCTGTCTGGTACATGGGGGCCGCGGCACAGGTCAACAAAATCACCAAGCTGATAGAGACTTACCGTATCCCCTTCAATCTCTTTGAGGAGTTCAACCTTGTACTGTTCGCCCCTCTCTTCAAAAAGCGCAATTGCCTCTGCTTTTGAAATCACCTTTCTAGCAAAGGGGATTCCGCCTCTAACGGTTTCCTGCATCTTGGCTTCTATGCTTTCAAAGTCTTCCGGTGTAAACGGGATCTCCCGTTCAAAGTCATAGTAAAAGCCATCTTCAATGGCAGGTCCGATGGCCACTTTAACGTTGGTGCCATAGAGGTCCAGGACTGCCTTGGCCATGAGATGGGCGGTGCTGTGCCGCAGGATATCAAGGCCTTCATCACTTGCGATTGATATGGGTCGCAGCTCTATTTGTTCCTGCCCCAAGCTGTCAAGCCTTGTTGAAAGATCAAACAGAGTATCGCCAACCGCAACGGCAACAGTCTGCTTCCGCTGTTTATTGGAAAGCAATTCGACAAGAGCATCTGCCACTGAAGCGGCACTATCAAACCCCTTGGTCTCTCCGTCAGGCAGTATGACTGTTATCTCAGACATTTGTAAATTATACCGTGCATTGTCTTTCTATTTCCTGGCCAAAGGCCCATAATTGGGGAATCGATAAGATTATTTGCCGAATCGCACAAAATACCTGTCCAAATGCAAGAAGGCTCCGCCAGGTAAAAGCCTTTATGGCAGCCCCACCACAGCGAAGCCTACGCTTTATCTCATCACCTGAAAGGGAAATCTGGTAGGCGCGGGCGGTTTCGAACCGCCGACTTCTTCCGCGTCAGGGAAGCGCTCTCCCGCTGAGCTACGCGCCTACATGACCAACCAATTTACCGGCAATTTATTCTCAAAAACAAACCGCTTAAAAGAATTTTTATCGGCCCAGCTAAAACGCAAACCAAATACCAGCAATTGCCTTTCCTGTCAAGGGAATATCACATAAAACATGCAAAATATATCACTTTGATTCCCGGCGTGTTTCGATAGCTCTGGCCAGAGTTATTTCATCAGCGTATTTTATATCCATACCCAGGGGGATTCCACAGGCAAGCCTTGTTACTTTCACCGGCTCTGTATGCAGAATTCTGGCAAGATAGGATGCAGTCGCCTCGCCGGGAACGGTTGAACTGGTAGCAATCAATACTTCTGCAATTTTCTCACGCCGAATGCGCTCAATGAGTTCATTTATCTTGATCTCCTCAGGCCCTATGCCATCCATCGGAGCCAACACGCCGTGGAGGATATGGTAAAGCCCCTGGTAGGCTCCGGTTTTTTCAATAGCCAAAAGATCATCCGGCCCTTCGACAACACAGACCATTTCTTTACTACGGCCGGGATCCGAACAGATCCTGCACGGATCTGTTTCAGAGAACACAAAGCAACTGGAGCAGAGCTTGACAGCGGTATGCAGTTCTGCCAGATCAGCGGCAAGCCTCCTGGCTTCCTCGGCAGGACTTCGCATGATATGCATGGCAAGCCTGCTTGCTGTTTTTTTGCCGATGCCCGGCAGCCTGCTTAAATCCTGGATTAATTTTTCCAGTGCTGGTGGAACGACCTGCATTGTCCTCCTCCAGACACTAAAAAATTCCCGGAATATTTATACCACCGGTGATCTTGCGCATTTCCTCCTGGGCCATATCCTGGGCTTTCTTGATTCCTTCGTTCACTGCTGAAAGAATAAGATCCTGCAGCATCGCCTGGTCTGCAGGATTTATAACTTCTTTGTCAATATGCACAGATAAAAGTTCGTTTTTGCCATTGAGTGTTACTGAAACCATCCCGCCCCCAACGGAAGCGGTGACTGTTCTGCCGGCCAAATCATTCTGAACCTGGCTCATCCTCTGCTGCATCTGCTGAGCCTGGCGCATTATTTCGCTCATGTCCATTTTATAGATTCCTTAATATATTTAAAGTGACTGGATTTTAGAAGGATACAAGAAGTCGAAGGTCCCAGGGAAACAATAAAACATATTTTCTCTTTAAATCTTTACAAATTCATCCAGTGTCTTTCTATTGATTCATCATTTTTATGTTGCAGATATGAAACCGTCGACTATTTAGGCTGCATTTTTCTTTCTGCATTCTGTATTTGTCTTTGTATTTAATCTACCGACTCCGCGGTCCTGTTCTGATATTTACCACTCTGCCGCCGAGAACTTCGGTGGCCATCTGCACAAGCGGGTCATTAGCCAGGGCACGCCTTTCCTCCTGGGGGCCGATCCCTTCCTGGTCTATAATGCCCCGGGAGTCTGCACCCCGAATCTTGATGCCTATTTTAAATTCCTTCTGGAAAAAATCCTGGGAAAATTCGGTAAGAAATTTAATGTTTTCCTTGGACTGCAGCATTTTGCAATCAGACGGGTCATCAAACTTCAAAATGAGTTCCGTGCCCTCCTCGCGGATATTGGAACAAAGACGCAGGGTATGGGCCATCCACTTCTTTCTGTCCATTACGTATTCAATGAATTCATCCCAGTTTTTACGCACCTCCTTGGCGGGAGGCTGGACAATATTTTGGCTAAAATCTTCTTCAGTGGATTGTTGAGAAGAATCGTTCATTGCATCAGGCTCTTCCTTTGTCGACTCTTCCGCTTTGGAATCTTTGTCAGTTTCTTCTTGCTGTTGCCAGGGCTTGTCAGTAATAGCTGTGCTCTCTGTTCTTTCAGGCGCATCACTTTTTGTTTTCCCCTTGACAGCATGCTTTTGGATTGAAACCCGGGGTGTTGTGTCGTTTTTAACGGATGCAGCAACTCCACCGAACTGCATGCTTTCCAGTTTGTCCAGTAAATCTGCCACCGGCACCACATTTCCCGCTTCTGCAGCCCGGATCAATGCCATTTCAAAAGCCAGACGGGGATGGGCAGAATACTGCATATTCTCAACACCTTTCATAAGCATGTTAAAGTAAAGCTGCAGGGTCTCGACCGTATGCTGGTCTGCAATCTGGCGCATCTCGGCAAACTCCTGATCAGGGACATCGAGAAGTTTTTCCGGATCTGCACTGATCCGGCATATTAAAAGCGCCCTGAAATAATAAAGCAGATCATTAGCCAGTCTTTTCAAATCAACCCCATAAGAGGAAGTATCATCAAGGATTCTAAGGCCATTGGCAAGGTCTCTATTTAATATCGCAGCAGCCATGGAACTGATAACCTGGCTGTCAACAAGTCCGAGAACCTGGATAACATCTTCATCAGTTATCTTATCCCCCCCGAAGGAAAAAACCTGGTCCAGCAGACTTAATCCATCACGCACACTGCCCCCTGCTTCCCGGACAATAATGTTAAGGGCCCAGTCAGAGATATTGATTTTCTCTTCTTTGGCAATTTTGCTGAAAAAAACAAAAAGTTCACGGGAAGATACCTTTTGCAGTTCATAACGTTGGCAGCGGGATAGGATGGTGATTGGAATTTTATGCAGTTCCGTGGTAGCAAACATGAAAAACACATGTTCAGGGGGTTCTTCCAGGGTCTTCAGCAGAGCATTAAAGGCCTCTGTAGTGAGCATGTGCACTTCGTCTATAATGATGATCTTGTATCTGCTCTTGGTCGGGAAAAAACGGATATTTTCCTTCAGTTCCCTGATTTCCTGAATGCCACGGTTTGAAGCACCATCAATTTCATGGATGTCAATAGCGTTGCCGGCTGTGATCTCAGTACAATGTTCGCACTTGTTGCATGGTATTTTTGTCGGACCTTCCTTGCAATTAAGGGCCTTGGCCACCAGCCGCGCAAGGGTCGTCTTGCCCACACCTCTGACACCGCTGAAAATGATGGCATGGGGTATGCGGTTCCGGTCAATTGCATTCTGCAGCGTCCGGATAACCGGCTGCTGTCCGACAACCTCCTCAAATGTCTGGGGGCGCCACTTTCTTGCTAATACTAAATATGACATTGGCAAAAAAAAGGATAGCCAGGTATTCTGCAACACACAAAGATTCTCACTACCGTTGCTTCCTCCCGGACCTGGCGGGGTTCGCGAGTCTTTGTTGCGCAGAACCTGGCTATCACACTTAAGACTTCCTTAAAGAATGGCGGAGAGGGTGAGATTCGAACTCACGGTACTTGCGTACACACGCGTTCCAGGCGTGCACCTTAAGCCACTCGGTCACCTCTCCACCCACCCTGGTTACTCTCGCCGCTGGTTAATACTCTGTTCGTAAAAAATATACAAATAAAAAACAAACACTAATTGGTCAACGTAACCATTTCAAATGGTAATTTCAACTTGATGATACACAAGAAAATTTTTTACCCGATATCACTTATTTTCCCTGAAACCGCCGTCGACTTCAAACTCTCCGCTTTCATCCAAAAAAACTATTTTCAAATATCTGTCGTCAGTCATGTGGAGTGTGATATCCTCAGGTGTCCCAACAAAATCAGAAATATCAAGTTTATCGCCCCGCTTGTCATTCACGGTACCATAGATATCAGGTTCATCATCATCGGGACTTTCCTTGTCAATATTCACTTTATAATATATTTTTTTATATGTTTTATCACCCCATACAATCTTACCCCAGCCAGTCAGTTCCTGGTGTAAATCATCGCTCATACCAACCTCCTTATCCAGGTAATATTAGGCAGAATACATAAAACATAACATATTGAAATACAGGATAAAAAATGGCGGAGAGGGTGGGATTCGAACCCACGTGCCGGCTACTAACCGACAACCCGATTTCGAGTCGGGCCCGTTACGACCACTTCGGTACCTCTCC
>Ga0209742_10000016_pt1 | contig 88314 bp, 80 predicted proteins | sample DeeMarSeWOR38_10_FD_187462 | JGI IMG/M metagenome (GOLD analysis project Ga0209742, IMG submission 187462) | Marine sediment microbial communities from White Oak River estuary, North Carolina - WOR-3-8_10 (SPAdes) (version 2) | ecosystem: Environmental > Aquatic > Marine > Intertidal zone >...
CGCAAATTTTCATCTCGATGAAGCAATCCGGCTTCAGCTAAGCATCCTAATGCAACCTGAACTTCAAAAGGATCAAATTGTTGCCCTTTTAATTGGTTTTGAATATCCTCTGATAACTTCCCATCAGATACCTTCCAAAGAGACAAAAGAGCCTTATCGATAGCGATACTCCCACCTTCAGGTGTGGTTAGAATCGGTCTCCCTTTTATCTCCTGCATTTTGACGCCTTGAGGATTTTGATAGCGGATCATCTTATTGGATATGGACTCATCATGTTTAATATTTGCTCTAATTGATACTTGAAGAACGACCGATCTTCCGTAATTTCCGAGACCGCTTCCCTATCAAATAAGGTCCAAACCAACTATGGTCCATCATCTGTTCTATTTCCGAATCAGCGGTATTTTTTTCGCTCTGGATTTGTTTACGCTTACGCCAGATTTTGGGGAGATATTTGACGGCATCGAATTTCGCTCGCCAAATAGCTCTCCATTGTCCTTTGAATGAGTAAAATAACAAAAAAACTGCATTTGATAATAAATGTGCAGGTAAATACTTCCAAAATTGGCGAGTGGGCATATTTTTGATATATGTCCAAACCATATTCCTCTGTACTTGATACACAGTAATACCACTCTCCTTACCAAAGCTTGCTGAACCAATATGCAATACTCTGGCAGATGGAACATAAATGCAGTGGTAACCTTGCAGTTGCAAGCGAAAACCTAAGTCAATGTCTTCTACATGGCTATAATAATCCTCGTCAAATCCTCCAACTTTTTCAAAGGCTTGGCGGTTGTAGAGAGCAGCTGCTGCACACGCACTAAAAACTTCTCCTTCTTCCCGGATAGCTTTTTCTTTAGGTTGGTTGTAATCACGATGCCAGGCATTTCCACTTACATGAAAAATATCACCTGTACTTTCAATATTGGATTCATTAGATGCATTGATCAGTTTTGAGGCGAAGAATGCAGACTCAGGGTATCGTCTCCCTGCTGCTACTAATTGCTCAAGCCAATCTGGAGCTGGAAAGGCATCGTTATTTAATAAAGCCAGCCATTGTCCACGTGCCTGACGGGCACCTATGTTGTTCGCCTCTGCGAATCCCGAATTTCTATCAAGCTTGATAATTAATATTTCAGGCCAAAATTCCTCTGCTGAAGCGATGGATTTATCCGTGGACGCATTATCAACAAGAATCACCTCGTAATCTTGAAACGTCTGCTCCTTGAGAGCCTGGAGGCAGCGATCTAGAATACCCTCACCGTTCCAATTTACGACGACAACACTCACCAGTGGGCTGTCAGCTGTATTCACTGCTTTTGGAGATGTTCTAGGGAGATTTATTCTTTTCCAATTACTTCAGCGTAAACCTTTTGCATGAACTCCCCATGCTCCGCTGTTGAATAGATTTCAATAGGGCCCGGACACTCTAACTTTTTGAGTACTCCAGCATCTTCAATAACGTTTTTCAAAACAGAATAAAGTGCATCCTCATCCCCAGGAGGTACTAAAATTCCATTCTTTCCATCAGCCACCACCTCTGGGATTGCGCCTATGTCCGATGCAATAATGGGTTTTCCATATGCAAGTCCTTCATGTGCGACAATAGAGAATGTCTCGGGAAATCGCGAAGGGATCACAACAACATCCGAATTCCGATAAACCTCTCCGCGTTCATCCTGATTGAAAGATCCTTTAAAGACGATCCTTTCATCTCCATTTGCAAGCTCCTTCAGAAGGTTCAGGTAGTGGGAAGGTGCGACATCCTCTCGACCATATATTGATAATGAAATCTTCTTGTTATCCAACCTCTTAAAGGCTCGAATTAATATATCTGGTCCTTTATTCGGGATAAGGGTTCCAACGAAGGTAAAACGCATCCGTTGATTCGATGAATGTTCATTTGTAAATTTATCAAAATTATTCCCCGAATCGGGCATATCAATCCCTAATCGCACGACTTGGAAACTATCCTTCGGATATCCATTAATCTCATATTGGTGTTTGATATACCTGGAGGGGGTAAATATCCTGCGAACTGATAATATCGCCTGCTGATATGATTCATACCTTTCATTTATCAGATCCTCGGACAAGTTCGAGAGATAGGATTTCGAGCTACTTCTGATTACTTTTTTACGAATAGTTTGTCTCCAGGTATAAGGAACTAAATCTTTCATTAGCCGAGTCGCTCGTGTCCGTAAACCACCATGTCCTCCTTGGATGCACAAGTAACAATTACCTCCATTTAATGGACCTCGGCAATGATTTCCCATCCAGTCGACCAATTGCACCCGAAAACAAAATGGCCAATAGTCATGCAAAGAAATTATTGAAGGAATTCCTGCATCACGAGCCAGGAGGGGGAGGCGATACGAGAGCGTGATCAAATGATTGAAATGAATCAGTTCTGGAGATATTTCTTGAAGAATGTCATGGAAGATCTTTTCGATATGAGGATCTTCATACGTAGCATTAAAAGTCGAAGTATTTTTATAATCGTTTACGATTCGAATGATACGTATACCATCAACTGTTTCATCAATTACATGATAATCTGGTAAAGATTCTGATGATTCTCGACAAAAAACTGTGACCTGGTGTTTTTGCGCACTGAATATCTTTGCCAATTGATATACATAGACTTCCACCCCACCAAAAGCGGAGGGGGGAAATCCATTTGAGACAAGTAATATATTCAATATTTTATTAGTACCTAATGAAATTTCTGTGGCTTCTACTGAATAACAGGAAGATATTGGCGACCAACAAATGAAACAACCTCAATATCTATAGGGATTTTTTGGGAGCCCACATTGATGAAAATCTTGTAATTCCCCAGCGGTGTTGATTCATTTGATCTAATATGGATTTCCACTTCGCTCCAAGGAGCCAACAATGTGTCAGGTGAGACGGTTGAATCTTTAAAGTAAGCATTTGAACCAACATCCAAACTCACACCCTGGTTAGATGAGAAGAGCAAGCCGGAAAGCAAATGGAGACTGCTTTCGCCCGGCTCGATAAACATTGAGGTTGGTTGAACTTCATACAAAGGCGAATTCTCACCACAGTAAACACGCGGTGGACTTACTGATTTTAGCGAAGGTACATCTGAACGGTAAACAGGGTTGGAAACGGCTTGCTGGAAAGCATTCGTCCATGAGCCCGAACCCAGTGGCAGCGGTTGAACATCACCAAAATCAGTTGTTCCCGTTGTTACCCTGAAATCTGCTTCTGATCTATCAGCAAATGCGAAATCATTAAACCAGATCATCATTCGCAGAAAAGGGTGTTGGGGGATTTTCTGGTAAGCATCGGTTATCCAGTCAGCTTTTGAACCACTACCTTCAACTGACCCCACTTCAGCAATGATCTGTGGTTTTGGGTAATTACATGCCAGATCAATGAGTACATCATTGTATAGAAAATCGAATGAATCCCAACCTTTATTTCGGGAGGAAGCCCAGTTGTATCCGGATAGGCCAATCCAATCTAAATAATTATCACCTGGATAGTAATTATGCAGGTCATTCCACGAATATCCTGGATGGCTAGCATAATTGGGAGACCACACCCACTCAACATTTGAAACCTGTTCCGCATTAAAAAGGTTGTAGACGTGCTTCCACATCTCCACGTATTTGTCAGCTTTCTGCCCAAAATGCCCGGGCCACCATCCGGTGGAAGAGATATTCATTTCATGCGCGAATCGAAGTAAAAATCGTTCAGGACGAGCTTTTAATGCCTTTGCAAAACCAGTAATATAATCATCGCATTTGCCACTAATAATAGTATCTAGAGGAATTGCTCCAGAGTAATCTTTGTCACAGGCAGGTTTACCGGCAAGCGTTTTACGACCATCTACAGGAACCCAGGTCAGCATAATCACCGGCAAATCCTCTCCGAATTTTTGACCCATCTTCCTCAGTAGGTAGTAATTGAAGAATTCTCCAGTTTCTGCATCATAGCTTGACCAACTTGTGAAGTACATCAAAACTGCGATATCTTTGCCGCTCAATTGGTTGAAATCGAGGATCTCTTGCCCATATTCTAAGGAAGGTCTCAGGTGTGCACCATGCGCTACACCCAAGACTTCGGAAGCCGGTGAGTTCAATTGTGTATCAGACTTCGCGGGAATTACCATGAACATTAACATTGCTAGCAATCCCAAACTTGTTACCAACAATTTCATGAAAGTTTAATCCTTTCCTGCCGGGATACTATCCTGGTAAGCGATTTGGGAAACTTATCGAAATAAGCACCAACTAGCCCACCAGAAATTGTTGCAAAATACCAAAAGGGACTGCGAACAACATCCCTAAATTTTCGCCTAAATCCTACCTCTCTGAAGTAGGGCGAGTCAATGGTAAATTGGTAATCCCTCCAGGATTGTAAAGGAATCCCAGCATACTGTTTCAACCAAGTGCGACCATTCCGCAGATATTTGGGTTGAAAAAGCCTATACATTGCTCGTTGGTGATCAACATTTTGGCGAAATTGCTCGATCAAAGGATAATCGTGAGAATGGATTACAACAGAACTGGGTTCGAAGATAATTTTATATCCAGCTTGGATCACCTCATCCGCCCAGACTGCATCTTCGGCAAAATCCACCTTTTTGAAAGGGAATTTTTTCCAAATCTCCTTGCGAATTGAAGAGCTGGTATTTGAAAACCAAACATAGAAAATCCTGTTTTCTTCATATTCTTCTTGTGAAGGTGGCATCTGTTTTTCTATTCGCTTTTGACTCCCGGTCTGAGTCAGTTGCACCAGTTGCCTGACAGGCGAGACAGATGATCCTTTTCTTGGGACATGTCTGCTGAAAACACCAGCAGCTTCACTGTCATCTAGCAATGGTTGAATCAGGTTTTTCAACCAGTGTTCATTAAAAGGTGTCGCATCCTGAGTAAGATAGACAGAAAACTGGCTGTCTCGCTCAGACTCCCGCATTCCCAAGTTGCGCGTGTCACCATGATTGTACGTTTCAGGAGGTATTGAAACTATGCGAACAGGGTAATTCTTTGCGATCTGGAGAGAATTGTCCTTTGAGCCGGAGTCGATCTGGATCACCTCAAATGAAAAATCGCATTGCTGCTGGAATATTCCTTCCAAGACCTCATCCAGATACTGTTCGGCGTTCTTTGTCAATAAAATTATGGAAACCAGCGGCATTAAATTATTCCCTACCCAACAATTTGTTTACCCTGTCAGTGAAACGAACAATTCTCCTTTGACGAATCATATCAATTTGATGATTTAGGGCTTCATTCTCTGCCCGCAAATCTTCCCATTCCTTGCGTAACGGAATCTGGTTGCGCAATATCGAACGGGCTTGTTCTGCATCTGGAGCGAAAACAGGATCTTTGAGATACTCAAGTAATGGTTGAACAACACCACTCCAGCTAAAAGTGCTCCAATTCTCTTTTACCAATTCATTGCTTTTCTCTCTAATCCCATCATCTCCAAGGAATTCAAGGATCCCTTCTTTAACACCATTAACATCTCCAGGTTGAACCAACCGGGCTAAGCCAACTTCCCTTAACTTCTCTCCAATATCATCTCCCTCGTTTGTAATACAGGGGAGAGCTGCCCACAGGCAATCCATCAAGCGCGCTCTAACTGCATACCTGTTTTCAATGGTGTCAAGGGTGAGGCCAACACCGAGATCAACTTCCAAAAGATAAGATCCCCGATCGTCATAAGGTACCCAATCCAAGAAGAAGACATATTTGTCTAACCAATCCTCATTTCGAATGAATTCCATGAGCCGACCGGTCACGGACATTTCAGGAACAATCTTCTGCTCATAGTGATGGAGTGCTCCAAAAACTAACCTGACATCATCTCTGTGTTCCAGGATCTGCTTGAATGCTTCTAGTAAGGTTATTGGATCAGTCCAATCCCATACTCCGCCCCCCCAATAGATCACCTTATCTTCTTTGGCAATCCCAGGTACCACTCCTTTAATCATATTATCTCCTCTGATTGGTGCTATATCTGGGAAGCCCATTGGGACCATTTTTAACATATGATTAAGGGTAAGATTTTTCCGCAAAGTTTGTGTGTTCATTCGACCAGCTGTAAGCAGCCCCCCCAACCAAAAGTCGTATTGTGTTTCTATTGCACAGGTGAAAAGGTCTCCCTGTCGCAAGTACGTGTGCAAATCATCAAAGGCTGCACTATCGAGCACAGAGTAGGCTCGATCCTTCATGATATTTAGCATCATCTGTTCAATTTCCGGAGAATAATAGATATCAACAACGGCTGGTTTGGGGATCGGCTCACCAAGGAGATGCACTACCCGGGCGGTGACAGGTCCGTTAGCGAGGATTACTTCGTGATCATTGATAAGTTGAAACAAAGAATGGGGATCTTCCCAGAAGAATTGCTTTATCTCAACTCCCTGGGCAGACCTTGAACTTTCATAAGGGGTGGCTAGGGAAACATCAACTCCTTGAGCCCCTAGTGCCCGCGAAATTTCCCAATAACGAATGCTAGGTCCGGCCATCTTTTCCCCTACACTTTCATGGGTGATGACCAATAAATTTGGAAATTGTTTCACAATTTGCACCTTTGTTGAATAGGGAGGATTATTCCTTAATCTTCAAGTTTCCTTATCACAATCAGATTACCGTGTATCAGCTTGAGGCAGAATACCCAAGTCAATATTGGATGGCGATTGTGGGCTTGATTAAAGCGTTTAACTTTTGGGAAAACTCTTTCCGAGGACCGAATTTAACATCCTTTCCCCCGATCCTCCTGGCGGAATCAGTTTCAAACGAATATTTTGAAACTTCTTCATCATCCTCCAGCTGCGGCTTCCTAAGATATCTTCTACCTGCTCTGTTAATGCGCTAACGCTCTCTAGTAACTCATTATTGTATTCAATAGACTGTTGAATAACACTTAACAAATTAATTAAACCTGGATCGACTTGCTCCTCCTCAGCTTTCGGATTGAGTGCGCTCTGATAGGCTTCCAACCATCCTTGATTGTTCTGGGACAGCAGCCATCCATCTTTAACTGTAATTTGAGCTTCTGAACCCATTTTTTGCCGTAATTCCGGATTTTCAATTAATTTCACCAGGCTTTCTTCCCACTCATCTATAGTCGATGCCAAATACCCATTCTGTCCGTGAATTACAATTGCTTCATAAGGAGGGAGCTGGCTATAGATTCCAGGGACTCCATGCACCCCATATTCCAAGAATTTTATTTCACTCTTGGATCGGTTAAATCGATTATCTCTGAGAGGGGCAATAAATATATCACAATCTTGTTGGCTGAAGAATTTGGCGAATAAAGCATAATTCAATTGGTTGATGGGTAACCATTCACAGTATGATGAAGTGACAAGAACATCAGGTGGTTTTCCTCCCCATATTCTCAATCTTACCCTTCCTGCATATTTATTTATAACCTTGATCAATGCTTCGGAAATATATTTTAGGTCCAGGAGATGAGTTTCACCCCCCATGTAGCCGATTACAAGTGTATCAGTGTTGCCCAATTTTTCATCAACCTTTTTGAAATCCCAAATATGATCATCAAGATAATTTGGAATTATCCTGGTATTTGGATTCCATCGCCCGATATACTCCGCTAATAAGCGTGTACTTACAGTGACAACATCTGACCTCAACGCGGCATCCAGCATTGGCAAAAGTGCACGGACATATTCATGTCTATGACTGTGATCATTAGGCATATCCAGAAGCAGATCATCCATCTCATAAATCACAGGTTTATTATTCGTAATTGCTATATCTAATACATTTTTGTATGCTTTCCAATGCAGGGGAAAATCACGTTGAATGACCACGATATCAGCTTGGGTCACCAATTGAGGATGATATGTACCGCCTTCTTTGCCGTTTAAAACATTGATTCCAGCCAGTTCAGCTGGAGCGGTGATTCTCAATTTGACTAAGGCATTCTCCCAAGGCGCTCGAGTATAAACGACGATCGTCTTGAGACTCTTTTTATTTGTCATCCTTCAGCACTTGCAAATGATTACATGATTTGAGGTTCATCCACCTACAACATATCTTCGTATTTTCAACAACCAACGTTTCAACCAGGATGGATTATCCTGCACATTTATTTGTGATTTTTGATTGATCTGGTCACCGGTTTGTTGGCCTTTCGCGTACTCATTTTCAGCCAGTTGATCTCGCATCTCTTTGGACAATTCTCTTAAATCGGCGTTCTCCTTCCATAACAACCAGTATTTCCGTTCATAATCCCGTACTACTCGATGTAAAGGTTCGCTCTTTTTCCTATATCGCACGGCCCACGGCGTGATAAATGAAGCATCGAAATCAACATCGCGGTAGAAACCTTGGCGGGCGAATTGTTCAGCCCAATACTCTGGCGGCTGAACATTGAAATGGGAGACCTCCTTGTAATCAAATGGGGTTGAAGAGAAAAGGATATCATTGCTGTGTTGGCAGAAATTTGAAACCGCTTTCTCAGAGTCTTGACGCGGCAGATGTTCTACAACCTCGATGCTTACGATTAAGTCATACTTTCGAGGAAATGGATCTGTAACTGATCCTAACCAACAAAAATCTCGGATCTTGGGTGCAACATGATCTATGGCATACTTTGAAATATCTACTCCCCACGCCTCCACTCCACTGTCACGCAGAGTCTCTACCAGGAGTCCGATAGCACAACCCGCATCCAGTACCGTACCTGGATTAATATCAACATAGATGCGTTCGGCGAATCCCTTAAAAAGGCTCAACCATACTTCACTCCGCTGGTAGGGTTCACCGCATCCATGAGCGAAATAATACGCATCATATAAGCCCGCAAAATCACGATCACCCATCAGAAGTCTTCCATTGCTAATTTGAGCGCATCTTCCCAGTGCGGTATTTGAAATCCAAAGGTTTTCGAGAATCGATCACAATTTAATGCCGAGAACATTGGTCGTTCAGTTGGAGACGGAAATTCACTGGTTTGAGCTGGATGGATTTCTTCGACGATTTGCTCATCCGAGCGGGGATCAAATTCAAGGATTTTGCGCGCCCACTCCAAACGACTGGCATATCCGCTTCCCGCCAGATGATATAAACCATACCTTTCTTTGATCCATCCAGCAGGTTTACTACCAGCATTTGTCAGGAGCATCGCAGTTGCTTCGGCTAGCATCCGGCACCATGTTGGGTTACTGATCTGATCATCAACGATTCGCAGCGACATGTGTTCTCTAGCCCAGCCCAGAACTTTCGTAACGAAACTGTCTCGTCGAAGACTGTACACCCAACTCGTTCGTAAGATCAAGTATGCCCCGCCAACCTCTTCTATCGCCATCTCTCCAGCATACTTGGATTTCCCATAAATTCCCAAAGGGTTGGGGAGATCCGTCTCAACATATGGAATCCCTTTTGTACCGTCAAAAACATAATCGGTGGAATAATGGATCAACGCCAAACCCATATCATGAGCTAGTTCTGCCAACCTGCGTGGTGCCTGGGAATTAATCGCCATAGCAAGTTCGGGTTCATCTTCGGCGCGATCCACGGCTGTATATGCTGTCGCATTGACGATCACATCTGGACGGATATCGAGGACTAATTTATCAACGCTCTCAATATCCGTTAAATCAATCTCTGGGTAGTCCACAGCTGTAAGGTCGCCAAATGGAGCTAAACATCGGTGAAGCTCCCATCCTAACTGCCCGAACTTACCCAGGAGTAATATATTTGGCATAAATACTTGAATTAATTGGAATTAACTGGAATGGAATGGTATTTCTTCTTCTGCCAGGCGAAGTAAATATGCTCCATACTGGTTGTTGATCAAATTGGCTAGTTCAATCAGAGATTCTTTATCGATAAATCCTAACCGATAAGCAATTTCTTCAGGACAGGAGATCATCATTCCCTGCCGTTCTTCTAAAGTTTGAACAAATTGAGCTGCCTGCAGAAGTGATTCATGGGTACCAGCATCCAACCAGGCGACCCCGCGCCCAAGAGGTTCAACTTGCAGTTCATTATTTCCTAAGTAGAGGCAATTAAGATCTGTGATTTCCAACTCCCCGCGTGCTGATGGTGTAAGATTCTCAGCGTATTCAACCACTCTCCCATCATAGAAGTAGATACCTGGCACAGCATAATGAGATTTGGGATTTATTGGTTTCTCTTCTATGCTCAATGCTATGCCATCTTCGTCAAACTCAACTACACCATAGCGTTCGGGATCTCGCACCGGGTAAGCGAAAATACGCGCGCCCCTGGATAAATTCGCCGCCTTTCTTAGACTCGATGGTAATCCGTGACCAAAAAAGATATTATCCCCCAAAATGAGACAAACGGGCTCATTATCGATGAATTCTTTCCCCAACAAGAATGCATCTGCAAGTCCGCGTGGTTGATCTTGCTCGGTGTAGGAAAACTTTATTCCCCACTGATTTCCATTTCCCAGTAATTCACGGAAAGCAGGAAGTGCATCTGGTGTGCTGATCACCAATATATCGCGAATACCGGCCAACATGAGCATCGAGAGTGGATAATACACCATCGGCTTGTCATAAACTGGTAAAAGTTGTTTGCTAATTCCGATTGTCAAAGGATGAAGACGAGTTCCTTTGCCACCTGCCAATATGATCCCTTTCATTCTGTCCCTCCACGTTCATCATAATTTTTCACAATCCAGGTCTGGTAATCACCTTTTTCCCGAATGATATCCACCCAATCTTGATGTTCAATATACCATAAAGCTGTTCTTAATAATCCTTCAGACAATGAGCTGCTTGGTTGCCAGCCTAACTCTGACGAAATCTTTGATATATTCATTGCGTAACGCCGATCATGACCTGGCCGATCGGTTACAAACTGGATCAGTGATTCGTGCGGTCTATACTTCGAATCAGGTAAGCATTCATCAAGGATCTCACAAAGTGTATTTACTACTACGAGATTGGTTGGTTGGTTATTCCCACCAATGATATATGTCTCTCCAGGTACCCCAAAGCGAATCACTTTTACAATTGCTTCGCAATGATCCTCAACATACAACCAGTCACGAATCTGTGCACCATCTCCATAGATTGGCAATGGAAGACCCTGCATAGCATTTGAGATCATCAAAGGGATAAGCTTCTCAGGAAATTGGTGCGGTCCATAATTATTCGAGCAATTCGTGATACTGTATGGCAAACCGTAGGTATGCCCATATGATCTCACCAAGTGATCAGCAGCAGCTTTCGAAGCAGCATATGGAGAATTCGGCGAGTATGGAGTCATCTCCATGAAAGGGGGATCACCTGGCTTAAGTGATCCAAAAACTTCATCTGTCGAAATGTGGTGGAATCTCACTTGATCTTGAGAGAAAGAACCTTCATCAAGCCAGTATTGGCGAGTCGCTTCGAGCAATGTCAAAGTACCCAACACATTGGTCTCCAAGAATTTAGCAGGACCAAGAATTGATCTATCGACGTGGGTTTCCGCCGCGAAATGAACAACCGTATCAATCTCTTCCTCGTGTAACAAACGGTCAACAAGAGATCGGTCACCGATATCTCCTCGAACGAACCTGTGTCGCTCAGCATCTGGAAGATCTTTTAAATTCTCGAGGCTTCCAGCATAGGTAAGTGCATCAAGATCAACGATTTTTACCTCAGACTCGGTTCGCAACAAGTAACGGACGAAATTCGAACCGATAAATCCTGCACCGCCGGTGATAAGTACATTTTTCATTTTCACCTCAATATGAAGTAATAACCTGACTTATTTGATCCATTATTTAAAATATTCGGCTTTCTGAAATGGTATACCTTTTGCATCTTTATTCGAAATCAGAAGCGGAGCCCCATCAACCAGTGGCCAGTCAATCCCAATCTCAGGATCATTCCACAATAGTGTTCGATCCCATTTAGGGGCGTAAAAATCTGTAGCCTTATAAATCATATCTGCCCATTCACTGATCACATAGAAACCATGGGCAAAACCAGGAGGGATCCACATTTGTAGTTTGTTATCGGAGGACAATTTATTCCCAACCCACTTTCCAAATGTCGGAGATGAGCCTCTTAAATCAACTGCCACATCGAATACCTCACCCGTCACAACGCGCACTAATTTACCTTGAGATTGCTGGATTTGGTAGTGTAATCCCCGTAGAGTGCCTTGAACTGATCCAGAATGATTATCCTGGACGAACTGTTCATCGATCCCGGCCTCTCTAAAGCGTGACAATTGGTAAGTTTCCATAAAAAATCCGCGGTCATCCCCAAATACATTGGGCTCGATAAGGAGTACTTCTGGGATAGTTGTGGGAAAAATTCTCATGATTGAATTTTCAAACTTTTTCAGTTACTACAATCGTAAATTTCCAAATTCCAAGGGTATTGAAATTGCTCCCCGGTAAACTTCTTTATTGGGACACAAGACCTGGATGTATAGTTTCGCTCTAAATCAGAGAACAATCCTTCTTGAAGGACAATATAATCAGGCCGGTAGGTTTCGATAGCCCACGTAGCAGCATCCTCGTATGTTGAATCAGGATCTAATCTCTCAGCCACCTTAGGCTGAATAAGACCAGCAAAATCAACCATTGTCCTTTCCGAGTAATAACCAATGATCCCAACTTCTAGCGAACCAACCTTATCCTCAGGATTTGTATTCTCTCGCAACCATTCGCCACTTGCCTTGTAGATCGCATAGCGGTTATCAACTTGTCTGCTAGCTTGATAAAGATTTCTAACATTCGATATTAATAAAATCAAAAGAAGCAATCCAGTCATAACATTCACGGTTTGACCGATCCAAAATGAACGTTCTTTCGCGATTGAATGGAAGAGATCGCGAATCCCCGAAATACCTAATCCAGTTGCAATGATAAATCCTGGCACCAACGGGGCATAATACCAAAAATAACCACTCACACCTAGAAAAGAATAAGCTAAGAAATATAAAATCGGCCAGGCTAAGAATACAACCCAAGCACGCTTTTTCCACAACGCATAAATTAATCCAAATATAGCCAGGATAGATTGCAGGACATATGGCCAGCGTAGATATTCGCTCAGGATGGATGGAAAATTCTCGATGAATCCTTGACTTATAAGCATAGCTCCCTGGCGCTGTTTAGCCAGTAATGTCACGGGCAACGGAGACCCAAAATAAAACCAGGCAAACAATACCCAGGCTGCCACGATCCCAGAAAATATCACTACAGGTCTCCATGGTATTGAACCTCGTCTGTGCATTAAATAATCTGCTCCCAAAATTAGGGGGACAAGAATTCCGTCTGGTCGAGCCAGGGTAGCCAAGCCAGCAAATACAGCAGTCAATTCGTACCTTTTCCGGGCATAGAAGGCATATACGGCTATGCATAACGCCAGATAGAGTGGCGTTTCCGAACCCAATGTCCTGGCTAAAAGAGGGAAAGTCGTGTAAAGCAGTAGCCCAGTCCAACCCACTAGAAGTGAATTCCAGGAACGCGATAAATCGAAGAGCAACAAACCCCCAATTATTAAACTGACAACTCCAATCAGGGTCGCCAGGAAATGGATGTCAGTGGTCACCAGGTGGATTGCAGATAATAATAACGTGAACAAGGGGGTTGTCGTACTCAGAATCCGCTCTCCTGGATTATATACAAATCCATAACCTGCGACCAGATTTTTAGCATAGCGGAAAGTAATGAATGGATCATCGTATGCCCAATTTAAAAATGTGATGTAGAGGAAAAGCACACTTAGGATCACAAATATACCAAGTAAAAATTTCTCACCTGGAGAACTCTTCAAATTTATCCATACCTTAAATTGATCGCGACTATACCGAGAGATTGAACTTTCCGGAATTTCTGTCATTTGCGATTTATCATTTAACCGGAACAGTTTCCTGTTGCAGTACCATTGGGAGTACCATATGATATACAGACGAACCGATTGATGGCTTTGCAGGAGAAAAGAAATTGTCCCAGGTCATTGGGGATATAGTGACCGTATAATCCTGCAAATAGGATGTATACCATTGACCACTTGAATTTTGCCATAGCTCGTGTGCCCACCCTGGGGTGAAGCCTACCGGAGGTTCCCAAGGTCCTGCCTGGCTCCCACCAATTCGATACATTCCTCCTCGAGAAGTATCGTTATAGAAGAGGTAGTAGCTTTGATCAAAACTTACGACTGTTGCACTTTCTGCCATTACATTCGCTGGTAATGGCGAAATTATCCCTCCCCAATCAACCCAGGGTCCAAATGGAGACAATGAAGTTGCCATCCCTATAATTCCACCATCAATGTCTAAACCTGTGTAATATAGGTAATAGGTGTTCTCGATTTTGATCACAGTTGGATCACGACAATCAGCCCATTTTCCAGCTTCCCACACCATCCCGCTATGAGAAGGTTGGAAGACCATCCCATGGGATTGCCATAACTCTGGATTGGATGGATCGGTGGAAGTTGCTAGCATAATACTTTGAGTTATACCTCTACTCACACCTGTATAAATTAGGTAGTAATTCCCGTTTTCTTGCCAGACGTATGGAGCCCAAATCGCCAATTCCTCCCATGAACCTGGATGACGGGTGTCAAGGATCGGCCCGAGATCTTCCCAATTGCAGAGATCCTTTGAACGCGCGTAGGCAAATTTTTTCTCATCGGGTAAATAGATTGAGACCAAGTAGTAGTAGCCATCGTACCAAAATACGCTGTGATCCTTCAATCCAAATTCTTCCGGGTACCATCCCATTCGATCGCAACCGATAGAATCTGATTCACTTCGGGGAATTTCATATCCAATTAGGCTCGTGAAGAAATATAAACCGCTGATCATCAGGATCAAAATATCATTCATTTTGACTCCCGCGGTAAGATTCAACCACTTCATCTACCTCACCAATTAGCTGAATATGTCCTTGGTCAATCAATGCTGCCCGGTGGCACAAAGTTGTGATCGTTTCCATAATGTGCGACACAAGGATAATCGTCGCCCCCATATCTCTGAATTTCGTCATTCTCTCAAAGCTTTTCCGTTGAAAAGACTCATCCCCAACAGATAGAATTTCATCCACGATAAGAATATCTGGTTCCACATCAGTAGCAACAGCAAATCCTAAGCGAGCAGACATTCCAGAAGAATAGTTTCGCAATGGGACATCTATAAAATCCCATAACTCAGCGAAATCAACGATGCGGTCAAATTTCTCTTGCATTTCTTCATTAGTAAAACCCAATAATGCGCCATTGAGAAATATATTTTCTCGACCCGTCAAGTCAGGATGAAATCCAGCGCCAAACTCAATTAAGGGAGCCACTCTACCTTTGACAATCACGCGGCCTTTGGTAGGACGCATCACCCTTGCGACCAATTTTAATAATGTACTTTTACCCGCCCCATTAGGGCCAATCAATCCAAACATCTCCCCCGCGAATATATTCAGATTCACCTCATGCAGCGCCCAGAAATCACGCATTTTTATCTCCCCCTGAAATCTGCGTATCATGTATTCCTTGAACGTCGAGACACTCTCCGACGCAACGCGATAGCGGACTCCAACGTCCTGCAGTTGGATTACCTCCTCTAAGCCAGTTTCCTCTTCTATGGACTCAGTTAATGATTCAGACACGATATGCGAACTCATCTGATCTCCCCGTGAAATACATCCAACCGACAAACAAAGTGAATGTTGCAATCCCGGCTGAAATTAAAACTAATGACAAATCAGGCACTTCTCCGTAATAGATCGGCATACGGAACAACTCAATCAAGTAATACATTGGGTTCAAGCGGATGATCCAAGAGCGGTACAATTCGGGCAAGATCTCAGGAGACCAAATCACCGGGCTCAAGTACATCCATGCTGTGAGCCCAATCTGGTACATTTCAGCAACATCAGCATAATACATGGCCATTGCTGAAACCAGTAACCCAATTCCGAGCGCGAACATCGCCAGGAATAATATTGGGATGGGTATGAATATTATCGTCCAGCGGATCGGTACGCGAATAATCAACATTACGATCACAAGTGGGATAAGCGATAAGAGTAAATTTATCAACCCTGTACCCAATGCAGATACGGCAAAAGAAGTGCGCGGGATGTATATTTTTCTCAGTAAACTCCCACCCCAAACGAGATGAAGCATCGCCGCGTTTGTAGATTGAGCAAAGAAATTCCAAGCGATTAATCCACTCAACACGTACGCGGCATATCCTTCTTGGGAACCTCCGAATGCTCTTGAAAAAACCAGCGTCAGTATAAGCATGGTTCCCAATGGATTTAACATCGTCCAGGCAACACCTAAGGACGATCTTTTATAGCGCGTCAAGATATCCCGACGCACAAATTGGACGATCAAATAACGGTATTTTATTATCGCCTGCAACTCATCCCAGGCAGCTGTCCCCTGACGAGCCGAGTCATATATAGGCGTTTGGTTAGTATCTTTCATTGAGACCTATCAATATTCATTCCAATTCCATTAAGGACAAATTGTGCATATTCTCACATTCAAAGACCTCAGTGAAACATTGGGAAATTGCAATGCTGATCCGATTAAAAATTCTGCCTGATCCACAAACGCAGATTCATTGGCATCCAGCCATATACCAATGGCCGGATGGCAGCTTTCAGCGTTAACCATGAAAACCTGTTCCCCCCTTCCCTTCGATGGACACGAACCATCTCAGGCCAACAGCGGTCATCGGCCTCTAACGATTTGGCTCCTCCGTGTAACCTGAAATTCGCCCACAAGCGCGGATGGTAATGCAAAGGTGCAAATTGGGATAGTCTCACCCATAAGTCATAATCCATGGCGAAGTAGAAAGTCGGATCTAAGGGTCCAACTTGATGCCATAACTGCGCGCGAAAAAAAGCAGCTTGTTGAGGGATATGGACAAAGCCACGCATTAATTTGCGGAAATCAGTCTGCCGTGCCGGAAACCTCCCCAAAATATTGCCATCGTCATTGATCAAATTGGCATCACCATAAACCATGCCTACCTCAGGATTTGCTTCAAGGTAATCAACTGCCTCAGAGATAGCTCCTTCCAGATAGGTATCGTCGGAATTCAACCATGCAAGGATATCACCATTTGCCTTAGCGAATCCCTTATTGATGGCATCTGTCTGACCTTGGTCGGGTTCGGAAATCCACCAGGCCAGCTTATCTGAATACTTGCGAATGATTTCAACACTGCCGTCTGTTGAACCCCCATCCACAATGATATATTCAAGATATGAATAGCTCTGGTTCAGAACAGATCGAATGGTTTCTTCTAGGTAATCCGCCTGGTTATATGAGGGTGTAACGACCGTTACTGTCGGGAGTCTATTTGATGGCAAGATCTATGTACTGGCAGATATCTGCCAATCCTGTTCAGAATAATACAATTCAGCAACTTCACTGGTCAGCTTGTGTACCCGCTGAATTTCTGCTCCACTCAATCTCTGTTTCCAATTCTCTAGGTTCGCCCGACTGTCCACTTGAAATGAGTGAACCGCGTCTGGAGATACTTCCTTAGGATTGGACGAACTGCTCGATCGCAAGATCGATTTTTTCACTTGTTGAGAAAATTCGAGATCCAATGTTTGATATAGCATCTCAAAATTCCCCAGCGGATCTATGGAAACATCTTCATGACGAACTATCGTTAAGTCTGGAATTTTCTCATGGAGGGTGTCAACTACTTGATAAATCATTTTCCACAGTAAACTGCTCTGCGCGAGAACATCTGTTGGGGAATTTATCAGGTTTTCCATCTCTTGACGATACGGTTCCAACCAATCCCTTATTAATCTCTTTTGTCCAAGCAAATCTCTAAAATCAAAATTCCATCCTAATCGCATCAGGCTACTGGTGACTGCAGCTGGATGTCTTACCACAATCACCACCCTGCAATCGAGCCGATCTGCAAACCAGGGTGTTGAAAATATGGCAAACGGATCTTTGATCAGTGGTATTTGAGAGAGAATTCTTCCCTTAGAGAACGTCCCCCAATCACGCCACATTCGTAAAAGATCCTTAATCGATCGAATTGATTTCGTTTCTAACCAGGGATGGTATCGGAAATTAATGGTATCTCGCAAGGCAGTAATATATTTCTCTTCATTCTCTGCACAGATGTATGTATACCATTTCTCTGCAGGTACACGCATCACGCCAGGTCTGTGCAAGACATTGAGCGGTTCGCTGATATATGCAACCCTTGCGCTAGCCGCAAGCATCTTTCCGACCCAGGTTGTCCCAGAGCGATGAGCGCCTGTAACCAAAATGGGTTTCATTCTCTATTAAACCGGGCTAACTCAACTTAATCCAGGCACAATCCGGGCCATTTATCAAGATTTGGAGTATTTGTTAGATCTGGACGCCGGGAGTCTTGATAGCGCTCATAGAATGCATCCAGATTATTGAAGCCGATCATGCCCAAAAAAGCGTACATTATCCTGTGCCAATGTTGCATTGTATAGCCTGGTTGATAGCGAAACGCTCTAAAATAAGAAGTTAGTGAGTTAGCATATTCTCCCCCATCCAAGAGATATCGACCATTTAACCGGTATGCTCCTGCGTAGACTCTGCTCTTGTATTCTGCTACCATCGGTGCCAGATCAGGTTCAGTTTCCATCCATTCTAGGAGAAGCAGCGATTCCTTCCCAAAACCGGATGACTGATAGACGTTCTTTGCTGCCTTATGATGACGTGCGGCTGCCCAAAGGGCGGACACGTGTTTAATCTGAGTTTGCCTTGCAATACGGACCCACAAATGGTGATCCAGCATGAAATGATAGCTTGGGTCGAGCCCAGAGACTTCTATGTAAGAGGACCGGCGCATAAATACTGCCGGTTGACAGATTATCCGGAATTGGATCAGGTCATCTAATTTCCAATCGGGAAAAATCAATTCTCTTATTGGGCGACCTTTCTCATCAATGGTTACAGCATTACCGTAGACCAAACCAATTTGAGGATCTGAGAGCATTATATTGACCGCGCTTTTGATCGCTCCTGGAAAATATAGGTCGTCAGAATTTAACCAGGCAACGAACTCTCCCTTTGCCCGAGATATACCCTTATTAATGGCCGAAGCCTGTCCTTCATCAGGTTCTGATACCCACCAAGTCAAATCCGAATCATATCTTTTGATAATATCAACGCTCGTATCCGTTGAGCCTCCATCAACTATCAGATACTCGACAGCGGTATAATCCTGGGCGAGAACCGACCGAATTGTGTCCTCCAAGAATTCACCCTGGTTGAAGGAGGGCGTGACAACAGAAACCAAAGGATATGATTTATCGTTTGCCATTGATCATCTTTATGATCTCAGATTATCGGTTTGTCTAAATTGATAAACAATTTATTGTTCGCGTAAATCGAAGATTAAATATCCATCCCCTTCAGCATAAACGGGATAATTGTCATATAGTAGTTGGCTCAACTCGGGCTGTTTCTCGAACTGGTTTTTCATCGTGACCAGGAAAAAATCCTTATTGCCAGCACGTTCATTGAACCATTCTTTCACTTCGATTTGAGGTTTTCCTTGCAGCTCGCGTATATTTTGTTGGCCAAGTGGCGGCCAGATTTTGGGCGTGATCAATCCATAATATGCCATCCTGTTGCCATAATCATGCACCAAACCGATTACCGACGGGTTATAATCCAGGACTTCGGCAATATTTGCCCAATGTGCGGGTTCATGACGGTAATCCTCGAGGGCAAGGTCTAATCTTACATCCCAAACTTTGAGCACAATCGCGATTAGAAGTAAACCTGTCACTCCTAATTGGACGAGAACTACGGGAGTAAGTTTGACTAATGGTTTGAAAAGCAATGCGCCCACCGGGGCTAAACAAATGGCTATTATTGCGATCAATGGCAAATGGTAATACGAGTGGGTTGTGATGTGATATGAAAATGTCATACCAATGAGAAAATATCCCACCCAGAGTCCAATAGCCAGCGCGCGCGAACCTGCATTCGGAAACAATATGGTCCCCAATAAGGCAATAAATACACCACCATAACCAACAATACCGGTCGCCATATCTTCCCAATGAAAATAGAAGCTTAATTGGCGCCACATCTCAGGAAAGAAGCGTCCCTGAAATTGACTTTCCATAGTCCCGAGGATGTAGACTCCATAGATATGATAGGCGATTACGGGTAGGATTGTTAGCACAGCCATCAACCAGATTTGAGGATCTTTGAGTGCGTTCCGGAATCCTTTCGTAACTACGATAAATGCACCAAAGGCAAATAAGATAGGAAATAATGCCACAGCTTTGATAAACAACGCCATACCGGCCAGAACTCCTGCCAGAACGGCAGATTTCCATGACGGTTTTCGATACCAGTAATACAAAGCCCATAATGATAGCAGGATGAACATCACCATTAACGGGTCGGGCTGGAAACTGCGGCTGGCGATGATCCCGAAAGGCAAGAAGAGGAAATATGAAACAGCAAGTACACCACCATCAGGATTGGTCATGGCACTGGTTAAGAAATAGAGCGCAATCCCACCAATAATCCAAAACAAGGATGAATATATGCGCGCCACCCAAACTGGATCCGAACCGATCACTCGATATGAGAAGGCTACGACCGATTCAAACACCAAGGGCTCGATCAAAGATCCTGGAGTATATTGGCTGATTGCCAAATTTCTGATCTTTTGTTCAGCGGCATCTTCAGGTTCAGGAAGGCTCCGGTAATAAAGACTTCGAGCGATGATCGCAGACCTTAATTGGCGGGTTGAATGAAAATCGAGGGGGGGATCCGTCAGGTCATACAAACGAATCCATAACCCCAACCCAAACAATATGAACAGCACCACACCCAGAAAGATCTTTGAACTCCCGAAAAATGATTTCTTCTCCAAACGAATTACACCTCTACCTTCGATTGAATTTGCATGCTCAATTTTGTCAGGCTAATCAAGCCTAAATAAATAAGCTATCGTAATCGATCTTTGGAAATACGTTTAATTTTCCGCCAATTGTAGCATCAAGTACTTCCCGATTCTCCGCAGCATAATTTTGATTCGCCATTTGGAATGCTGTTTCTGAAGTCTCCAGATCTGGTAGTTGCCAGCGGAATCCCTTTCCAAAATAATTGGCATCAAAATGATCTGGGTCTTCACCTTTGGAGACAATAGTTGTGTTTGGCTTTCCCTTGGTCGAAAAATTATGATCTACCCCGATCAAAATTACCTGGCTGAATCCCATATGAAATGCGAGTTGCAAAGCAACATAGGTCACCGTTGCTCCTTCCCATAAGCGGTGCCTTGCATCATGGGTGAACTTTGGCCCAGTATAGGTTGTATGCAGGAATGCGGTTGGAGGATCACTTGGTAAAAGTTCTCCACCACTTAGTGCAGCTCGGATGATATCTCTCGATCGCCAGCTCAGGAACTTAGGCGCTTCTAATGCAAGGATATCCTGCACGCATTGTTCGATGACCAGGTCATTCACCGAGAGATAATAAGATGTCCTAAATCCCAGCTCTGGGAACAACAAGTAAATTCGGTTCATGCCAAAAGTATATTCTCCGCGTAGCTTACTCAGATCAGTTTTTTTTAAGCTGGGTCCGTTTCCAATAATAAAACAACGATCACCGAGATGGGCATCCTTATAATTACCTAAAATTTGGATGCTGGACCGCCGCCAGGGATGAAAAGTGGCTGCAGGCCATTGAGATGTGCGATAAATTCCGTACCATGTCGAGCGCGCTGCTTCCCAGATTGATGTTGGAACTCTGCTCTTAATTCGTTCCTGGAAAGTGCTCATTCGGTGCTCAACCTGGCTGTTGCACCGCCATCGATAGTCAATGCCTGTCCGGTCATGAAGGAGGATTGAGTCTCATCCGCTAAGAAATAAATGGCATGGGCGATTTCATCCGGTGTTCCCACCCGGCCAATGACGGTCTTGTTCGCCAAATTCTCCAACCGCTCGGGAAGAGATCCTTTACCGACATGACCGCGAGACAAACCTGCGCGCAGCATGGGTGTGTCCACTGCGCCTGGTAGGATGGCATTGACCCGGATATTATCCGGTGCAAATTCGATCGCCATTGCTCTTGTCAGAGCCAGCATGCCACCTTTGCTGGCAGCATATGCAGCAATGTTGGCCGAGGTGGCTATTGCATGTACCGACGATACATTAACAATCGCCCCCCTGCCTGCGGAGGTAAACAATGGATGAGCAAGCTTAACCGCCAGGAATACAGCCCGAAGGTTTGATACCATAACTGCGTCCCATTCCTCAACACTGGTCTCGAGGAGTGGTTTCGCAATTTGGATCGCCGCGTTGTTGACCAGTGCATCCAATCTATCGCTAAAACCCAATGCCTGGTTGAAAATCGCCTCCATATCGTGAGATTCGGAAATATCTGCCTTGATAAACAACCCCTGACTCGGAAAACCCGCACCAAAAGATGACCTATCCACACCAATCACTTTCCAACCGTGATCGGAAAATAAATTCACTGTCGCCCGACCGATACCTCCAGCCGCACCCGTGATTAACACACTCCTAGCAGTGTCATTCCGTGCCTCAAGTTTTTCTTCAATTGTCATAATAATTCTGTTGGAAAATAATTCAAGTTGCTTAAACTGATGGTAGCTTTAGGTCTAATTCCAAACCAATTTGCATGAGCATCGCTTCCCAACCAAGATTCACGCAGCAATCAATCGAGTTCATCAATTTTATAAGAAATTTTCAAGCCATCTAACAAATTTCGTATCGAATTCATATGAACATGTTCCCACGCCGTGGGGCTCGAGTTGGCATTATGCGGGGCGAGCATAACATTATCCATTTGGCGCAGGGGACTGTCAAGCGCTAATGGCTCTTCTTCAAATACATCCAGAGCTGCCCCAGCGATGTCCCCAATCTGTAAGGCCTTCACCAGGGCTTGTTCTGCTACTACTTTTCCCCTAGCAGTGTTAATCAGTATCGCCGAGGATTTCATCCGTTTCAAGGTAGTTTGATTGATTAAATGATGGCTGGTTTGATTCAAATCGCAATTCAGGCTGACGAAATCAGCCCGCTCCAGCAAATCATCCAGGGAAGTCATCTCCGCGCTGACCGCCTCAACGAAATCAGGATCGATTTCGATGATATCGTTACCCAATATAACCATATCAAAGGCACGCGCACGCTGCAACACAGCTTTCCCGATTCTTCCGACTCCGATAACACCCAGTGTACATTCGCTCAACGACCTTCCCGGTAGCTTTTCCCATCGACCGGATTTCATCTTCTGATCCATCCAGGGTTGGCGTCTTGCAAATGCTAATACATATCCTAAAACTGTGTCCGCAACTGGTTGAGTGAATGCGTTAGGAGTCCGATATACTCGTACGCTCAATCCCGCAGCTGCATCTTGGTCTATGGAATCAACTCCGGTACCCCACTTGGAGATCACTTTCAAGCGCGGCGTACACGCTTTTAATACCCTTTCAGTGTATTGATCGTCTCCGCAAACCGTGCCATCGAACATTCCTGCATAATCCAAGATTTGTTCTTCATCCAATCTCTCTTCAACGGCAGGCACAATTAATTCCAAGTTATGCTGGTCGAATACCGGCCGAAATCTATCTATAACGGGAATCATGTATGGCGCAGAGAGAAGTACTGTCAGCATAGTATAAAAATCTGGCAGAAGATCAACAGCAGGGTCTATTCATTAACCTGCTTATCCCGACTCATTAAAAAATCAACTATCTTGAAATCGATTTCTTCATCGATGTCCCAGGCTTCCTCGGCCTCGATTTCAAATAAATAGGGATGATAACCGATTCGATTACGCTTTTTCTGTAATGTTTCCCGGGTAAATATATACAGGCATGAATTCTCTTCAAATATTGGTGGCAAATCTTGGGTGCGCAACAAGGTCTCTGGATCGTGGTTGATCGCTTGACCCTGTTCATCCCATAAACGAGTTTGCCAGCGCGTAACCGAAAACAGCGAATCGCAAGCAGGCATATTTTCTTTAAAGGTTTGTACGGCTTGTGATATTGTTGAAGAACTTAACAATGGATTTGTGCTGTGGGTTTGGATGTAGAAGTCAGCTTTCACTTGTGAAGTATCGTATAGCAACACCTCGTTCATTGGGATTCCACCAGCTCGAAGATGTTCCGGTCGGATTAGGAGACGTACTTGAGGATAATCTGTGTTCAATCCTTCCATGATTGTTTGGCTATCAGTGTCGACGACAACTTCATTGATCTCCGGACAATTGAGCAGCGTCGAGATAATATGCTGATACAAAGGTCGGCCAGCAAGCAAGCGGTAATTCTTACCTGGGACACGATGCGAATCATGGCGCATCGGCACTAAAGCTACGATCTCAGCAATCTTCTCAGGTGATGTCATTATATTGGATTGGTTTGACGCCTCTTGGCAGTGCTGTAGATTTGGATTTTGAATCAGTAGGATAGTAGAAGGTCTTCCTTAAATCCCAGGTTAGTGGGCCACTCTTTCGATAACCTTGAAAAGTCCCCCAAAACTGCATAAAACGGAACCACATTATGCTGCCAATATTTCCGTTTATGGATCCATTCTGTGAAGCAAGTGATAAATCACTGATTGCATTACTGGAAAACAAGCGTACAAAATCCATGATATTGAATTGTTCTTGTGGAAACAATCTTTTAAACGCCATCGCCTCCCGTTTGTAACGATTATATACACCTCGTGGTGTATCCTCATGGATGTGGATGATCTCGGCATCAGCTTGATAAGCAAGGAAATAACCCTGTTCGATCGCCCAACGTGCCCATTCTAAGTCTTCTAAACCGGAGAGCGTTTCATCATACTGGTGTTCTTCCCACAGTTGGCGGCGTACGGCAGCATTAGCATTGTTGCAGAACGGATTTTTTTGCCGGAGATGGGATTGGTCCGGATACCAGTGGGCGAATATCCGGTGTTCTGAGAATCGCGTAGAAGAATTGCCCCGTTGTTTGCCGTAAGTCAAAGCGATGTCATTATCCTCGAAGGGGGATAGCATTTTTTCTAACCAATCCGGGTAAACTGGATAAACATGGGCACTCGCAATAACGATTAAATCTCCCCTAGATTGAGCGATACCTTGGTTTAGAGAACGACCAAATGAGAATCTCTCGGGTTCAATGTGCAAGACCCGTACTGGAAAATGCCAATCAGCTGCGGACGCAATGGCAATGGTCGCATCCGTTGAACCCGAATCAACTAGGATTACTTCAATCTCTTTTAGGTTTTGTTGACTGATTCCGGTCAACAAACGACCAATATGTTTTTCCTCATTGTAAGCCCGGATAACTATTGAACAGCTAAGTGATGTCATAATTCTGCGGAAAACATTTACCAATCAGAGTTCCGTTCGTAGCCAAGCTTTACCAGTAAATTCCCGGTTGATTCTTTAAAGTGTTTGATGTTTCCATCAGTGAAGTATTCCTTCCAATTACCAGGTTTTCCCCTGCGAAAAGTGCCCGACTTCCTTGGAACAATGGCAGAAGCCAGTTGTTCCATTGCAGTTTGCCGAGCGATCTTGGGATCAAATCCCTTCTCTTCTAGGTAATCCAAGAGTAGATTAAATGCATTCTCCTGATCTTGAATCAATTCTTCAAATCTCAGGCTGAGAACTTCAGGAATACTCAGCCAACCCATGTATGCTTGGTATCTTTCATTAACTCCCCTCATCGTAGTATTATGTTCATTGACACCGATAATTGCAGCATCTATCCGCTCTTCCATTGACTTTGTTTTTTCGCGGTAATAATCATGCATACCGTGTTCAGGATACATTTCTGTCGCATAGAAAACATGAGAGACGATCATATCCCTGGGATCGCGATATATAAAAACCGATGCCATTCCCGGTTGCGTCAATGCCTGGATGAACGATTGAGTAGCATTTAGGTATCCATACCCGATATCACCTGGTTGCATATTCGCAATATTCGCTAAAACACCTTCTATGGAGAGATGCCGATTGTCCTCTGTCCGGTTAACTGGTGGGAAACCTGGATTCACAAAAGGTCCTATCTTCGTCAATCCTTGTAGCACTTGAATTATCAGATGAGAACCCGATTTTGGCATAGCATTTCCCAAAACAGATGGAGTGCGAGAGAGCTCCCCCGATCCCCAACGCACAGCTGCCAACGCCCGACGGGAACGCCAACGAAATATTTTTAATTTGTGCTTAAACGATTGGTCTTTTTCGATCCGATCTTTATCCCTCGCCAACCTCTTCCTCCTGTTTTATTTTGCATATACCAACAGGCTGATATTGAGGATCCCACTTTCCCCACGGCATCCCATTATCTCCCGAACGAAAATAAAACGAGGCCAGATCCTCCTTGAGTTCCTTATTTGCTCTGAGGGCTTTCAACAGCTCGTCATACTGATCAAAATTGGTTGGGATATCATCTTTGAGATCGAAAATTCTACGCAATGTCTGCTCGTTGTAGCACCAACCTTGCGAGGATTCGTGGTACCAATCCTTGTCTTTGGCACAACCCAAAGTAGCATACATTGGTCGCCCAGGTTTTAACACTCGCTGTAATTCAGATACCACTTGTTCCAGGTTCTCAGGGGAATTGTGCTCCAATGATGATACCGCTACAATCGCATCCACAGATTTGTCCTGAATATCAACCAGGTCTGTTAGGTCCTGGTTATATATGATCACCTGCCCGGAGTGATTAAAACGCTCATCCCCAAATGCTTTCAGCGTTTTACCCTGGATAGAGTCCCAGAGGCTAGATGCAAGATTCTTGATAGATCGAGAATTAATCCCTTCAATTTGATGGAATAAGCCGTTCATTGGCTCGAGATCCTCTGGCCGAAGCCCGCGTACAGTGAATCGCTTCCGAAACCTGAGTGAGAGTTTCGACCGGCTTTCCCGGTCCACACTGATGACCTGCGCTCCTTTTGAGGCAAGATACCATTGCATGATCCCAATCCCAGCACCCGCATCGATGATCGTCTGTCCTTCGACCGAATTCAATAATCTTAGTATCCAGCTCAAATCTAGCAGGTAATGCCAACCAAATTCTAATTTCAAACTATGAGCAAAACGGCGGAGGTCATCAATCGTTGACTTTTCTGTCTCCAGTAATGTTACCGGTAGAATTTCGAGCCTATCCATTTTTCCCATTTAATCGTCTAATAGAAAGGGTTTTCCATGAATGATGCCATCTACCAAGACTTTCATTGTTGCTGAGTTCTCGGGTTTGAGATGGCGCCAATTAAAAGATTTTAAACGGACAAATCCAGGTTTTATGTGTTCTTCGATGAATTCATCAAAGGGTAAGGAAGCCTTGAATAATTGGTAATACATATACCGTCTGGAGTTGTTCAGTAACTCCTTGGGAACATTTATCTCTCCCTTCCCATCGAGAAATTTCTCTGCTTTCTTTCGATATTCCTGAGGCGAATCAGGAAAATATACTGTGTTAAAGGGTGTATAACGAGCTTTTCCTCCGCAAAGCACTGCTTTCCCTAATAAAGATGCTTCAAGACCAATCGAAGAGTTATACACCATAACAAATTTCGCTCGCTGGATCAATTCATAAGAGCTCAGATGCTCATCAGGACCTATGAAAACCACATTGTTTTGCTGATCAAGTTTCTTCTTTTTTATCCAATCAGGTACACTTTCCTGACTCTTTTTACCAGAGCGCCATTCATCTGGGTGAGCACGGATAACAAACAGTGTCTTGGGATATGACCTAATGAGATCATCAGTCAATTCCAACCAGGCAAACATATCAGGGAAGACCTTGTTGGCATGTATTTGACTCGTGTCGAATATCACATTTGTGAAAACAGGCACGATTTGGTCATATTGATCAGCCTTTACATTGAATTGCTCATCCAATTCACGAATTTCAGGCCAAAAACGAATTCCTGCCATAGTGAATTCCCCTTGGAGTCTCTGGTCTAAATAATCGTCCAGAGATCTATTCTGTTCAGAAGTCAGGTTACCTTCTGCTGGAATTTCAAATAAATAAGCTGTGGCCTCCTGGTCAGTGAAAAATGCGGAGAAGGGTTGAAAACCGACTTCATGCGTGATTACCCGCAATCCACGCTGTTGAGCTACCCAACGTGCAGTTGCCTCCGGATATAGCACCCCATTGAAGACCACAAGAACCTGAGGCTCTGCCTGGTCGAGGAAAACCACAAACTCATTGGCTACTCTCCAGGCAGACTGGATATACTCACGGAATAGAAACCGGGTTGGTTCATCATCCATTAAGTTATGCATTCGCCGCGCCCAGCGCAGGGATGGCAAAACCAATTTTCCCAAGGGGATATCAATTGGTGAATTTAAATATCGAGCAGCTGGATATTCAAATCTGCTCAACTCATCTAAATTGAGATCTTCTAATGCATGTTTTAATTTTTCATCTTCTTGATACGTAAAGCAAAGGGAAGGAGCATGCGCAAACAATCGTTGAGATTGGGATATGCAAGAATCACAGGGTGGTGGTTGGTATGGATCATCATTTTTCGTCCCCAACACACACCGGCTCATTCCAGCTTGGCAGCTAAAATAAACTACTGGACTTCCTGCCACCTGTAAGCCACATGCGGTTAAATAAGCAAAGGCTGCATTCAAACTGATCCCAGTTAATCGAGTTGATGCCGCAAAAAAAGCCACTGTTGGATTTTCAGGCTTGGGATGTGCATTGTTTGCTATCTGCCGGTTAAGACGGAACAACCGCCAATCTCGTTGAAGATCAGATAGATTGACCTTAATCCGTTCACCAGATCTTCGATCAGTCATTTAATATTAATTTGTCTTAAATTGCAGATTTTTCGAGGGCCTCAAAATAAGCATCGGATAACCTGCGAATAGCAATAACGAATCCCTCATTTCCTCTCTGATGCCCTCGCCAGATTTCTGGGATCATAGTTCCCTGGTAACCATCAGGACGTCCCGCGCCAATGATTTCAAAGAATTTCACCCAATCAATAGCCCCTTCACCAATCTGTAATCCCTCGCCATCTAATCCGCTGCCATCTGAGAGGTGCAGGTGACGGATATATGGAAGCAAGACCTCCACCTGCTCGAAGAAATCAACATGAGCCCAGTTACAATACAACTTGGCATGCGAGGTATCGAAGCACATATCCAGACCTAACGGTTTAATAAAGTCCCTAATTTCAAAAGCATCCATAAAGGCATTTGTTAGCCACTGACCCCCGAAATACCACGGATGGGGTGGAAGATTTTCTAATAATAACTCCACACCTTCATAATCCAGTTCATTAACTGAATTCCGCAAGTTATCATAGAGTTGTTCGCGGTCTTCGATCGGATGATCAAGGCTCATTCCTCCAGTGTGGACAATGACTTTTGGCATACCTTCAAAATGTGGTGCAATATCTCGCGTCAATTTGATGGTCTTTTGAATCAATGCTACAGATTGCTCCCGTTGTCTATCATCCAAGGAGCATAAATCAACCAAGGTTCGATCAAAAAATTCAGGAGCGTGAACGACCAACTTGAGATCATGATCTCCACCTGGATACTGCTCATCTAGATCCTGGTCAGTGAAGTGAAATTCCAGCATTTTTGGCTGATAGACCAGCGTCTCCTCGTAATCACGAAATCTTACTGTAAAACCCCACTCTAACGGCAATGTATGCTCGACATCCAGTTCAAAATTGATCCCCAGGTCACTATCCGTGAAGGGTTCATCTTCTTCGATCACCCGCATCGCCGTTCTGCCGATTAAATCCAGGTATCGTTGTGGAGAGAGACCAAGTGCCGGTCCTTTGACAACCACACGATCCGAGGTAATTTTTTCACCTGGTTCAATCCTCTGGGCAGCCATAAGACTCTTGCCAAGCACCTCCCGGTTGAGTATCTCGCCGCGTGAAATGAATTTTTCTTCTCCAGTTCCCATTGCGGAAGCTACCTGGCGGATATCTCGCACCATCTTTTTGAAGCCATGTGGCTCCAGGCTGGCCGCGTGGTCCGGACCATCCATCGTCCGGTCGAGGGTTATGTGCCGTTCGATGATGCATGCGCCCATTGCAGACGCAACCGTAGATACTGCTATCCCTCGCTCATGTCCTGAATAACCAACTGGAACGTTAAACTCCTTTAAACGTTCCATGAAGCTCAAGTTGATATCCTCAAACGAGGCTGGATATGTGCTATTACAATGCAGCAGGGCGAATTCAGCCTGTCGAGATTTCAAAAAATTCACACTGAACTCTACTTCATCCATTCTCGACATCCCAGTTGAGATGATTAACGGTTTCCTTTTCTTTACTAGATGATCCAATAGGGGTAGATTGGTCATATCCGCCGAGGCAACTTTATATGCTGGGACATCTAACTGGTCGATAAAATCAGCACTTTCTTCATCAAATGCTGAACACATAAAAGTAATTCCTTTTTCCCGGCAGTACTCAACGATCTCAAAAAAAGCTTCATCAGGCAATTCAACCTGCTGCAGGATCGGCAAGAGATAACGCAAAGTTTTTTCACCTGAATTTGCATTATCCAGGTATTTTTTTGCATACAGTTTTTCCAAATTGCGCTTCTGGAATTTAACCGCATCTGCGCCCACTGAAACCGCTGCATCGATCAGCTCTATTGCCAAAGGAAGGATTCCGTTATGGTTAACACCAATCTCAGCGATGATATAAGTCGGTTGATCATCTCCAACAAGACGATCACCGATTTTGATTACGGGCATTAAAACCTCCTCGCACTATCAAGTCACGCAAAATCATGACATATCTAGCTGATAAGAAGTCAAAATCAGCTAATGACCATTATAGAAATACATATTTTCGTGCATTTATATGCTTTGGTTTGATCTATTAGAGTTCGTATCCCAATTCCCCCAAATTAATTTCTCCGTCTTCTAATAGGCGTTCCGCACGTCTCCAATCGTCTGGCGAATCGATATCGATCCATTCTTCAGCACCAATGATCAGCGGAAGGATATTGTCACCCGTCATTGAATTCTTTTCTTGAATTGTATCGACCCATACAGCGTCGACATATCCAGTTTGCCAGTAAACATCTGGCAAAGCTTGGCGTGGTAAGTTATAAGGTTCCGGAATATCGAAAGTTAGCAGGGCATGCAAGAATCCATCCTCACCGATACGCCACATCTTATATGGATTCTGAAAGGGAACACAGACCGTGCGAACAGAATCAGCTTCCGGGTGTTCAAGGAGACGCTGGACAGCATGATCGATATGGATCGTACGCCTCAACGGAGAGGTGGGACGCAATTGAACGAGAATATCGGGATGATAGCCTTCATTTTCCTCTAACCAGGCTAACGCATGTTGGAATACTGGTAAATCAGGGGTATCGTCCTGGGAGAGCTCAGTTGGGCGCAGAAAGGGAATTTCAGCGCCATAATCCTTGGCGATTGAGGCGATCTCCTCATCATCCGTCGATACCAATAACCGGGTAACGTTTTTAGCAGCTTTCCCGGCGGCTATGCTGTAGGTGATCAGAGGGTAGCCAGCAAAATTTCGGATATTCTTACGCGGGATGCTTTTCGAACCTCCCCTGGCTGGGATAATAGCTAAAACTTCTCGTCGCTCTACCAAGCAGTCCAACCCCCATCTACAACCAGATTTGCTCCCGTCATATAGGAAGATGCATCTGAGGCGAGAAAGAGTAAAGCGCCGTTCATCTCATTTTTTTCAGCCATCCGGCCCACAACCGAACGGGCGGAATATGCCTGCAGGAATTCCTCATCATGATCATTAAACACACCCCCAGGCGTCAACGCGTTCACGCGAATGCCTTTTCCAGCATAGTAAGTGGCTAGGTACCTTGTTAGACCCAGCACTGCCGATTTAGTCACTGAGTAATGTATCGGCTTATAGCGTTTTATCTCCCCTGATTTTTGATATATCCGCTGATCAGGACCTACCAATCCATAAATCGAACATAGATTAATAATAACCCCTTTATCTTTTTCCAACATCGGCTTAACCACAGCCTGGCAGCATAAAAACATGCCAGTAAGATTTACATCTATGGCTTGCTTCCATAGATCAATTGGATATTCTTCAAATGTCAAAGATTGTAGATCGGATATTTCTCCATGAGTTTTATTTATAATTGTCTCTTCGCGATGCATTGAATCAAACTTTGGGTCTAAAGCTGCGCTGTTTACCAGAATGTCAATCTTACCGAATTCATCAAGACCCTTTGTCACCATCCTTTGGACCGAATCTGGTGAAGTGATATCAACCTGTACTGAAACTACTTTTGGAACATTGACTCCGGTATTCTTCTCAGCACTCAATTGGCGGTCTTTCAGTGAGGCTACTACTGTTTGAGCTGCCTCCTGGTCAATGTCCGCCAGGACAATATTCGCGCCAGCATCCATCAATATCTTGCAGAATTCTATACCCAACAAACCGGCCCCTCCAGTAACTATCGCTACCCGGCCGGTTAAGTCGAACATGCTCGCTAGATCTTTCATACTTTAGTTAAACTTCAATCGCTTCAGGAATCTCGTCTTTTTCTTCCGGCTGATTGTTGTCTGAATTTCCATCTACCCCATCTGGAAGTAAATACCCATGGAGTTCGAGATATTCAACAATCTCTTGAGCATTTTGTTTGGGGGAGACATCAATCGTATGTAGGGTGAGCTCCGGATCAACAGGGACCTCATAAGGATCATCGACACCAGTGAATCCTGTGATCTGACCACGACGTGCACGTGCATATAATCCCTTAACATCCCTCTGTTCACATACTTCTATCGGCGTATCAACAAATATCTCTATAAACCTGCTCTCGCCGACCATCTTGCGTACTTCATTACGGGTTGTGCGATATGGGCTGATCGCAGCTGCGACAACGATCCCACCATGCCGGGCGATCTCTCCGGCAACGAAACCGATCCGCAAGATGTTAGTATCCCGATCTTCACGGCTGAATCCGAGACCTTTTGACAGGTGAGTGCGTACTACATCGCCATCCAGCAACGTAACCTGCCGGCCTCTTTCAAGCAACAATGAAGTGAGTATCTCCGCCGTAGTCGATTTACCTGAGCCGCTCAATCCTGTGAACCACAAACATATCCCCTGTTCGTTCTTTGGCGGGTACATTTGTTTAAGGATCTCAGCGGTTTCCATCCGGGTGAACCACTCGGGCAAAATCTTGCCTTTTGCTAAGTAATCCTCGCGTGCTTGAGTACCGGAGATCGCAAAAATGCGTGCATCTTCAGGCACATTTGATCTCTCCTCATACCGCTCCTCATCCACCAGATATACAAACTCCTTAAAATCGAGCGGCTGAACACCGATTTCATCTGCATATTGGGTTAGCATCATCTGTGCTTCATAAGGACCAAAGAATGGATTTCCATTGCTATCCATCCCTGGACCAGCATGATCTCGACCAATAATGAAATGCGTCGCCCCATAATTTCGGCGAATAATGGCATGCCATAACGCTTCACGTGGTCCCGCCATGCGCATTGCTAAAGGTAAAAGGGCAAGCGTAGTGCGGTTTGGGTCATAATAACGCTCAACCAGTGTCCGGTAAATTCTCACCCGAGTATAGTGATCCACATCACCCGGTTTGGTTAGACCGACAACCGGATGGATTAGCAAGCTCCCATTGATCCCTTCTGCGGCACGTTGAGTAAGCTCCTCATGAACTCGGTGCATCGGATTACGGGTTTGGAAAGCAACCACGTTCTCGTAACCCTTTGCAGCTAACTGTTCTCGTACCTGGCTGGGTGTTTTTCGTAAATCGATAAAATCGTTGTATTTCGGTAGGTCGATAACTTTCAATGCACCTGAGACATAAACATTTCCCCAGGTATTCATCTCAGAGACCAGTGGATGACGAGGGTCCGTCGTGCCAAGAGCCAGGCGTGCTTCACGCAATTCATCCCAGTGATAGATTTCTTCAATTTGCATCACCGCTATGGTGTTGTTGCGAGAATCGCTCAATGTGATTTGTTCTCCCCAACTGGGCAGAGATTCTTCATCTACTGGTAAAGTAACTGGGATGGGGAATAATGTTCCATCCGTTAACCGCATCTCTGTCAGAACACGATCGTAATCTGCTTTACCCATGAATCGATCGAGCGGCGAAAAAGCACCCGTAGCTAGCAATTCAAGGTCACACAACGCCCTCTGTGATATCTGTACTGATGGCAAACGGCTTGAACGCTCCAACAATTCTTGTCGCTCTTCACCGTCAACAACTAGATTAATGAGTTCACCTCCATAAGGAGAGATCATTTTAGTTTGTTTTGAATTTGATTCCATTTAAATATTCTCCTAGAAACAATAATATTACTCTTACCAGTTTCTATGCACCAAAAGGCTGTCTACTGGCGGATTGATCGTTACACAATCGTTTAGGGGATATCCTCTCGCTCATTCGTCCACCCCAAAGTCTGGATTATAGCATTATTCTTGGGATCTGCGTTACGTTCTTTTGCTCTACTCCACCCACTTACGACCTCTAGCAAATCCAGATTGAAAATAATGATTTTTATCCCTTTTATTCCTTTTGACTATTTATTTGAGACAGATTGGAAAGACCCATTTGTTGGGACTCAGTCATTAAAGATACCCCAGGCTCTTCAACCTTTCCTCCAACACTTCTTTGTCTTCATCGCTGAAGCTTGGTGGGGGTTTTCCCTCACCTGCTTCGATTCCTTCATCAATCGCAAGTAAAGGTATATCCTTGTAAGAAGGATTCGAAAAATTTGTCAAGCCTAAATTTGAAAATAACACTCCGGGCACAGCTTTTGGATCGATGCAATGATCTGCATTCCAGTGATCTCGGTTCTGCTCAATCGACTGCGTTTCCCACTCCCCTAAACCGGTTTGAGCCGAGGCGCGGAAACCAGGTGAGTACCCCAAGATTAGATCAGGACCATATTGAGACATTGAACCCATAAAAGCCTCAGAGTTTGTCATTACACTTTGGATCACATTGTCTCCCCCGGGCGTCTTCCATGCCAATAACTGCAGTTTGATCTGCTCGGTCAGAGATTTAACCTGGTTCGAATCAACACAACCCTTACCTTCCCTGCCAATCTTATTCAAATATATACTATTTAATCCTAAGCCATAAGCTTGACTGGTTTCCCAATTAACATCAGAAAGATTACCCGCAGTTAGATCATTTTTTGGCACTAGATATTCATTATCAATGAGCCATCGATTGAGATGGACTTTATGGCTAAAATCTGCGAACCCGTGATCTGAAACTACTAGTAAGCGGATCTGGGATGGACCTTGCTCCTTTATCCAATCATTGACACGACCAACCAAACCATCTAACTTCATATACCATTTCTCAATAATTTCAGGATCATTGCGCCAAAACATATGCTGGATACGATCTAAGGAGTCAAAAACCGCAGCAAGTAATCCTTCCCTAAACATTGACAGTTTCTGCATAAAAATCCGTTCTCTTGTTTGAAAGATCGAGTCACACAAATCCAGAAATTGTTCGTCGTTAATACATCCATCTTCAAGACCAGTAGTATCCTGTGGCCAGCCAATTGTCAGGAAAGGTCCATTTACTTTCCACGTGTCTTTCACAAATTTGGGTGGTGTTGCATACTGCCAAGGAGAATGTAATGGATGTATCTGAAGTGGAAGAAAATAGACATTTAGATGTGGATTTAAACTTGTAACGATAACTCGTGTCAAGGCATGAATTTTGATAAAGGGTCCAATCTTAAAGGATAATTCAATAATCGGGCTCCATTCTCCCTCCATGAGCTCAAACGAATACTTCCCCAGTTTCAAATGAGTCTGCTGATCGTCAATGATCTCTAGCTCGAAAGGAAGACCGGTAACGTCTTCATTATTTCCTTTCTTTTGGCTAGGCCCAATAAGTAAAGCTGAAAACCGCCCGTTTCCAATCGGATTTAGTTGTTCCAAACGAGTTTTTCCTTTCCAACCGGAAAGATTCTCTGTGGAATATAAAATGCCTACTCCCAATTTCCCATGGATATCAGGAGTACCAAGTCCTGGGATCGTCGCTACCGGTGATTCTGGCCGCGCGGGAAAGGTTGCCGGCCACCATAAACTGGTTGCTGGGTAGCCATTCCGCACAACTTGATCGAATATCGTACAGGCTGAAAAAGGGCTGATATACTGACTCCCTCCCAACACTTGTTTTGTCGGTAACAATGAAACATAAGGTGTGTAGGTTTCAGGATCGCGATGGACAAAATCAAAAATTCCGTGCTCTCCAGGATTGAGCCCTGTAGCAATGCTCGTCCAGGAGACTTCACTTTGGGGAGGATTTGCAATCTCGAATCGCCGATATCCATCAATTTCTACCATGCCCGACAAGTGTGGTAATACTCCCCGCTCCAGGAGTTGTTCAAAGAATAGCGGATCAAACGCATCAAATCCTAAAATAATCGTCCGCATACGAAGATCTTTTTAATTTCACCCTATCATTAATTATTTAAAATTGCTTGAACTTTAAGCTCGGATTATGAACCCCGTATTCGCCTTTTGAGCCGATAGTAAAGTCCTTTGATTTTTCCAGAAAACAGCAGCAGCGCTCCAGAGATGATGCCAAATAACACAGCTAAGATTTGAAATAACATCCCACCTGTATTCGGGTCGATGTAAGCTGCAACGAATAAGCTCAAATTCGCCACCAATTTATAATTTACAGCACTCCACAATAACATGCCATTCTCCAATCGATGGTTCTCTAATATCGCATCCTCCGTTAGCAATTCATCTTTGTTGTCTTATCTCGCTGAAAAAAAACAATATTTAAGAGGACTTTTGATACACGTGCAACTTTCATTCCAACATTGAAAAAATCAAAGAATGCCTTAGAATTTTTATCTCATTCGTACCATTTCTTTCTTATCGGCTGCACGTTTTGCAGCTAATGCGAGTTCCAACGCTCTAACCCCATCAGATAATGTACACATTGATTCTTCTTTACCGTGAATAAGATCGATGAAGTGACGCATTTCAGATAGGAACATGTCATTTCTTTGGAAATCATTTGAGATAGAATAATTTTTCCAATTCATTTGTTTGCCGCGATATACCCTGACTCCCCCTCCCGCGTAATCCCATTGAATCGTGCCATCTGTGCCGATAATTTCCAGGAAATGGTTTGGGGGTTGTTGAAGATAATCAAGGTGAATGCTTCCTATAACTCCTTGAGAAAACCGCATACTGATTTCTGCAGTATCTTCAACCTCTAAACCCAGTTCTCCGAGGGTTCCTGCAAAAGCCCAAACTTCTTGGACTTCCCCAATCAACCAGAGCATGTAATCGAGCGGATGTGAGAGGGTCAGGATCACCCCTCCCCCAAGGTCATTTCGTGCACTGTAACCAAGGCGATAATCTTCCCATGGATGCCAACCCGGCAGGTATTCCGCCCAATGCGCCCGGACCGATGTCGGGCGACCAATTGCGCCGTCATCGAGCAGTTCTTTCACCATCCGCAATCCAGGGTGAAAGCGGAACTGGTAGCCCACCAATACTTTCCCACCTCCATCCTTTAGAGCGCTAATAAATTCATCTACCCTGTTCATTGAATGAGATATGGGCTTTTCCAGGAAAATATGGCAACCTGCTTGGGCTGCTGGAATGGCCACATCAAGGTGAAGAGAGGTTGGATTAGAAATAATGACTGCGTCCGGTTCCCGGTTCAAAGCAGCTTCAAAATTAGTTTCAATTGGAAACTCAGCCAGGTCTTCATCTGGCAAAGTGCCTGTATGAGTGCGGTATAGTATTATATTCCGCTCACCTAAGGCAATCAGATTATTTAAATGTCGGCGCCCGATAGAGCCAAGCCCGGCGATTAGAAACTTCATTTCTCTCGTTTCTTAAAGCGATCAGGCATGCTGGTTTCATACCCCCACTCCTCCATAGTTTCTCCAGCAATTCGCTCAAAAATTTGTAAATCTTTTTGAGTGAATATATCACGCCATGAACCAGGTTTGCCTTTATTTAGAGAAAAGGAAATCTTGCTGGCTTTCTCTTGCTGCCAATCTGCATCAGGATTTTGGGTCAATTCTGAATTCACTGCATCGGATAACCCTGCAATGTCAGAACTGGCGCCCAGAAATGACCAAGCTTGTGCCATTACGTCCCAGGGATTCTTCAATAGATCCTCAAACCTTAATGCGGTATAGTGCTGGTCAAACAATTGCCGAGCCATGTCATTGGTCTCAACAACGTTATCAACCCATCCGTGGGCAGCTCTGGTAATTCCCTTCTGAGTGAATAATGAACGTTCACCATCAAAAAATGGCTGAGGATCTTGCAGAAAGGAATCAAGAATTTGTTCATCTTCTTTAGTCAGATGTTGAGGGTTATCGATGAAGGTTTGGAAACGATGGGATAGGACTGCATCCCTGCCATCTCTCACCAAGAAGATCAGTCGTGCATCAGGATAAACTTTTTGCAAAAGTCGTACTGCTTCTCCATTTAATAGGCTATTTGGGCTTTTGTCTCCAACTATTTCTTTTCCCTCTCGACGAGCATCTCTTTCCAGAATGAAATCGCTAATCGCCCGCAAAATAACTGGAGATAAATCTTGGCCACGATTCCAGCGATTGCTGCTGCGGGAAAGCCATTTCCTTACCTCAAGGTCTGAAACCAAACCTTCGAGCAGAGGAGGTCGGGTAAAAAAATGCGCCTGGTAATTGCAATGCACTTTTGGATGTAATCTTATTAAGCGCGTTAAAAGAGTGGTTCCAGATCGAGCATGACCGAAGATGAAAAATTTTTCCATCGGGAAAAATGTTTTCGCTTCTGCAACCTCTTCGGGATTGATTTCCGGTATATCAAACTCTTCAGCCGTGGCCAATCTCCCATTCACCAGTACTTGAGCAGCTAAATTAATCCGCTGTATCAGCTTATTGACCATTAACCTTATCCAACAGCGAGACAATAAACTCGCCAGTTCTCTTCCCTGCACTTCCATCTACATAAGTGCATTCTTGGACAGTAAATCGCCTTTGGGCTTCTACGTCTGCATCAGGGAAAGCATAGTAGTGATTGATGGCTTCACGCAGCTGCTCTTCATTTGTTGCCACTCGACCTGCATTTGAGGAACGAAAGCGCGAATGGGTCGGCCAAATTCCTATTTGGGACATTGGGAGCCAATATTTTCCCGGCCAACCAATATCCGAGTCGATACAGACGCTTATGATGGGTCTTTCCTGGAAAGAGGCTTCCACACACATCGTCGAATACACGGTTAAAAATATATCCGCGTGAGCCATCATGGCTGTTTTCTCATACATATCGTCGAAGGAATAATATCCCAAACCTTCTGTAAGTACTGGTTCAACGACATGAACATGGGTAAAATTCTCTGCCAGCTTGCGAATTTGTTCCGCCTCTTCCTGATAAAATCCACTCATGTGGATCGGATGCAACCGGACCAATAACTGGCTAGGAGCATTGAGTCGATCCGAGTTCACCAAATTCACCAAAGCTTGAATGTTCTGGATGTTCGGAGATAGGTTGACAAAACTGCTGGCGTAGGTAAGCAGATGGCGAGATGGATCAAGATTGTGCTGATTGAAATACTCCTCGCGGCTCAATAACCATTCTCTGCGCACATAACCATCATAAGGGGGCATTCCTCCAACGTTTACTCTTTCTGAATTCCAATCAGCGCCTCCGATTAGCTCGCCTTTTTGAATATCAGACCAGCAGGAAATCCAATCCACTTCAGCCCCTGGTAAGCCATAACTGCTTGTGCTGTCCCAACTGAAAATAGCTGCTGCGGTTGGGATATTGTGCTTTGTGGCTGACCGCAATATGTAACGATCCTGGCGGAATCCTGGAGAACTTGCAACCACCAAGTCAGGATGGTAATTATGGAACAAGTCATCATAAAAGTTTGGTGTAAAACGATTTTGGAATCTGACTAACGCTTCTCGTGCTATACGGGAGCGACGCATCAGCTTGACAATGAGTTCCATCATGGGGAACATTCGCCTTCGCCGTGAATGTGCCTCGCTCTTTACATGCTGTATATAACTTTCCACAACGGCTAAGTTTGTTCCTTCTGCTGCTCCTGCCCTGCGCAGAAAATCCAACCACCATTGGAGCATTGGTTGTGTGTTCGCAACGTATGCATTTATTTTATCTGTCTGCAATCCCTCAATAATCAATCCTGGTCGACCAAATCGAGCGTTGATTGCATCTACGGACTCATCTGCAGTAAGCAAGACGACTTCAATATCTTGATTGATCAAAGTGGAAACCACATCACTTTGTAGGAAATAGAAGATCGCTAAACCGTGATCTGCGATGATAAAAACTCTTTTATTCATCAACTAATTGTAAAAACCCCTTGGAAAAAATGAATTCTGTAAGGTGATAATTGGAACAAGACTATGCCCCACAACTTGATTTTCGCTGGAAACCATTCAAGGTTATTAATTATCCCTATTGATTCTCCACATACAATACCCGGTACAGGAAATCATAAATACGCAGAAAGAAGTTATTTATACTGGGCTTCCTTCCTAGTCTCAATGCCAGACGAAACATCACCGAACGCTTACTTAAGATCATTTTCTCTGGGTTCTCCTCGAGCTTCAACGACCCATCTATCTCCCGCATCTCAGAAAGCAATTTTTCATTGATCGTATTACCCATATGCATCACATAATTCTTCTGAGTTGAAAGATGCAAATAACCTAATTCATCAATCTTCCGATCAAGAGTGGTAGTTTCTGACCGGTGAAGAGCCTTGCTAACTGGCAAAGGGATCACCTGACGGGCTACCTCCTTGGGGATGATGAATTGCATATGTGTAGCCCCGACGACAGCGTTCGTGTTGCTTTGTAAATCTGTGATGTAAGGCAAGTCCATATCATGAAAACTGGCAGATAATTCATCATCTGCACCAATGCCTTGACAGTATTCGTCAACAATTTCGCCTTTGGGTCGATATTTACTGAATCTGAAATTCTGATCCCCTTCCAAGAAAAGGTGTGCTTTTCCCTTCCCGTCCAAGACGTCATGGAAAGTCGGTTGAGCACTTACCATACCGATGTTTGGAAAGGCTTGAATTATCTCTAAGCTCGAATTCAACCATCCCTGGCGGAAGAAAACATCCGAATCTGCGTAGCAAATCAATTGATTCGGCATGCTTCCAAATATCCAGTTCCATGCTCCAACTTTCCCAAGATTATGCTGCGAGAATACCAACCAATCAATTTTTTGGGCATTATAGAGTTTGATAAGTTCATCCACCACCTCAGAACAACTTCCATTGTCAAACAACAGTAAATCTATCTCTTGGTTCGTATGATGATGAATACTGGCAATCTGGTATTTGAGGATATCTAATGACTGTCTGAAATATCCTTCCATAAATGGGATATATACTAGAAGTGCCATCCCGAGTTGTTTTGGGGAATATGCTGGAACACCCGTTTTAGAAGGGTTCTTACCGGTTCTCATTCAAGTTCAACTTTGAGCATTAATTATTGTCAATTTCGCCGCTGGTAATACAGCTTGAAAATCAAATCGTGAACATTGAGTAACGACCGCTTGATCAAAGGTAAATCCCAAAATCGATTATTTTGAATAGATTTTTCTGGCAAACTCAAATGATCTTTATCTCCAGTTTTCGATTCGATCTTATTCCCGAGATGTTTTACATATGGTTCACAGGTTGTCAAACGCAAATATCCGGCTTGATTGATCAATTTGTCTAATGATCGAACTTGCCCCATCGGACGATCCATTTCTAGCGGCAAGAATTGTTGGATAACCGACTTGTTGGTCACGAACTGAAAATGAGCTGCACTGGCGAAAGCGGATACACCTTTATAAGTTAATCGCCATTCCTGCTTTGATTCATACCACTCTCGGGCTTGCTCTTCTGAGACCCCTAAGCTGAGTATATGCTCAAGGAATACCTCCCAGGGAATAAACCGTCCCTGCTCGACTTTGACACCCTCTTGGCGTTCAGCCCACTCGAGGGTCTTAGAATAGTATTCCTCCGGAGACCTCAGCGGTCGAGATGTCACCATACCCGGATTCGGGAACGTTTCCAAAATTTTCAAAGATTGCTCCAACCAACCCGGCGAAAAATATATATCGCTATCCGAGTAAGCAATCACCTCACCTGGTGAACTTTGAAAAATAAAGTTCCAAGCACCTCCTTTGCCAACATTCTTGTCAGATAACAGGAGATATTGGATCAACCCTCTTTCATAGGCATTCAGGAGGTAATCCTGGACTTCATGGCAGCTATGATTATCAAACACCAATAAGTCATATGGTAATCTGGTACTCTCCCAAAGACTCCCAAGGCTCAGCTTCAAAACTTCTAGGCTCTCGGCATAATACCCTTTTAAATATGGAATATACGTCGCTATCGCTACAGTAATTTTCTCAGGCCGAGGGACGTGGTCTATTGATTTCGCTGGGTTTTGGCCATCTCGCATTTTTGAATGTCAGAAATTTCATGCTCGAATAAAAGGAGGGAATGCCTATACCAAAAGCCAACGAGTATCCTTAATCCGAACGTCTCTAGTTGCACTAAATTGCCAACCGAATGATTAATTATCTCCAACTACTAACAAATCCCCCAATAAGTATTTATTCAACCAGATTGTGGCATTCTTAACCTCTGGAAATTGCCTGACTGTACTCCATACTTGAGCTCGATATAATAGCTTGTCACAGTCATCCTTTGGTTTTGTAAATGAACCAGTGAGATGAATAGTTACATTCCCTGAAGATTTCTTCAATTTCACGTCAGTTGCTCTCAATTTGGATTGGAATAAGGGATTGAATAGATCGCCGACATACTTGGTTCCAGTGGAGAAAAGGCTGTTTATCGCCAATTTGACATCTTCGTTAACATCTCCCGTTCGGATTTGACCAACGCTCACGGGTACCAAACTATCTCCGCATCCGACTGGGCCTCCAGTTCCCTGGTGAACCAAATACTTAACTATTATATTACCTCCAGGGTTAACACGAACATCTGGTGTATTGGTTTGTGTCGGCGTAGATGTCAAAGTAGGAGTAGATGTAGCAGTAGGCGTAATAGTTGATGTGGCAGTGGATGTATTTGTTGTTGTTGGTGTGCTCGTGTAAGTTGAAGTCGGAGTTAGAGTGGGGGGAACTGGTGTGTCCGTCGGAGGATTGGAAGTGTTGGATGCTGATGGAGTCGGCGATACCTCTTCGACCTGGACAGCAGTTGTACAAGAAGTGATTGTAAACAAAATGAGCAAAACGAATATTTTTCTCGATGATGGATTAATGTTCAAAAAATCTCTCACTTTCTTCAATTTGAGACGCAGGAATGGGCAAATAAGCAAATTCAATTATGAAATTCAGGCAACCATGCCTGCTTGGGGAATAACCGCTCAATAATTCGTCGGTGAGTCATCCCTGCGCGTCGCTTAATACCTGTCCCTAGCTCTTTTCGGTTTTTATATATTCCTGGCGAGTCTTCAAGCGGTGTAGCTAGCAAAGTGATATATAAAGGGATCAGTAACGATCGTGGTCGACCATGTTTTAACAATGTTTTTATGTTGAAACCGGCCTTTCCTAAAGTCTGCTCCAGTGTAAACTGACTGAAAGAGGACAGGTGGGCAACTTCAAAACTGTTATGTGCATACAAATTGGGTACTTCGATGAGCAATATCCCACTAGACTTCAACCACCTATCTTTCAACTGGATGAGATATTCAGCAGGATCTGGTAAGTGCTCAAGTACATGGATAATAGTGATCAGATCAAATTTCTTTTCACCAGCTTTGTGGACATCGTCTAATGAAGCGTAAACCTCAATTCCGCGATTCTCAGCATAAGTGCGATACGCATCACCTGGTTCAACTCCTACGCTCTGACATTGGTAGTGGTCAGCAATTTGTTCTAACAAAATCCCAGATGAACAGCCGATATCTAAATGACGCCAGACCTTCTCAATTCCACTTTCTTCAAGGATATCAAGCAGGAAATTGGCTCTTTTAGTTTGTACATTCAAGTCTCTCTGAACTGGGTCTTGGCTCCCTTGGTATATCCGCCGGTACTCTTCTTTGTAAAAGGAATCCAATTCTTGTTTATCCATTCGAGGTGACTGGTAAACAAATCCACAGTTTGAGCACAACCGGTTGCTAACTTGATATCCACGAAAAATTCGCTGATCAAATAATGTGTTCTGCTGTTCATCACACAAGGGGCAATTCATCACATCCTGCGGCATATATGTGCAGCCTATCAAGCAGGCATTCCAGTTTTATAATTGGTTTTCATATTTTCGTCTGGTCCGCTTTAACCAACGAACCAAAGATCTACGCCAACCATTTAGGTCGTCATTGGTAACCATAAGCTCTATTCGATGCAATATCCTAGGAATGCTCATTGGTGCGGGTTGTAATTTTCTATCCACAAGGATTGTGTTGGCTTCCAATACCGTGTACATTGATCTCATCCCACCAGCGATCTTGATGTTATTCTTTGTCTCGGGTAAATCATAAGGTGGATTACCTCCAGGTAAATGGCTGTAATCATGATTTTGGTGAATAATCATAGCTGATCGAGTTATATCGACAACTTTTAATCCTGAGTGGACCGCATGGTAAATTGTCCAGTTATCCCAACCAGAACGACCGATGGTAAAGTCAGGCATATCTTTGAAAAGATCCCTGGGAAATAAGAAATAATCGCTGCCTACCGGTCCATGTAAAACGCCACGTCGCTCGACGTCCTCTTGCAAATGCAATTCCCATCCTGGTTTAAAATCAAGTTCTTCTTCAACATCGAGATCCCATCTTCTCCCCAATAATAGAAATTCTTGGGCTTGAGCTCCAACATTTTTTGCTGCTTCAACAAAATCTTGCAGGAGCAGGATATCTGCATTCAAGATCGCCAGGTAAGGTGCCTCGCTCGACTGTCTCGCCAGTTCGATCATCGAGCTTATATACGGAGTGCCCAGTTCACTGCATTCAACATCCGGGAAATGCCTGACCTCCAAATCCCTGGCTACATCAGCCATACCTTCCTCATTTCCCATCAGGAAGACTTCCACTCGTGGGCCAAGATGGATCCATGATTGGATCGCATTGCGCTGGATCATTGAGATATGAGGATTGGTAAAGGGTTTCGGTGCTGTGAAAACGGTCAGAAATGTCATTAAGCTAAAATCCTTGGATATAAGACATTTTGCATTTCATTGAGATACCTTTAATTAATTACCAATATGGTCTTAACCAGACTCTGAGCTCAGGAGCTTAAATGTTCTCCGCAAACAAATCTTGCATTCTCATCCCCCATACTTAAATTAGAACTCCAAGGCATTTCTCAACTATCTTATCGACTATCGACATCTCGATAATCCTGATGGCTCACCCCTCGGTTGATCTCAGCCAGATCAGGTTCTTGCCTGAACAGTTCAAGCACCTCTATCCAGGAAAAGTCATCCCGGCCTTCAAAGCGGGAATATATCTCCCGGATGAGCTCCAAATCTTGCGCTGTGTCTACGGTCCACCTAAGATGTCCGTAGTCAGGAGCGTGGTTCACCAATAGGATTCGGAATAGGTTTTCGTTTTCGTACAAGTATGGCATGACATGTTCACGTTGATGAGCTTGGGTAGCTTCCTCCCAGGCTCTTTCCAACGCTGAAAAAGTGCTCACTTCGGTATCGAGACCAATCGGAAAAGTGCGTTGCCAAGGAGGTGGCAGGCGATTGGCAGCGAAATCCCATTTTGGGGGTGATGAAATCTCCGTAGGTGATCCAACCTCAACGAGTCCATCCGTCTCTGTAATCATTTTCTTTCCGTACCCCCAAAACGCAGCTACTGTTTGATCTATGACCAGGGGATCTATGACCGGGCAATCTGCTGTAATGCGCACGATAACATCAGCAGAATATGCCCTTGCTGCTTGGTAATATCGGTCAAGCACATCTTGTTGACTGCCTCGATAACATATATAACCTTTAGCTGTACACAATTGTTCGATGGGATCGTCAGCTTTTTCCAAGCTGGTGGCGACAAGGATCTCGGTTAAAGATTTTGCCCGCTTTGTGCGTTCAACGACCCGCACCAACATTGGTTCCCCCTCGATATCTAACAACACTTTTCCCGGTAAACGGGAAGCTCCCATCCTGGCTTGAATGATCCCAACGATATTGAAAAAAGATGAACCTAGGTTATACATTGATTTACGATCCTTGTAGTGCAGTCTTATATGCTTGAATTAGATGGGGAAAATTCTTATCCCAATCCGCCCGCGCCTCAGCTTGTTTACGTGCCGTTTTGCTCATCTCCACCAGCTTTTGACGCCGGTTGATCGCGCCTAGGATGACTTTGCACAAGTCATCGCTGTTACCATCCTTGAAAATCCAGCCATGAACATCTGGTTCAACCCATTCTAAATTACCTGGGATATCAGAAACAACAACCGGTCGACCACAAGCCAGGGCTTCCATGAGAGAAATTGAGCTGCCATCGACATGAGAAGCGCTGACATATAAATCAGCCATCTGATAATAACGCGGTAGATCACTCTGTGAAACCTGACCTGGGAGGATCACTTGCTCCATCACCCTTCCGCGATTAAAAATTCCCCGGAGTTGATTTGCCTGAGAACCGTTGCCCAACATAATTAATTTTAGGCCTTTATACTGTTGCGCAGCCTTGACGAATGCTTCTGCCAGGACATCTACTCCATAGATTGGTTCCCAACTCCTTGTTGATAATAAAGTGAAATTATCTCCATTCGAAGGGGGGTATTTACCTGGTGTGAACTTTTTTATATCCATCCCCCAGGGAAAGGTTACAACCCGCTCAGGAGACATTCCAAGTTCTACGGCTTTCTCCCGGATTGTATTGCAATCACCGATCATTATTGAACTACGTCGGAGAGTGAACACAGATGCCCAGCGCCAGAAATTGTTGCGGCTCGCATCATACAGTAGATCATAACCCCATGACGCACTGACTAGGGGTTGGAATCCTGCCAGAGCTACCAGGAAAGCACAACTCTGAATGGGTCCTGCATGAACCAGGTCCGGATTTGTTTCTCTAATGACTTTTTTCAGGTCAGAGAATAAACGAGGCCCGTCACGCAATTTTACTTCTCGAGTTCCACCGGTCCACGAAACCGTGCGCACACCCTCTGGAATGGGTCGATCTTCTAATTGTGCACCCCTCTGCTCCAGACGCAGGTAAGAAACCTCGAATTGGGCATTAATTAGTGACGACAGAAAGCGGTGGTCATGGGTTGTGTAATCCCTGGAGAAGTAAAGTATATGGGTCAATTGGAATCTTGCTTCATTAACTAGACAGATCAGTCCAGCGCAGTTCTTTACCCTCAGGTATGTCTTCAATTGATCGTGTTCCTAAAACCTGGTCGATTTCATAAGGAAGGATCGCCCCAGGAGTCGCAGGTCGCAATACATCGATCATCTCGCGCGTTATGATTTCACCCTTTTGAATATCCCGTCCAGCACGCACACAGCGCCTTTGAACGATTACTGTCTCAAGTTCATTCTCTCCAACCTGCTTATCTGGATTTCCTAGGGCACGTTCAAGCTCCCGAGTGCGGTCAACCATATCTCGCCACGATTGAGGGGTCATGGAAAAAGGATGGTCCGGACCAATGCGAGCATTGTCATCGGTGAAGTGCTTTTCGATCACCCTTGCACCCAGAGCCACCGCACCCAAGACTGTTGCGTGGCCAAAGGTATGATCGGATAAACCCAGAATCAGTCCGGGAAACATGATTTTATAGGTAGATAAGACCCTCAAATGGATATGATCGAAGTTATCCGGACTGGCAGTATAGTTTGTATTACATTGGAGTAATATCAACTGCGAATTAATAGTTTGGATGGCATGCACAGCACGCTGGACATCCCCAATATCTGATGCACCAGTCGCCAGGATCAGCGGTTTACCTTTTAAAGCCATTCGTTCCAGCGATTCGATCCAGGTTATATCACCTGAACCAACTTTATATGCCGGTACATAGTTATCCAGCATATCGATCGCATCAAAATCATAAGGAGATGAAAAATAATCAATGTTCACCTTATCGCATTCATCTTTCAGAATCTCCGTCCACTCAAATGGGATTGATGCCTCCTCATAAACTTCGAAGACACTTTTTTTCCAGCCTGCTTGGTGTGAAACTTGTCCCTGCATGGCTCGAAAACCGTAATCGGAAACGATTTCAGGAGCACGAAAATTCTGAAACTTCGCAGCATCTGCTCCAGCTTCTTCTGCAAGATGGATCAAATCCTTAGCTCTTTCTAAATCCCCATCATGGTTTGCTGAAATATCGGCGATAAAATATGTGGGATGATTTTCACCTATCACATGTAATCCGATCTTAATTTCCATTACACTCTCCTGCTATTAGGGCTCAGCTTTCAAGCTGAGAATAAACTCTTTATAGCCGTGCATGTATTGAGCATGAAATCGCGATAAACCATGAGTTATATCAGGTGTCGTCTCACCAAGTGCTTTGGTTAATTTAAATGACTTCAAAGTCAAATTCGGAGATCGGGCTGCAACCAAACCAGCTTCTGATACCACAGTTGGAGTGATTAAAGTTGGATCGAAAGCGAAAATTCGCGCCAAACGCACACCGAAATCGTATTTGCTAATGCATTCACTTGAGACTACGTGGTAAAGACCCTTGAGCTCGCTTTTGACCATATTTATTAAGAGGTTTGCCAGATCATTAACATGCAATGGGCAGAAAAAAACATCTGTAAAACCCATTATCTTGTTTCCTGCGCTGAGATTATTAAAAAACCACTCTGCCAGACTGCGTTTACCACTCAAACTCCATCCAAACAAATTGACCCGCGCTACAATAGCCTCTGGGTTGGCCTCAAAGACTGCTTGCTCGCCTGCCAGCTTTGTTCGCGCATAATGACTCAGTGGATTCGGTTCATCCTCTTCGCTATAGCCTCCCCGTTTGCCATCGAAAACGGCATCAGTAGAGACATGTACCAGGCGCGCTCCGCCCCTGGCGACATACTCAGCCAGTTTTCCAGGCAATTCGCTATTTAGTTTTTGAGCCAGGACCGGTTCAGCTTCACAGGCATCCAGGTTCGCCAGAGCTGCACAGTTTATCACCCAATCTGGTTGACTTTCCTCCAGGAGCTGCTCAATCGCTCCGGGGATGGTTAAATCAGATCGTAAAACGGTGAATTCTGTAGTTTGGATCGCATTCTTATTTACACTGCCGATTACCTCATGCTGATGGCTGGCTTCAAGAGCCAGGTTTAGTCCAAGTAAACCGCTGGCTCCAGTGACCAGGATTCGCATCCTAACCGATCAACTCCCAGGCCCTCCAATAATGTTGCATTCCGGATACCATTCAACTCTTTTGAAACTTATTTCTTGCATCATTAGATGGGACTCTCAATACTTTCAATTTCAAACGGAGAAACTATCTCCCGAATCTGCTCGAGTGTCAACCACTCGTTATTGCTATCACTTGCATAACGATAACCTTCAGAGACTGGCTCACCCTTATCCTGCCAGGCATGTCCAAACCACAAAGCTGGTGAAGGCTGTACAACGAACATGTCTTTTAATTCGATCGTCGAACGGGCTTCATCCTCGTGAATCAGCACCTCATGCAGCTTTTCCCCTGGTCTGATTCCAATCGCTTCCATCTCTGCATCAGGGGCGATCACATTCGCAATATCGATGATTTTCATGCTGGGAATCTTCGGCACGAACACTTCACCTCCCTGCATTTGTTCAATGCAGCGGATAACAAAGCGCGCGCCTTGATCAAGAGTTATCCAAAAGCGCGTCATTCGCTCATCGGTTATGGTCAATTTTTTATTGTTCTTTTGTTTTAAGAAAATCGGGATAACACTACCACGACTGCCAGCCACATTGCCATAGCGCACACAACTATAACGCGTAGCTGTACCGCCTGCATAGGCATTACTTTGAACGAACAATTTCTCAGCGGCAAGTTTTGTTGCGCCATAGAGGTTTATTGGATTGACAGCTTTATCAGTACTGAGAGCCATCACTTTACTTACTCCCGAATCCAATGCAGCTTCAATCACATTGCTACTACCTAAGACATTGGTTTTAATTGCTTCCATCGGATTGTATTCACAGGCAGGCACTTGTTTGAGAGCTGCGGCATGTACAACAATATCAACACCATGCATCGCACGCCGAAGACGATCAAGATCGCGAACATCACCAATAAAATACCTCAACACGGGATCGTCAAATCCGCTGATCCTCATCTCATGTTGTTTCAACTCATCGCGGCTAAATACAATCACCTTTGCAGGGTGCAGATCTTTGAGCATTATTTCAATAAACTTTTTCCCAAATGAACCGGTGCCACCGGTTACGAGAACGACAAGTTCTTTCCAATCCATTGGTTTCTCCAATAAATCCCTTTCTATATCTTCTTGATAACGATCAAAGGATATTGCCCCTTTTCTCCGAAAAAGTGTGGTAAGCGGTCTTCCCACTTATAAAGCTGACGAAGGAACCACTTGCCACCCAGGTTGGAGTGAACATATTCCCGCAAGAACCGAACGCTGACGCTCCGCCAGACAAGTATTTCTACGTCCATAAGCGAACCAACTTCCCTTATTAACCAATCTGCATCGTGTTTGCTGACAAACGTTCCTTTCTTGCCAACCTTCCGGTTAGTGTCGAGAGAATTCGTTTTGCGGAGGAGTGTCTCATTAATCCAGCTCCTGATTTTCTTTCGAGTGCGATTTTTCCATTTAATCGGCTTGACAAATAATCGCATTAACGAGGAATCTTGCCACCCATTAACCACAACAGCTGTTCTTGAAGGAGAAAGCACCCGGTATATCTCCTGATATGCCCGGCGGTGTTCGCTATCAGGAAGATGATGGATAGTATGCAAAGAAATAACCCCATCAAATACATCGCCATTAAAGGGAAGGTTAGCAACATCGGCTACAACGAACATTCCTTTCCCGCCAAATTCCCGATCACCAATTCGCCCTCGGGCCTCTTTCAACGCTACAATCGATATGTCTGCGCAGACTCTTACCTGGTAGCCGTCAGAATACTCCAGGTATTCCGGATATTGAATTGGACCAGATCCAGCATCAAGGAAATAACGACCTGTTGGGCTAAGATGGAGCCCAACACGCAGGTGGCATTTGTGGATGTAGTCCCTGGATACTGGGCGTAAGTCTTCATAACGCGCGTTCTGATAAACCCCTTCCCCAATCTCCTGCCAGCCAATTTCATCATAGAATTGGCGGACCTGTTGCTTCACCTCAATTTGATTAGCTGTTTCCATAAATCAACGTTTATTCGATCCAATCTAATTCGACTTCCTACGGATTCTCCCATCCGAAATTCCTTCCGAGATATTCATATAATTCCTGATTGTATGGGTAAAAGAATGCCCTTAATTTCTCTTCTGTTTTGGAATCCATGCTTTCATATCGGCCGTAATTATAAATCTCAAATTCATCGAGATCCCAATCTGCCAGTCCTAGAAAATTCAAAACAATTGGAAAAACCTTTGGAGGGTTTTCAAAGAAATCCTCGCTTCTCAGAACAAGTATTTGCTCGCGTGGGAAAGAATCGAACCAGTTCTTGACCTGCTCAATATATATACCTCGGGTCAGATATGAAAATGTCAGATAGTTATACATTGGATACTTTTGATCTGCGATGATATTTTCCCTCTGCCCCTTCAGCCTGCTCTCTTCTTGTTCAATGGCTTCCGGGAATGAGAGTACTTCACTTCCCTTTCTCCGGTTCCCTTGATACTGAGAATATGCTCTGGCAACGGGATCGCGCAGTAGAAGTATCAGCTTAATATTCGGTAAAGATTCTCTTATCCGCTGAGGAACCAGGGGATGAATAACATAACTTGGACTGGCTTCTCCGGTCTGAGTCTGGGGAGTATCCATCTCTTTGATCAATGGAAAATTATAGCGATACCAATCAATACCATTTTGGTAGTTACCATCGAAAAACTTCACTTCTTTTTTATATCCAGGTATAACATCTGGATGCTTTGTTAAGTACCTGAACAAAGAGGTTGTTCCCCCTTTTTGCACACCTATGATAATAAAATTCGGCAAAACCCGATCTTTGGAAGTCAATTCACGATAGTGTTTTGCCATCCGCAAGGTGATTCGCCTCTTGATATAACTTATCGAATTCTTTTTCTTCATCGCATCCATGAGTAATACATTTTTCTCGAACGGTTTTGATACGACCGATGAGTGGTATCTATATCCTACTATTCAAACTCTCTCTTCACCAAAGTATGAACCTTTAATGAGGCAGTACCCCAAACCTTTGTTTCATTAACTTAGATATATCGCCTCGTAGTGCAGGAACTTGTCGCACCGCCCAGCTTAATATGTAGAAATATGATTTGAGACGAGACTTTTTGTCTAATTCATATCCTTGGTTTTCCATGAGTTCAGCACAAATCGTCTCGATGATCTCAACATTTCTAATTGATAGCTCCTGCTTCCATCTACCCACAGGTTTTGTGCTTATTCCGCGAAATTTATCACCAAACTGTGAATTCCCTTCCCAGGGTATGCCATCACTTGTTGGTATGCGCAAGATATCATCATCGTGAATATCAAGGAATTTGATAAGCGCTTGTAAACTTTTCTCCGGGTCCGTTGTCAAATCCTCGTAGCGCAAGATTGAATAACGCTGGATTCCGAAACGCTCGCGATTTGATAGACCTGACCTAAGGCTCGAATTCCAACCTAAGGCAAAATCTTCAGCTGACAATCCCTGGTGTTTCCGCCTATAAGTCGCATAATTGTCCCTCGGATCACGCACGATGTGGATGCAGTGCGCCTCTGGCCACCACCTAAATATTTGGTCGGCGAAATGCTCATTATATGGGGTTTTTTCAACCCAATAAATCGTATCTGACGATAATTCTCTAAACGCGCGACCAAATGCAATGATGGCTGAACCGAGCAGGTCTCCGTCATGTCGAATATTGTTTTCTTGGATATCCTGCTGCAGGAATTCACAGGTTCTTGCATAATCCAGGTATCGCTGGGTCTCAACATCCTCCTCTGGTTTTTGGCTGTTCAGGCTGCTCATATTTCGTTCAAAAAAATGTAGCAAATATCGTTGCGCAAGAGAGATCTTTTCCTTGAGATCACGATTTCTAATTTCAGGCAAAAAACCCCGGAAGAAAAATGTCTCGTCAGGATAGACGATCAACTGCGGATGTGAATCAAAAAGCGCCATTAACAATGTCGTTCCTGATTTAGGATGACCACATATAAAAATTGGATGATCGCGCAAGTAAATCGAATTGCTCATAATTATCCAGGTTTCCAGATGATATCCATTCAACCGTTAGCCTGCCAATTGCGAGCCTCACCAACAAGGTATTGGAAGGTCTCGCCATACTCGGCTAATCCCTCTTCCGAGAGCACTCGACTTAATGGCCAGTCATCCAATTCCTTCCAGAAACGCGGCATAGGCCAAGGAAAAGGTGCCGGATATTCAAAAAAGAAACAGAATGCATAACGCCAGGCCATTTCTACCTGTTCTGGGGTTAATTGGTACTCACTTGGATCCTGTGTGAATCTATCCAATAAATCGAAATAATCCTCCCAAGAACTTGGATTTAACGTAAAGCCCTTATCTCGATAATGGGTGAACCCCGCCACGACCACTGGAACTCCACTCATTGCCAGTTCCAGACCAACTGTAGTTGTATACACCAATCCTAAGTCTGAAATTTCCAATAAATCATATGTATTGATCTGATCATCTGCAGAGATTAAGTGAATATTCTCAGGCATCTCTGGTAGCGATTGCTCGACAAGAGTGGCGACAGAAGGGCCGTCTGTATATTTTTCGCCAGGATGTATGCGCACGACTAGTTGAAGACCTGATTGTTTTCTAAAATATTTGGCTGTTTGCACGAGCCATTCCGACATATTACGGCTGAACATCTGTCGTCCAAGGGTCAGGCTGTCCCCAACCACATTTGCCGCCAGAAGTACCATTGGACGACTATCAAGCCCGAGGGATTGGCGAACTTGCTCTCCTCCTTGACTGGGGAGTACTTGCCAGCGACGGGAGAAATTCTTCCACAAATCCCCTTTTTGTCTGGAACCAAATAACTCTCGGATTTTATCCTTCTCGCTATCCGACAAGGGACGATCTTTTCTTTCAGCCCACAAATCATCTGTCTCTTGACGCATAACCTCCTTGTTATCTGCTAACCAGATGCGATTGCGTTGTTCACCGAATTCATAAGTTACCGTTGGAATATCCAGATACCGGGCAACTCGATAGACGATCCCCATCTCTAAAATACTTCCATTAGGGATAATTGCAACATCTTGCGGATTTTCTCTCATCCAGGTAAGTGCGCTTGAAGCAGCTTTCGAATTTCTCTCAATCCGAAGCTGATAAAGATCGCTGTTCATGTCGATCTCTTCTACCTGGAGAGTGTATTGAGTATCCCTAAATGAAATTTCCTCAACTGCTGCTATGATCTCCTTTGGAAGCGGTTCTCTGGAATCTTTGACATCCAAGAATGAGACAGCCTCGAGGATCGGGGATGCTTTATCCAGTACCTGATGTGCATATAAGTTTTGTCGGCGCAGATCGAATCGATTAATCGGTTCCTGCCATTTTGCGTATGGGAGGTAAGCCAGTACAACCTTATGGCCCAAGCCAGACAAAGCAGTCCCCAGTAATGTGGTATGGGATATCCAGTAATGCAGCGCAGCAAAAACCAGGATTCTTTTACCCGGTTGGTTGAGAAATGGTGAATTGGTTACCTGGTCGATCCAACCTGGCAAAGCCTTTTCCAACTTGTTAAGATAAAATGTCTTTGTCGGTGGGTCTTCAGATTGCCGCAATAACCAATAAATGTCAGCTGCTATCGGCAAATCACCTAGAATTTTTTTTGCAGTGGCTTTTGATTTCATCTTTTCTCAATTACCCAATCCAATCGAGGTCGAACTGGTCCCAATCTTCTTTCTGGCCATTGCATCCCCGGAGCCCCAGCACCATCGACAGTAAATGCCAAGGCATTCTCATCTTGAAAATAACGTTTCACCCGGTAAGAACTGGCGTTAATCCCCAGGACATATTGCCCTTCATTCAAGAAATCCGGCGGCAGTGTGCATTTGCTTATATAATGCCCCTTTGGGCGTACGCCGTACTGGTTAAATTGTTCGGGGGTATCTGTATCAAAGGAAGTGAATACAAACTCACCCCGCGGTGTCATCATATACACTCCCACCCGTAATCCATTAACCGGCGCATCTAATGCATATTCCACTACAATTGATATCGGGTCGGTCGATTTGACTCTGTCTAGTGTACGCTTTTGTGAATCGCTGATGCGGATAGCAATCGGGCGAAAAGGAGCAGCAGTGGCAGGAATCTCGTCAATACTCCATGTGCGTTCGCCTGACTGCGATAATCCAGAAGTCATGTAATGATCTACAACCTCTGAAGTAGGTGCTCGCATGACGATTTTCCCGCTATCCAGCAGGATAGTTTCTTCTGTCAAGCGGAGGATGGCCGACATATTATGGCTCACAAAAAGTACGGTGCGTCCCTCCTGGGCGACATCGTTCATTTTTCCGAGACATTTACGCTGGAATTCAGCATCACCCACTGCCAGTACTTCATCCACAACCAGGATCTGGGGTTCCAGATGGGCAGCGACAGCAAACGCCAGACGCAGATACATCCCACTGGAAAAGCGCTTGACTGGTGTATCGATGAATTTTTCTACTTCAGAGAATGCCACAATCTCGTCAAATTTTCGGTCAATCTCCTCTCTACCCATACCGAGGATAGCCCCATTCAGATAAATATTCTCCCGTCCCGTTAGTTCAGGATGAAAGCCAGTACCTACTTCGAGTAGTGAGCCTACCCTTCCATGAATCTCTGCATATCCCTCTGTAGGTTCAGTTATACGAGAGAGTATCTTTAATAAGGTGCTTTTACCGGCACCATTGCGACCGATCACACCTAAAACCTGTCCTTTTCGGACCTCGAAGGAAATACCACGCAAAGCCCAAATCGTACCAAATTCTTCCTTTTCTAAAGCGCGCTTCGATCGCCCACTCGGGGTCATCGACTCAACTAAGGACTCACGTAAGGTCCGGTAACGCATCGGGGTTAATCCGATGCGATATTGTTTTCCTAAATTCTCAACTCGAATAGCTAAATCATCCATATTAATTTAAAGGGCAGCCCGTCACCTAATCAATTCGATCAAATTCCTTTCATGTAACTTCACACCATATCAGCGAAAGTTCGCTCCATGCGCCGGAAATAGAACATACCGGTAATAAAGATCACCAGTGAGATAAAGGCTGATACAAATACCAAGGGGTCTGGTGCATCTGTTGTCCCCAATAGAGCCCAGCGAAAGCCCTCAACTACACCAACCATCGGATTCATCGCGTAAAAAAACTGCCATTGTTCTGGGACTTTGCTGGCTGGATAAACGATGGGCGTGAGATAAAACCACAGTTGGGTGATATAGGGGATCATATAACCGATATCCCGGTAGAGCACATTCATAGCAGACAACCATAATCCTACACCTAACGCAGTGATCACAGCCAACAGCAAGAATAATGGTAAGGTCCAGACATTAGATGTTGGAGGCAATTGATAATAGAACATCAAAACAAGCATGACGATGAACGCAATCAAGAAATCTGCCAAACTGGAAAAAACAGATGCCAGCGGAATAACCATGCGCGGGAAATAGATCTTTGTGAGCATCGCTCGATTTGAAACCAACGAGCGACCAGTATCATTCAAAGCTTTGGCGAACACCCCCCAGGGTAGCAATGCTGCATAGGAGAAGATTGGATAAGGAACCCCCTCAGATGGCACGTTCAATAAACCGCCAAAAAAAATGCTGAACACCACCATCGAAAGCACAGGCTGCAAAATCGCCCAACCGGCGCCGAGTGCGGTCTGTTTATAGCGCACTTTTAGATCGCGCCAGGTAAGAAAATAAACCAGCTCGCGATACAGCCAAATTTCACGCAGATTGAGAGAACCCCAACCTTGGGTCGGCTTTAGTATGATTACTTCTTCTTCCTGCTGAGCAGAGATCGTCGATTGAGCCATAACTTATCTTTTTTTGAAAATCTAATTTATGCTTATTTCGTCATCCCGGTATGTTCACGGTACCAATTAATTGTTTCCCGCAGCCCATCTTCAAGTTTCGTCTGGGCACGAAAGCCGAAATATTCCTCCGCCTTCTGTGTATCCAGCACCCGCCTGGGCTGACCATTAGGCTTTGACGAATCCCAAACCAATTCTCCACTATATCCTGTTAAATGAGCTATTGTTTGTACCAGATTCTTGATACTTATTTCCTTTCCTGAACCCAGGTTGACAGGTTGGCTATCATTGTAGTGCTCTGCAGCCAGGAGAATACCCTCCGCGGCATCTTTTACATAAAGGAATTCGCGGGTTGGAGAACCATCTCCCCACACAACAATTTGTTTTTCGCCGCGATCTATCGCCTCCAGGCTCTTGCGGATTAGCGCGGGAATCACGTGCGAAGTTTCAAGATCAAAGTTGTCTCCTGGACCGTAGAGATTTACAGGTAGCAGATAGAGCGCATTAAACCCGTATTGTTGGCGATAAGCTTGAGCTTGCACCAGCATCATTTTCTTGGCCAACCCATAAGGGGCGTTCGTCTCTTCTGGATAACCATCCCACAATTTTTCTTCCTTAAATGGCAATGGAGTTATCTTAGGGTAGGCACAAATCGACCCAATAGCGACAAATTTATCGACTCCAAATTTCCAGGCCTCATGCATCAATTGGACACCCATAATAAGGTTTTTATAGAAATAATCGGCTGGTCTGGCCCGATTTGCTTCAATACCACCAACCAAGGCTGCCAGATGAATGACGATCGTTCCCCGATCGGCAATATCCACATCTCTAAACAATCGCTGGATGGCTTGTATATCCGTCAAATCGTAATTTTCAATTCGAGGCACAATAATTTCCCCGGTTCCACGTTGTTTAAGCTTTTCAACAACGTAAGAACCTAAGAAACCTGCCCCTCCAGTAACAATCACTTTCTTATCAGACCAAAAAGATAAGCCGCTATTTTCTGTGGATTCTTTATCAGCTATCATCATCTACTCTTCTCATGCCACAATAAATTGTGCATTTCTGTATCTTGTATCCCTCGGATTATCAATAATTCCACTGCGCAAAGCCTGTAAAACTTCTCTGACACCATCTTCAACCCCAAATTGGATTTTGAACCCCAAATCCTCATAAATCTTCTTAAATGAAATTTGAAAATCGCGCATATCTCCACCGAAGGTTAAATCCTTGTACCTCACTGTAGTTTCGGGAAGTCGCGTCAAGATTATCTTCGCAATATCATCTTTGGTAATATTTCCTTTCTCGGAGCCAAGATTGAAAATCTGTCCTCGAATAACCTCATCTTCAGCAGTCAACCCCAATATCAAACCCTCCACAGCATCTCTCACGTGCATGAATGAACGTGAATAACCACGTTGGTAAATCACCATCTCCCTCTTTAAATAGGCATCTAAAACAAACTGGTTGACCATCAAATCAAATCGCGGGCGAGGTGACAGGCCATATAAATGGGCCATCCTGAATACAACGGGAGCACAATCAGAGTCCTTTTGAGATATTAAAAGTTTTTCCGCATTGAGCATCGTTTCCGCATATAACGATCCCGGATTGAGTGGTGAATTCTCAGTCAATGGTTTACCATCAAGGGATGGACCGTAAATACTATAGGTCGATGCGAAAAGAAATCGGGACACATCCAGATCGAGCGATTGTTCAAAAACTCTCTCCGTGGACTCGACGTTATATCGCCATGCAACCTGTCTGCCAACTGCCTGACAGGCTGGAAATCCAACGATGCCAGCTAGATGAACAACAGCCTCAGGAGATGGAAGATCAGGATTAAGTGTGTTGAGTATCGCTCTCGATTCGCAGACATTGGCTTTAACAAACTGGAAGTTTGGGTGTGAAAAATATGCTAAGAGGGACTCACCTCCATATAGCAAATCATCCACCGCGGTTACTATATACCCAAGGTGCAACAACCTCCCAATTAATATTGAACCCAAATAACCAGCCCCTCCGGTGACCACGATATGCCTTTTGGCACCTTGATCAGTCATCTTTACTCGCCCAGCTATCATCATCAAATAAGATTGATTCTTCAGGATTACCTAAATGCAGAGCCACTTTGAGGTCAAGCAGTTCTAATAATGGTGCTTCAGATGAATCAGTGACCTTGATTCCTTGTTCGATACAGGTTAATCGGCATATATCTGCGATATCCCCATCACCTTGAATGCGTACCGAGTCATATCCAGCCATTTTTAAATCAATTAAAGCGTTGCGCACACGCTCACGCACTAAGCGGTATACATGCATAGATTGTTCGATATAATTAACCGTCAAGCGAGCTCGGAATGCGATCCCCTCCGGTGTAATGATATAGCGCAATTTTTTCCGTTGAGCTCGTTTCACTTTGACATAACCTTTAGAGATCAATCGCTTTAGGTGCCAATTCACAGTCCCTACCGCTACTCCTAAGTGCGCCGCGAGTGATTTTTGAGTTATATCAGGGTCATACTCGATCTGTTCAAGTAAGACCATCTCTCTATTGGGATCAGGTGATGTGTCCATAGGATTATCTAAAATTCAGTTTTTGAATTATAACTCCAGACTAGCCCAGGTCAAGGGCAGCATAGTACCTTCTTCCTCTCAATTAACCTGATAAAAACAAAAAAATCAATCAATTTCTCTAGCAAGGCGTTTTAAATCCGCATCAACCATAATTTGAATCAATTCCTCGAAACCGACTTTTTGGTGCCAGCCTAACTCATCATTGGCTAATTTCGGATCAGCAACCAACATTTCAACTTCGGCAGGGCGATAAAAGCGCTCATCCTGCACGACATATTCCTGGTAATCCAATCCAACATGATTGAATGCCAATTCACATAACTTACGTACAGAGTGAGTTTCGCCTGTCCCGATAACGAAATCTTTTGGTGTTTCATACTGCAACATCAACCACATTGCTTCCACATAATCACCGGCATATCCCCAGTCCCGGCGAGATTCTAGGTTTCCCAACCTCAGCTCTTTCGCCAACCCCAAGCGAATCCGGGCCACCCCATTGCTGATTTTGCGGGTTACAAATTCCAATCCTCTACGGGGGCTCTCGTGATTAAACAGGATCCCGGACACAGCAAAGAGATCATAAGATTCACGATAGTTAACCGTGATCCAATGTGCGTAAACCTTCGCCACGCCATAAGGACTTCTTGGATAGAACGGCGTCTCTTCATTTTGAGGTACTTCCCGCACCTTGCCAAACATTTCACTCGATGATGCCTGGTAGAACCGAGTTTGAGGATTGATTAAACGAATCGCTTCCAATAGACGGGTCACACCTAATGCGGTCACTTCACCGGTGAGTACAGGTTGATTCCACGATGTTGGCACAAATGACTGTGCAGCCAGATTGTAAACTTCATCAGGTCGATAACGTTCTATCACATCTACCAATGAGCTTTGGTCATGCAAATCACCTTGAATAATAGTGATATCGTCCTGTATATGGTTGATCCTTTCAAAAGTTACAGTACTGGACCGGCGAACCATGCCGATCACTTCGTACCCTTTTCCAAGCAAGAATTCAGCTAAATAAGAACCATCCTGACCCGTGATCCCGGTGATAATCGCAGTCGCCATAAAATATCTCCCATCTCTAAAATTCAATTGTTGAATTATAACCCATTCTTGGTTATCGGATTCCCCCATTTTGATTTAATCACGTTAAATAAGTTCAATTGGATTTTTGGTTGTCCTGTGTTTGGTAGTCCTTATTCATACTTATCCCCCTCACAAAGGTCCAGATAAACACCAGAATTACACTTGCTATTCCTAAGCCTATCGTCTTAAAGATATCGATTATTGGCCAAGAGATATATTCAAACCGTTGCAGATACCAGGGTACAAACCAGGCCAAAAAAATTGCCAAACCGATAACCATACGTGACAACCAGGGATTTCTACTTTTCCGCTGTTCAAACCAGACCCAGGCTACTAACACTGCTTGCATACTGATGAAAATTAACCTGTAGCGTGGATTATCCCAAAGATCTCCGCCACTCCGTAAGGATGCGATCAAAATTCCCGTCCAGACGACGAGAGTCAATCCGAGTGCTAATCTCTTTCCCTGCTTTCGACCCCAAACATACAGCGGGGCGACCAACAAAAACGGCAACATTAACGTCCAACCGATTGAACGCCAGATAGCGATTCCCTTCCAAACTTGTATTCCTTGATCCAGGATAGCTGCTGGAAGAAATGGCTGCAGCACCCCATAAAACATCAGGATTGGAACATGTGACCAATCTGGGGTGACCTTGAATATTTTTCGAATTAGTGTAGATGATCGTTTGACGAAAAGTGCTTGCCATCGTGCAGATTGTCTAAACCACCAGATCACTAAAGAAATCGGATCATTTATTCCTTCTGGTGCAATTCTTCCCCAGGCAAGAAAAATTCCTATCCCAGCAACTACCGCTATTCCTCCGATAAGGATCCAAAATCGAGGTTGGCGGAATAACTCCCAACCCTCAAACGATAACGCAAGTACCAGGGTCGCGATGACAAATACACCTGCTATTGGTGGGGAAAAGGGTAGCATGAATAAAAGACCCATTAACAACCAGGCCAGACCTGACCATGATCGATCTTGCCTGAAGCGCACTAACCCATATAATGAAACAGCTACCATTGTCATCAAGAATGCTTCCCGCATCTGGGAACCACCGAGGATGATCGCATCAGGAAAGATCGCCAATACCCAGGCAGCAACCCAAGCCACCTTGTCTCCCCACACCCGCATGGCAAACGCCCAGGTGAACAAAATCGCCAAAGATGAAATTGACGCGGTAAGGACAATTATCTGAAGGGGTTGATGTTGATCCCCACCAAGATATCTGTAAACTAGAGAACTCAGGAAAATCATTCCACCATACTGATCGACTTTTCTATACTCACTGATTGAGGTCCATAAAGGTTTTGAAGTTTGAGCTAGTTCCCAGGCTGGAATATCCCTGGCGTGAGCATCGGCCATGATATACCCTGCCTGCTCGACATCCGATCCGTAACCCCAATCAGGTAGTCCAACGAACCAGATCACTCCAGCCAATAGGCGAATTAATGCTGCACCGATGATCAAAAATCCCAACCATTTCGGGACTTCAAATGATTTATCCGCCTTTACCCCCAACCAACCCAGTGACATAATCCCCGCGCCCAAAAAAACAACCAGTAAGAATTGCCACCAGTTCTGAATGCTCCCAAATCCGGAAGATACCCAGGCAAGGAGCAGAGATACCCCGAACAAGCCGACAATGACCAGGAGAAGTATCCATAACTTAGATACATTTAATTGGTGAAATCTATTACTACTCATTTGAATATCATAATTCTCATCGCAAACGATATATATCCATTCGGGTCTATCTGCTTATATTCCTTCTAATATATTTTTTGCCCGCGAATCCCAGGAGTATTTACTACTGGTCTGCCGCGCATTTTCAGCCAATTCAGCCCAACGCTTGGGATTTTCTCGCAGATTTCGCAAAACATCCACCCAACCGATAATATCATCCGGCTGTATGAGTACTGCAATCTCATCAGATAGGATTTCGCGCAATACAGGTAAATCACTTGAGCAGATCGCTCTTCCACAAGCCAGATATTCAAATAACTTCATCGGACTGAGATAACGGGAGATATCCCCACCTGACGAGGCTGCCACCTGTCGCTGGTAAGGCATAAGCAACACATCACATGCTGCCTGATATAAAGGCAATTCAGCGTTCGGGATAAAGCCGGTAAAAGTTACATTGCTGAGACCTCGGTTTTGAGCCGTTTCTCGAACTCGCTGGACATCAGAGGATTCACCACCGACAAGGATAAAGTTCATATCTTTCAGTCTCTCGGCAATATCGAGCAGCAAATTTATACCTCTACCTGGATATAGATGACCAGTATAACCTGCAGTGAATTTGTCAGGAAAAAAATGAGAATTAGACTGGTCAAGGTGAGCTTCAAGCTTAGGGATAAGCTTTGCTCGACTTATCGAGGGAGTTGGTAGGTCTAAATAGCGTATCAAATCAACCCCATCGGGAAGGATCAATGTAAATAATGGGTCAGCTGGCACTCTATATTCTTTATTCAAATCTAAAGCTAAAGATTTTGATATTACAACCATCCGAATAGCGCCTTCCCCGGTAAGGAACCACTTGAATAATCTTGATCCGAACTTCCCTTTGGGGAAATCATGAACTTCAAGGATCGTACTTAAACCACGCTGCGCACTTAATGCCGCAGCTTGGGGAAGACGAGTATAAACAAAGTCTGGCTCCCATAATCTTGCCCACTGTACTGCGCGCCAGGCAAAATCGTATTTCCTCAATTTTCGATTCGCCAGCAACCAATCTATTTGAAATTCGTTTGACAAACCATAATGATGGGCGATATCACCCCATCGATAGTCCACAGATTTTTTGTTCTTCGTATACAATGGAACTGCAAGGCGCACCTCATGACCAATACTGACAAAGGCCTGTGCCATTTTCATTACTTGCAATGTATTGGCCCGCTTCGCGGGGATATTTGTTGGCGCAATTATGGCGATTTTCATCTATCTCTGTTCTGGCGCAGCTTTAACTCAGAGAACGTTTTACGCACGTTTATCGAAATGGAGAAGATATAGTAACCAGATAATAATGCCGCGCTTCCAAGATATCCGAATATGGGAACAATGGTGAATAGCCCGATCGCTTTCAGCACTGCAGCGATTGAATTCACCTTCGCTGGATAATCCGCAAGACCAAGCGATAATAATGCGATCCGGTTCCAATAAAATGTATTGGCCACAAGCAATCCCACCATCAGAATGAGCAAGGCAGGATAAGATGGTAAGAACTCTGGAGTGTAGAAGATGGCAATCAGAGGTCGACCGAAAATGAGCAAGAATATCCCTGCGAGAGCGGAGTACGCCAGAGCCATCCTGGATCCTTGGCGCAATATATAACGCAAGTTCCCCCAATTACCACCGGCCACTTCCCGGGAAAGCTCGGGGTATGTCGCTTGTGGCAATGGGCTTATCGGTAATTGGATCAGGTTCGCCAAGCTTAATGCCAGCTTATAATATCCCGCCTGCGTTGGACCAGTTAACGCTGACACCCATAACAACTCACCATCCTTATTAACCAGGTTTATCGTGGCACTGATATTCGTGCTGACTGCAAAGCGAACCAATTCACGCGTGCGATCGCGCAATAATCCGATGGGCGCCCACCACCATCCAGGACCCCAATGACTTGTCGCTAAGAAGATAGCACCAATCGCAAATGCCAGCGCAGCTGCGATTTTTCCAACCATATAAGCCACCACGACTTCGAAAAGCCCACCTTGATTTATGTAAACATAAACAATTATCCCCAGTGTCAGCAAACTCTGCCCGATCGTAATCCCTGCTATTATTTTATAACGATCAAAAATCTGCATTAAACCAGTCGAACTTTCTGCCATAAAATTGGCCAAAACAATCAGGCCGTACAGGACAAACCAGTATGTAGTTGTGATGTCTTTGGCTATATAACGGGCACCCAGAGGAGCTAACAACCAGATTAATCCAAACGCAAATAACGATGTAAATGTTTCCAGGATACCAGCAGACTTGAAGACCGCAGCTGCCCTGCGCTCATCGCCTTCAACCGAATATTGCCCCACGTATTTGACTACCAGTTCGCTCATTCTAAATGAAGCGAACTTGTTAATCAAACTGGTAAACAATGTTATTGTGCCTAAAATACCAAAATCAGTTACACCTAAAAGACGAGCAACCAGGATGCTTTGCAGCATACTCAGTGCTGCTGAAATACCCGTCGCGCTAAATAGATACCCAGAATTTTTGACCACCCGGCGGATTAATTCGTTTCTAAACAAGCGTTGAAAAACACCGCCCAACCAATTCGCTGGGTTTTCAGACATACGAGTTGACCAGTCTTGATCCTGTTATCTAATCGATTTGAATCTGGCTCACCCAGGCGCGTTCAGCCTGGTACCATGTTATCAGGTTAGCGATCCCCTCCCGCAATGATACTTCAGGTCGCCAACCTATGAGCTCATCAGCTTTTTCAACATCTGCCCAATTTGCTCTCATGTCAGCTGGATGAGCAGGATGATGTTGAATGCGGGCCTCTTGACCGATCAGACTTTCAAATAGATTAATTAGTTCATTAATTTTTACTGTTTCATGTCCCCCAAGATTGATCACCTGATAGCCAAGCGGTTTTAAGCCAAGTATGGTACCTCTCGCAATATCATCAACATAGGTGAACCCACGAGATTGTTCTCCATCTCCATTCACCTGCACTATTTTTCCTTCATGAATCCATTTCGCTAACCGGAACATAACCATATCAGGACGACCTGCAGGGCCATAGACTGTGAAATAACGGAATACCGTTACATCAATCCCATACAGGTAGTGATAAGCATGAGCAAGGACTTCAGCCCCCTTTTTTGTGGCGGCGTACGGCTGGAGGGGAAGATCGGTATTTGATGTTTCAGGGGTTGGAAGTGGTGCTTCAGAACCATATGTGCTAGATGTAGATGCAAGGATGAACTTATTTATCTCATAGCTGCGGCACAACTCCAGCAAATTCAATGTCCCAGTGATATTTGTGTCAACGTAAACCCAAGGATCTTCAACAGATTGCCTGACCCCTGCGCGTGCAGCCAGATTGATTATCGCATCACAATGGACGTCTCCGTTCTGACCGAACTCGGTTTGGAAGACCCTCCACAAATCGTCTCGATCTGAGATATCCACTTTCCAGAAACTGAAACCCTTTCGATCGATCAACTTTCCCAAACGATAATCCTTCATGCGGACATCGTAGGCATCATTCATATTGTCAACGCCAATTACAGTATTCCCACTATCCAACAGAAATTCAGCGACTCGAGCCGCAATGAAACCAGCAACACCTGTGAGAAAATATCGCGCCATTTTATTTACCCTCTCCTAAATCCCTTATTCATCTGCTGAATCTGCTTTGCTTACAATCTCACAACTTGCGGATTTCTTCGCCCCATTTCCCCGAGCGCATTACGTGTATCGACTATCAATGACGCATGCTGAAGGATGGCTGCATAATCATACGATGAATGATCCGTGACGATCACTACACAATCTGCATTGCCTGCGCTCTCCAAAATGTCAGATACGCTCTCCAAATACCAATCATCATGTTGGATTTTTTGGATATATGGATCGTGATAAACAACATCAGCCCCTTTCTGGCGTAGTAATCCAATGATATCCAAGGCTGGGGATTCACGAATATCGTCTACATTCGGTTTATACGCTGCCCCGACAACTAAAATTCGACTGCCTTTAAGTGGTTTTGCCTGTTCATTCAATGCATCTTGTACTTTTCCAACCACATAACGTGGCATGCCAGTGTTTATCTCAGAGGCCAAGTCTATGAAACGAGCTGTGTAATTGAGTGCTCGCAACTTCCATGAAAGATAGAGTGGATCGATTGGTATACAATGCCCCCCTAATCCAGGACCGGGAGTAAATTTCATGTAGCCAAATGGTTTAGTCGCTGCTGCATCGATCACTTCCCACACATCCATTTCCAAACGATCGCACATAATCGCCATTTCATTCACAAGGCCGATATTAATCATGCGAAAAGTGTTCTCGAGAAGTTTTGCCATCTCGGCACTTTCTGCAGATGAAACCGGCACAACTGTTTCTAAAGCTTGTTCATACCAGAGCGATGCTACTTCAGTGCAACTTGGGGTGATCCCTCCTATTACCTTGGGAGTATTGTAAGTCGTCCAATCTTTTCGACCTGGATCAACCCGTTCCGGAGAAAACGCGAGAAAGAAATCTTTTCCTACTTCTAAGTCACTGGTTTCAGTGAGCTTAGGTAAGAAGATCTCTCTTGTCGTTCCCGGATATGTGGTTGATTCAAAAACTACGATGGCTCCAGGATGGATATATTTAGCTAATTCATCAGCGGCAACCAATATGAAGGACAAATCAGGATCACCAGTTTTTCGCAGTGGAGTCGGAACACAGATACTTACCGCATCTGCATCAGCTAACACCGAGAAATCGGTCGTCGCTTCAAGTTTACCTGTACGTACCAGATTTGCTAACTGTTTATCGGGTACATCCTGGACGTAGCTCTTACCACGTTTGATTTCTTCTACTTTATGTTCATCAGGTTCAATACCAATCACGTTATAACCCGATTCTGCAAATACTACAGCCAACGGCAAACCTACATAGCCAAGTCCCAGGATGGCGACTCGTGCTGAACGATCACGGATTTTACCCTCAAGATCAACTCTTATATTGTTCATAATGACCTCAAAAAAGGCTTAACTGCTCGGGATCTTGTTTATCCTCTTCTTCATGAATTTGAATTTTAGTCGATTCGCTAGCGTCAGCGATCAGTTGGGGTAATTTTGCAAAATCATTTTCTATTACAGGCTTCAACGAGGCCTGGTGTAGTGCTGCTGCTGGATGGTACATCGGCACTACGACACGTCCGCCCATAAGCATTGACTGACCATGTACCTGACTTATTTTTGCATTCGCAAAGAACAAACTCATCGAAAAACGTCCCAAAGTGACGATTACTTTTGGATTAATCGCTTGAATTTGTCTATCAAGATAAGTTGTGGTGCAAGTTTCAACCTCTATCGGTTGGGGATCACGGTTGCCCGGAGGTCGGCATTTCACGACGTTAGTAATATAAACCTGTTCTCTACTCAGATTAATACTCGCCAATAAATCTTCTAAGAATTTACCTGCAGCTCCTACAAATGGTCGTCCTTGCTCGTTCTCATGAAATCCAGGTCCCTCCCCTATAAACATGATCTCAGAATTCACAGGACCTTCTCCTGGTACGGCTAGCTTCCTTGAATGATGCAACTCGCACAAATTACATTCTGATACTTCCTCTGCCACCTTTTTTAGGGTATTTTCAGGATTCACAAATCACCTCTCGTGTTTTCATCGATAAGGATAAATGGATTTTGGAAGCGTTGATTTTGACCATTTTTTAAAATGATTTTTTGAGAGATTTACTAAATCTTTTCCCTTTTCAACTTGAGATCATTTAAGTTGTTAAGGTTCATCAACAGTGCATCCTCATTATTATCACGATAATATCTCGGTCGGCGATGAACTACTTCAAATCCATAATCCTTGTAAAGCGCTTGAGCGATATGATTGCTGGCCCGCACTTCCAACAACGCTTCTCGGGCACCCTTATTTCTTGCTTCGATCAACGCAGCTTCAAGGAGTTGAGAACCAACCCCCTTTCTGCGGAATTCCGGATGTACTGCTAAAGTTGCGATGTGAGCCTCATCCAGAATCAACCAGACAACTATCATACCGATTACCTTGTCTCTACCGATTGGATTTTTTTTCTCAGCTACCCAAAGTTCCGCGGCTGGATTATTACTCAGCTCATGCCGATAAGCGCTTGCAGGCCAAGGCATACTGAAGGATAAGCCGTCAATGCTCATCACAGAATCCAGATCTTCCATTCGCATCAGCCGAATTGTAATTTGACTCAAATCAGTCCTCGTGGATTTGGATTATCAGAATGAAGATACTGAGGTGCTAAGGTTGCCGGATCATCTGTCTCGCCCCTTTGCCAACGATTCCACCCCAATTCAGCCAGAAAAGAAGGTCGTCTAAGACTTTGTGCAGGGGAAGCCAGGATTACATTCTTTCGTTTGCGTCCCAAAATTCGGCGTTCTTCTGCTGTGAGCTCCCCACATACGATCGTCGGAGATTTTATTCTGGCCGCTAATTCCTCGACTCCCTGAATTCTTAATATACCATCTGCCATCCAGGTTCCAGAATGATTTTGATACCAACCAGCTGCCAATCGACCGCGACCCGCATGTAAGACAGCTACGAGTGGTATATCCGCTATCGGCTGGGCAGCAGCCACGATATCCAATGATGGGACTCCCACTACTGCTAGATGACCAGCCAATGCCATTCCTTTTACAAGAGCTAATCCAATTCGTAATCCAGTAAATGAACCAGGTCCCAAAGCGACAGCCAGAACTTTGATATCTTGGGCTGTCAAGCCTGCTCGTTCAAGCAATGCGGATATAGTCGGCGCTAATTCGATGGTGTGATATTGTTGGCTTAACCACATCATTTCACTGACCACTTGGTTGCCATCATAGAGTGCGACGCCCACTTCTTGTGTTGATGTATCAATCGCTAGCAACATTACAAACCGCCATAAATACGCTGTCGAAAATTGATTAAAAGAGACTCGTAATCAGATCCACTTGCTGAAAATACCAGATCGCGCTGATTGATATCAATCATTCTTAGGGAAACCCAAAGATTCTTATCTGGCAATGCATCTTTTATTCTCTCTGCCCATTCTACGACCAGCGGTCCGGATTCGATGAAAACATCCAAATCAAGCTGCTCAGCCTCCTTGGAATCCTTTAAGCGATAACCATCCAAATGATAGAATGTTCCTCCATCTAAGCGGCGATATTGATTCACTAAAACAAAGGTTGGACTCGTAACCTGGTCTAAAGAACCCCAACCCGCTACCATGCCTTGCACCAGGGTTGTTTTTCCCGATCCCAAGTCTCCTTCCAAGCAAACAACGTTACCTCTCTTCAAAAGGGTACCAAGACGTATTCCTACTCGCCTAGTGTAATCAGTCCCCCGGCTGATGAATTCGAAGGAATTTTGATCGAGGATCGGCATAATTGGATTATACGCTGTGCTTCTGACTAAGTGAAGAGGGATTTCACTCAGAAATTGATTGGATCTTTATTCTATTGGCAGATTAGGATTTTAATTCAAGCTTCGCGTGGGAAGCCGCTAACCTTTTTAATCCCACTCCTGCAAAGAAGACATCTAGGATTTCATCGTCGTTCTCAATACGGCTGTTAAGCACGAGTCCTTCACCCCAACTGGGATGAATTACTGCAGCACCAGCCTGGTATTGATGTTCAACTAATGTGGAAGAAGAACTGTTCATCTTCTGCCATCGGATTCCTTCTGATCGAGTGACTCTGGAATATCTCCGAGATTGTTCACTTACCGATAATAATTCCTCAGGAATATCTCTCAAGAAACGCGATTCGTCTACCGGTTCCGAATAACCGAACGAGCTTTTATTTAAAGGTAAGACCATGTATAGACTATCTTTTGCTCGCGTAATGCCTACGTAAAATAAGCGTCGTTCTTCCTGCATCCCCTCTGGATCGTCAAATGAACGAAAATGAGGCAAAGTTCCATCACTAAGACCAACAATAAACACTATCGGAAACTCAAGGCCTTTGGCAGCGTGTAAGGTTAGTAGAGTTGGAACTTTGCCCTCGGTATCAAGAGTATCTTGATCAGATACCAGTGCTACCTGCTCTAAAAATCCCTCTAAACCAGCGTCCTTGAATTCATCCGCCAACCTGCGTAACTCCATCACGTTTTCCCAACGACTTTGTCCTTCATCAGTACCATCATCGATGTAATCGCGATAGCCAGTATCTTCCAAAACCATATCCATCAACCCTAGCGGTGATAGTTCATTTCTTCTCTCTCGCCATGAAGCGAGTAATGCTCCAAATCTTGATAAAGCGCCTTCCATTCGAATTGTGAATGCTTCCACATGACTGGTATTACCAGTCCCTAATTCAATTGATAACATCCCGGGAGACAAACCAATTTTCTGTGCATGTGTTCTTAATGCCAGCATGGTCTTCGTGCCAATTCCCCGAGTTGGTGTATTTATCACTCTCGATAAACTAATCTCATCATTCGGATTGTGTACTAATCGCAAATATGCAATCAAATCTTTAACTTCTCGTCGGCCATAAAAACGTTGTGCTCCAACCAATTTGTACGGCAGATTGGCTCGTAAGAATGCCTCTTCCAATAAACGCGATTGGGCATTGGTTCTGTACATCACCGCAAAATCACCTGGGTGTGCAGCTCGACGTGCTACCAGCGAGCTGATATTATCCACAACATAGAGTGCTTCTTCACGGTCATCGTATGTTTCGTGTAGCACTATTTTTTCTCCCGAGCCGCGGGAGGTGATTAAGTTCTTTGGAGTCCGGTGAGGATTTTGATCAATTACTGCCATGGCAACATCAAGGATGGCCTGCGTGGAACGATAATTCTGCTCTAACAAAATCCTTTGTGTTTCAGGGTAATCGTTCTCAAACCGCAACACATTTCGGTAATCAGCCCCGCGCCAGGCATAGATTGATTGATCTGCATCACCAACAACAAAAATATTATTATGTAAGGATGCCAGGTGCTTCAGAAGTTGGTATTGAGCTAGATTTGTATCTTGAAATTCATCAACTAAAACGTGCTCAAAACGGCGAGCATACTTCGCTTTAATCTCCGGGATTTCATCCAACATGCGCGCAGTCCACAACAACAAGTCATCAAAATCTAAACCATTATTCGCTAATAATAATTCCTGATAGCGATGGTAAACACGATTCAGGACCTCGTCTCGATAGGACTGAACAGGAAATTCATCTGGCAGGATTAAATCATTTTTCGCCTTGGAAATCGAAGCCAACATGCTTTGTGGTTGGTATCTTTTTTTATCTAAATTCAGATCGAGTAAAGCTTGTTTGACTACATTGACCTGATCATCACTGTCAAAAATCACATAATTTGATTGAAACGGCTGGTGCTCAGCTTCTATTCTTAGTATACGAGCACAAGTGGCGTGGAATGTACCCAGGGTTAATCCCCGTAATTGGTCTCCCACTAAATCAATTACTCTGTTCTCCATCTCTCTGGCAGCTTTATTTGTAAAAGTCACCGCAAGTATGTTGTACGGATGAACCCCCATCTCCTGGATTAAATAGGCGATCCGGTGAGTGAGAACACGTGTCTTACCAGAACCAGGCCCTGCTAAAACAAGCACAGGGCCCAACCCTGAACTTACAGCCTGCTGCTGAGCGGTGTTTAATTGGGAAAAATTCTCCATATGCGGGGATTGTAACGTCTGGAAGGTAGCATGTCAACACATCGTTTTCAACGGGTTCAACACGCTCTGCTGGAATAGAATATAATCTGGAATGTACAGTATAATCCTGCAGATATTTAGTTCAAACACCTTAATAGATAAAATCCGATGGAAAACCAAATATTTTCCCATTCGTGTGAGAAAATGTCCGAGATCGCAGATGGAACTGTTGCTTTAACAGTCACCTCTCCCCCATATTGGAATGCCATTGACTATGACATCCACGCCAATGACAGCGAGCAATTCTATCGCACGAGGTCTTACTCAAACGATTTTACAGATTACCCGGAATATATAGAATGGCTGACGAAGGTATTTAATGAAGTCTATCGAGTAACCAAGCCAGGCGGATTCTGCGGGATCGTGATCGGAACAGTATTACTTGACGGAGATCTGTATCCGGTTCCCTTTGACCTGAGTGCACGATTGACAAAAAGTGATTGGATATTTCACCAAGATATTATCTGGCATAAATGCACCGGGGGTGTAAAAAGAGCTGGTGTGACGATCCAGAAACCATTCCCGGGGTACTATTACCCAAATATCATGAACGAATATATATTAGTTTTTCAAAAACCGGGACCGAAAATATATCTCAATCGCTCTCAAGAAGAAAAAACAAGCGCCAAGTATATGATTGATACGCTGTTTACACTGGAAACCGCGAACAACATATGGCATATCGCACCCGTTCCACCAGGTTTTATAGAGCATCCTGCGCCTTTTCCCGAGGAGATCCCTTATCGCTTGATCACCCTATACTCCTATCCGGATGAAGTGATCCTGGATCCCTTTTCCGGATCGGGTCAGACTCTTAAAGTTGCCCGGGCTCTTGATCGAAAATTCTTTGGTTATGAGACAATCCCAACTTATGTTGAATTAGCTCTAAAAAGAATTGATCAACCATTATCTATTCGTTCGAAACAACTAGTTGCAAATTTTATAAAAATACCTCCGGGAGAAAAAACAGGAACAAGTCATTAGGTTAATCCCTTGACTCAATCCCTCTCCAAATCACTTTAAGATCTATTACCGCTCTTATGGGCAACCTATGAATTGGAATTTAATCGGTCATAATTGGGCTGTTGAATTGCTCAAGCAACATGTCAGCCATCAAACCCAAAGACATGCATATCTGATAACCGGCCCAGAAAATATCGGACGGCGTACATTAGCGCTACGTTTTGCTCAGGCATTGAACTGTCCCCAACCGCTTGAGCCTGGCGAGCCTTGTCTGAGTTGTCATACTTGTGAACAAATTGATCGCATGGTTCACCCTGATCTGGCAATAGTTCAAGCCGAAAATATCGGCGGTACATTAAAAGTCGACCAAGTTCGTGAACTTACAAAAGGTCTCTCACTATCTCCATATGATGCCCAATTCCGGGTAGCAATTTTTCTGCGTTTCGAAGAAGCCAATCAATTTGCTGCGAATGCCCTGCTGAAAACTTTGGAAGAACCCCCTTCACGAGTAGTGATAATTTTAACAGCCGAGAACGCTGATAGGTTAATGCCCACCATCACCTCTAGGTGCGAAATTATCCGCTTGAGACCTCTGCCTTATTCAGAATTGAGCCAGGGACTACAATCGCAACTGGATGCACCTGCAGAGGAGGCGCAACTATTGGCTCACGTCTCCGCTGGCAGACCGGGATATGCCATTCTGATGCACGAGGAGAAGGTACGATTATCCCAACGCAATGAATATTTAGATGGTTTAATGAGTATCTTATCGAGAGATAGAGTTCAACGATTTATATATGCTGAAATGCTATCAAAGGAAAGGGAATCCTTAAGAGAGGTACTGACAATTTGGCTTTCTTTCTGGCGTGACGTATTGTTACGCACTATTGATTTTTCCACACCAATAACAAACATCGATTATGAGGATAAAATTGATGAATTGGCTGCGATCATCGGTCAAGATAAGGGATTCGATCTTGTCGTATCCACGGAACGTTTATTCGTTGATTTGGATCACAATGTCAACTCACGCTTAGCCATTGAAGTATTCATGCTGGATTTGCCTTATTTAGAATCAGTTTCAGCTTAAATGCCTCCCAGTGCAGCTCAATGCTCAATAAATCGTCGAGCTCCATATATGCTATACTCGGAGAGGCTATAAACATTATTGCAGAACAATCCATACCAGCTGGATCTGAAGAATTTTGCCCGGATATATACAGGTGAAAACAATAAGGTTTAATCTGAACCAAATCAACCTGTCCAGCTTTCAACCGGATTATTTTCTTATTTGATCATGCAACACAACGGGGAAGAAACAATCACTCGTACGACTCTAGATCTGCTCTATAATATCAGTCGTGAGTTAACAGCAGCTCTTGATCTGGACATTGTCTTACGAAGAGTGATCTCTTTGTCCGTTAGCAATGTCGGAGCGGCGAATGGCAGCATCATCGTCTTAGATGAATCTGGAGTGCCAATCGAGGGGGTCATCAGTGTCGGCGAGAGAATGATTGAAGCCACACAACAGCTTTCAGATGTTATTGATAAGGGTTTGGCTGGTTGGGTGGTTCGCAATAAGCAGGGGGTACTTATCACGGATACCAGCATCGATGACCGTTGGATGCATCGCCCCGATGATGCAGAGGATCAAACCGGACCTAAATCCGCGGTTAGCGTGCCAATTATCGTTCGTGATCAGCTGATAGGTGTGATGACACTGGTACATCCATCTCCAGAGATGTTCACAAAACAGCATTTTGATTTGATCCAGGCCATTGCTGACCAGGCTGGAATTGCAGTGTTGAATGCCAGGCTTTACGAAGAAAGTCAGCGCAGAGCTCGAGTCATGACCGCCTTGGCTGATAGTGCATCCGAGATAACTGCCAGCCTCGATCTTGATGAGGTTTTGCAGCGCATTCTATCCCAAATAAGTAATGCCTTGCGTGTTGAAGTTGTCTCACTCGCCCTCATCGATCCCCCCGGTGAAACATTGACTTTCCAGGCTTCATCTGCAGGATCAGAAACAAACCTCTTAGGCAAAAAAATTCGAATGGGCGAAGGACTTGCTGGGTGGGTGGCGAAAAATGACCAAGGAATGATCATCCGTGATGCTTCCCAAAAAGAAAGTTTTCCATATGGGGCTGGGCATATTGTCGATCCAAACATTCATGCAATTGCATGTGCCCCTCTCAGATCGCGGGGTCAGGTAATTGGCATCTTGCAGGCCATAAATCCAATTGAGAATAAATTTGATCCCGATGCACTCGAAGTTCTTACTGGTATTGGCAGCTTGGCTGGCTCTGCTATTGATCATGCCCAATTATTTGAACAGCTCCAGGCCGCGCACCTGCGCTACCACGAATTATTTCAGGATAGTATAGATTCGATCTTCATCTCTGATTGGCAAGGAAAAATTCTTGAAGTGAACCGCCAGGCTGAGATATCGACCGGATACGAGCGCGAAAGATTGTTAACCAATTCGATCGACCAGCTTTTAAATATCAACCAGGAGGAAATGAGTGAAAAATCTAGCCACTTAATACCCGGGGAATCACTTTCATTCGAATCCCAACTAAAGACCCGTCAAGGAGATCACATCCCTGTCCAGATCAACACACGTTCCATAATGGTCGAGGATGGCTCGAATATACAGTGGTTAGTTCGGGATATCACCGAAAGAAGGAAATTAGATATGTTGAGGGAAGACCTGATCTCAATGATTTACCATGATCTCCGTTCTCCACTAGCCAATGTAGTTTCTAGTCTGGATGTCTTTAATGCCATGCTCCCTCAGGAAGGTGATCCTGCTTTTCGCTCTTTACTCGACATAGCTTTAAGATCCACAGAAAGGATTCAACGTTTAACGAATTCTCTTCTCGATATGAGCCGACTTGAATCTGGGCAGCCTGTGGTCAACCTGTTCGCCACCTCGCCGGTTTTACTTGCTTCGGATGCAGTCGATGCAGTATCCCCAGTAGCAGATACGAAAGACCAGATTATCTCTCTAACGATCTCTCAAGATTCCCCACCCGTTATGGTTGATGGAGACATGATTCGCAGAGTATTGATTAACCTTCTCGAGAACGCGGTCAAATACAGCCCTCCTGGGGGAGAAATTACATTGGGCGCAGATTTCGATTCAAGTTTAGCTAAAATTTGGATTCAAGATACAGGTCCTGGGATACCAGCTGCAGAAAGAGACCACATATTCGATAAGTTCGCCCGGTTAAACCCAAAAGGCAGTCAAAAAGGATTTGGTTTAGGATTGGCATATTGTCGGCTGGCGATCGAAGGACACGGAGGTAGCATTTGGGTTGAGAGTGAACCCGGTCAAGGCGCACGTTTCTGTTTCACCTTACCAATTGCTGACAGCTGACTAGATTCGATCAGTGTGTTAAACTTTTCTATCAACAAGAAGTTTACAACAAGCCATCGGGAGTGATCATGCACCAAATTTCACCAGGAATCTATTATGAAGACATGTACTCTGGAGTCACCCTGGGTACTATAATTCAACCCCATGGAACAATCATGATCGATGCACCGCTCCGCGCTGATGATGCTCGGTCGTGGCGATCCGCTCTAAACAACCTAGCAAGTGGTCCGAGTAGAATTCTCGTCAATTTGGACTCACACCTAGATCGAACCCTTGGCTCACGTGCCTTGGATTGTGCTATCGTAGCACATCAAACAACTGCTCAGGTATTCCGAAACCGTCCATCGGTATTTAAAGGCCATAGTGCTGATAGCGGAGCCGAATGGGAGGTAAGTAACGATGTGTTCGGAACCCGGTGGGCTATCCCTGACATCACCTTTTCAGACCAGTTATATTTCCAATGGGGCGGTCCGGAGGTAATCTTAGAACATCATCCAGGTCCTACATTAGGCTCCATATGGGTGATAATTCCATCCGCTAAAGTGATTTTTGTCGGTGATACTATTCTTTTTGACCAACCGCCTTTCCTCGCCTCTGCTGACCTCGAGGCTTGGATCGTTTCCCTAGAATTGTTAAATGACTACTATATGGATTACAATATTATTAGTGGGAGAGGTGGTCCGGATGGAATAAAAGGTGTTCGTGCCCAGCTGAACATAATCAAGTACATTCTCAATGGACTTGAAAAATTAGCCGAAAAGAATGCCCCACCAGAAAAAACCGAAGGAATGATATCACAGTTGATGGCTAAGATTTCGATACCAACCTCGCGCCGAGAACACTACATACAACGTCTCAGACACGGGCTTTATTACTATTACTCACAACATTACCAACCAATTGAATCTATTAAAGATAACTGATTCGCTATCTATCTCCCCCAAAATGTCAAAAAATAATCAACAGCCCCTATTCGAACTCACCCGTGGTGAGTCAGTTGAATCTGTGCATTATGGTTCAATCGCCATATCCGATAACCAGGGTCATTTGGTTGCCTGGTATGGAGATCCTGACTCGAACACTTTCCTACGATCTTCCGCCAAACCTTTTCAGGCAATTCCATTCATTGAAGAAAATGGAGTTAGTTTATTCGATCTTTCTGTTGAGGAGATCGCTTTGATTTGTGCATCGCACTCCGGTACTGATGAACATGTATTAGTTGTTCGTTCTATCCAGTCAAAGACCGGAGTGATGGAAGCCGATTTAAAGTGTGGAATTCATCCAATCATTGACCAACAGACCTCTGAAGCGATGCGAGAACGTGGTGAAGAACCATCACAAAACCGTAACACTTGTTCCGGAAAGCACACCGCTATGCTCGCATTCGCAAGTATGCACAATTGGTCAAGAGATGATTATATTAATCCAAATAACCCGCTACAACAGCGAATATTGAAAACTTTTGCTGAAATGAGTGGAAAATCCTTGCATGAAGTGCACGTCGCTATAGATGGCTGCTCAGCTCCTAATTTCGCTGTACCGCTTCGCAATGCAGCATTGGCATTTGCACAATTGTGCGATCCAAACCATCTCCATCACGCGCGCGCAGAGGCTTGCCGGACCATCACCAGTGCCATGACAAGCTTTCCAATCATGGTTGCAGGTCCAGGTGAGTTTGACACAAGATTGATGGATGTCTCCAATGGTCGCATTATCTCCAAAGGAGGCGCAGAGGGTTACCAGGCAATGGGATTGATGCCTGGCAGCCTTGGTCCCGGATCACCCGGATTAGGCATAGCCTTTAAAGTCACAGATGGAGATTTTCGGAACCGAGCTCGACCCGGGATCGCGCTTGAGATCCTGAATCAAATGGGTGCTTTATCGCCTTCTGAGCTGGAAAATCTGGCAGAATTTGGGCCCTCTCTCTCAGTAAAAAATTGGCAAAAAACTCAGGTTGGTCAGGCCCGACCAGTATTTACCTTGAACCACGAATCACCATCTGAAGATTAACTTCTACCCCGTCTACTTTATGGATCCTAAGGAACTCGCATTAACTGTTCATCACCGTCTTATCGACTTTTATGGGTACCCGACTTGGCGTAACCCATTGCCGCCTATCGATGAACTGGTTTCTACAATACTGTCTCAAAATACAAATGATACAAACCGCGATCGTGCTTTCCAGGCCTTAGTCGATCGCTACCCAACCTGGGAAGAAGTTCGTGACGCTGATTCTGATCAGGTGATTGATACTATCCGTTCAGCTGGACTTGCTAACCAAAAAGGACCTCGCATCCAAAACATACTCAGGGAGATAACTGATCAGAGGGGTGAACTTGACCTCGACTTCCTGGCGGAAATGACGACAGAAGATGCTCGCAAATGGCTTATGCAGTTCAAGGGAGTCGGCCCAAAAACAGCAGCTATAGTTCTTCAATTCTCTCTTAACAAACCGGCTTTCCCTGTTGATACACATATTTACCGTGTTACTGGCAGATTGGGAATTCGACCAGTGAAAATGACGGCTGACCAAGCCCATGAGTACCTATCCAGGTTATTCCCACCTGAAGCTTATTACCCAGATCACCTTAACATTATTCGTTTGGGGCGTGAGCTTTGCCAGGCTCGCAAACCGAAATGCCCCATATGTCCCCTTCTAGACTTATGCGCTTACTATGCGCAAATCACACGTGATTCCCAATTACCCAATAGATCGAATTAGGTAGATTCATGCATCCAGATTGATTATGAAAATTTACTTTGCTTGTTCAATCACCGGAGGCCGTAAAGAAGAAAAGATTTATCAGGTGATTGTGGACACACTTCTTTCTGATGGGCATGATGTCCCCACTGCTCATCTTTCCCAATCCGATGTGGTCTTGTTGGAAGATATAGTTGATCCTGGAGACGTTTACAGGCGGGACATTGAGTGGATCGATAATTGCCAGGCCTTGATAGCCGAAGTGAGCACACCATCACATGGAGTTGGATTCGAGATCTCCTACGCTCTATTCAATGGTAAACAAGTGCTGTGTCTCCACCATCAGGGTACCCGTATATCAAAAATGCTTTCTGGAAATAACCACCCTGGCATTCGAATTCGCCCATACCAGCATCCAGAGGATATTACCGCTATCATCAGGGATTTTATCTTGAATGTTGGCGAAAACATGAATGATTCAGGTCTCATGAGTAATATCACCTAGAACTCATGACGATTGGCATTCCACGAACGTAAAATATTTGAGTAAGATATGTGCATAACAAAACGGGTATCTTGAGAACACTTGATACTCATCGCTGTTTCCTCCTTTGGCGAAAGCCTCCGCTGGGTTTCCTCACCGCCCCGGCGGAGGCTGATTTAATTTAAGATATTCACACAATTCTAGGAATTTGGTTAGAATTATATAATAATGACGAATTATGCTTGACTTTGCATACATGGAGGGAATACAATCTATGTAAAGTTTCTATTGTTTCGAAAACAGCCTATGAAGGGCGAACTTCCCTTCAAGGATTAATTTATGGAGTATAAAGATTATTATAAGGTTTTGGGTGTTGACCGAAATGCTAACGAAGATGAAATCAAACGTGCTTATCGAAAATTAGCCTTAAAACACCATCCCGATCGAAATCCTGGCGATAATAATTCTGAAGAAAAATTTAAGGAAATCAACGAAGCCTACCAGGTGCTTAGCGATCCAGAGAAGAAAAACCGATACGATCAATTAGGTAAATCTTACTCCCAATGGCAGCAGCATGGTGGAAGTCCTGGTGGTTTCAATTGGGAGGATTGGTTCGTCCAAACACCTGGATCTGGAAGCGTCCGCGTGGAGGTTGGGGATATTGGTGATATTTTCGAAGGTGCTGGCCTGGGTGATTTTTCCGAGTTCTTCCGCCGAATTTTTGGCGGGATGTCCGGTATGGGGAATGCTTCCCGCGGCTCTGGGCCTACCTTTCAGAGAGCTAGTCCCTCTCCCCAAGCATTTCAACAACAAGTTCCCATTACCCTGAACGAAGCTTATCATGGTACTACTCGTAGAATCGAAGTTGATGGTCGCCAGCGAGAGGTCATAATTCCGCGTGGAGCTCGCACCGGCACTAAAGTGCGTATTTCTAATGCCATCACGACTGCCCCAAATGTTCCCAAAAGCGACTTATTCCTTGTAATTCAAGTTTCTGATGATCCCAGATTTAAACGTAAAGCAGACGATCTGAGTACAGATGTCAAGATTGATTTGTACACCGCTGTACTCGGTGGAGAAGTGACTGTGCCCACTCTTGGAGGAAACGTCATGTTATCCATACCTGCCGGCACACAACCTGGACAATCCATTAGACTTTCCGGTCGAGGTATGCCGCGTCTCAAGAACCCTGAATCGTTCGGTGACATGTATGCCAAGGTGAATATTCAGATCCCACGCAAACTCTCATCCAAGCAAAGGGATTTGTTCTCTGAGCTTAAAGAATTGACTTAGCAAATTTATTTCTAATTAAAGTTAAATGTATTTGATGGTACAAAATTCAATGCAGCACCATTTCATGAAAGGAATTCGGTAATGAAGAGAAGCAGTAAATTATTGGTGATTATTGCGCTTATGTCCCTGTTTACTTTCGCTTGCCAGGCAATCACAGCCACGCCAACGATTGTAGCTACAGAAATACCTCCTGCGCCCACAAACACACCTGTCGCCGCTGAGATACTCATTGAATCTCCTGTGGTGGCAGCCCCACAAGTCACAGAAGAATCTGTGATACTGTCCTCTATCGAGAAACAAGATATTTTAGTTGACATCTACGAAAAATCAAATCCCGGTGTAGTTGCTATTCAGGTACTCACTGAAAGTGGAAGTGGACTGGGTTCAGGTTTCGTGCTGGATAAAGAAGGCCACATCATCACCAATTATCACGTCGTCGAGGGAGAAACCGAGCTGGAGGTGGATTTCGCAACCGGTTTCAAGACCCGGGGGGAGTTGGTTGGTATAGATACCGATTCCGACCTCGCGATTATAAAAGTCGATGCCCCGGCTGAAGAACTACACCCGCTTCCTTTGGGTGACTCATCGGAAATAAAAGTCGGTCAAACCGTTGTTGCAATTGGCAGTCCTTTTAGGTTTAATGGTACGATGACTACAGGTATCGTATCCAGCTTGGGTCGTACCTTGGAATCTTTACGCCAGGCTCCCGGAGGCAGCAATTTTTCAGCTGGTGACATCATTCAAACAGATGCTGCCATAAATCCAGGAAATTCCGGTGGCCCTTTGCTGAATTTGGATGGGGAAGTGATCGGGGTTAATCGCGCCATCCGTACATTTAATTTCACCTCTGATGCAGAACCTTTGAATTCAGGTATCGGCTTTGCAATCGCGATCAACATTGTCAAGCGTGTCGCACCCTCTTTGATCAGTGAAGGAAAATATGATTATCCATATCTCGGTATAAGCAGTTTATCTGATCTAAGCCTTCTCCAACAGGAAGCACTCCAGTTGCCCCAATCAAGTGGAGCCTATGTAACAACAGTAACACCTGAGAGTCCAGCGGATCGGGCGGGTGTACGTGGAGGAACAGTTCCGACGGATTTTCCCACATTATTTAGTGGAGGAGATTTGATCATTGCCATAGATGGTGATCCGATCCAGACATTCAACGATTTACTCTCATATCTAATTCACAATAAAAATCCTGGAGACACAATCATAATGACCATATTGCGCGACAACCAGGAGATCGAGGTTGAGCTAACCCTTGATAAACGCCCTTGATTTCCGATAAAAACAACACCATTTCCTTCCCGGAAGAAACCACTTGGTCGCTTGTTCGCAAATCTAATTGCTCGAGGAGGTGCCAATGTTTAACGAACATGATTTACGGGAACTGTTGGATTTCAAAACCGTTCATCCAGTGTTGAGTGTTTACCTAAATACAGATCCATCTGAAGGGAGTGCTGACTCGTACAGACTTCGCCTTCGAAGCATGTTAAAAGATGTCCAATTAAAGAAGGATGTAAATAATGTAGAGAGTTATTTCGACTTCGAGTACGATTGGTCAGGACGTGGGGTGGCAGTTTTTTCTTGTCAGCCAGAAGATTTTTTTAGGGCTTATTCATTCGCTGTACCGGTTGAAGACCGGTTGCGAATAAGTGAAAGAGTTCATGTGAAACCCCTTGCAGATTTACTAGATTCTTATGGTGGCTATGGTGTCGCTCTCGTCGACAAAATCGATGCGCGGCTGTTTTATTTCCACCTGGGTGAATTACGTGAGGAAGATGAACTATCGGGTGAGAGTGTTCGCCGCACCAAAAGAGGAGGTGGATCGCAGGCTCTCGGTAGAAGGGGAGGCACTGCTGGTCAAACAAATTACTCGCAAGAAGTTGCGGAGAGAAATATCAAGGAGGCTGCAGATTTCGCTGCACACTTTTTCAGCGAATATAATGTCCGCCGCGTCATGATCGGAGGAACAGAAGAAAATGTGATTGTTTTTCGGAATCACCTGCCAAAATCCTGGCAGAGCCTTGTGATAGGAACTTTTCCAATCAGTAAGAACGCCAGCCAGACAGAGGTTATGCAGCGTGCATTTGAAGTAGGCCAGCAGGCTGAACGAGTTAAGCAAGTTAAACTTGTACAAACCATTGTTTCGAATGCTGGAAAAGGGCGCGGAGGCGTTATCGATCTTGAGGATACCCTTAATGCTGTCCATGATGGTCGAGTTCATTCACTGGTTATTCGAGAAGGTTATCGCGCTCCAGGATACCGTTGTCAGGGCTGTGGATATTTGACTTCTGAGCAATTAGACACCTGTCCATTCTGCGAGAATGAATTCGATGAGATCTCAGATGCAGTTGAACTGGCCGTTCGCAGGGTGATGCGAGATAGTGGTGAAGTCGAGGTGATACGTGAATCCGAGGAGATCGAAGATTTCAAAAAAATTGGAGCTCTCCTACGATACTAAATATCACTTTGGCTTGACTCAACTACACTTAAACACAAAAAGGGAAGGTTTGACGCCTTCCCTTTTTCTGATTCGGTAACGATATTAATTTACACTTATTTCGATCTTCTTTGGAAGGTGATCTTCGGCTTTTGGAACGCGCAAGCTGAATACACCATTCTCGAGACTGGCTTCCGCCTTGGCGGGGTCAAGAACTGTTGGCAGTGTAAGCCTACGACCGAATTTACCACTCGGCAATTCACACATCAGATACTTTTCATCTTCCTGCTCGGTGTCTTTAAACTCACCCTGGATGGTCACTGTCTTATTTAAGATTTCGACATTAATATCCTCAGCTTCCACGCCCGGGATAAGAGCAGAAATCGTATATGCCTCATCGTCAGATATAACATCTACTGCTAGGATTTTTTCTCTCTCTGGTACTTCAACAACCTGATAATTCTCATCCACAAGATGATCCATTGCTTTTCGCAATCTGGCTATACGGCGGTTTGGTGAAACATACAAAGTCATCATCACAAAATTCTCCTTAAATTGTTTATCATTAATTTTCGAAATAATACTGCACGAGTATCAGATAAACGCAAAAGGAATGTTGGTTTTTTGTTAGAACTTATTGCTTGAAATCATTGGATGCTTTTCTTGCCAACACGATAAAGTAAGGTGAATCAGCATCGAACGCAGATTTATCAAAATTTCCGAAGATCTCAACTGGAATTAGTTGAGCTGTACGCAGATCATTAAGATACTCTTCAGGACTTTCAATGATCTGTTGATTCTCGATGGTATTTCTTTCAACTTGCCCATCAGGCAGCAATCGATCGTAATGCCAGTGGAAGATTATTCTTCTTCCATGTTTTTCCCATTCGGTGCTGACTTGAATTGGATCGCCTGTTTTTGGGTGAAAGATTACCTCTTCCAGGGTGGACTCGCTCGATTCGGCTAAATCTTCAAGCCATAGTGGATTTGGAATACTGGCAGCAAATATCCCATTTTCAACCAGATGCTTGTTTATTCTTTTGTAAACCTGCTGGCGATCTTTTTTCTGTATAGTGCTGAGAGTGTTGCAGGCCAGGTAAACCAAAGAAAATTTCTGATCGAGATGGAATGCTGACATATCAGCCTGAAATATATTAACCAACCTTGCCAATTGAGGAGAAAGCTGTTCTCGTAAGAATCTCAAACTCTCAAAATTAATATCTAATCCAAATACCCGATAACCCTCCTGTGCTAATGATATGAGTACTCGCCCAGTTCCACACCCGAGCTCCAAGCACATTCCCCCCTGATGTTTAGCTAATTCGATCCAAAAAAAGACATCTTCTGTCTCAGCCGAGTGATGCAGGTGGAAAATAAGCGGATTATCTTTCATGGACCTCTTCGAGTCTGAAATTCCCTTTTTTATTCATCGATTGAAATCCAAATTACAGTGTGAAAGTAAATGTGGGCATATTTCAAATTGTGGGATTTTTTTCTCAATAGGATTTATTCTCGTCGCACTCTGCTTTTGCCATCACCTGATTTCATCGTTGCTGAATATCTCTTATTTATTCCCCGAACGGAGTGAAGAAGTGAAATATTCGCTTAATATTTACATGGTATCAATCTCGCCAAACAAAAACGAGAATATAATATTCGTTCGATTGACCGGCATTAGTCTCCATGTTAAACTTAAAGATTGCCATGCGTTATATATATACTATACCTCTTTTCGTATCTCTAATTATCATTCCGACACGAAAAGCTGTTGCCCAAGAATTAACACCAACAAACGATGTTCATATCCTTGTATCCTCTCCAGTTCCTGGTGCAGCACTACAAGGCACTATCTCTGTTGAGGTTGACATCGACGTGGAAGAGTTTATTTCAGCTGAGTTGAGCTTTTCGTACTCGGGGGATCAACGAGACACTTGGTTCCTGATCTCTGATTGGGATGAAACCCCCTCAGATGGGTTCAGTACGGAATGGGATACCACAACCATCACAGATGGCGAATATGACCTGCGAATCTTAGTCATCACTGAGGATGAGCAGCATACCGCACTGATCCCTGGGGTTCGGGTGCGAAACTATTCGCCCATTGAAACCAACACACCCCTGCCTACCTCGACTCCAGCCCCCGAAGATACAATTGCACCAACAGTGACATCCACATCTACGATAACACCTATCCCATCCACTTCCACCCCACTGCCACCCAATCCAGCCCATATTAACAATCGCCAAATCACCTCAAGCATCGGTAATGGAGCCATAATCGCGATCTCAGCATTAGCATTCATTGGTCTCTATCAGTTCATTCGAAATAGGAGCAGAAGAGAATAAACTTTCGCCCTTCTTGATAGGAAATACCGTGCAGCAATTGGATATGAATTATGGATCCTACACTCAATAATCAATCACCATACTTGATTACTGGTCTTGGCAACCCAGGACGCCAATACAAATCAAATCGTCACAATATCGGTTTCATGCTGGTAAACAGTCTTGCAGACCGGTTGGATATCTCATTTTCTCGGATGGAATCGAGGGCATTGGTTGTGAAACATAAATACCAGGAACGAACCATTATCCTCGCCAAACCGCAAACTTTCATGAATCTATCTGGACAGGCTGTCGGAGGATTAGTGAAATTTTACAAAATTCCGCTCGATAACCTGTTAATCGTTTACGATGAAGTTGATCTGCCTTTAGGTGTTATTCGCTTACGCCCCTCAGGAGGTTCCGCGGGTCAAAAGGGAATGGAATCAATCATAAAACAGCTCAATTCTCAAGAATTCCCCCGCATGAGAATGGGCATCGGACGACCGCCCGGGCGTATGAATGCTGGGTCGTATGTGCTGAAAGATTTCTCCAACCAGGAGGCAGAGTTTCTCCCAGAATTCCTGGATCGAGGCGTTGAAGCTGTCTTGACTTTTATTATGCAAGATTTAGATACAGCCATGAACCGGTTTAATGGTCCGGGATTTGACGATTCGGATTGAATAGATTTGAAATCACAATTCTTAGCGAACAAATTCGATACACATGCAAAATCTAATGCTTCATGAACATCTTGTCCAACCTATAATTGATTGCGCGAGCGATTTAATAACCAACCTTCAGGATATTGATGTTCAAATAAACGGCCCAGATCAGCGCGCTTCAGCACCCAGTCTGAATGAGTTCCCCCGATTTGGATTACGTCGTTCTGCTCGCCTTCCAATTCTTGCTGCGATTTACAATGAGATCAAACGCCCTATCTTGTTATTGTCAGATAGAACAGATCATGCTTTCACTATTGCGGATGAGCTATCTCTCCTAGCACCCAACATGAATCAATCATTTTTCCCAGAGCCCGGCCCCTTGTTCTATGAAAACGCGCCCTGGGGAGAGAGAACACGTCGCGATCGCTTAATTGCCTTAACAACTCTGGCATCGTATCATATTCCTGGCGCTCAAACTCCACCATCCCCACCATTGGTCATCGCTCCAGCCCGGGCAATTATGGCGCGCACTATTCCCCGGCAGGAATTTCTCAGATCTCTGCGCACAATTAAACCAGGGCAATCAGTCCTATTAAACGAGCTGCTCCACGACCTCATCATCCGCGGTTATGAACCGGTCAATACAGTGATTTCACCAAGCCAGATTGCTCATCGGGGAGGTATCTTGGATATTTGGCCTCCCGCCGAATCACATCCTGTGCGATTAGATTTTTTTGGCGATGAAATTGACGAGATGCGTTATTTTGATCCAGCAACGCAACGCTCTTTAGAGAAGATCAACAAGATTCTGATATCTCCTGCCCGTGAATTCATTCTACCTGTTGATCATCCCGGACCGGAAGACAATCGATCGGACGAATTAAGTGAGTTTGATATTCCTGTCTTATACCCATATTCTGCCAGTATTCTTGACTACTTACCACGTGGATCTATTGTATTTATAGATGATTTGGAGAATTTTAAAAATACGATTCTGGAGATCGAAGAGCAGGCGGTTCAATTACGCGCCGATCACATCGCTGAGGGAAACTTTGAAGGGGATTTTCCACTTCCCTACCTGACTCTTACAGAAATTCAGGATTCTCTTTCATTTCATAGCACATATGAATTAGGACCCTCTGGATCTTCGGATAGCACTTATATCGCAAGCAAATTCTCTTCAGGACCCAGGTTTGGCGGTCAATTGAAACCTTTGCTGGATTATCTCTCCCAACAATACCTAGCTGGGGATCGCATTGTGATAGTTTCTCGCCAGGCCGCACGCCTGAAGGAGCTCTGGCTCGAACGCTCTGTGCAAAGTGATCAACATACTTTCGAACCTGTGTTTGTCGAAGGAAGTCTGACAGAAGGTTGGATACTTTCTCAACCTGATTGTCCAGCGCTAGCATTGTTAACAGACGGCGAGATATTTGGCTGGCGTCGTCCAGAACCACGCCAAAAGCACCGGGCTCTTGCAGCCGCCCCAGAAGATCCTTATACGGATTTGAATGTAGGAGATTTTGTCGTCCACATTGACCATGGTGTTGGGCAATTTCTCGGTTTAGTTGATCGAACCGTCGATAGCATTGAACGTGACTACTTGGTAGTTGAATATGCTGAAGGTGACCAACTCTTCGTTCCAGTTCATCAGGCCGACCGCATTACACGTTATATTGGTTCTGATAATCGCAAACCTTCCCGGAGCCGGTTAGGTGGTGTTGAATGGCGCAATGTAAAGAAACGTGTTACTGAAGCAGTAATCGAGGTTGCCGAAGACCTGCTAAGTTTATACTCCCAGCGACAAATCATCACCGGTTATGCGTTCGCTGAAGATACTCCTTGGCAACAAGAGCTTGAAGCCAGCTTCCCTTACATCGAGACGGAAGATCAGATAAGAGTTTTGAATGAAGTAAAACAAGACATGGAAAGCTCCCAACCAATGGATA
>Ga0209742_10000018_pt1 | contig 85314 bp, 85 predicted proteins | sample DeeMarSeWOR38_10_FD_187462 | JGI IMG/M metagenome (GOLD analysis project Ga0209742, IMG submission 187462) | Marine sediment microbial communities from White Oak River estuary, North Carolina - WOR-3-8_10 (SPAdes) (version 2) | ecosystem: Environmental > Aquatic > Marine > Intertidal zone >...
AGCATCCACGCCAGCAAACCGATAAGTGTTAACGTATCCCGCACTATGACTGTAATAGCGCTTGCTGAAGCATTAGCAACCTGCTCCACATCGTAAATCAGTTTTGACATCAAATGGCCGGAAGAATTTTTGTCGAAATAACGCGTGGGTAAATCTATCAGGTGACTGTAGATTTGTGCCCGCATATCCCGCACCACACTGCGCGAAATCCATGCCATGTAATAGCTCGACAAAAACCCGCCAACACCACGTAGCAGTGCAATCCCCATCAACGCAAATGGAATCAACTTAATGATTTCGGGATCTTTTTCTACAAAACCTTCATCCAGCAGCGGTTTTAATATCGCCGCCAAACTGGTTTCTGTCGCTGCCGTCAACGCCATACCGAAGATCGCCAGGATGAATCCGCTGACATAGGGAGTCATATAACGGAGATATCGCTTGACGATTTTAAAATCGGTATCTTGAGACTTTAAATCCGGCATAAAGTAACCTTGACGCTCGCAAACCCCGCATTATAGCGCGTGTGGGATCGTAACTAAATGGATTTTGGGAATTTTTATGTCGCGAGAGGCGGCAGCGAGTTAACGTTGCCGCCATCAAGAAGATGTCGGAATGAGCTATTGCGCTTCAGTGATCTGCGATGTCGCAAAGCTTAAATGCACAAATCCCAGCTGACGCGCAGCATCCATGACCGTCACCACCGACTGGTGCGTGGCTTTCGCATCGGCACTGATAATTATCGGCGGATCTTCCCGACCATCTGCCACTTTCAGTAAAGCCTGTTTCAGCGTGGACACCTGTTTGTTAATGACGCGCTTGCCGTTAACGTAGAATTCCCCCTGGGAACTGATAACGATCTCGATAACTTCGCTCTGTTCCTGAGGAGCATCGATAGCTGCCTGCGGTAAAGTCACATCAATTTCAGATTCTCTTTCGAAAGTGGTGGATACCATGAAAAAAATCAACAACAGAAATACGATGTCAATCAAAGGCGTGATATTGACATCCAGTTCCTTGCTTTTGTGTTGTTGCAAATTCACTTGGCACCACCTGCTTTAACACCGGCACCAGTGGGTCGAATGCTGGGTTTGGCCGCCGCCTGAGCCGGCCTTGCGGTTTGCTTGGTAGCAGGGTCATCGCTTTCCCGCTCCCCATGAATCACTTCCACCAGCTTAATAGCTTCACCTTCCATGACGACAACCAGCTCTTCTACTCTGCCCCGCAGGTAGCGATAAAACATCAAGCTGGGGATTGCAACTGACAAACCGGCAGCGGTGGTAATCAACGCTTCGGAAATACCACCTGACAGCACGGTAGGATTACCAACGCCCTGCATGGTAATCACGCTGAACACTTTAATCATGCCGATTACGGTACCCAGCAAACCCAGCAGTGGCGTGATCGCTGCGATAGTACCAAGCGTGTTCATATAACGCTCCATTTCGTGGACTTCGTGACGCCCAATTTCTTCAATACTTTCTTTCATCACGTCACGACTGTGGTTCATATTGCTTAACCCTGCAGCAAGCACACGGCCCAACGGCGAACTCTTACGAATCTGGGTAATTTGTTCTTCCTTGAGCTGGCCAGTGCTGTACCAGTGCCAGATCTGTGCGACTAAATGTTTAGGAATAACTTTCTTACGTTGTAACGCCCAGAGCCGTTCCCCAATAATGGCAACCGCCACAATGGAGCACAGGATAATGGGGATCATCAACCATCCGCCAGCTTTTACGATTTCAAACACTGCTTTATCCTTCCTATGTGATCTGAAAAGTTAGGTAACTGTACCAAAGTACTGAACACGCTGATAGTGTGTCACCAATTAGCCAAACTCGCTGGTCAATGGACTATTTTCGACCAGTAGCGTCGGCGCTCGGCTCTGTATAAGGCCGGGGATGCCATTTGCTTAGCCCCCAGCAAAAAGGTTATCGCGCCAGACATATGAGTATACAACGCTGTCGCACCCAGGCCTTGGTATCGCTCTACCACATCTTCTTTCGGCAAACCATAACGGTTTCTGTAGCCTACCGAAAACAAAGCGTATTTTGGTGTGACCGCTTGCACAAAATATTCGCTGGAGGAACTACGGCTGCCATGGTGCGGCACAACCAGGACATCTGCTCTGAGATTGTCGTCATTCGAGGCAAAATATTTAACTAATTGTGTCTCAACCCGGCGTTCTATGTCACCAGTGATTAATAATTTATCGTTTTGGGTTGTTATTTGTACAACGCAGGACATGTTATTGTCGCGTTTATCCTCATAATTTAGGGTGGGGTGCAGCACCCTGAATTCCACGCCATCCCATTGCCACTGAACACCTGCCCTACAAAATTCTGCATCAGGTCTAACCCGTGGGACGTTGGTTGACTGCATGACACTACGGACAGGAACCTGTTGGCTGATTGCATCGTAGCCACCCGTATGGTCAATATCATTGTGACTTAACACGACACGATCCAGCGTCGCGACCCCCTGCTGCCGCAAGAAGGGAATCACCACAGCGCTACCGGCATTGAACTGGTCACTATAACGTGGTCCGGCATCATAAAGCAGAGCATGATTGGTCGTTTGCACTACTGCTGCCAATCCGTGCCCCACATCCAGCAAGGTAAGCCGAACCATACCGTGTTTGATCGGTGGCATTGAATAGAACACCATGGGTATCATCCAGAACATTGCTACCCAACGTGCCGGGATGCCCCGTGGCGCCAGGAACCACAACAAACCTATACCAGCGGGAATCAATGTCCAGGTTGGTGGTTGCGGCCCAGCCCATAATAAATTATCCAGATGGCTTAATGCATCCAGTATCGGCAAAAGTAATTCCAGGCTCAGCGCCGCTAGCCACAAAGACCAATAGGCAAGATCCGGCCACACCACGAGGAACACACCGCTAAACAAGCTCAACGGCACGGTGACAAAGCTTACCAGGGGCACAGCCAGTAAATTGGCAAGCGGGGAAACCAGCGGCACTTGTTGAAACCAGAATAACAGGATGGGCGCCAATCCAATCGCAATTACCCACTGGATACGTCCCCACTTCCACCACCACCCGGCTGTAGGCAAGCGACCCGTCATTGTGTAGAAAATAATCGCAACTGCCGAAAAGGATAACCAGAAACTGCCGCTGATTACGGCTGAGGGATCATATAGCAGGACAGCCATTAGTGCGATTGATAATACCTGGCTGGGGATCAATGGCCGTTGTAACCAGATTGCCAGCATAGCAACAATAACCATGATAAGTGCACGTTGTGTGGGTAATGCAAAGCCCGCTAGTGCCGCATAACCAAAACCGGCCAGAATCGCCGCGACTGCCGCGGCTTTGGGGGTAGCAATATACAGCGCCGCCAGGGGTATTCGGCGCCACACACGCCCCATCAGGAAAAATGCCAGACCAGCTACCAACCCGATATGCAATCCCGAGATAGCCATCAGATGGTTGGTACCGGTGGTCGTCAATACCCGCCATTGCTCACGATCAATCATTTGCCGATCACCAACCACTAGCGCTGCTATCAATCCCGCAGCCTGTGATTCCGGCAATTGGGCGCTGATACTTTGGCTTAACTGCTCGCGCAATTGATACAGCCGGCTACGAACACTATCATCCATGCCGAGTAAATTATTCAGGGATTGTGTTTCCCGGTTGTCACGAACATAACCCGTCGCATGGATGTCCTGTTGATATAACCACGCTTCGTAATCAAACCCACCCGGATTCATAAAGCCGTGTGGACGTTTCAGACGAACTACCAACTGCCACTGCTGTCCTACCGCCATAGCTGGCGCCGTTTTATACCAGCTGAGTTGAATGTAGTGCGGTAACTGAGAAACGGTTGAGGGCGTCGCTGGCTTTGTAACAGTACTGTTTAATTCGCTTAAATCCGTTATTTTTAACAGAAACCGGGTACGTTCCTCTGTTTTGCTAGGTAACTCGGCAACAATGCCCGTCGCCAATAAATCCCGACCTTCTAATTCAGGGGAAATTTGCCCGGCAATCTTGTCATGAGCAATCAAAACAGAGTATAAAAAGCCGATACTAATAAAGAAAAATGGTCGGAGAGTTTTAAACGCAAAAGCAAGCGGGATAATCATGGCCAATAGCCACACCCATTCCTTCGGAGGCAATTCTGCAAGTTGGTGACAGATCAGAACCCCAAGAAGAAACCCAACACTGGCTAACTGCATCATATTGCTTTTGAGAATCGAAAAGATGACCAATCAGTTTTTTATATTTACTCTAAAATAACACCGCATGCCCAAACGAATTATAAAACGCTTTTTGCCACACCACGACAAAATTCGTGATCACAAGCATTTGCAAATACTTGGTCCGTTGTTACATGACCCCAATCTGTTGCACCTGAATCGACGCTCAGTCTCGGGTGCCGTTGCAGTTGGGCTCTTCATAGCCTGGGTGCCGGTTCCTTTTCAAATGGTGCTTAGCGCCATCACGGCAATATTTGCCCGTGTAAATTTACCAATCTCCGTCATACTGGTGTGGGTCACCAACCCTGTCACCATGCCTCCCATGTTTTATTTTGCCTATAAAGTTGGCACCTGGATATTGGGAAGAAAACCCAAAGACATTCAGTTTGAGCTCAGCATGGAATGGCTTAACCAAAGCCTGCACATGATATGGCAGCCATTTTTACTTGGTTGCCTGGTTGTTGGCGTTATCAGTTCGGTTGTAGGAATGATGATTATTCGGGGCCTCTGGCGCCTGAAAGTCGTGCAGGACTGGAATGAGCGAAAAGCAAAACGCGCAGCGAAAAGGTTACAGACCGCATCCGGTCAAACCCCAAATCCGAAAGCCTAGCAGACCATGCAATCATCACATGGGATTTAGCGTACCATCTTCCAGTACCAGAATGCGCTCCATGTGTTTTGCCAATTCACTATCGTGAGTAACCATTACAATGCTGGTATTAAGTTCCTTGTTAAGAGACAGCATAAGCTCATAAACAACATGGGCCGTTTTGTTATCCAGGTTACCTGTCGGTTCATCTGCCAGTACGCAGAGGGGATCGGTAATTAACGCTCTGGCAATGGCAGTACGCTGACGTTCCCCACCGGACAATTCGGCTGGTTTGTGTTGCAGACGCTCACCCAACCCGACCCTGGACAGCATATCACTGGCCTTTTCCCTGACGAGTTTCGGCGGCTCACCGCGGATCAATAACGGCATCCCAACATTTTCCAGTGCGGTAAACTCCGGCAACAAATGGTGGAACTGGTAAACAAAACCCAGATAACGATTACGCAACTGGCCGCGAGTGGTTTCATCCAGTTTGGAAATCACCTGCCCATTAATGCTAACTGTCCCACTGGTGCAACTGTCCAAACCACCCAACAAATGTAGCAAGGTACTTTTACCCGAACCCGAGCTACCCATAATAGCCACCTGCTCACCCGGATTTATTATGAGATTAACTCCTTTTAATACCTCGACAGAAAGACTGCCTTCTTTAAATGTCTTACGTACATCCTGGCATTCGATCACCGCATTACTCATAGCGTAATGCCTCTGCCGGTTGTGTGCGTGCACCGCGCCAGGCCGGGTATATGGTAAAAAGCACACTCAATAAAAATGCCACTATCGTAATTTGCGTGACATCATCCCAGTGCAGTTCCGACGGAAAATCGCTGATGTAATAGACATCGGCGGGCATAAAATCCACGCCAAACAGATTTTCGATAAACGGCACAACCGTATCCACGTTTAACGCCAACGAAATCCCGCCGATTGCACCTAGAACATTACCTATCACCCCGATGATGGCACCCTGAATCAGAAAAATAAACATGATGCTACGAGGCTTCGCGCCCAGCGTCCTGAGAATGGCGATATCAGCCTGTTTATCTGTCACCACCATAACCAGCGATGCCATGATGTTAAATGCGGCGACCGCAACGATTAGCATTAATATGAAAAACATCATACGCTTTTCAATGTTCACGGCGCGAAAAAAATTGGCATGCTGCAAAGTCCAGTCGCTTAACCAGTAAAGGCCTGGCAGCGTTCTGGAAAGATCCTGCCTCACCCAGGGCGCCTGGAATAGATCATCCAGTTTGAGACGTATTCCCGTGACGTTGTCGCCCATGCGAAAAAGTTTTGCCGCATCGTCAATGTGAATAAAGGACATTGCCGTATCGTAATCGTTATGCCCCACTTCAAACACACCCACCACGGTGAAACGTTTTAGACGCGGCAATATACCCGCAGGCGTTGTCATGGCCTGTGGTGTAACCAGGGTAACTTTATCGCCAACTACGGCACCCAAAGACCTGGCCAACCCTTTACCGAGGATAATGTTATATTCTCCGGATTTCAGATCGGACAATTGCCCCTGCAGCATTTTCTCCCATACATTTGACACTTCCGGTTCATCACTGGGTAATACGCCACGAATAATGGTGCCACTGACATCCTGCCCGTACGTCAACATACCCTCCGCGCGGATATAGGGTGCGAGACCGACAACGCGGGGTTGTGACTTTAACACCTGGTCCGCCACACTGCGCCAGTCTTTGAGTTCCCCTTCATAGCCGCTCACCGTCACATGCGAAGCCATTCCCAGGATGCGTTCTCGCAATTCGGTTATAAAGCCGTTCATCACCGACAGCACAGTAATTAATGCCGTTACCCCGAGCGCAATACCTGCCATGGAGGAAAAAGAAATAAAGGAAATAAACTGATTGCGACGTTTGGCGCGGATATAGCGCAAACCAACAAACAGTTCCAGGGGTTTAAACATGCCGATATTTACCGCGAAATTTTAATTATTTGACGTTGGCGACACAGGGTTGATTAATGAATAGACCGCGCCGATACTAGCATGACTGGTGACAGATGTCATACGTTGTCCCTGCCTTAGTATTGTGGTTGCATTTCACCCAGCCCTACCAAACAAAAATGCCGCTGCGGATAATGCATGCGGCACTCATGTCAATCACAGATTTTCAGGTTTATTTCAAATATCGATTGCAGCACTATACATCGTACATAATGCTTTCATCCGGTTTGAAAAGCCACATCTGGTACAACGAAATTAGCGCCTGGGAGAGAAAGCAAAGGCCCATGACACCACCACTGCCCAGCACAACATAGGCGAAAGGTGGAAAAATTTTGGTAAGGTACCAGGAGGCAATATCAAATAATATAGACAAAAATGGCAATGCGATAATTATGCACTTTAACCATTTGTGTTTCATATAGGCGTGGCAGAAAATCGATCCCATAATAAAGAAAATAAACGTCAAGCCAAACAGGTGAATATGGGAAACGCGCACCAGTGTGAATATATCCATCCCGGTATCCATTTCCGCAGTCTTCGCCACGTTCGCATGGCCGACCAAATTCGGGATATGCGGATTGCTGCCATCGTGACAAATGTTGCAGCGTTCTTTTATGATGCCTTCCACGACATTAAAATCTTCTGTCGCAGCGCCGCGCCTGACCCAGGCAATAATCTCGTCCTTCTCATTCGTCGGCAGCATGTTGGCCATCGGCCCCTTTAATGCGGCTTCAATGCGAGTATCGCTTTTACTACCACTGTAAGCAATGATCAAGTCGTTCACAGAAAGCATTGGATTACCATCGCGGCCAGCGTGGGATTCAAAAATATAAATCATCGCGAACAGGTACCCCATACTCAATACGATGATTGCCCCGCTAAACAAGGTCCGTTGCCCCATCGGTAAAAATGAAAAATGAACACAGCGGGGGGCTGGCTGACTGGTTGACACGATTAACTCCTTTGATCCCTGTATTCGATTCGCTTTTTTGTTAGTTATGACTGACTTATTGCTTATTAATTTTCGGAAGATTAACACAGCGCTAGCTATAAAACTTGATCTATATCAGCACCAGCACATTTGTGAACTCACCTGAATTTGCTGCATAAGATTACCACTTAACATGCCAAAAATTAATAATTAGTTTAAAACGGACGTGAACGTGGTTAATATCAATTGTAATGTACGTGCCGGCCAGCGTACAAGACACATTAGAAAATGTAAGGAAATTCCCTACCCTGCCAGCCAGATAAAGAATGCGTAGACTGCTAATGGATTTTTTAGGGAAGGCCAATCAAACCACTGGTCAATTACATTTCCCAGTACATTTAATTAACAGTTGAGCACAGCTAATCTGCTTGAACTCATCAGTGACATCCGCCACCACGCCGCCACCGGAATGTATCATCCAGGCATTGTTGCATTGCTTTTTACGGGAAATGTAATAAGGGTCAGTTATCCACGAAACATTAGTACATTGCGGAACGCCTATACCAAAACGAATACCGACCTCGTAATCACCACACAATAACCCATTATGTTTAATCTCGGCTTCCAGGCCGAATTCCCCATTCTCACGCAGCCATGCTGTTGCACTATCAAAGCGAAAATCCAGTTTCTGAGGTAAACCTCCACTGCCAAAATCTATCGACTTCCGAGCCACCGCCGAATATTTTTTTATAACGGTTTTTTGCTCCTCAGCCGCCGCAGTTATTCCCAGCAAGCCAGCGATCAGCATATAATACATCACTAACCGCACCAGTGGACGGTTTGTGTTTATTGCCCAGCGTATACTATGCATATCTGAAAACCTGACCATGCGTTACCCTTTTTTTACCTTACTATAATATTTTTTATAATAATAGTTAGCAGCGAATATTCCATTGAGATAAATCATTTATACCACATATTACGCCATTACAATGTTTGTACTAAACTAAATACCTAATCAGTGTTTTTTTAACCGGTATTGTTATGTTACTTTTTTATGGCAATGTAGATCTCGATTTTGTTCGGATTCTCATTGTTATAGAGTTCAAAATCTGTGGCAAATGCTCTAATATAACCACCTGACCGGGCAAAGTACTCCAGTATTGCTTGCCACGTCGAATAAATCACTGTAGGCATATCGCCTTCTTCTATGAATACAAGGTAATCACCCTTCGGGATTTCAGTTGCAACAAAACCCTCTGGTACCGCATTAACCGTTGAAACTTGCCAGCCTGCGGTAACTGAGAAAAGGCCGCGCTGTTCGCTGTCGTAGTCAGAGTAAATGCCATATAACAATCCTTCACTCACCTTGTTGGGAATTTGCTCTTCAATACTCTCGCTAAAAAGCCGCTGCCATAATTCCGGAATGCGCGCAGATTGAGGATCCGTTTCCAATGTGCTGGAAGTAAAAGTTTTTATTCCAATCACGTTGGTCGCTGCTACCGATTTTTCAACAATGTTCATTAATAATTCTATCCGCTGTCGGCTGTTCTGTTTATGTAGATCACTATGGCTAAAGCAATACTCACCGGTAACAAGTGTGCGACTCAGGGGAAACGCACCGGTGGCCTGCGATGCAGTGTTGACTGCTCATAAGCATACGCAAATTGAAATAACATTGCTTCGCTAAAAGGCCGGCCCAGAAACTGTAGCCCCGCAGGCAAACCGTTTTGAGTAAATCCCATCGGTACGGTAATAGCAGGCTGGCCACTATGTGGCGCGATAATAGGACTATTGTTGCCATGCGGCGACTCCAGGTCACCAATCAGGCGCGGCGGATTATTCCACGAGGGATAAACAAGAGCATCAACATTTTTAGAGTCCATCGCCTGAACCACTGCATCCCTTAACGCTTTGCGCCGCGGATCACCCTCAACATCCACACAAGGGATTTCCTGTTGCTCAGGAGCTACGTCCTGGGACATAGCCCATTGCATGCCGCCTTTACTGGATTCATGAAATTGCTTGCTATCGACAATGTCTTTTAATTTTTTCACGGCTCCTGCTGAATCCAGCGTCGCAAAATAGTTATTGATATCATAACGAAACCGGCTGCAAAAACCTGTTGCTTTGGTCAAATACTCAAAATCTTCAATATCAAAGGGATCGATAATCGTCACGCCTAAAGCATCCATATCGCTTAGGGCACGTTCAAACAACGCTAAAATTTCCGGATCGGCGGTGGGAACATCGCTAATATCGCGGAGCACACCTATGCGCGCTCCTTTCAAGCCATCCTTTCTAAGATAGCGCAAGTAATCATCGGGTAATTTTCCCTGACTGCTTTTGGTCTCGGGATCATTCGGATCATAGCCATCAATGACATCAAATACACGCGCGGCATCTTCCACCGTACGCGTCATCGGTCCAGCGATATCGCGATTCAACAATAACGGAATCACACCATCACGACTGGTGGCACCGATTGTGGAACGCATACCCACCAGCGCCAAATGTGATGCCGGACCTCTAATGGAATTGCCGGTATCCGTACCCATTCCGACGAGGCCAAAATTCGCTGCTACGGCAGACGCCGTGCCACCGCTGGAACCGGCCGGCACTCTGTTCAAATCATAGGCGTTGCGTGTTTCGCCCAATGTAGAGCTAATCGTGAAATAAGGACTGAAAGCCCATTCGGCCATGTTGGACTTGGCAACAATGATTGCCCCCGCCTCACGTAACTTGCGCACCATAAACGCGTCATCAGGTGGCAACGAATCTTTCAGAATCATGGAACCACCGGACGTGGGCATGTCAGCAGTATCAAAATTGTCTTTCAGAATGACCGGCACGCAATGTAAATCACGTAGCTCACCGGTTTTGTTATATTCCCTATCGAGTGTGGCTGCGCGCTTTAAAGCATTAGGATTTATCATCACAATTGCATTCAAACCAGTGGATTTGTCATATTGATTGATACGACCCAGATAGCTATTTACCAGTCGTTCGCACGTCAGTGAACCGTCGCCGAATGCCGCGTGCACTTTGGCGATCGTGGTTTCCTGTATCACAAACGCCGCTGTTGTTTCAGTTGCAGGCTGTGGTTTTGCAGTTAACGAGGAATTGCACCCCACCACGCCCAGGAGGCAAAAAAGGAGCAGCGATAATGTTATGTTGCTAGTAACTCGCATTCTTTATCCTTTATCTTCCTTTGTTTCTGCCTGCTTTACTTGTTGGTATAGCGTTTCCATTTCATCCAGTGTCATTTTTTCCAACGATTGTTGCTGTTCTCGAGCCATTGCTTCGATGGACCGAAAGCGCCGCTCGAACTTGGCGCTGGAACGGCGGACTGCCGTTTCTGGATCAACCTCAAGATGGCGCGCAAGATTGGAAACGGCAAAAAACAAGTCGCCAATTTCATCTTCAATGAGATTATGATCTGCTTGCTGCATAATTTCCTGCTGCACTTCATCGAGCTCTTCCACAATCTTTTCAAAAATCGGCGGTAGTGACGACCAGTCAAAACCGACGCGCGCGGCGCGGCGTTGCAATTTCACCGCACGAGTTATGGCAGGTAATGCCACTGGCACGCCATCCAGCACACTCGGCGTTTCTTGATCCGTTTGCATCTGCAATTTTTGTTGCCGTTCAGCGTGTTTGTGTTTTTCCCAGGCATGGCTCTGTTCCCTGGCGTCTTTCACCTTGGCGTCGCCAAATACATGAGGATGTCGGCGTAGCATTTTTTCGACGATACTATTCACCACGTCGTCAAAACAAAACTCCCCCATCTCACTGGCGATCTGAGCATGGAATACTACCTGAAACAATAAATCTCCCAATTCCTCCTGCAACTCAGGCATATCATCGCGCTGGATCGCTTCCGCCACTTCATAAGCTTCTTCTATGGTGTACGGGGCAATCGAAGAGAAAGACTGTTCCAGATCCCATGGACAACCGTGTTCTGGATGCCGTAACTCCTTCATAATATTCAATAATCTATCTATGCTGCTCAATTTTTAACCTCTAAGTTTTTGATAACAAATGAATTACGTCACAGAAAAGAATTCAATCAAACGGGGCTTGTAGCCGACTTAAGTACTGTGATTTAATTCACTGTATAACTTTTCAACGTGTATGAAACTGTCGCTGTATGTGCATCAGTTCCGGAGTAGTTAAGTATGCATAAGTTATTGAAATTCGCCAAAGTTGCCTGCGTCGCTGCTACGTTGTTGCTTGCTGTACCTACGGCTTATGCGGAAAAACTCGACTCCCTGTCAGAAGGTCAGGACGCATTTAATCGTGGAGACTACACTAAAGCACTACAGTTGTGGCAACAGTTGGCGAACGACGGCCAGCCTGAAGCACAGGTATTTGTCGGTCTGGCCTATGCCAATGGCTGGGGCGTAAAGAAAAATCTCGAAGAAGCCTCCAATTGGTACATGCGGGCCGCTGAAAACAACAATCCTTCCGGTCAGTTTCTTTTAGGACTGCACTACGTTACCACGGGGGTTAACCAGTACGACGTGCGCGTGGGCATCAAATGGCTGAAACGCGCTGCAGATAATGGCGATAAGCAGGCCATTCGTTTCCTGAAGAAAGCCAAGAATCGCAACTGGTTCAGTGACCTGAAAGGTGATTCCAAAATTGATCGGTACAAGCTGGAGCGCGAAGGCAAGAAAGCACTTGAGAGCCTTTCTATCTCCGCCAACAATATGCCTGACTTGCCGGCGCCTACCCTCTAGGATTAGTCCGTAATACCTGTATGAACAGGTAGCTCCCAGCCGCAATCTTCCTTTATTAACTGAGCGCTGATAATCCGCTTCTTAATAACCTGCAAGTTCCACGTAACCTTTTCCTGCCACGATAAGATTATTGTTCTTGTACTTACCAGAGACCTTGACCGCCCCTTCCCAGTAACGAATCGTCGTATTGAGCTCCTGATCTTCTACCGCTGGCGTCACCTGCAGTTCCAGTGATTCTGCAGGAATATTGATTTTCCACCCCGATGGGTAACTAATATCGGAATGAGGGCTGCGCCATTGTCTCAGTACTTCTATATTAAACTCATTGGCTGCAAGGGTGCGTGATGTACCATCCGCTTCCACGATCGTGCCGGCGCTTTTCAGATCCAGACTGCCGTCTTCGCGTCGCAAGTAGTAAATCATAATGTCGCGCTTATCATCCAGCTGTAACGCGAACCAGTCCCAGCCCTCCTGTTCCGGCTCCAGCTGTGATGTCGACCACTCTCGGTCAAACCAGCTTAGCCCGGATACCGACGCTTTACGACTGCCAATAATAATGCTGCCAACCGAATTCAGTCGGGTAATCGAATAATAAAATGAAGCATTGCCGGGTTTTTCGCCTTTAATACTCAGACCGTTGTTGCCTTGCAGCACCACCGGCTTAGCCTGGGTAAGCACCAAGGCAATGGAAAATTCATCAGCTTCGGCGCTCAAATGTATTGGAAACACCGTATCTCCCACCGATTCAATAGACCAGTCATTAAGCCAGACTTTCAGCTGGGTTGAATCTCCTTCCAGACGATCCTTGTAATAAATACCAGCGCCGGCCAGTCCCATAGCGTCACGACTGAACTGCTCAGAGTAATAAAACTTGTTATTATCAATATCGGTAATGGCAAAATGCGCCATATAAACGTGATTGGTACGCCAGGACGAGGCGTTGTCCGGCATCGTTGACCCACTACTGATGGTATAACTGGATGTTACGATTTCTTGCTTGGGAGGATTGAGAGCAAATCGAAAAATCGTAAACTCATAACCGTAGCGATGCCCGTCATTCGCCTCCAGGTTACCAGTAAAATACCACCACTCCTGACGATATTCCGGATGCGCTGCGTGATCACGTGGAAAATTAAAATTGTGTTCGCGAAAGGCACGCGCGAAATTCCCCGACGCATCACTGGAGAAAGCTTCTGCAAGACTCAATGTACTGGACGACGGCAAGTCAGCAGACCTGCCGCAAGCAGCGGCAAATAGTAACACTGCCATCAACACGGAGATTAATCTGCAACTAATCACACTGTTGACTCTCACTATTCCTCCCGCAAGGCGTTAACGGGATTGCTCTTGGACATTCTGAAGGCCGGAATCATGCCGGCTATCATGGCAGCGGTAATTGCCAACAACAACGATTGCACGAACAACATGGGATCCAGGGTAATATCCATGGACCAACCAAAGGAACGACGATTAATAACAAAAATTAACACCATGGCCATGATTAAACCTAAAGGTATTGCCAGAATACCCGCGATCGCCCCGATCAATCCGGTTTCACCGGTGACTACCAGCCAAACCTCCTGCGGGGTTAAGCCGAGGACGCGAAACAACGCGATTTCCGCCCGACGTTCAAATTGGATGGACATCAAAGCGCTTACAATACCTACGAATGCCACGAAAATTGCCAGCAGTCGTAACACTTCCGTCACGACAAAGGTGCGGTCAAAAATACGAATAGACGCTTCCTTGATGGCAAGGTTTGACTTGATTATCAGGTCCTGTTCTTTTTCACCCGTCAGCGGTTTGGCCTGGTAATCAAGCACTACCGCCCGCAGTTTATCCATAAAATATTTAACATTGACGCTAGGATCCATGTGCAATCCCGCGGAAGTAATCGTCCGATCATCCCAGTAACGCTCGTAAGTTTCCCGGTTAATCGTCACTATACCCTGGTCAGAACCATAATCCACGTAGACACCCACCACCTTGAAGCTGCGCAATCCTTTATCTGTGGGCAACACCAGCATTTCACCAACCGTCACATCATTTTTATAGGCGTACGGTTCAGAAACCAGCAGACCATCTTCCTCAAAAAATCCTCGACTCGCGTCTATAACTTCGCCCTGCTTCAAGTCGAACATGCTAAACATGTTATCGGGAATTTTCAGCACATGCAGTTCAGTAATACCTTTAGGAGCCTGTAACTGCACGTTGCGCACAATGCTTACTGCCCGGACTTCCGGCATTGACTTAAGTCTCTCCACCCAAACCGGTGAAAGGTTGCCTTTACCCCGACTGGAATTGACACCCGGCGTGGTAATAAATACTTCAGCACGCAGTGTATTGTCCAACCAGGACACCACCGAACCCCTAAAACTGTCAATCATCACTGCGACACCGATGGTGGTGGCGATTGCCACGGTGAGTGACGCCACCGCTACACTGGTGCGACTTAAAGATGAACTGACACTGCGAGCCGAAATATTCCCAAGCGTGCCTAAAATTTTGTTATGTACTGGCACCGCCATATTGACCATCACTAACGTAAACTGCGGAACATACAAGGTAAACCCACCAATAACACAAAATAATCCGGCAAAACTCAACCATAAGAAGTCATGAGGTATAACTAAAAGCAGCGCGCCAATAAACATCAGCCCGCCGCCAAAATACTTCGACCATAGGAAAGACGTGCGGTACTTGGCTTCTAAAGTTGACCGAGCCAAGGAGGCACGTGGTGTAGACTTTGCAGCTTCGTAAGCGGGAATGAATCCGGTTAGCGCGGTAGCACCGACACCAATCAACGTACCCTTTATGATCGATAACAATGACACATCCAGCGTGTGTACATTCAACACAAAATACAAATCATTAATGGTACGAGTCACCAGATTTAATAATCCATCCGCGAGCAGTATCCCAAAAAAGATTCCCAACCAGGTGGACCAAAGCCCAATAATAATACACTCGGCAAAAATAATTTGAAAAATTTCCCGTCGGGTAACTCCCAGTGCCCGCAACGAACCGATCACTTGCCGGCGCAGCACCACGGCGAAAGTCATCGTGTTGTAGATCAGGAACATACCAACGATCAGCGCCAGCATACTCAGCGCTGTCAGGTTTGTTTCAAAGGCTTTGGTCATTTGCGATAACGCATAATTACGTGCGTTAGAACTGATGATATCTACATTAGAAGGCAAAGATACTTTAAGCTCCTGAAGCGCACGTTTGCCGGCACTATCGTCTGGTAAAATGATATCAATGCGTGACAGGTATCCCTGTGTGCCGAGCACTTCCTGGGCAGTAGCAATATCAACAAACATGATGGATGCCAGCGCCAAAGCATCCAACTCGTCATCATCATCTATCATTCCAACCAGTGTAAACGTGACTTCAGAACCAGAGACAAGAAATGAGGCCTGTTCATGGAGTTTAATGCCAAAACGTTCTGCCGAAGAACGGGCCATGACCATTGTCCCTGGCTCGCCCAGAAAACGGGACAGATCGAGTTGGTTTAACGTATTTTTCAGGTGATCACGGAATTGCCGATCCGCAAATAATTCGATGCCAACAATCTGGAAAACTGCACTATCTTCCTGATTGCCATTTTTACCCTGAAGCTTGCCGTATCCCTCAACCACAGGGGCAATAGCAGTAATTGCTTCATTCTTCCGCAGTTCCAGATAGAGTTCTTCGGGTACGCCGTTGGCTGCACCAATAATCTGATGTGTGGTTTTGCCGGTCAGCGCACTGGTTGAAAGTTCAAACGCTTTTTGCGCGCTGGTATTGGTAAGATCGATAGCGACAACAACGGCAACGCCCAATGTTATACCGACCGTGGACAGCAGTATTTGCCATGGGTGTTTAATATAGTGTCGAACTGTCGCTTTCCATAAAGTCACACCGCGTCACCTTTCGACTGTTGTTCGATAAGCTGTCCCTTACGGAACACAAAAATGCGATCCGCCAACTGTGCGACTTCCTGGCTGTGAGTAACCAGCACCAAAGTCTTACCTTCCTTGCGTACCAAAGTCGTCATTAAGTTCAGTACCTGGCGACTGGTGTCTGAATCAAGGTTCCCGGTAGGTTCGTCTGCGAGCAACAGAATTGGTTTGTGTATCAATGCGCGAAGAATTGCCACGCGTTGCTGTTCACCACCCGATAATTTATCTGGAAAGCTATTGATACGATCGGTAAGCCGCACCGCGCTTAATAGACGCGCGACATGCTCATGGTGAGCTTTTTTCAGTTTCCCGGTTAGCTCCAGGGGTAATAACACATTTTCAAGCACCGTTAAGGTGGGAATCAGATTGAATAATTGAAAAACGAAGCCAATGTTTTGTCGACGAAACAAGGTACGATCCTGTTCTGACAAATTGGTGAGATCAATATCATTGACAATCACCTGGCCGGAGGTTGGCTCATCAATACCACTAAGAATATTCAGCAAGGAAGACTTACCTGAACCACTGCGCCCCAGCAGTACAACAAATTCACCCGGCTGGATCTCAAGGTCGACATCCTTGAATACGAGTCGCTGCTGGTCACCTTCGGTATAGTATTTACTGATATTTTTTAAAATTATATGCGCCGAATTTGACATTGGTATAAACCGTTATTTTTATAGTGTTCCACTAAAGCACGAATCGAATTTTATATATCGACACGAACATCGATGTCTAAATATATTAACAGCCACAATGGCCGGTTGCTTTCCACATCCCCACATATCTAGTGCCATGACAACCGCTCTGGCTCAGATTAAAAGCCCTGACAACCAGGTAAAATGTAAAAAACACATTAAAAAGCTAAGGGAAATTATCGAATGAGCTGGATATTTCGTTAACTGTCTTGTTCTGTACTATTGCTGTGCATTGCGTCGGTGCTGACGTTTTTTTCTCTCATAGTGACATTTAACGCCTTGCCTGCATGACCAGTCGCCACTCGATCCTTGTCCCGATCATTCAATGCAAACTCATTTGAATTAAGAAAATGCACGGCTCTTTGATCCCCGTCCCGCGCTGCCATCTTCATTAACGCGTGCCCCCGAATCTGATTACCGCTATTGAACGCGATCACTGCTTCATTATACGTACAAGCCGCGTGTACATTTGACGACAGTAACGCGACAATTAATACTGTGAAAATGATGACGACAGGTCTCAACATAATTGATTCGTCTATATTTTATGCAACTTAAGTTCTTAAAAAAGCAGTGATTTGTATAAACCCGATAACCGTGACTGCTCATAGGCGGTTCTACTTACACACTGTGGTAAGTTATGGCATTAGTCGTTAGGGATGTCAATCGACGATAAGAGTAACACCTCACCTCCCGATTGAAACTAGTTTATTAAGCAACTGATATTCATGCAATTATTAAATCGTGATATTTTTAGAATAAATTTAAATCAAAAATCATGAGTACAATCATCTTAGCCTCAACCTCGCCGTTCCGGCAGCAAATTCTCCGCAAGCTCAACCTGGACTTTTCGGTGGCAGCGCCCGATGTCGACGAGCAAGTGCTGGAGCACGAATCACCCGTCGAACTGGTCAAGCGCCTGGCCAAAGAGAAAGCACTGGCCGTCGCGCCCCGTTTTCCCGAGGCTTTGATTATTGGTTCGGATCAGGCGGCGGTGTTGAATAATCAAATTCTTGGTAAACCCCATAATCATGAGAACGCGGTGCAGCAATTAAAACAGGCGTCCGGGCAACGCGTGGAATTCCTGACCGGCCTGTGTCTTCACAATAGCAAGACGCATCATACCCAGATAGCTTGTGCGTCTTTTACTGTTTATTTTCGTCAATTAAGTGATGCGCAAATTGAACGCTATCTTAGAGCCGAGCAACCTTACAATTGCGCAGGCAGCTTTAAATCGGAAGGATTGGGTATCGCACTGTTTGAGAAACTGGAAGGCGATGATCCAAACACGTTAATTGGCTTACCACTCATTGAACTCATCCGCATGCTGCAGAATGAGGGTATCGAAATTCCCTGAACAGGAATCAAGATGACAATAGGTTGAGGGAAACCTTGCCTGTAGTACGCTTTGCCTGATTAAACAAGGAAAAGAAATTCTCTGTGGTTTGTGCAGCGAATTCATCCAGTGATTCACCACGCAAGTCAGCGATGCACTCGGCCACATGCCGTACATAGGCTGGATAATTGGGCTTACCACGATGGGGAACCGGTGCTAAATAGGGTGAATCTGTCTCTATCAGAACCCTGTCTTTAGGCATGCGTTTGGCAACCTCTCGCAATTCCTGGGCAGATTTGAAGGTCACTATTCCCGAGAACGATATATAGAAATTCAGATCCATAGCGCGTTTGGCGATGTCCCAATTTTCCACGAAACAATGCATCACCCCGCCCACCTCTTGTGCGCGCTCTTCCGCCAGTATTTTAAGGCAATCTTCTGTAGATTCCCGGTTATGGATAATCAGTGGCTTGCCACACTGTTTTGCCGCGGCAATGTGCTGGCGAAAGCGTTCGCGTTGCCAGTCCAGGTCACCTTCACTGCGGAAATAATCCAGACCGGTTTCCCCAATGGCTACAATATTAGGATCATCCGCCAGTGCCAACAATTCATCAGTGGTGGGGTCTTTGCCTTCACGCACATTGGGATGCACGCCCACGGACGCGGAAACGAATTCGTGTTGTTGCGCAATCGCTAACACGTCCGGTAACGTTTCCAGTTCAATGGAAACGCAAAGCATATGACCTACACCAAACTGTTGCGCCTGTTCCAGTGCGCCCTGTAAACCATTGTCCCACGCGCTAACGTCAAGACAATCGAGATGGCAATGCGAGTCAACCAGATATTGCGACATAATCTGTTATTACGTTAGAAATAGGCTTTTTAGTATAAAAAGATTAGGCGCACAAAGCTATCAAGCAGTGTGCTGCTTACATGGTATGAGTTTGACGATCCGATTTCAGGGCACCGGCGAGGTAACCCTCGATTTTATTGCGGATTTGGCCATTGTCCTGATCACTGAACTGAACACCGATACCAGCCAGGCGATTGCCCTGTGATCCGGTGGGTGTAATCCAGACAATTTTTCCGGCGACAGGTAATTTTTCTTTTTCATCCATTAAGGTGAGCAGCATAAATACTTCATCACCCAGCTTGTATTTTTTGTTGGTGGGAATGAACAGTCCCCCATTCTTGATAAATGGCATATACGCGGTGTACAGCGAACTTTTATCCTTGATCGCCAGGGAAAGAATACCGCCTTGTTTAAATGCACCAGGGCCCGCCATTTTTTACTAATCCTCTCTTGTTAATCAGCGATGGAGTTCCTGCCAGTCGATGAGCAAATCTTCCAGCGTCAGTTGCACATTAACCTGGGAATTTACGAAGCGCAGTGTGTCGGTCACTTTATCCAGGTACTGAAATAACCACTGTTTGTCCAATTTCCGAGCCAGGCGCTCCAATACAGGTTCCTGCCATCCAATATTGTTATCGACCTGCTCAATACCGGACTTAAGACGAATCATTGCACAAATCCATAGATACATCCATTTCACTGATTCTGTCAGCCCCAGGGATTCCCAGGTTTTCGCTTCTGTGATGGGATCCGCCTGATTTAGCGCTAGTTTTTCGAAGCTCCCCAGCAACTGTTGATAACGTTCCAGCGCATTGTGCTGCGCATAGTCGAGCGCTAACAAGGGCGCGCCGCCTGCCAGCGTCAGCACGCGTGCCAGGTCCGTTTCTGATAGACGTACTGAAGCGCTTTGCAGGCGATTGGCGAGCCATTCAAGGGTTTGCTGCTGACCTGGCAGCGGGAACTCAATGGCCTGACAACGGCTGCGAATCGTCGGTAGCAACCGGGATGGCTGACTGGTCACCAATATCAGCAAAGAACCGGGAGTAGGTTCCTCAAGCGTTTTCAACAAACTGTTTGCAGCGTATTTATTCATCGCTTCTGCGGGGGCAATGATGACGACTTGTTGTGGTGCAAACTGGCTCTTCAGCGAGAGATAACTACTGACATTGCGAATGGTGTCAATGGGTATTTGTTTGCCCTCGGCTTCCGGCACGACTTCGAGAAAGTCCGGATGTGTACCGGCTTTCATTAATTGACAACCCTGGCATTGGCCACAAGGCCGGCTATCCTCCTGGCTATGGGATGGATCGTGATGCTGCGAACACATCAACCAGCGGGCAAAATTCTTCGCCAACTGCAATTTGCCCATCCCGGTTGGCCCTTTTAGTAACAAGGCATGCGGCAACTGATTCCCCTGGAAGCGTTGCACCACATGCCGCCAGATATCGTCGTGCCAGGGATATATAAAATCGTCGCTCATGCTGGTTGCTGTTCCATAAAGTTTGTCAATACCTGGAATATTTGATCTCGCACCAAATCAATGTCCTGTGATGCATCAATGATACGATATTGACGGGGAAATTGTCGCGCACGATCCAGATAGGCTGCGCGAACGCGCTCAAAGAAAGCGGTTTGCTCCTGCTCAAAGCGGTCGAGATCGCCTCGCTGACCGGCGCGTGCCAATCCCTGTTCGACAGGCAGATCCAGTAACAAGGTTAAATCCGGTCGCAACTCGCCTTGCACCCACTGCTCCAACTGAGCGATGCGCTCGTTGTCAATACCTCTACCGCCACCCTGATAGGCATAGGTCGCATCGGTAAAGCGATCGCAAATAACCCATTGGCCAGTTGCCATGGAAGGCTGAATCAATTCACTGATATGCTGAGCGCGTGCAGCAAACATCAACAGCAACTCGGTATCATCGGACATGGATGTCTGATTTTTGTCGAGCAGCAATTCACGAATCTTTTCCGCCAGTGGCGTGCCACCGGGTTCGCGGGTAATCACAAAGTCCAGACCGGCTTGTTGCGCCCACGACTGCACAGCCTCCATAGCGGTGCTTTTCCCTGCACCTTCTGAACCTTCAAGGGTGATAAATTTTCCTACGCTCATGGGAGCGCTATTATAAACAGGTATCCGATTGATTGTTATGTTTTGGCGGGAATTATTGTTTGGTTTTTTTGGTGGAGGGCATGGAAGAAAACGGTCGGGCTTTACCGTTTAACTGGTATTTAATCACCGCCTTGTTATGTTGCTCCAGCGTCGCCGAAAATTCATGACTGCCATCACCTCGCGCCACAAAATAGAGCGCATCACCATCTGCAGGATTTAACGCTGCTTGAATGGCATCGAGCCCCGGCATGGCTATAGGGGTTGGTGTCAATCCATGACGTCGGTAGGTATTGTAAGGTGTATCAGTAACCAGATCCCGTCGACGCAGGTTTCCATCAAACTTTTTCCAGATCCCATAAATCACGGTGGGATCAGTTTGCAGGCGCATACGCTTGTTTAAGCGCCTAATAAAAACACCGGCAATCGCGCTGCGCTCACTGGGTACTGCCGTCTCTTTCTCAACGATGGATGCCAGTATCAAGGCTTCATATGGTGACTTCAGTGGCAAATCCGGCTTCCTATTCGGCCATTCCTTTTCCAGTACCGTTTCCATTGCCTGATAGGCGCGTTTTAAAAACTCGACATCGGTGGTACCGCGAGGAAAGTGATAGGTATCCGGTAAAAATCGACCTTCCGGATGTTCGCCGGGTTTACCCAGTTTTTCCATCACCTGTTCCGGTTTCAACCCCTTCAGCGTATGCTCCAGGTATTCATTTTGTTGCAGCGCCGCCATCATTTCATAGAAGTTCCAGCCTTCCACAATAGTTGCCGTATATTGGATAGTGTTGCCCTTGACGATTTGTTCCAGCAATTGCGCGGTGGTAGTACCCGGTTCGAAGAGATATTCACCCGTCTTAATTTGATTAGCCGTGCCTGCTATTTTAGCCAGCAAAACCAGATACCGCGGATGATCGATCACGTCGGCAAGATAAAGGTTCCTGGAAACACGTGTTAAATTATCACCAGCTTTAATTTCGTAATAAAGACCTTCACCCTCCACACTGATAGCAGCGTTCCGAAAATTATCGATATCCACAGCAAACCATATACCGGCAATGACTGCCAGCACCGCACCAATAGCAGTGATTTTGAAAATCAGACGTTTCATGAATGAGAATAATTTATTGAATAGCGTCCATCAATTGCTGGGTTACAGGTCCTGGGTTAAAGGAATATTGGTCAATTTGCCGAACGGGCCATATTCCATGAATACTGTTTGTAATAAATATTTCGTCGGCTGAAAACAAATCTTCAATAAAATAGTGGCCAATAATTACCGTTATTCGCAACTTTTCTGCCAGTTGCAATACTAGCTTACGCATGACACCCTCTACGCCGCATTCACTCAAGTCAGGTGTATAAAGTTTACCGTCAATGACCCAAAATAAATTGGACAGCGTCCCTTCTATGATATGTTCATCTTTATCCAACATTAATCCATCGACAATATCGTTATCCTGCCACTCGCTGCTAGCCAGCACCTGCTCTAATCGATTTAGATGTTTTACGCCCGCTAAACGTCGATTGCACGCCAATCGCGTTTTGCATATGGTAATTTTCACACCAATGACCCAATGACTTTCAGAATAATTCGGAAAAGGATACAGCGCGATAATGCGTGTTGGATCTGTATTTACACCTGGTTTGTAGCCACGCGGACCACTGCCGCGCGTGATAATTATTTTGATAACTGCGTCACGGTCATCACCATACTGGTTTATCAATTGTGCCGCTTCTGCCAACAACAATCCATTATCAGGTAGCGCGATACCCAAACGATCGCAACCCGTTCTCATTCGGGCCATATGCTGTTCCCAATATTGAATCACGCCGCTTTGGATTTTCAGCGTTTCAAAAACACCGTCACCATAATGCAGGCCCCGGTCAGTCACAAGGATCTGAGTACTGTTTTCACCATTTACTAGTACAAGTGACACAAGTTATACCTTTTTTAAACGCATGTTGCCAACAGCTCTTCGCATAAAGATATAAGTTTAATAATTAATTATAACGCCAATAACAAGCCTTTGGCTTTCGCGCGGGTTTCATTCAGCTCATGCTCCGGACTGGAGTCGGCAACAATGCCCGCCCCCGCCCGTAACTGGATAGCGTTTGCGTTTTTCACCAGGGTTCGTATCAGAATATTAAGATCCATGCTGCCGTCGTGATTGATATATCCTAATGAACCAGTATAGGCGCCACGCGGCTGTTCCTCCAATTCTGCAATAATTTCCATGCAGCGTACTTTCGGACAACCTGTGATGGTTCCGCCCGGAAATACCGCTCGAATAATCTCACCGGGCGTAACACCTCTACGCAGCCTACCCTGCACATTCGAAACAATGTGGTGAACATGCGCATAGGTTTCCAGCGTCATGAGTTCGTTGACTTTCACGGTTCCCGGTTTGCACACGCGCCCCAGATCATTGCGTTCCAGGTCGATCAACATGATGTGTTCAGCACGTTCCTTCGGATGCCCGATCAGTTCCTGTAATTGTTCTGCATCTAGTGTTTCAGTGTCGCCGCGAGGCCTGGTACCCGCGATCGGTCGGGTTTCAATTCGATCACCGGACACTTTAACCAACCGCTCCGGCGAAGAACTAATAATCGCGTGTTGTTTGTACGTCGCTAACGCAAAAAACGGGGCCGGATTGGTTTGCATTAACCGTCGATATAGCGTGCTATCTGATATATCGGGTCGCAGGTCGGCGGTCCATAAACGCGACAGGTTTACCTGGAATACGTCACCGTCTTTTATGTATTCCTTTATTCGTCTCACACCAGACAAGTATTTTTCATCCGGTTCCTCAGTAATGCGGTTGATAATGTTTGCTGGCAACCCACTTCCGCCCGGAGCATTACTTATATCAACCGAAGCCACATCCTCTTTTATTAAAACCAGGTGATCTTCATATTCCGGCTCGGCAATAAAATACCAGTCGCCGGTGCTGCGATTGACAACAATAGCTACAGGCACCCGTGACGCAAAGGCAATGGGCAATTCGCTCGTGGTTTCTTGAGGCAACTTCAGACTGGGTTCAATTTGCTGCGCGAGTTCATAACCCAAATATAGAAACCAGCCGCCACGAAAAGGAATATCATGGTGAGTGATATTTGTTGCATTCCGATGTGCGCGCCAATACTCATCGAACGCCATTAAAAAATCAGATTTTTCGTTGATGGAAAGCGTTGCACCATCCACTGTGCGCAAAAATAGTTCGCCACTATTTTGCAATGCGAGAGTTTGCTGAGGAAATGCAAATAGAATATCGAAGTGTACCTGTCGCGTACTTTGCGCAATAGACTGCAACAAATATGGGTAGCGCGCCGGATTCAGTTCGTGAAGTGCAACTAAATCGGGCTGCTCACCAGTGCAGTGAACAACAATAAGCGAATCTTTGGACATTGGCTGGATGCAATCAGTGTTGTATTGGTATTGTTATTAACCAATACTCACAGATCATAGCACAGTGGGACTTATGTTCTAATTATTAGTAATCTAGACTTTCCTGAACACCAGGGTTCCGTTGGTTCCACCAAAGCCGAAGGAATTGGAAAGCACTGTGTTGATTTTCATTTTTCGCGCTTCGCCCGGCACGTAATCAAGGTCGCATTCCGGATCCGGTGTGAAAATATTTATCGTGGGAGGCGCCACCTGGTCTCGAATAGATAATACACTGAAGATAGCTTCGATGCCGCCCGCGGCACCCAGTAAATGACCCGTCATGGACTTAGTGGAGCTAATCGCCAGTTTTTTCGCATGTTCACCGAACGCTGCCTTGGTCGCTTCTGTTTCACCTTTGTCTCCAGCTGGCGTAGAAGTGCCGTGCGCGTTAATGTAATCCACTTCATTGGCATTAATTTTTGCGTTGTGCATGGCTAGTTCCATGCAACGCTTGGCACCCTCTCCACCTTCGGAAGGTGCGGTCATATGATACGCATCGCCGCTCATACCAAAACCGATGAGTTCTGCATAGATTGTCGCGCCACGCTGCTTGGCATGTTCATATTCTTCTAACACAACCACGCCGGCTCCATCACTTAATACAAAACCATCCCGGTCTTTATCCCAGGGACGGCTAGCGGTTTCCGGGTTATCATTTCTCGTCGACAATGCGCGCGCCGAGCAAAATCCTCCAAGACTGGTTGGCGACGTTGCCATTTCCGCTCCGCCGGCGATCATGACATCCGCATCACCATATTCAATCATGCGTCCCGCGTCACCAATGCAATGCGTAGCAGTGGCACATGCAGTAGTAATGGCATAGTTAGGCCCTTTAAGGCCAAACATAATCGACACATTACCGGAAATCATATTAATAATATTGGCTGGCACAAAAAACGGCGAGATTTTACGCGGGCCGGATTTCATATACGCTTCATGACCTTTTTCGATTCCAGTAATTCCGCCAATACCGGAACCAATTACCACACCGATGCGCGATGCGTTCTGTTCTGTGACTTCAATACCGGAATCTTCAATGGCCTCTTTCGCCGCAGCGATACCATAATGGATAAAGGGGTCCATCTTTTTGACGTCTTTGGCCGGTATATAGTTGGTGGGATCAAATCCTTTCACAGATCCGCCAAAGCGCGTGGAAAACGCACTTACGTCAATATGTGTTATGGGACCGATACCACCTTTACCTGCCAGTATATTCCCCCAGGATTCGGAAACAGACAGTCCCACGGGTGATACCATACCCAGCCCGGTTATAACGACGCGCCGCTTGGTCAAATGAGGTTACCTCATGAACGATTATGGAGTTTGATATGAATGCTTGACGTAAAACTCAAACACCTGATGAATTGGAGTCGCGCACAATCGCTGCGACTCCAAATTTAGAATTTTAACCGGCAGACTTTACATGCGCGTTGATGTAGTCCGTTGCCTGTTGAACGGTGGTAATTTTTTCTGCATCTTCATCAGGTATTTCAGTTTCGAACTCTTCTTCCAGAGCCATCACCAACTCTACCGTGTCCAATGAATCAGCGCCCAAGTCGTCAACAAAGGAGGATTCGTTTGTGACTTCCTCTTCTTTCACGCCCAGTTGTTCGACAACAATTTTCTTTACACGCTCTTCAACGGTGCTCATTTCGGATTAATCCTCCAAATTATTAATTTTCTAAGCCTAATCTGGCTGCGGTCGGTATTCTAGTGAAAACAGCGGTCTGATACAAGTTATAAAGCACTATAATTTTATAACGTATGTTTATGTAATTAATGAATAATGTCGGATATTTGGGAATTAAACATGCACTAGGCCATGTACATTCCACCATTTACATGCAGGGTTTCACCCGTGATATAGCCGGCATCCGGTGACGCGAGAAACGCCACAGCAGACGCAATTTCCTCCGGCTGTCCCAGTCTATTCAGCGGAATATCTTTTTGTAATGCTTCGCGTTGTGCTTCCGGCAGTGCTTTGGTCATGTCGGTATCAATAAACCCAGGCGCCACCGCGTTGACGGTGATGCCTCGCGCACCCACTTCGCGCGCCAGGGATTTGGTAAAGCCGAGTAAACCCGCTTTCGCCGCAGAGTAATTAGTTTGACCGGCGTTACCGGCCGCACCGACGACAGAACTGATACTGATAATGCGCCCTTTGCGAGCCTTGGTCATGGCGCGCAGACAAGCCTTGGATAAACGAAACACAGAAGTCAAATTCGTTTGGATAATGTCATTCCATTCATCATCTTTCATCCGCATCAATAGATTATCGCGAGTAATCCCGGCATTGTTGACCAGGATAGAAGGCGCGCCATACTCGGCATTAATGGTTTCCATGGCAGCATCTACAGAAGACTGATCAGTGACGTTCAGCACCAGGCCCATTCCCTTGATGCCGTTTTCCTGCAGGAACTTGGTAATGGCTTCAGCACCCGCAGGCGATGTCGCGGTTCCTACAACAGTTGCGCCATCTTTACCCAGACGTAATGCAATAGCTTGCCCAATACCGCGGCTGGCACCAGTAACCAATGCAATCTCGTTTTCCAAACTCATGAATCCTCCCTTACTATCTATGGATCAAAGCTGCGTTACGCCAAGGCTTCTTCAATTGTCTCCGGACTGAATATGGGCAAAGCCACCATGGATTTTTCGATGCGCTTATTGAGACCCACCAAGACTTTACCCGGACCACACTCAATGAGTCGATCGACACCATCGGCTTGCATAGCTTGGATTGTTTCTACCCAACGTACCGGATTACACAACTGGCGTTTTAGCGCATTACGGATCTTGTCCGGATCAGTCTCCGTTTTTACATCAACATTATTCATTACCGGAATTGTGGGTGACTGAATGTCGATAGACTGCAATTGCTCCATCAGATGTTCTGCAGCGGGAGCCATTAATTCACAATGCGAAGGCGCGCTCACTGCAAGTTTTACAGCACGTTTCGCACCGGCTTCCTTGCACAACTCGGTTGCACGATCTACGGCTGACGCTTTTCCGGCAATGACCACCTGTCCCGGTGCGTTAAAATTTACCGCGCTAACCACTTCACCTTGCGCAGCATCATGACACGCGGACTTCACTTGTTCATCGGATAATCCCAGGATAGCAGCCATGGCACCCTCACCTGCCGGCACCGCCTGCTGCATATATTCACCACGTTTGGCCACCAACGATACTGCATCTTCAAACTTTATTGCGCCTGCACAAACCAACGCAGAATATTCGCCCAGGCTGTGGCCAGCCATTAGCGCTGGCTGCATACCCTGTTTTTCTTTCCACACGCGCCAGGTCGCCACGCTTGCACTCAATAAAGCAGGCTGGGTATTTTGCGTTTCATTTAGTTTGTCTTCCGGGCCGTTTTGCACCAGCTGCCAAAGATCAAAACCCAATACATCTGATGCAGTAGCAAAAGTTTCCTGTACCACCGGATATGCTCCCGCCAACGCTGCCAGCATACCTATGGATTGAGAACCCTGACCCGGAAAAATAAACCCCAGCGACATGACAATCTTTCCTCGAAATAATAAAGTTAATTAATTATCTGTAATGGCATTATTGAATTTGAGTACATCAATACTTGATCAATGTCGAACCCCAGGTAAAACCACCGCCAAATGCTTCACATAATAATATGTCACCGCGCTTGATTCGACCGTCTCTTACTGCCACATCGAGCGCAAGCGGTACCGAAGCAGCAGACGTATTACCATGCTCCTGCACTGTAACGACCACCTGCTCCATGGACATTTTCAGTTTCTTGGCCGTTGCGGCAATAATACGAATATTCGCTTGATGTGGAACCAGCCAGTTGATATCGGACTTCTGCAGATTGTTCGCAGCCAATGTCTCATCGACGATTCGTCCCAGTGTTCGCACGGCGATTTTAAACACTTCATTACCTTGCATCTGCACGTAGGCACTACCCTCTTTCACACGATCATAACCGTTGGAGATACCGTACGGCACTGTCAGCAATTGCTCATAGCTGCCATCGGCATGTAAATGGGAAGACATGATTCCCGGTTCGTCGCTGGCCTGTAATACTACAGCGCCAGCACCATCACCGAACAACACGCAAGTACCACGGTCGGTCCAGTCGATAATGCGGGACATAGTTTCAGATCCAACGACTAATGCGGTCTTGGATAATCCACCGCGGATAAACTGGTCGGCCACACCCATCGCATAGACGAAGCCCGTGCACACGGCCTGAATATCAAACGCCGGGCACCCATGAATATCTAGGCGCGCCTGTAACAAACAAGCAGTACTGGGGAATACCTGGTCCGGGGTGGTAGTGGCGACAATGATCAGATCAATGTCGCTGGCCTTGATACCGGCAGCTTCTATAGCAAGTCGGGCCGCCTTTTCCGCCAGGTCGCAGGTAGTTTCGTCATCGCTAGCGACATGGCGCTTTTTAATACCGGTTCTCTCGGTTATCCATTGATCCGAGGTTTCAACCATCTTTTCAAGATCATGGTTGGTTAATACTTTTTCCGGCAAATAACCACCAGTGCCGGCAATCCTTGAATAGGTCAAACGGCTTGCCTCTCTGACAAATAGCTTTCCAGCTGTTGGCGAATTTTTTGTGGAACATTTTTCCGTACTTCCAATTTGGCCTCTCGGATGGCGCAGGCCAGGCTCAGCTCATCGGCGCCGCCGTGACTTTTAATCACAATACCCTGCAAACCCAGTAAACTGGCGCCGTTATAACGACGAGGATCAATCTTCTTGCGAAACGCTTTCAACACCGGCATCGCCACAATTCCCGCCAGCATGGTGAAAACATTACGCTTGAATTCCTGGGTCATATAATGACGAATCAGTTGCGCAACACCTTCGGTGGTTTTCAATGCCACATTACCAACAAAACCATCGCAAACAATCACATCGGCGGTGCCTTTATATATGTCATCACCTTCCACATAGCCGATATAATTTAAATTACTGCTTTCCAGTAGTCGCGCTGCTTCTTTGACCCGTTCGTTGCCCTTGATCTCTTCTTCGCCAATATTCAACAAACCAACCGTCGGCGAAGAAATATTTTCCACGGCATTCACCAGAACAGATCCCATCACGGCGAATTCCAGCAAATTTTCAGCGCTGGTGTCCACGTTAGCGCCCATATCCAGTACATGGGTATGCCCATTAATAGTCGGCAATGTAACAACAATTGCCGGTCGATCCACGCCACTGATCATTTTCAGCACGAAGCGTCCGGTTGCCATGAGTGCACCGGTATTACCGGCACTGACACAAGCATCAGCCGTACCCTCTTTAACAAGATTGATCGCAACGCGCATGGAAGAATCTTTTTTACTGCGCAGCGCATATGAAGGCAGGTCATGCATTTCGACCTTTTGTGAGGCGTGCTGAATTACAATGCGATCTCCGGCAGCCGCATTGGCGCTCGTTAGTTCCTGTGTAATAACCTCCTGATCACCCACCAGAATGATTTTTAGAGAGGGATCCTCACTTAGCACCGCTAATGCCGCGGGAATTGTCACGTGCGGGCCGTGATCACCGCCCATGGCATCAAGCGCAATTGTGATTGGTTTTTCCATAACGTGGGTATGAACTTATTATTAGCGTTGCCGGCAACAACGTGATCGATATGAATAGGACCAGCAGTTAGTCGTACTAGCACCGGCCCAATAGGAAGGACGCCGGATTAACAAACCCGGCGCACAAGATTCCATGACCGCTATTCTTCATCTTTACTAGCAATCACCTGACGACCACGGTAATAGCCATCCGGGCTGATGTGGTGACGGCGATGTGTTTCACCTGTCGTTGGTTCAACCGATAAAGCCGGTGCCTTTAAACCATCATGGGCGCGGCGCATTCCACGACGAGAAGGTGACTTTTTGTTTTGCTGTACTGCCATGACTGATCCTCGCTGTTAACAATCAAAAATAAGTTTCTACTTGCTACGTTCAGGAAAACCTGAATGCATTCTCCATTTATTTTTTGGTGCGCAATTTTTCCAGTATTGCAAACGGATTCTGCTGTTGCGACATATCGCTGCTTTGTGAATCGTCCGCTGCGCTTTGCGTATTACTGGTATACTGCTCTCGCACTGTGCATTGCTCCGGTTCGTGCAATGGAACCGCTGGCAATGCCAGAATAATTTCGTCTTCTACTAACTCAGACAGTGAAGTTTCTTCTTCAACGATCAATGGATCATAATACGAAGGTAAACCTTGCGCCTGTTTTTCGGTTCTTACGAAAGCCAGGGAAACTTCGGAACTCACTTCCACCTCCATGCTTTCCATACACCGCTGGCATTGCATGGTAACGGATGTTTTTACGTCACCGATAACATTGGCCTGACCGATTTCATCAACGCCAAAGATCAGGTTCACATGAACCTCACCGGCATCGCTAAGCAACATCGACACCAATCGCGACATTCGCGCTATAGGTAATTCGCCCGTTAGAATCCGTTGGGTTTCCGCCAGGCGATATGGCTCGATAAACTCAGGTAGCCGCTGTGACATAAACGCGCAATAGTATAAGTTATTGTCAATGATGTCAAAATATCTGTTTGGAAATGCTTTTGCACCAGACACTTACAGTGATATGCTGTGTAGCCGGTGGCTTGACAGGCACGAAAAGTTACCGTAATAGTCGAACCATAATATAACTATTCCCATCGGGTTAAGCATTGATCAAAAAAGTCCTTATCGCTAATCGAGGGGAAATTGCGGTACGCATCGCGCGCGCCTGCTCCGAACTCGATATTACTTCCGTGGCGGTATATACCGACGCGGACCGTTACTCCCTGCACATAAAGAAAGCGGACCAGTCCTTCAGCCTGGGCCCAGACTCAGTTTCGGGCTACCTTAACGCCCATCGGATCGTCAATTTGGCAGTGGCAACCAACTGTGATGCCCTGCACCCCGGTTATGGATTCCTTTCCGAAAATCCTTTGCTAGCGGAAATTTGCGAAAAACGCGGTATCCAGTTTATCGGTCCTGACGCATCGGTCATTAACCGGATGGGTAACAAAATCGAAGCCCGCAAAGCCATGATTGCGGCTGGCGTACCTGTGGTTCCGGGTAGCGATGGTAATATCAAAAATGCGGACGAAGCGCTGCAAGTTGCGGAAAACATTGGTTATCCCGTCATGCTCAAGGCCACGGCAGGTGGCGGAGGACGGGGAATTCGGCGCTGCGAAAGCGCCAAAGAGTTGCCCAACCTGTTTGAACGAGTAATCTCTGAGGCCAGCAAAGCATTTGGCAGCACCGATATATTCATCGAAAAATGCATCGATCACCCGCGACACATTGAGGCTCAGATTCTTGCGGATACGCATGGCAACACTGTCCACCTGTTTGAGCGCGATTGTTCCATACAACGCCGCCATCAAAAACTGGTAGAAATTGCACCCTCACCCCAGCTTAGTGATGAACAACGTCAGTTGGTGGGCACACTCGCCGTTAAGGCCGCGCAAGCCGTCGGGTATACCAATGCCGGCACGGTGGAATTTTTGCTGGATGATCAGGGTAACTTTTATTTCATGGAAATGAACACCCGCCTCCAGGTGGAACATACAGTTACCGAACAAATTACGGGTATTGATATCGTGCAGGAACAGATCCGTATCGCCGCCGGTGAACCCTTGAGTTTCCGCCAGGAAGATGTCCAGCGCCGCGGATTCGCCATGCAATTTCGCATCAATGCCGAAGATCCAAAAAATGATTTCCTGCCCAGCTTTGGGCGTGTCACCCGGTATTTTGCCCCCGGAGGACCGGGCGTGCGTACCGATGCGGCAATATACACAGGCTACGAAATACCACCCTTTTATGATTCCATGTGCGCCAAACTGACGGTTTGGGCACTGGATTGGGAAAGCCTGCTGCGCCGTTCCCGCCGTGCCCTGCTGGATATCGGCGTATTTGGGGTTAAAACCACGATTCCATACTACCTGGAAATCTTAAATTCAGAGGAATTTCGTTCTGGTAACTTTAATACAGGGTTTGTAGAAGCCCATCCGGAGCTGACGCAGTACTCGGTTCGTCCGTCGTCCATCCATGTTGCCGCGGCAATTGGCGCCGCTATCGCCGCGCATATGGGTAATTAACTATTTTATTTGCGAGAATTTACATAAAACACCACTATGGCCAAATCAGACAACGCCAGCAAATCAAACAAGAATTCATCACAAGTGTGGATTACCGATACGGTATTTCGCGACGCCCACCAGTCACTACTGGCCACCCGCATGCGTACCGAAGATATGCTGCCAATTTGCGAGAAAATGGACTCCATCGGATTTTGGTCATTGGAAGTTTGGGGTGGCGCCACCTTTGATGCCTGTATTCGCTTTCTAAAGGAAGATCCCTGGGAACGCTTACGCCAACTGCGCAAGGCACTACCCAATACCCGCTTACAAATGTTGTTACGTGGCCAAAACTTGCTCGGTTATCGGCATTACTCGGATGATGTGGTACGCGAGTTTGTGAAACACGCCTCGCTCAATGGCATTGACGTCTTTCGCATTTTTGATGCCCTTAACGACATTCGCAACATGCGAGTCTCTATTGAAGCCGTCAAAGCGCAAAACAAGCACGCTCAGGCCGCGATTTGCTACACCACCAGTCCGGTCCACACCCTGGAACAGTTTGTCAGCCTGGCCAAAGAACTGGAAAAAATGGGTGCCGACAGTATCGCGATCAAGGATATGGCTGGTCTATTGACACCCAAAGCCGCCGGTGACCTGGTTGCTGCACTAGTAAGCAAATTAAAAGTGCCCGTGCAAGTACATTCCCACGCTACTGCAGGCCTCTCCGCTATGTGCCAATATAAGGCGATCGAAAATGGTTGCCGTCATATCGATACCGCGATTTCTACCCTGTCCGGCGGCACCAGCCACCCACCTACCGAAAGCATGGTCGCTGCGTTGAAAAACACGGAATATGACACTGGACTGGACCTGGTCGCCCTACAGGAAATCGGTTTTTACTTTCACGAGGTGCGCAAGAAATACCATCAGTTTGAAAGTGAATTCACCGGAATTGATACCCGGGTACAAGTAAACCAGGTTCCCGGGGGCATGATCTCTAACCTGTCTAACCAACTCCGCGAGCAAGGCGCCCTGAACCGTATGAACGAAGTACTGGCGGAAATTCCTCGGGTACGCATGGATTTGGGCTATCCACCTTTAGTTACACCGACGTCGCAAATCGTCGGTACGCAAGCTGTATTCAATGTCATCACCGATGAGCGTTATAAAACCATAACCAACGAAGTGAAACTTTATCTGCAAGGTCGTTACGGTAAGCCACCTGGCAAAGTCAATCAGACCCTACGTCAGCAAGCTATCGGGAATGCAGATGTAATTGATTGTCGTCCTGCAGACTTGCTGAATCCGGAAATGGACAGGTTGCGCGAGGAAATCCAGAGTTTGGCGGAATCCGATGAAGACGTATTGATCTACGCAATGTTTCCCGAGATCGGCAAGGAATTTTTGCAGCAACGCAAAGACGGCACTCTCCAACCGGAACCGTTACTACCGCTACATGCCGGCCAGGAAGCCCAGTATTGTGTTGCTGCCACGGAATTCAATGTCGTGCTCCACGGTGAAACCTACCATATCAAAGTTAATGGAACGGGACACAAACATCAGGAAAAACGCGCGTTTTATATCAACGTGGACGGCACACCAGAAGAAATTATGGTGGAAACCCTCGATGAGATGGTGAGCGTCAGCGACGCCGCCGCGGCCGCATCGGAAATGTCACGCACTTCACGAGATAGCAGACGCCCCAAGGCTACTCGCCCAGGTCACGTCACTACAACCATGCCTGGCTCTGTCGTCGAAGTTTTAGTCAAAGAAGGTGACAACGTAAAAGCGGGCGATCCCATCCTGGTAACGGAGGCCATGAAAATGGAAACAGAAATTCCCGCGCCTGTTGATGGCACCGTTGGCAAAATCTATGTCAAAAAGGGTGACACGGTTAATCCGGATGAAATTTTAATCGAGATTGACTGATCATAATCCTATTGGATACCACTCAAATCATTAACGTTCCCGCACAAAAAATCCCGACCAACACAAACAGTCAATCTAATTAACGTAGTTTTCAGCGGCCGGGCCAGAAATCATGTTACAACGCCGTGCTCGGCTATAATGCAACAAAAAATCGAACACCATCCACAGGTAATGCAATATATTACAATAAGTTATCCCATAGTTTTAATAAATAGCATTAGCTAAACGTATAAGACGCCGACAATTAGTAACTCAAATTGCGCCAAATAGCTTAGTAGCTGTAGCTTGACACTGACGGTTAAATTTTTTTTCGTAAACCACTGGAAATCACTGACACTATTATGGTATTTCTATTACATTCTTATTGGTTGCAGGCAGCCAACCAACTTTTAATAATTTTCAGTTAGTCATATTGTTAAGTCTTATTCTGATTAATCAATGAAATACGGAGCTAAAGCATGAACTGGATCAGTGTTGACGACCGGTTGCCGGAAACGTCCGACGATGTTCTGGCTTATTCGCCTGATGATGGTTGCTATCGGGCATGGTGCGATAACAAGATTTGGTTTTCCCATGAAGCTGTAAGCAGCAACAAACCAACCCATTGGACACGCATGCCCCCGGAGCCCAGCTTGCAGGTACCTAATCCCAGTGGCTGCTATGGAATGACAGACAAGCTCATCAGCAGTGAAACCCGGCCTTACTCGGTGTGGAGTGAAACCATGGACACTGCCAAGGATATCAAAGAAGCATGGGAAACCCGTTTTGGCGGTCCGTACAAGATACTAAAAGCCAATCATGGCTATGAAGTGAAATATATGGGTGAGTGGAAAAACGATCCCGAAATCATTCGCAACGTATAAACCGTATTTTATTCTTTCTTGTTTAACCAACGCCCTGTCGTTTTCGTACAGGGCGTTTTTATTTGCAGACCCGCTAGAGAGCACATTTTATGTAGATGAGCAGGACTCTCAATCTGGTCCACGCTAACTTATCCGCACTCAAATTGTTTTCTGATCAATGCAGTCTCAGGTGTATCGCATTATAATTTAAATTAAATATTACTTTAGACCATAAGATCCAAATAGCTAATTGCATGACACCAATACAATCAATAGTCCCGATAGTCGGATTTGCCGCCTTCAGTGGCACTGGGAAAACCACATTGCTTACCGCGCTAATACCAATACTGAAACAACGCGGTTATCGGATTGCCATGATCAAACATGCGCATCACCAGTTTGATATTGACCAACCCGGCAAAGACAGTTACGAACTACGCAAGGCCGGGGCAAGTCAAATGCTGATCGCATCCCGCAAGCGCTGGGCGTTAATGGTGGAAAATGACGATCAAAGCAATGACCCGCCATTACAAACTCTGATAGATCATCTTAATACTGCAACAACGGACCTCATCCTCGTTGAAGGCTTTAAAGCGGAAGCCATACCAAAAATTGAATTGCATCGGCATGCCGTCACTAAAGATTTTTTTTACCCTACAGATAACCATGTTATTGCGGTGGCATCAGATATAAAGCTGGATTTACCCGAAAACATCACGTCACTTGATATTAATAATCCACAACAAGTTGCCGAGTTCATTATTAAAAATATCATTAACAGGGATTGAAGGTTAAAATCATGAGCAAAGAAAAGAACTCACAACCTGCCACCTGCATGGATGACTACGACCCTAACTCGTTATCCATAGCCGAAGCTAAACAACGCATCGAAGCCGCAGTGACTCCCATCGAAATATACGATGAGGTTGCGATCCAACATGCCTTGAACCGTGTTTTGTCAGAGCCGGTTAGTTCAGCAATCAATGTACCGCCATACACGAATTCAGCGATGGATGGGTACGCAATTCGGGGAACCGATATTCCTTCCGACGGGATGAAACAATTAACGATAGCCGGCGTGGTTATGGCCGGCAAACCAATTCAGAAAATTATCGCTCCCGGCGAATGCGCTCGCATTATGACCGGTGCCAAAATGCCTGAAGGCACCGATACCGTCGTTATGCAGGAACACGTCACCGTGCAAGGAAATGACATTGTTATCGGCAACCAACATCGTCCCGGGCAGAATGTACGAAAGGCCGGCGAAGACATTACTCAGGGACATACAGTACTAAACAAGGGGCGTCGCCTGACAGCCGCGGATTTGGGATTACTCGCCTCGCTGGGAGTTGCGACCGTCAATGTAGTGCGAAAAGTGCGCGTCGCATTCTTCTCGACTGGCGATGAACTGACACAGGTTGGCAGCATATTAAAGGAAGGCCAAATTTACGATAGCAACCGCTATACTTTAACTGCCATGCTGCAGCGTTTTGACACAGAAATCATTGACCTTGGTGTCGTCAAAGACAGTCGGCAAGAGGTCGAAGATGCCTTTAATCGGGCCAGTCAACAAGCGGACGCGGTAATAACAACAGGTGGTGTTTCTGTCGGGGATGCAGACTATGTGAAAGAGACACTGGAAAAACTTGGCCAGGTGAATTTCTGGAAAATATCCATGAAGCCGGGACGTCCATTGGCGTTTGGTAAAATCAATAACAACCTCATCTTCGGACTGCCGGGAAATCCGGTTTCTACCATGGTGACGTTCTACCAATTTGTACTGCCTGCATTGCAAACATTGCAAGGCGAAAGCCATCGTGAAACCCTAACCCTAAAGCTTCCCTGCACCACTCCATTGCGTAAAATTGCCGGTCGAGTTGAATATCAGCGCGGTATCATGAAAAAAAATACTGCCGGTGATCTGGTAGTGAAATCGGTTGGCGGTCAGGGGTCACACCTGCTGACCTCTATGAGTAAAGCAAATTGCTTTATCATTCTGCCGATGGAATGCGAACACGTTGAAGCAGGCGATATTGTAACGGTTCAGCCGTTTTGCGACCTTGTTTAGCCAACAGCCTGCATAGGGTTGCGCCTAGTCAATGGTGAAAAGCGCCTGGAAGTTTGCCACGCTAAGGATAACTTTTATATCTTGCCCACAATTTTGCAATAATATTACAGCATCATCGCCTCCCACCTGTTCGCGCATCATCAACAACATGCCCAGGGCCGAACTGTCCATATACTCGGTTTGCTCGAGGTCTATAATATATTTTTCCGCCGCGCTGTTTTCATAGCTGGCACGGAAATCTGACTGCACTTCCACGCTAAAGTTACCAACAACTGAAATCGTCAGTACTCTGCCATCTTCAGTTGTATGCGTAGTGACTGGCAATGTTCGCACCTATGATTATCAACCTATAGACTCAAAACTGCCACGTTTTGCTGCGGCACGGGCAATTGAATATATACTATTGTACCTTCGCCCGGTTGAGACTCAAATCGGATATTGCCTTTATGACGATCAACGATAGACTTGGCAACACATAGACCTAACCCTGTGCTCTCGGGATGCTCTGCATGAAAGTATTTTGTACGCGCATATAAATCAAATATATTCTTCTGCATTTCTAACGGTATTCCTTCACCGTAGTCTTTTATTATCACCTGCAATGAACCATCAATCAGCTCTGCTATCAATTCTATTTTGGCCCCAATAGGGGAATGCCGGGCGGCATTAGATATCAATATACTAAACAGTTGTATTAGCCTCTGCCTGTCCGCAATCAACACAATATCCTTTTTCTTTATCGAGACCTCAATCTTTACCCGATACTCACTTGCCACCTCACTATTCGCCATTACGACTGTATCAAGCAGCTTTTTGCATTCCAGGAACTCCATATTGAATGCCGTTTTTCCAGTAGCAATATTTTCAATATCCAGTATGTCGTTAATGAGCAGCAATAACCTATCAGTATTCTGATACGCCGTATCCAGCAAAAACTTCTCCTTATCGCTGATATACTTGGATACCTCACCCGACAATATACCGATAGAGCCTCTTATCGAAGTCAGCGGAGAACGTATTTCTTCACTGACTGACGTTATAAATTCATCTTTCAGCTTTATCTTCTGCTGCGTATCGGTAACGTCCTGCACTACACCGATAATCCTTGCAATCTCTGCATTCTCATCAAGTTGCGGATTACCCTGGATCTGCACAAATTTGGCGACTTTATCTCCTTCCGATACCCTGACATCAATAATGAAGGACTCATTGTCCTGGATACAACGCTCGATGGCCAAGACCAACAGTTGTTGATCTTCCCGATAAATCGCGCTGACGAATTTATGCAAATTAAATCCGCTGCTAGTAATACTAAAGATATGAAATAGTTCGCTGGACGCAGTAATATGCCTGGTTTTCAAATCCAGGTTCCAGGTCCCAGCACGCACCATGCGTTGCATATCAACAAATATTTGTTCGCTTTGCCCAAATACCGAACTGATATTTTGCAGGTGTGATAAATCGCTAATGGTGACTGTAAACATCTGTTCATCACCGATCCTGAATTCGCTAACCGTGAACTCTACGGAAAAATAGCTGCCATCTTTACGTCTACCCTCTCCCTCGTGGTATTGCGTTGTATCATGCGTTGCGTAATGCTCTTTAAATTCCATCTGAAACAGATTGGGTAGCAAGTGATTAATATTCTGGTTGATCATTTCTTCACGCAGGTAGCCAAACATATTTTCCGTCGCAGGATTAACCGTTTCGACAAAACCTCCCGCATTAATAGTGATAATACTATCCGAAACTGTTGCCAGTATTCTGCTCAAAAGGGCTTCCTTTTGCTCCAGATCTCTTATCATATTATCCTTGTGTTTGTCATGCCGATCTGCAACAACAACATGCCCGATGGTGCCTAGCAGTGGCTGCAAGTAGTCAACAAGTGATTGATCGTATCCACCACGACGATTAGCAATACCGAAAACTGCAACCATTTCCTTGTCATGAAATACTGGAAGCGCCATAAAAGAATGCACCGGCGGGTGCCCGGGTGGCAGTCCTCCGCTGCGGGGATCACGCAATGGGTCATTGGCGATGGTCGGTTTCTTTGTTTGTAGTACCGTACCAAAAAGGTTATGAGTGTTATGAAACTCCATATCTGGCGGAGAATACTTTTCTATAAAATCTTGCATTGCGATATTCTGACTCAGCTTGGAGAAGGTATGCACCCTGATATAGGGGCTACCGCTGAAGCCCTGTTTAACCTCACCAAAAAATCCATATTCGCTTTCTGACAAGTGGACCACTTTTTTCAGAATACGCTCATTCAGTTCGTTAATATCATTGCATTCAATGTAACGGGTTTGAATATCCCGAATAGTGTCTACCAGCAGATGACGGCGTTTTTCCGTTAGACCATTTTGAAATAATTTTACTGATGTTCGATTCAGCGTATGAACCAGCTGTTCCACTTCCTTGGAACTCGTCTGCAGCTGCAGATGATTGCCTTGCGCCATTTCCAGCCATTCGGAAAATTCTGTTGCCCTGCGCAAAGAACGCATAGGCTCACGCAAAATGCGCTGCACGGTCAACAAAGAGACCGCAATCGATAGTAGCAATGCAAATATAGCGGTCTTTACAAATCCCAGTGTTAATCCGGAATAAGGTTTAATTTCGCAGGTGATATAGATCCAGCCAAGCGGCTCTTCCGGTGCTATTTGCTGCCAGACTTCCAGGGTATCGTCATTTAGCGCTGCATATTGCCCAGATGCTACAGGCGCAATCCGTTTCTGTTCATCAATAAAGCTTGTTATGTGGTTATTTTCGGTATTGCGGAGCGCAATCAGGGTATTGAAACCGACGCCTTTTATCTGCAAATCATAAGTTTCATCCATCATCATGAATGAACTGACAACTTCTTCGAGTTCTTCCAACTCGTCGGAGGCAATATAATTTCTACTGATCCGTGCCAGTTGCACAGCGTATTCTTTATACTGGTTGATCGACGAGGTTATCTGGTACGACGATTTTTCAATGAGGCTGTACCAGGACAGAAAACTCACCGTCACAAACAATATCAAAATATTGGTGACGGAGACTTTGTTAACAATTTTGCGAGGCCATAATTTCCGCATTTGTCTGTTGAGTTTTTTTTGATAGGAACTGGCGCTCATTGCGGAATACATCACTTCATGGCTTGTTAGTATTTGTTATATTTTCGACGACTTTTCTGACAAATATTGTCGGTTACTCAGTTGACTCCCCAACCTGCGTGGATCGCCAAATTGATCACTGTAAATATCAGATAACATTAGATATTTAGTTAATATGTCGGCAAAATAACCAGAATCTTGAACTTTGCCGGCCATTTTTGTGCCGCGACAGGTATTCAAAATCAGGCAGCTTGAGAATCTAATTAAAAAACAGTTTGCTGGAGAGAAATCTCAGAGGAAGGAATTATCGTTCTCATAGATGAACAAATCGGGATTTGTATTTTGATCCGCAATACAAATTGCGTAGAATATAATGGCTTTGGGGCGCAACATCGTGCCCGGGCACATCATAAATAGAATAAATATTCGATAGATCCTTTACCGGAGTTCACTGTACTGTTATGAAGAAGCAACAGCAGAATAAAACAACGCCGAATCGACGTTCCGGGAATGAACGGCGCATGTATGAAACTGATCTGGGATTTCCCTTTATCGACACCCATGGACATCTGGTTACAGAGGATAGACGCACTCTGACCGAACGTCGCACGGGTTACGACGATCTACATGACGACTCGCTGGATCATCTGGCGTTTGGCGAGCAAACTGCGTAAATATGTTGCTTTAACAGCTTTTCATACCGATCAGCTCGACGAAAACTTATTTGTTACCATATTCTTCCATTTGCTGGACAACATCTTCCAACGCCTCCTGCCGATCATAAGTACTTAACGACTTGTTGAGCACCCGCAGTGGGTCAGCAGCCAGTTCATACCCGTTATTAAACGAGATAGCGAACCAGATATAAGCCTGCTTCTGGTCCTTCGGCACCCCATGACCATTGGCATATTTTAATCCGAGATGATATTGCGCAGCGGAATCTTTCTGTTCCGCGGCTTTCCTGTACCAGGAAATCGCTTTGTTATAGTCCCGTGGGACACCTAATCCTTTGTCATACATATACCCCAAAAAACGCTGTGCTTCAGCCTGCCCTTGTTTCGCCAGCCTCTCAAATTCCTGTCGCGCAGTATGGTAGTCACTTTTTTCATAGGCAGAAACCGCTTGTGAAAAGCTTCTATCGGACTCATCCGCAATGACTGATGAAATGACAAAGAAAGCGCAACTGAGTACTGCGATCTGGCAAGCGTGACAAAAACGGCCACGACAAACCATGGACATTTTCCCCCCTCCCTCAATTTCTAATTCTCAATTCCATTTTTAATCCCCAAGGACATAGGATAGTATTATCTAAGACTAAATTCTACTAATGGGGTACAGGAAATTGCCACGAAATACGCCATAGCCATTTGATAAACCAAATAATATTGGGCTTCCCATCAGGCGTTTACTGCCGTCTGATGGATCAGGTAAGTTTGAAACTACGCCCGCATGCTCTTGGAAAATCTAGTATTGTCGCCCGTTAAACTACCGTTATAATCGATAATCAGAATGGTTAGTGCCTACAAGACCCCAATCTCAAAACGGTTGGCATTTATTCAAAATGTGAACTATTACCTTTTTATTGTTTCGATAAAATGCTTGAGATTCGGCGTGGTATACTGCAATCAGACTTGGGAAGTTCAGAAAATAGCTATTTAGTATTTCAGTTTCCTGAACCTAGACTGTAAACTGTTCAAATATTAATCAGTTATAGTCTGCGTTGGATTTAAATTAAACGATTGTTTTCTAAATATTTTTTGATTTAACGCTAACACTAACATGATGCATTGACCTTTTTCCAAGAAAAGCGTTATTCAAATCAAAAAGGCTTTGAAATGGAATCTGAGTTATTGAGAGTCCCGAAGGTACCGCGAGCGGTTACCTTTTGGGTACACCCTGAAGGCAGGGTGGTCGGTTCGATATTTTTACGGAAGCAAAGTGTGCATCACGCGGGGCAGGAAACCCCACTTGAAGCACTTAACCATCCTGAACCCTTTATTGTGTTTCAGCGCGAGCACCCCGAGCAATTGCGATTTTATAATCGCAAATCAGTGATTCGTGTTGAATATGAGGGTAAGGACTATGATGTTGCCACGGCTATCAAACCGCTGGCATGTCAATTGTCGCTGATGGATGGCTCTTGTATTAGCGGCACCATCCATGAACCATTGCACCCGAATCGGGCAAGGCTTCTGGATTATTTAAATAAAACAAACGACCAGTTTATAAAATTGCACGTTGACCACAACACTGTACTCGTTAACAAAAATTACATTATCCATGTATTTGTTAGCGACTTAGTGGACAACGATTAACTAAAGACGGGTATAAAAATGGTGTCACAGGTTCATCGAACGACACCAGCTAAAAAGCATCGGTGTTAATATGAGTTTTTTGGCGGGGTTACAAACTAATAAAGCGATTGCCACCTTGTTGGCTAACCAGGTCAGCACCCCTGAAGGCAAACGCGCACTATTGAAAATCAAAAAGATTGGCGCACCAGCCATTCCCAAGCTCATTGATAGTCTCTCCTCCACACAAAACACGCTGGTAATCGAAAACTTACTGGGCAGTTTTCTCAACAACATTACCTTACCTATTTATGTTGAAGCATTAGCCAGCGATGAACCTAAGATTGTAAGCAGTATTACCCGGGTACTTTCCAAATCTCAGGAATATGATTGCACCAGTTTACTGGACGAATTTACAAACCCAAATATATCCAAAAAAGCCCTGGGCGACATCCTGTTATCTCAACACGAAAACCTGAATGCCAATGCAATCCTTGCACTACTCGACAAAGTAAGCAGCAATGTGCGTCCAATCCTGTATCGCATACTGGATAAAGTCGTCACTGAAGAATCAATCGATAACCTGATTCATAAAACCAGATGTAAGGAGCCGTTAATTCGTACGCACATGGCCACGTTACTGGCTCGTTTTAACACGCCCAAAACTGTCCACGCGCTTATTGATTTATTAAAAGACGCCAATAAAGGCGTGCGCCAGTCTGCATTAAAATCACTCGCCGAGCTAAAATCGCCGGAGTCGGTACAACCTATCTGTCAGTTATTACGCGACCCTGATCTCATGGTGCAATCATCCGCCATTGACGCACTGGTAAAAATTCGCGATGGAAAAACTGTCAGTTATCTCATTGAAATACTCCAGGACGAGTCCGAATACGTACGCCGCGCGGCGGTAGAAGTACTGAACGAGGTGGGCGATCAGAGAGCCATTAAAGATTTGCTCAATGCGCTACGCGATGCTGACTGGTGGGTAAAAGTACGTGCCGCCGACGCACTCGGCTCTATCGGCGGACCAAAAGTTATCGATGCTGTTCTTTTACTAATCAAAGATGAAGACGAATTTCTCCGTCGCACGGCGGTAGAAATACTTAATACCAGCAATGATCCGCGTGCTTTTGATAAACTGGTCGAGGCGTTGCAGGACGAGGACTGGTGGGTACGGGAACGGGCCGCAGATGCCCTTTCCTCTCTCGGTAATCCAAAAGCCGTGGGGCCATTGGTGGATATGCTAAAAACCCACCCCGAAGCAAGCGAGATCGTGTTAAAAGCGCTCATTGCCCTGGGTGATGCGCGCGCGGTTAAGCCACTCATAGAACATCTTAAACGCGACCAAAGTGGGCAACGACGCAACACGTTACGAGCCCTTCAGGAATTAACAGATGCAGATCATGCAGCGGACGTTCAGGGAGCAATAGCTGAACTGATCAATGACAATAGTGCGGAAATATCCAACGCCGCGCATGAAACTATGCAAACACTGGTTACCCGCTTTGGTAACAAAACAGCTGGTAAACCTGTAAAGCCGGCAGCTATCGTTAGCCGGAATGATGATGCTAATGCGAGCATGTCTCTCAACCTGGATTTTAATGAGCTAAATAAACGGAATATCATCGACGCAACCAGACTGAAAACCGGTGACATGTTTGCCAATCGTTATCGTGTGATTCGTCATGTGGGTAAAGGGGCATTTGGCGTTGTGGTGCTAGTGGAAGATATTGTCGTTCGCGATGAATTCATCCTGAAATTTCTTAATCCACAATTCGCCGCAGACAGCGAAATGATCAAGCGCTTTACTCATGAATTGCGCTACTCAAGAAAAATCACCCATGAAAATATTATTCGTATCTACGACCTGGTAAGCCACAAAGACACTTATGCCATTTCAATGGAATATTTCCCCAGCCACTCACTGGCCGATGAAATAAAACGCGGGAACAAACTCTCCATGAAACGTGCATTAAACCTCTTAGACGAAATATGTAACGGCATGAGCGCAGCTGAACAGGTCAATGTCGTCCATCGCGACCTGAAACCCAGCAACATTCTTATCAACGATCACGACCTGGTGAAAATCGTAGACTTTGGCCTCGCGGCCGCGGCCAGCTGCCTTGATTCCCGGTTAACAAAAACCGGCATACTTATGGGCACGCCAACGTACATGGCACCAGAGCAAATCCAGAGTAAAGCCATCGATTCGAAAACTGATATCTATGCACTGGGCGTCATCATGTACGAAATGTTGACCGGCACTGCGCCTTACAAAGGTGAAGGCACCCTGGCTGTGATGTACCAACACGTAGAAGGCAACGCAAAAGCGCCTCGAGATTTAAATCCAGAAATTCCTGTTGCACTGGAAGCGATTATTCAAAAAGCCATGGCCATTGATCCCGAACAACGCTTCCGGAGCTTTAACGAACTACGTGAACAGTTGCAGGCTGTCGACAGGGAGGTGCAATAATGCCGCGCATCGATAGTTTTCTTTCATTAGGCCGCGATCAGGGTTGTTCTGATATCCATCTTGCCGTCAATACGCCACCATTGATTCGACATAACGGTGATCTAACGGCGATCAAATACCGTAATTTAAGTCAATCCGAACTGGAAAGCCTGATCGACGAAATATTATCGCCAGAGCAAAGAGCTGCGCTGGAAAATGGGTCCGGCATTGATTTTTCCTACACCAGCGCGGAAGCCGGCCGTTTCCGGGTTAGCGTCTTTCGTAAAATGGGTGGTATGGGCGGCACGTTCCGAGTCATTCCACCCAAAATACCCACGCTGGATGAATTAAATTTGCCCCCGGTAATAAACAAGCTGCTAGCACATCATCAAGGTATGGTGTTGGTAACGGGCTCTACCGGAACCGGCAAAACCACGACCCTGGCGGCAATGATAAATTTACTCAACACCACGCAACGACTCAATATCATCACCCTGGAAGACCCCATTGAATACATCCATAAAAGCCAGCGCTCCCTGGTGATCCAGCGGGAAATTGGCACTCACGTGAAAAGCTACAAAGTGGGCTTGCGGGCTGCGTTACGTGAAGACCCGGATGTCATCCTTGTAGGTGAGTTGCGTGATCCTGAAACAATTATGATGGCAATGACTGCTGCTGAGACCGGGCACCTGGTACTGGGAACACTCCACACCACTTCAGCGTCAAAAACCATCGATCGGATTATTGATGCCATGCCCACGGAAGCAAAAACACAGGCCGCCGCATTTCTTGCACAACATCTGCGCGGCGTCGTGAGTCAAAAGCTGGTGCGCACCGCTGATGGCCGCTCCCGTAAGGCTATTGTTGAAACATTTATTAACACGCCAGCGATTGCCAACCTGATAATGTCATCCAAGGTTTTCCAAATTCCCTCGATGATACAAACCGGCAAGGAACACGGCATGCAACTGATGGATCAGGCATTGATGGAAGCATTGAATAAAAAGCAAATCGATCCGGATGATGCTTATATTCACGCCACAGACAAGCAGCAATTCCAACGTTTTGTAACAAACCCGGATTTGTTACCACAGGTTAATCTGGCAATTAGCTAAGGAAATCATATGCCGAGAGTGGACGCATTTCTGGATTTATTGATCAAACAGGGTGGATCAGATTTACACCTGATATCCGGCAATGCGCCACGGGTTCGTTTGCTGGGCGAGATTCACCCGGTCAAGTATCGGGAACTGAGCGAAAACGAAACGCTGCAATTACTCAAGGAAATCATGCCAGAGCACCTGCGTACTGCGTTTGAAGAACATGGCGGTGTTGATTTTGCCTACGAAATTTCCGAGAAATCCCGCTTCCGCGTCAATGCCTTCCGTCATATCGATGGTGTCGGCGCCGTGTTTCGCACCATCCCTACCCTTGTTCCTAGCATGGAAGAACTGAAATTACCTCAGGTGATTAAAAGCCTGACCCGGCAACGACGGGGCCTCATTTTAGTCACAGGGCCGACAGGCTCTGGAAAGACCACGACACTAGCCAGCATGATTGATCAGATTAACCGGGAACGTCACGGTCATATAATAACCATTGAAGATCCCATAGAATATGTCCACAACAATAATCAGTGCCTGATCAGCCAACGTGAAGTGGGCTTGCACACTGAATCTTTCGCCGAAGCCTTGCACTCCGCCTTGCGGGAAGATCCTGATGTGATACTGGTAGGTGAAATGCGTGACCTGGAAACCATTGGCCTGGCAGTCACTGCGGCTGAAATGGGCATTCTGGTACTGGGAACGCTGCACACGAATGGGGCAGCCGCGGCAGTTGACCGAATTATCAATGTTTTCCCCCCATCTGATGAACCTTACATTCGGACTATGTTATCCACCTCATTATGTGGGATAATCTCACAACATCTACTAAGGACAGCGGACAATAAAGATAGAATCGCAGCGGCAGAGGTATTGATTAATAATTCTGCAACCGCAAATATTATGCGGGAAGGCAAAACCGAACAATTAGAAAACGTAATACAAGGTGGTGCACTACAGGGAATGCAGGCAATAGATACCGTATTACGACGTTACCTGGATGAAAAACTAATCACAGGGAATGAAGCGTATCGAGTGGCAAAAAACAAAGCCGCATTCGAACAGTACCGGGAAGTGGCGGACATGGCGAACAAAACGTCAATGACAAACAACCAGATTGGCCATGTGTAATCCAGCTTCCTTATAATACCCTGCAATAGTTCCGGTTCTTTAGTATTCCAACAAAATAAAATTTAAGTACTTCTGCAGTACGGGTAAGGATTTATGTCTAGTAAACTTATTCTTGCGCTTGACGGGGAAATACTTCGCGAATATGAGATTGATCGCGACTTTATGAGTATTGGCCGCAAGCATGAAAATGATATACAGCTAAATGATCTTACGGTCAGTGGTCGTCATGCGCTAATCAGCAAGGTGGGTGACCATGTCTATGTTGAAGACCTCAACAGTACCAATGGCACACTGGTCAATGGCAATTATGTCTCTAAATATGCCTTACAACACGGCAATGTCATTCAGGTCGGCCACCACCTTTTCACCTTCTTCAATGACGATAAAGAATCCTACGAACCGACCATGTTCATCAAGGCCGAGCTCGACGAGACTCAGATGGTATTACCAGAGTGGGAAATGAATGAGCGCGCAATCAACCTGCGCGGCCAGCCGCTCGGTGCGTTACGAAAACTGGAAGACGGCAATTCGACGCATGGCATAGAAATGCGAAAACCATTCAGCACCATTGGCTTTGAAGGAAAAAAACTGGCTTTGATCAACCGCGGCGCCAAAGGTTACAGCATTGTTGGCATTAAGCAGGACCATAGTCGAAAATCTTCCGAAATACCACGCCTCAATGGCAAAGAAATCGGACCGTCAGCTACCGAACTGCATGAGCACGATATTATCAGTATCGGTGGAATTGACATGGAGTTTTACTACATTAATTAACAGCTAAATCAGCAGGCCTTCCTATCGGGGAATAAGTGAGCGTTGCGAATATTTGTTAATCTGCCTGCTATCACTTATTCGCCATATAAGGTCACCGTAACCCGGCGTTGATATCCCCTCGTACGATGTTCCCATAGATACACACCTTGCCACGTACCCAGCGCGCAATGTCCATTAGTTACTGGAAGTGATAATCCGCTCTGCGTTAACACAGTACGCACATGTGCCGGCATATCATCAGGCCCTTCATCGATATGCTGAAACATCACATCACCATCCGGCACCAGTCTTTTCATAAATGTCTCCAGGTCATGACGCACCGTGGGATCTGCATTCTCACACAAGATCAATGAAGCACTGGTGTGATGAATAAACACATGACACAACCCCCTCTTCAGCGCTGACTCCTGAACAATCGCATTAATGTCGCGCGTGATATCGAACGTACCGCGACCTTGGGTTGATACAACTAATTGTTTCTGGAATACCATAATTTTTTCGACTCCAGTTAAGCAATTTTGCGAACAATTTGGCATATTGTTTCAATAATCGCAAGCGTAGACATACTGCGCACTATTCGCGGCTATCGCGAACGTCAATGTCTGCTAAACTGTTTTTTTAGTTAAGTGGATATGCAGACCCGCCGATAAACATCAATTTCGATGAAGAATTAATTTATGAATTCCCAACCTTTTACACTAATTCCCTTTGACGAAAAAACGAGTCAAGATTTGCCAATTTCGATCACCGGCACCATTGCTTTGCATAATAAGCAAATTAATGCGCGTTATCGAATCAATGGTAATATTCAAAAAATTCATTTTCCTGATGTCGCGCAACAACCAACGCGCAAGAATGGGCTGTGGAATGCTACTTGCTGCGAATTGTTTGTCGGCATCTCGGGCGAACCCAACTATTGGGAATACAACCTGTCACCGTCACACGATTGGGCCGTATTCAGTTTTACCGGTTATCGGCAAAACAAAACGGACGATCTATCAATTTCAAAACTTGATATCACTACGAAAATTGACAAAAACAATGAGTTTGAACTAAAAACAATATTGGCGTTACCTGAAATGCTGATCGGCCACACGCTGGATATTGGCGTATCATCCGTAGTACAGGACAAGTCAGGCAATATTCATTACTATGCTTTGACTCACCCAGGTAAACAGGCCGACTTTCACAATCGCAATGGTTTTAACATTAAATTGAACGCTGAATAATAACTTGGAAATAAAGGATAATAAGCAATGCAACTGGGCGTGGAAAAATTAATTGCTGACGCAACGTTACGGCAACCGTTACAGGGAAAAAACATCGCACTGGTTGGCCACCCGGCATCGGTCACCAGCCAGGTTGTTCATAGCCTGGACGCCCTTGCCGCCTGCAGTGATTTAAAGATTAGTGCCGCATTTGGCCCACAGCATGGCATGCGCGGTGACAAGCAGGACAACATGATCGAGTCGGAAAACTTTGTCGATCCGCAGCACCACATCCCGGTATTCAGTTTATACGGCGACGTGCGCCGGCCAACTGACGATATGATGTCAACCTTTGACATATTACTGTTTGATGTCCAGGATCTGGGTTGCCGAATTTATACCTACATTACTACCCTGCTTTATCTGCTGGAAGCATGTGCAAACTCGGGTAAAAGTCTCTGGGTACTGGATCGCCCCAATCCGGCCGGCAGACCCATTGAAGGCAACCTGCTGGAAGATGGCTGGCAAAGTTTTGTGGGCGCTGGCTGCATTGCCATGCGCCACGGTCTCACAGTGGGTGAAATGGCGAAATGGTTTGTTAAGCATCACAAGCTTGACGTGGATCTACAAGTCATCGCCATGGAAGCTTACGACCCCAATGCGGCGCCGGGATACGGCTGGCCAGTTGGCGAACTCGCCTGGGTTAACCCAAGCCCCAATGCATCCAGTCTGAATATGGCACGCTGTTATGCTGGCACCGTCTTACTGGAAGGTACCGAACTCTCTGAAGGCCGCGGCACCTCTATTCCACTGGAAATCATGGGTGCGCCCGACATTGATATTCACCAGGTATTAAACAGGATGATGGAACTGGCACCCCAATGGCTGCAAGGGGCTTTTATTCGACCGTTATATTTTGAGCCGACCTTTCACAAGCATGTCGGTAAACTCTGTCAGGGCTTCCAGATGCATACCGACACCCTCCACTTCAACCCCAACACCTTTAAACCATTTCGCCTGACTCTGTTATTTCTGAAAGCCATTCGATTGCTGTATCCGGATTATGTAATCTGGCGAAAGTTTGCCTATGAATACGAAACTGAGCGTTTACCCATAGATGTGATCAACGGTGGCACAACCGTCCGCGAATGGGTTGATAACAATGACGCAAGTATTCATGACCTGGAAGTCATGCTGAAACAACACGAACAGGAATGGTTTGATTCTATCCAGGAGTTCTTGATTTATTGAAAGCACCCGCCACTGAACAATCAATAGCGATGAAGACAATCCAACATATATCGCACTGTTTCACTATGAAATAAATTTAGACTGAGTTCAAGTACTGTCTGTTTACTTAAGCAGGCCTTAAGCCGATTAAAACTTATAACTATTTACAATTTCGAAACAATAAATCCGAAAATTTAGTTTAAGCTAAAAATAAGACAGGAATATTGCAGGCTCGTATTTCGTACCCCCTGTTGACACCAAGTCTTACCATCATACATGCCAGGTAACTTTTCTCGCTCGTATGATGTGAGCTGTTGAGTCATTACCGTAACGTTGAAATAACACTAATAAAAACCAGTATTGTAATGCCCAGCAATGCAATACGGAGAAAGGGGCTCAATCATGGAAGCACAGCAAAGCAATGTCAGTATCGGTTTAATTTTCTGGCCCGCACTCGCGCTGATGTATGGAGTGTTAATCATCGCCGCCGTGTGGTTTGTCTGGGGTTAACTTAACCCCGCTTAAATAATCGTTCGCGTATCAGTCATTCGCTACTTGCTACGCAGACGTCACTCGCCCCGCACACTGGTGGCGACGGCTTGACTCCCCCAAAATATTTCACCGCCATCCAGACAATTTTTGAAATCGTTCACAATGAGAGCAGTCTATGTGATTCAAGCCATTGGTTATTGAGCGTCTTTCTAATACAATCTCTGCGCGGCTAGCTTATTGATATCTAAATTGAAAATCGGCACATACATTGCAACCTGCAATACAGCATGGGACGCGATGTCGTAAATCGTCAAAACCGCCGAAAGCCGCACATTAAAGTGGCTAAACAATTAATCGCAACCACCCGATTGTTGTAGAGATGCCCAATGGCGCATCCCGTTTGATCCGTTCTGAAGACCATAGACTAATTCGGAAAGACACCGTTGCTGAATCGTCAATTATTGATCATATTTTTTACAATGCTCGTGGTGGCCGGTACCTATACGTCCGGCTTGCAGTCGCTGGAAGAATTTTCCTATAACGGATTTGTTCGTTTATTACCCAATATTGAAACCGAACCTCGTAGCGCAGTCATTGCCATCGACAACGCATCGCTAGAGAAATACGGCCCCTGGCCATGGCCAAGGCAACGTCTGGCCAGAATTATCAAACAACTAGAAAAATACCAGGCAGGCGCTATTGGAATGATCGTACCGCTGGACCAGCCACAATCCTTATCCCTGCCCGAAACCTACCAAAGCGTGCTGGAAGACACTTCCCCGGAAGTGCGGGAAAAAGTGCTGGCACTGGTGGATAAACTCGATCCCGACGCCATTTTTACCGACACGCTGGTCAAGTCTGATAAAGTCATTCTGGCAACACCCTACTGGAGTGAACAAGCTGGTTTGATTGGCGCCATTTCCAACGACCTGTCCATGATACTGCAACCCCTGCAGACCATTGCACCGACCAAATTCAAAGAGAAGTTAATAAATGCGTTGATTGCAACGCCGGCTGTTAAACACCACATCGGCCAGGCGCCGGTCGCTTCGTTCGCCTTGTCTTCCTCCGGCGTTGGCCTGGCGCGCCTGGGGCGTGAAGACGAAACCGTGTTGTCAGAATCACTGGCCGTTCGTCTGGAGCAAAACTATGTCCCCTCCTTTGCTTTACTGCTTGCGGCACAAACGGTAGGCTTAAGTCAGGATGCCATCACCGTATTACAGGGGCGCGGCATTGGCTTTGGCAGCGCTATGTATCATACCGATGCCGGTTTAAATTATTTTCCCCGCCCCATTTTTGACAAAGAAGGTGAGCCGGTACGTATCCCGGTAATTTCTGTGGCGGACCTGTTGCAGGACAAAGTTGATAAACAACTCATCAAAAACAAGGCCACCGTCCTGGGGTTCACTTCCAAGATCTATACCGCACCCTTTGCAGGACCTGGTCAAATGCAATTGACCCCCGCCGGCTGGTCCGCCCATGTCACCGACTCACTGCTTGCCGGCACCTCCATAAATACTCCCTATTGGGCGCTGGGTCTGCAACGTGGCCTGATTATACTGTTCGCACTGTACCTGTTGTTTTTACCGCGAATGCTACGCGGCCGTATGGGTCAGTTGCTCAGCCTGTTATTTGCATTCCTGATGCTAAACGTCAGCCTGTTAGCCATACTAGTAAAATCACTCTGGTTGCCGCTCACCATCCCCGCAATCTTTGTTCTCGTGGGTCACATCCTAATCACGATTTACCACCGCATCGCGCAAAAACTTGCCGCGCAACGCACGGAAGTGGCCGTGGCTTACCTTGATCTCGCCGAGAATTTACATAACCAGGGCAAACTGGACCTGGCATTCCAGAACTTAAAAAGATGCCCTCTGGATGCATCTATATTAGAGCCACTGTACACTATTGCGCTGGATTTCGAACGGCGTCGACAATTCAGTAAAGCCATCACCGTCTATGACTACATCGCGCGCGTCGACGCCAATTACCGTGATATCCGGGAACGCCGCGAGCGGCATCAGGCCGTGCCGGATGCCACAACATTTAACGGTGCAACGACCAGCAATCTTACGGCAACGCTCGTCGTCAATGATTCTAAAGTGGAACGGCCGGTACTGGGTCGCTATCGCATCGAAAAAGAACTGGGTCGTGGTGCTATGGGTATGGTCTATCTGGGCAAGGACCCCAAAATAGGCCGCACCGTCGCCATCAAAACCCTGCCCTTAACTGATGAATTTGAATCAGAAGATCTCGAAGAAGTGCGTGCGCGGTTCTTCGTAGAGGCAGAAGCCGCAGGGCGACTGAATCATCCTAACATCGTGACAATATTTGATGCCGGTGAAGAACATGACCTTGCCTACATCGCCATGGATTATATCGAAGGTGACAGCCTGGACAGCTTCACCACTCCCGATAACCTGTTATCCGTAGAAGAAGTATTCAAGATCGGCATCAGCGTAGCAGAAGCGCTGGATTATGCGCACAAGAAGAGCGTCGTCCATCGCGACATTAAGCCGGCAAATATTCTTTACAACCGGGAAACTGACACGTTGAAAGTGACTGACTTTGGTGTCGCCTGTCTGATCGATACCAATAAAACCCGCACCGGCACGGTCCTCGGCAGCCCGTCTTACATGTCGCCGGAACAGCTCGCCGGTAAAAAAGTGGATGGGCGCTCCGATATTTTTTCACTGGGTGTCACCCTCTACCAGTTGTTCACCGGTGAACTGCCGTTCAATGCAGACTCTATGGCGGCACTCGCTTATAAAATAACCAACGACAAACCGAAAGGCGTGCGCCGGGTGCGTTCTGATTTACCCACTTGTCTGTCCCGGATTATCAATAAAGCTATGGAAAAAACCCCCAAGCAACGTTTTAGCAACGGTAAAACCTTTGCGGACGCCCTGCGTCGCTGTGAACCCAAATAAATGTAAATGTGAATATTGTTAACTGGTTGCTTAATTTTAGCCATCATGTGACGATAATAATGATACGGTTATAGACTAAATCAAGCTAACATATTGTTTTGTTGATTATTAATTGTATAAAGAATTGACCATGGCAAAAATTATTCATACCCGCGACGGTAAACCCTATAAGGAATACAAACTCAAGGCAGGCACCTTAACCATCGGACGTCGACCAGATTGCAGTATCCAGTTGCTGGATGATGTTACCGTCAGCGGTAATCATGCCAAAGTGTTCATCTCACCCAACGACTACCTCGATGGTTTATTCGATGTAGTAATTGAAGATCAACGCAGCACCAATGGCACGCTGCTTAACGATAAAAAAATCAAGCGCCATCGCTGGAAACACGGTGAACAAATCACGATCGGCTCACACGAATTTACCCTGATTGATGAGCAAACCCGAGCCTTTGAACAAACCAACATTCTGCTACCAGACAAATAAAGCAAGCTAGCTAATATTTACAACCACTCCACAGTAAAATCGTTGATCGCCATATCGGTAAATCCCGCCAGCATCGCATGAAGCGTATCAACATCCTTCTGTAATTTCCGCTTTTCATTGCTGATCATTGTTACGCCCATAGCAGCGCGCTGCCATTTATCAAGGTAGCCAATTTCCGCTACTGACGCATTAAAGCGCGAGCGAATACGGTCTTTAATGCGATTGATGACACCACGTTTCACTTTCAATGAACTGGCGCCTTCAATCAATACATCAAAGCTGATCAGGACAATATAGGTTCGGTGATCTTGCATTATGGTGATTTAAGTCATTCAACACTGTCGATTCTGCAGCTTACTCCCTGACGCACACACTAACCAACAACAACTGCACCTCAATAGTGCAGCGCAAAAACATTTTATCCTATAATAGCGCAGCACCTGGTCGGTGTTGGTGCAGAAACTCCACGTTTTATTGATTTTTATCCTGGTAAGAAGTTTGCAATGCGAGTAAAAACAATTCCTTTAACTAACATATAAGAAACTCGGTGACGTAGCCATGTTATCTAAAACTTTAACTATCGTATTAGCAGGCGGCGTAGGCTCCCGGCTTCAACCTCTGACCAACCAGCGCGCCAAACCCGCGGTTCCTTTTGGTGGTAAATATCGCATAATCGATTTTACCCTGACCAATTGCCTGCACTCTGGATTGCGTCGCATCCTGGTGCTTACCCAGTATAAATCCCATTCCCTGCAGAAACATTTGCGCGACGGCTGGTCTATCTTCAATCCGGAACTGGGTGAATACATTACCACCATCCCGCCGCAGATGCGCACCGGTAATAACTGGTACAGCGGCACCGCGGATGCCATTTATCAGAACCTTTATCTCATCGAACGCAGTGAAGCTGACTGGGTGGTCGTACTCTCCGGCGACCATATCTACCGTATGGACTATGCTCCCATGATTGAATTTCACAGGCAATCGGAGGCATCAGCCACCATCGCCTGCATGGAAGTATCAGTTAAAGATGCCCATCAGTTCGGCGTTATGTCACTGGATGATACCGGCAAAGTAATTGGTTTCGAAGAAAAACCACAGAATCCAACAACCATCGCTGGAAATCCAGACTTTGCCCTGGCATCTATGGGTATTTATGTTTTTTCCACACAGGACCTGATCAAGGCAGTCAGTCATGATCATGAAGACGATAGCTCTGACCACGATTTTGGCAAAAACATTTTACCCCGAATGATGGACGGTCAACGTGTTTACGGTTATAGCTTTGGCGGGGAAAGCGGTCGCGTTTCTCCGGATAAATACTGGCGGGATGTGGGTACTATCGATGCCTTTTATGAATCCAATATGGACCTGCTCGAAGCGGTACCACCACTAAACCTCTATCAGAACGATTGGCCCATTCGCACCTACTCCGGACAGCATCCTCCCGCGCGTACAGCCCAGGGCAGCTATGGCAGCGAAGGTATTTTTATCAACTCCATTGTTTCCAGTGGTTCGGTGATTTCGGGAGGCAGCGTGCAGGAATCCATCCTGTTCAATAACGTTCGGGTTAACAACGAGGCCATCGTGGAACGCTCTTTATTATTTGAAGGCGTTGAAATCGGCAATGGCGCGCGCATCAAAAACTGCATTATCGACAAGAATGTGAAAGTACCCGATGGTGAAGAAATTGGTTACGACCTGGAAAAAGACAAACAGCGCTTCACGGTATCGCCGAATAATGTAGTGGTGATTCCGAAGGGGTATGTGTTTGGGTAGGTGGCTTAGTTTAATTGATTCATCTCTGTGGTATTAACTTAGAAAAGTAAACAATACTTCCCACTCGATTTATTTTAGTTTGTTGCTTTTCTTTTTCACCCAAAAGGGCGAGGTACTTTTCTTTTACTGAAAAGAAAAGTACCCAAAAGAAAGCAGCCCATTCAGCGCATTTGTCCTGCGCTACGCCGCTTTTCCCTTTCGGTCGCCCGACGGCACTTCCCTGTGCCGCGGGCGACTTGCACGATCCCTCGTGCAACCCTTAGGGCTCATGGTCAAAGCGTTGCGATGCTCGGATGCGCTGAAACGGGATTAGAAAACAGTGGCATCATCAATTTCCCCTGTAGATCTCTTTTGATCGATATGTTTTATCGAAGGGAATGAATCCCCTTTAACACTGCCGAGTACCGGAGAAAAAAAGGTGAGTAAAGCGAGCACTGTTCGAATCCCGAGCGCGTAAGCGCGAGGTTGAGTTGCGCAGCGATCCCCTTTTTTCGAGGAACGCAGGGAAGCCCCAAAGAGGCCAGTGTTAGGGGGAGCGTTTCTTTGGTGACTTTCTTGTCGCAACAAGAAAGTTACTCGCCACAGCCGCGTAGCGGCGAGCGAAATATATTATTATAGACTAAAAACAAAGCAACTTGCGTCATGAAAATATTTTTAGAACCCATTCCTACACCATATTAAGCAAAACACTTCCCCACCCTATCGATCCCGCCTGCGCTTCAACTTATAAGCCTCAACCGCCTCAACACAAACATCGAAAGGATAGTCATCCAGACTGTCATAACGTTGCGAAGCCCGCTCAATCAATGCTGCGATATTGTCAACTCGCTCAATGGATGCGCTACTATCGATTTGCGACTGCAATCCGAGTAATCCGCCAAACTGAATTTTTTGCAGCACACTCGCCGGCAAGCTTGTCAGGTCATCTTCATGACCCATCTTAGCCAACGCCCTGCCCTTCAGCTCATTAAAAAAAATGAAACATCGCATGTTTAGCGCAGATGAATTACACGCGACATCCGGTCCTTCACGTCGGGTAATTTCTTCGGCATGCTCACAGGAAAAACTACGTGTCATTAAAGTTGCACGAAACGGGCATTTCAATGGCTGACTGGATACGCTCATAATCCAAACCTTTTCATTATCTTTCTTGTTTAAAACTTCGTTGTTTAACCAGGTTATAATAATGCAACATAGTAGCACTTCTTTCAATTTTGCTTCTATACTTAAGACACAAAAATATTGCGGAAGTTACACGGGGCACAACGATGATCACACACGTCAAGCTGGTCAGTATCGCCGTCACAGATCAAGATAAAGCACTAGTGTTTTACACCGAGAAGCTGGGTTTCAAATTAATTGTCGATGAAGCATATGACAAAACCTCGCGCTGGATCGAACTGCAACCACCGGGAGGACAAACGCGAGTTGTATTGATTAAAGCGAGGCCCGGCGATCCGCGGGTAGGTTCGCTTACTAATATCGTATTTACCTCGGATGATATTGAGAAAACGTATTTTGACCTGAAGGTTAAAGGCGTGCATTTCAAGGAGCCTCCCAATCGACAACCCTGGGGCTTATTTACACAGTTTGCGGATCCGGATGGCAACGTCTTTGTGCTGTCTTCCCAATGATGGCAACCCTCATTCGATAGCCGCTAATGATCGCTAATGACCGTACAGACGATATGACGCTCGGATCGAGGACCATCAAATTCACAGAGAAAGATATTTTGCCAGGTCGATAACCCTGGCTTGCCGTCTATGACAGGAATAGTTTCCGAAGGTCCTACCAGTCCGGCTTTTAAATGAGAATCACCATTGCCATCCTGCTGATCATGCAACCATACTCCCCGGGGAATAATCTGCCGTAAAAAATCTACTACATCGGTTTGCACGCTCTCATCCCAGTTTTCCTGAATCATAATCGCGGCCGTTGCGCCTTGCGCATAAATGGACACAATACCATTCATAACGCCACTGACAGCTACTATATGCTTCACCTGATCTGTAATATCAACCAGCGTCTCTCGTTGCCGGGTGGCAATGGTAATAATTTCCCGCATTTAAATTCTACCCGCCTGGTTGTCTTAGCTTCTAACAGCATCCAGGCTGACCACTGGTTCATGTCCCACGACTTCCGCACTATGCACGGTACCGTGCGGTACTTCCAGTGTATCACCCGCCTCGAGGATAACTGTTTCACCATCCATGCGCATCATAAACTGACCGGACAACACGCCATCGATTTTATCCGCCTCATGAGTATGATCCGGAAAGTAGGTTCCGGGTGGATACACATAACGCGTCACAGTATAACCCCTGCTTTCCAGTTTATGCTGCATAGCCGATTCGGTCATTTCACCGTCGGTTTCCTCGTTCCAATGCTCGATTACCAGTTTCATCGCGTCTGCCCTCTCTCTTTACAAGCGATCCAGTAATACAGATTTAATCTCCTCATCGCTCAGCACGATGGGATTGGTTTTCATACTGCTGCCTCGTGAATTAGCGACCACCTTATCCAGGCCCTCCTGGTTTAAGCCATAATAAGACAGGCGCGGCAATTGTAATTGTTGAGTCCAGTTACGTAACAACGCCACCAATTGATCCCAGGCATCCTGACGATCGCGAATGCGCTTTTCACACAATATTTCCGCAACACGTGCATATTTGTCCAACGCGCGGTTCTCAGTATCACGCTCCAGCATACTTTTTATATTTACTTCCGTTGCACTCGCCACCAGGGTTCCACACACCACACCATGGGGTATGGGATAAAAAGCGCCTAATGGCGATGCCAAACCATGCACTGATCCCAAACCAACCTGTGCCAGCGTAATACCGGATATCAGTGCAGCATAGGCCATTTTTTCCCGGCCCGCGTTGGATTGGCCGCTTTGCTCGAACAGCGGCAGTAGTCCATCGCGCGCTGCACGCATACCACTAATAGCCAGCGCATCGGTAAACACGTTGGCATTTAATGACACATAGGATTCAATCAGTTGAGTTAAGGCATCCATACCGTTCGCGGCAATTACACTGGGTGGACAGGTGCTCAATAAGTCCGGATCCACCACCGCATATTCGGCCACCAGCATTTCGTGGCGAAAGGATTTTTTAAAACCATGTTCACCCTGGACACTTAATACCGCATTCTTGGTGGCTTCACTGCCGGTACCTGCCGTGGTTGGTACCGCAATAAATGGCACCGCGGGCCCTTCGTAGCGGAGTTCCGGCCCGACTCCTTCCAGATAGTCCATGACCGAGCGTTGCACTTTTAATAAACCGGCGATGGCTTTGGCAGCATCCAGGGCACTACCGCCCCCAATACCCACGACCACTTCAAAGGAGTAATCAGCGAATGCCTGCACGATCTCGTCGATCAATGTCGGCGATGGCTCTTCAGCGACAGTACAATGCTCCCAGATAATACCCCGCTCGTTGAGTTCATCCACCAGGTGATGCCACTTTTCGGAAGTGCGAAAGGACTTTCCTCCAGTCACCATCAAAATACTGCTGCCATAACCAGCGATAATCTCTGGCAATTTATTGAAGCTGCCAGCACCAAATTCGATACGTGGTAAACGCGCAATGGAAAAATCAAACATTACACACCTGCTTGCGGATATAAACCATGATAAGTAATTCCCTGCCGTGGCGCTGCCATCCAGTCAGCCACCGTTTCCCGCCACTGCAAATAATGAGGGGTATCCTTATGTGCCGCTGCATCAGCCTGTGTCTGGTAAGCCTCATACAGCACAAAGCGGCTCGGATCATCAAACAGCTGCAATACATCAAAGCGCAAGTTGCCAGGCTCTTTAATCGACGCTTCGTGATTAACCCGGCAGGCTTCCTTGAACTCTTCGATATTGTCCGGCTTGACCGCGACGTGAACGATAGTGACATACATAAGCGTTACCTCTTCGAGGCTATATGTTTAATTGATATTGTATCATTCTTGTTTTAACCATCATCTCTACAGCAAGGTCGCCAGGATAGTAGCGGTTCCTAGAAAAGAGAAAAAACCCACGACATCAGTAACAGTCGTTAGTATAATTGAGGAAGACTGCGCAGGATCCTGCCCAAATCTTCGTAGCGTGATAGGAATCACCGCACCGGAAAAACCCGCAGCAATCATGGAAATAACCATGGCGATCGCGATTACCAATGCCAGACCGATTGACTGACTCCAGAAATACACACAGGCTGCGGTGGTCAGCGCGATGGCGACGCCATTCAATAAACCGACATTCACTTCTTTCATCACTACTTTGGGCCAATGACGCAAGCTGATTTCCCGTAACGCCAATCCGCGCATAGTGACTGCCAGGGATTGCGCGCCGGCGTTACCCGACTGCCCTGCCACTACCGGTAACAACACCGCCAGCGCCGTGAACTGGGCAATGGTGCTTTCAAAAATACCCACCACCGCGGAGGCCAGAAATGCCGTGAGCAGGTTGATGTGCAGCCATGGCAGTCGTTTGGCAACCGCGAAGGAAGTTTTCGATAAGGCACGCTCATCCTTACTAGCACCTACCATGGTCTGAATGTCCACCGACATTTCTTCCTGCAACGCTTTTAACAAACGAGCGCTGCGAATCACGCCAATCAACTGCATGTTAAAATCCACTACTGGAATACTATTTAGCTTGTATTGTTCCAGCCTGTCGACGACTTCCTCTTTCGGATCCAGAGCCTGTACCGAGGTCAAAACAGGCACCATGATATCCTGAATCAGCGTATCCGGATCGGCAATGGCTATTTCCTGGATCGCTACCCTGCCAACCAGCACACCCTGGTCGTCGATGACATACACTTCATTGACCGCCTTTGGCTTGGAAGAACGTAGTTTGGTTTCGGCTTGTTCCACGCTCATTGGTGGCCGCAGGTTAATAATCCTTGGATCCATTAAGCGTCCGGCGGAATCCTCCGGGAATTCCAGCAGCGCCTGCAACTCATTGGCAACGTGTTTATCCAGTTGCGCTAATAGTGATTTGATTTTTGAGCTACTGGTGCGGCTCAGAATCTTTACGCTTAAGGTTGGTTCCAGTTCTGTCAGAAGTTGCCGTTGCCTGGTGTCCGTCAATTGGAAGAAAACATCTTCTGCTATGTCGATGGCAAGATATTGCCAAAGTGGGAGCACGACACTTATTGCCTGCTCTTCAAGCAATTCTGCGATTTCATGAGCCGGCAAGGTTTCCAGAATTTGCGCTGCTTCAAATGGAAAATCCAGCATATAACGCCGGGTCAGAGCCTTTTCCGCCTCCAGTTCGACAGTGGCATCGCTCGCGCTCATCGGTTTCACCTCGATCTTAAATTTGAATCTATGTAAGTAACAATTACTGGCAACGTAACGCTTATAGTAAATCCTGTGGCTTCGTTAACATTGTGCCAAATATTGATTTCCATCCTGTCCAGTATACCTCCAGGATATCCGAAGCCAGGTAACCATAGCCGGTATTAGCTGCATCATGAATTTCCGGCTTTTCCATACACATTGCCTGCTGAAACGTACCGACTACATGTTGATCGCGATCGACCACGGGTAAAGTCGCTCTCGATTCCCAACCGATATGGTTACTCACTACGGCCACGTTGGCGGTAGCGCTGATAGTCGGTATATTTTTATCCATGATCTGACGGATGGTCTTATTATTATCCTCACGTAATAATTTAATAATGCCCACGGCACCGCGTAAACGCAGGTTATCGTCAATCACATAAATATCGTACTGATGGTCCATCTTCATATTTCGAACCAATGTCTCGATATCGCCTATCGTCTGGTTGATATTCGCCGTAATGAATTCAGTATTCATGATAGAACCTACGGAATCCGGGGCATATTCCAGTAACACTTTAAGTCGGCCCGACAATAAAGTTGGCAGGGATTTAAACACACGCGCCCGTCGTTCCCCGGTCCAGTTTCTCAACACATTGGCAGCATAACGCGGACCCAGCTGGCTGATTAAGGCAACTTGCTGGTCAAACTCCAGGGATAGCAGGATTTGCGCAGTCAGGGAAGGCGTTAGCCGGCGTATTACCGGCAATATCAGCCGCACTGGTAATTTCGCAAATAGCGCCGCTACTTCCTCCGCTGCGAGGTTTTCCAGTACACGGGCCGCCGCATCCGGATGCTTGGACAGGAATGCCTGGGTCAGTTCTTCACGCTTTATAGGCATAATCTGAGTTATTCGTCTTCGATGATGTCGGACAGCTTGATAATGGGATTTTCACTATATACTTTTGCAGGCACTGTCACGATGCCGTCAGCGGTATCGAGAATAATAGTGGTGGTAGTCAACTCAAGAATCTTGCCCGTGTAATCCCAAACCTTCACTTGATCACCAATTCGGTATTGGCGCTTCAGGTGGTGAGCACTGATCATGTTGTGCACCACGTTTTTTGATCCCAGGCCAACCGCAATCGCCAGCCCCGTCATAAAAGTGCCAATGATGATGGATAACAGAATTATCAGGAAGTTGATATTAATGCCAATCTGGTCAACGCCAATGACTACCGCGGTAAACAGGATAACGGCATAGACAATGCGACCAAACAGTACGCGCTGCTCGCGCTCAGCATGGGGAAGTGTTGCAACCACCAGATCGCGCGCAATAGAGCTCACCAATACCCCGGCCAGAATAATCAATCCACCAGCCAGCAGGGTCGGCAGATAGGCAATAACGCGACTTAACCAATCCGTGAATATTTTCAGATCCAGCACATGGGTAGCAGTGGTAATAAACACCAGCAACACCACCCAGTAAATCACCTCGCCAATGACTTTGCCTGAAATTATAGGCAGTCGGGTTCGTTTTATACCTTTCTTACTGGAATAGTTCAGGACAATCTTGTCAATAAAGCGGGTAAAACGAATGGCCAGGATGCGCAGCGCCTTGGCCAGCAACCACCCTACCAACAACAAAAGAATCGCGCCCAGGATATTCGGCAAATGCTGCGCCAGGCGTTCCATTATCAAGTTAAAAGTACCGTTTAATGCTGCCGTCCAACTTGTATACATGTCCATTTTTGCGTCGCGCCTAATACTTGCAAATTTGCTTTAATACTGACTGGTGATGCCAAACTAGTTTACATTAACACTCAATTTAGCTTTAAAAACAAGAACCTCTGATAGGATGGAAATAAATCGTCTAATTTTTGCTCTACTTTTTTTCGACAAATATACTTCCGTCCACAACATAATTTAAGCACATTCGAACTTAACCGGCTTACCAATTGACAACTATGACAAATTCCCGGCATATTGCCACTTCAAATTTAATCGGGCAGGCACCCAACTGATTTCTCCGCATGGACATAGGATTACTGAAGACCTTTCTGGAAGTAAACCGCACACGTCACTTCGGCCACGCGGCCGACAATTTATACCTGACGCAATCCGCCGTCAGTGCCCGCATTCGTTTACTGGAGCAGTCGGTGGGCGTGCCACTGTTCACCCGCACCAGAAACAACATTGAACTGACACCCGCCGGTCAGAAACTGCTACGGTATGCTGAAACCATTCTTAACACCTGGAATCGCGCCCGGCAGGCCATCGCTCTGGATCACGCCGGACAGATACCACTGGTAGTGGGAGGTGTCCCCAGCTTATGGGATATTTTGCTGCAGGACTGGCTCAACGACTTAACTCGGGCAGACACCAGTTTTTCCATCCATGCCGAAGTACATAGCCCAGAGACACTGACACGGCTACTGTTGGACGGTACCCTGGATGTAGCGTTTCTGTTTGAACCGTTGCAGTTAACTGAACTAATGGTAACTGAAATTCGTAATATCCATCTGATACTGGTTTCTTCAAAACCTGACCAGACCGCCGACGAGGCGGTCAATAATCAATATGTGCTGGTAAATTGGGGTACATCATTTGCCATTCATCATGCGCAACATTTTCCAGACATCATGCCACCGAAAATTCATGTACATCTGGGCAGACTGGCATACAGCCACATTATAGAATGTGGTGGTTCTGCGTATTTGGCAGAATCCATGGTAGAAAATGATTTAAAGAACCAGCGTTTGTTCTCGGTGCAGGATGCACCTGTTATTAAACGGATGTGTTACGCGGCATATTCTGCTCACTCCGACCGGCGCGCGGATATTGAAAAAGCAATCAAACCTTTGCTGGAAATGTAACAGTTAAAAACCCACAGGTTATTCACCCTGCTGCGAATGATTAATCTTCTGCTGGATCAGCTCCTCTGCGCCTTGCTCTATGCGTTCAAAAACGACAGCAATGCCCTCCGCTTCAATACGTTTTACGATCGCTGGAATATTTGTTCTAAACAAAAGGTGATTGGTATCGACGTTAAATCGAATCTCGATTAATGAATTGATTGACAAACCCAGCTCCGGCACTTCGGCAAACAATCCTCCAACACTGATATTCCTGGTGAAACAGTCTGCAATGGGTACATTATTATAAATAATTGAAACAGGTATTCTTGCTTCCACCCGCGTATATAACCTCGACTCTTTCATCTCGTCAAAAACAGTCAACATCAAGTTACAGTCATCCACTTAAAAGACATGCACCAAACCTTGCCCTCGCCAGGCTTTTCGATTGCTACAGAACTGAGCGAGGACAAGAATGAGATGCTCCTGAATAGCCTGATCAGCTCTGGTCTTCACTCGCAGCAGGCTTATTTTCATCAGTATTTTCCGGAGCTGGCATCATTTCCTGTATTGTGCTGTCAACATCAGCAGCTTCGATGCCGGCATCTTCCATACATTGACGCAGGTATTGTTGCATTTGTCCAAGAGGAATCATTTCTTCACTAGCATTGGACTGGCATTGCTTATAGATTTCCTTTGGTGTGACTTCTGCAAAAGCCAAAGGGGCCACCAGAACGCCAGCAATAATCGCAGTAATTGCAAATTTGATTTTCGAATTCATTGCTCATCTCCTTAAAGATAAACCGCAATAGATAACATCGTAAAAAGCAGGATTACGGCGTTGTTGTTTGCCGTGTGTTGATATTTTTCTCCGCGCGAGCTGGCTTGTAAAACGAATAAATTTCATGATTACGACAAATTTAATTCATCATGAACAATAAAAGCTGGAGCAAATTAGACGGGGGTTTCGTTAAAAGCAATTAAATTGATAATGGCAAAAGCTTGCCATATTTATGGAGATCATGACCAAGATCACTTAGTTGCCATCACAAATAAAGAATTACGAATTATTTATCTCACCGGGAGCAATCGTACTGTATTCGGGAATCGCCATTTCCTGCAGGGATTCCAACTGGTCCGCTACCGCTTCGACATCGCCAAAGCGTGCAATATGAATCACGGCATCACCTTCGTTAACTAACGGTAGATTGCTAACGGCAATCACGATTCCCTCATAAGGTGAAACGACATTGGTTTCGGTCTGACCAAGGGGCTCTGAGATAACGCCCAATACTGATTTTTTCTGGACTACAGTGCCCAGGGCAACTTTGATGTTAAACACGCCACTGATGGGCGCCCTCACCCAATGACTGGCCCTGGCAACATATTGCTTGGATTTGCTAGCAGTGTTACTGCCTTCGGACCGGTTTTTCCTGGGAGGCAGCATTTCCAACGACCGCAATACGCGTAAAATTCCCCGCACGCCCAAACGGATAGCAACCTCGTTAAAACGCAAGGCCTCGCCACCTTCATATAATAACATCGGCATATCCAGCTCGGCCGCGGCCTCGCGCAGTGATCCGTCGCGCAAGTTGGAATTAAGTATAACCGGTACGCCAAACGCCTTCGCTAGCCTTTCGGTTTCCGGATCATCAAGATTGGCACGTATCTGCGGTAAATTGTTGCGATGACTCGCTGCGGTGTGTAGATCAATACCATGAGTACACTGATTTACTATTTCTGTCATAAAAATGTTGGCAAGACGTGCGGCCAGGGATCCTGTATCCGAACCGGGAAAACTCCGATTCAGATCGCGCCGGTCAGGAAGATAACGTGAATGGTTAATAAAGCCATACACGTTAACGACGGGAATTGCGATCAAGTCCCCCTTGAGTTTGCGTATTGCCGAGTGCTTCAGTACCCGTCGGATAATTTCTACACCATTGATTTCGTCGCCATGGATAGCGGCACTGATAAATACCCGCGGCCCAGCAGCACGGCCACGCACAATATGAATAGGAATATCCAGGGGGGTATGCGTATAGAGTTTGGCAACCATTAAGTCGACAGTAACACGCTCGCCACGCTTGATTGGCGTGCCGGCAATTACCAGTTCGTCAGAATTATCGTTAACCTTTGCCACGGGTTTTGGTTCGATGCGGCTTAGCGTTTTTAACTATAAAATCGATAATCAATCCGGCAACATCCTTGTTGGTTGCTTTTTCAATGCCTTCAAGTCCCGGCGACGAGTTGACTTCCATCACTACCGGTCCATGATTGGAGCGCAGTATATCAACACCAGCGACATTTAACCCCATGATATTTGCCGCCCTGACGGCAGTAGATCGTTCTTCCGGAGTAAGCTTCACCAAACTTGCCACACCACCCCGGTGCAGGTTGGAACGAAATTCCCCCTCCTTGGCCTGGCGTTTCATGGCCGCCACGACCCGGTCACCGATGACAAAGCAACGAATATCAGAACCACCTGCTTCTTTGATGTATTCCTGGATCATAAAATCCGCATGCAATTCCCGAAAAGCATCAATAACGCTTTCTGCCGCTTTTCTGGTTTCTGCCAGCACAACTCCCCTGCCCTGGGTACCGGAAAGCAGCTTAATCACCAGCGGCGCACCTCCCACGAGATCGATGATATTGTCGGTATTTTCAATATCATGAGCGAATGCGGTAATTGGCAGACCAATGCCTTTACGGCTAAGCAATTGCGATGCCCTCAACTTGTCCCGGGAACGTCCAATCGCCACCGACTCGTTCAAGGGATAAACTCCCATCATTTCAAACTGACGCAGCACCGCCAGACCATAGGCCGTAATAGATGCGCCTATACGAGGAATCACGGCATCTATTCCAGCAATTCTTTCACCTTTGTAACTGATACCGGGACGCATGGTCGCAATATCCATGTAACATTTTAAGGTATTATAGACAGTCACCTGGTGGTCGCGCTCCTGGGCAGCTTCCACCATTCGGCGCGTGCTATATAATTTCGAATTCCTTGATAGTATGGCAATATTCATTGATCTCCTCGTACAGTACTGCTGTTGGTGAGTATTGTATTGTTAAAACCTACCGCTTGGATTTTGGTAATTTACCCAAAAGATAAGATCGTCCCGGATCTACGATGACCCGTTTATTCATAGCAGTGCGACCCAGCAACATGCGAAACTTCATATTTTCCCGGTTGGTGAGTGTCATTTCAATTTCCCAGACCTCATTGGCGATCGCCAGATGCGTTGCGATAACATAGCGTTTTTCCCTGTGGCCACCTGAGTCAGTCACTTTCCGATAGTCAATAACGTGAGCATCACAGTCCACGGAATATGTAGTATTGTTCTGATAAGGATGTATACCAAACCTGATCCGCAGCTCACCTTTCCTTTTATAAGGATGCACGTAAAACGCATGTAAGGCTGATGTCCGGGCTCCTGTGTCAACCTTGGCTTTGATATGTTGAACCCCGAGGTCCGGCAATGACACCCACTCCCTCCAGCCAACAATGATTTTTTCTTTTTTGTCCAAGCGTGCTTTCTCAATAAAGTGGACTGAGATCGTTAGTTGTTTATTCGCTACTGTGGAACAGCGATTGCACCCCGATCAGGCGATACCTTGCATTGCGGCTTTGTTGAGTGTCGTTTACTGACATCCACAATGAAACCACCTCTCAAAAAACTGCGGCCCACCAGCATCGGATAAAGGAAATTCTCTCTATCAACCAGGTTTACCTCGACATCTTTTGTAACATCGGCAAGACAAATTTTCATTAGAATAACCGGACGCACCTGAGAACGATAGCCTTTGCGCTTGATTTTGGTCATTCGAATTACGCGTTCATCGAACTCTACTTTCCGCCCGTCCACCCCAGCCACGGAAAACTTGACCCATGACTCCCCCTTTTTGTTATAAAGATGCAAATCGGGCGCATTTAATGATGAATGCTTCGCGCCGGTATCTATCTTTGCGGAGAGAATAATGTCGTGATCGGTAATGGCGACTTTCTCGACCCAGCCGATAACCTGTTTTTCGTCAGCCAGTAGCGGGCACGCCGCGACAAAGCACAGTAAAATTATCAGCCATCGTCGATGCCTACGAATTATAGGTGTTTTATCCATAACCATAAGTTATTCTATAACATCTGATTTTCTATTGTTTTTATTATTGAATACGGATTCAACAACGTCCAGGTCGTTTGCGCTCACGTGACTTCCACCAGCGATAAAGAATCGATTAAAAAATATACTATTGCGGCGATTATTTTTCTCGTTGTACTGGCCACATTGCTTTTCAATTTACGGCATCGTTTGATGAGTGAAGAAGCGGTGCCCACCGGCGACCGCATCTGGAAAATCGCCATTACCTCGCAATTTCTATTAACTGAAGATGCCGGATTATTGTTTTTAGGCGTTCCTATCGAGTCACCGCATGTGAAAATTGTGCGGCAAACATTGACACACCCCAGTCTGACAATCAAGCGCGTATCCCGACTGGAGAAAACGTTTCAGGAACTCATACTGGATCCGCAGAGAAAAGGCAGTCACGAAATAACGGCGGAGTTTACCTTGCATGCCAGCGATAGTAATCGCTGGGTCAATAAATATCGGCTGCCTGCGCCACTTGGTGCAAAACAACGTGTTACTTATCTCGCCGATAGTGAGTTATACAACCTGAATGATCCGGCAATAAACGCAACGTTAGAAAAAATCAAAGCCGGCATTACCGATCTAGCCTCTTTACCCAATGAAATATTTCACTTTGTCGCAGAACATATTGTGCTTGATCCTAAACGATCCTTCCAAAGCGCCAGCCAAACATTGACAAAAATGCGTGCGAACTCGCTCGGCAAAGCTTATACCTTTATTGCTCTATGCCGAGCCAGCAATATCCCCGCCCGTTTGATTAGCGGCGTAAAATTACAAGAAGCCATTGGCGCGGAACTACTCTACTGGGTAGAGGTTTATCATGACGGGCGTTGGGAGCCCTATGATCTTGAAGCGGGTTACGCCCGTGAATTGCCAGCAGACTATCTTGCCCTCGCGGTAAACCGTGAATCGGTGGCAAAGTTTCAGGAATCCGTCGACATCGAAACCACTATCGACGTGGAACAAATACCCGCTTATGCTGGCATCATAGGCAGTGAAAAGAAATCCCTGGTCCAGCTTATTGACCTCACCCGGTTGCCAATGCAAACGCAAGCGTTATTGGCGACACTTTTGTTGTTGCCATTTGGCGCCCTGATCACAGCCTGGTTCCGCCTGATTCTGGGGACGCGTACCTTCGGCACCTTCACTGCCACATTGATAGCACTAGCTATGGTTTACGCTGACTGGTTTACCGTGACATTTCTGGTAGCCGTGGTGGCTATTATCAGCTTTGGGGGGTTATTTTATGTGGCTGGTACATTTTCTCGCGTTCCGCGTCTGGTAGTCGTATTTACCCTTGTTGCACTGAGCATGGTCTTTGGCGTATCGCTAATGGATTTTTATAATCTCAATCCCAGCCCTTCGGTTGTATTGCTGCCCACAATCGTGCTCACATCACTTATCGATCGTGTCTACACTGTGACGGAAGAAGACGGTATTAAAGTCACGATACGCCGACTGATATGGACCACCATTGTTGCGTTGATATGTTTCTGGCTATTTAATCAGGACTGGCCGAAACAACTGATCATTCTCCATCCCGAAATCCATTTATACACCCTCGCCTTAATACTGTTAATGTCGATGTATAAAGGAAAAAAACTCGCCGATGTTCCGGATTTTCACTGGCTGGGTGAACCTGAACATAAGCCTAAAGGCAAAAAAGCCGCTTCTAAAAAAGAACCGCCAACCAGTGCGGACACCAAGCCTCCACAATAACCGCAACAAATATATCCTTAAGAATTGTTGATTAAAACGATCGATAACTTTCGTTGGACTATTTTCAGGCTGTCATCATAATTACACCATCCACCCAAAAGATGGATGTGGGACAGCCCAATTCAGTGGTTATCCGTCAAGCCTTGCCCACCTATTTGACCTTTCACTTGTTTGGAGAAGAATATGAATACCATTAGGTTGTGGATGGATCCGAGAACCAATGTGGGTAAAGTCGACCGGGTAATTCGTTTTACAGTGGCATCCGCCCTGATCGCCGTACCTTTATTATACAATGGTGTCGATGCCGAGTATGCAGCGCTAACGTCGCTGTTTGCCATCCCATTGATGTTTACTGCAATTTCCCGCTGGTGCCCGGCGTATGCTTTTTTGCATGTACAAAGCATCAGGCACAAATATGAGAATAGCCGATTCTACAGCAGGAATATCAGCAAAGCAGACGCTGTATTCCGTTACCTGCTGGGCAGCGTACTGATTCTGGCAACGATGGCTTATACCTCGATTGCGGATCCCTGGTTAGTCATTCTGGCTCTGCTCGCAATACCGGTTATCCATACAGCCATTCTATTGTGGGATCCAGTCTATGCCGCGTTTGAAATATCAACGTTTGAGCGACGCATGGTGACAACTGGTAATACAGTAAATATTACAGATTTTACCAGTAATGGTAAAAGCGGCCCTCCCAAACCGGCCGCGACAGGTGGCAAACGCGCCGCCTGAACCGTGGTTGACACCTTGCCACTATAACTAGGTGCTTTTCCCTGCCAGTGGCACTCCCTGCCACTGGCGTTTTTCGTAACGACGCCAGGTTCAGTGTAGAATCGCTACCGTTGTTGAAGTGCTTTCCAATTAGTATTGCTACATTTACACTGTATTCCCATGGATCTGTACATTAACGCCCTGGTGATTTTATTTGTTGTAGTGGACCCCATTGCGATCGCCCCGCTGTTTCTCGGTTTTACTCATAACAACACCGTCGCACAGCGTAAGCAAATGGTGGTCAAAGGTGTTCTGCTGGCAACCGCCATGCTGCTGGTGTTCTATTTGTTTGGTGAGTGGTTGTTAAAGTCCATGGGGATTACGATACCGGCGTTTCGTATCGCGGGCGGTATACTGTTATTACTTATTGCGATTGATATGATACTGGTATACCAGTCGCCGATACGCTCAACCACCAGTGACGAGAAACACGAAGCCGAACTGAAGCAGGATATTTCCGTGTTTCCGCTGGCCTTCCCTCTTATTTCCGGTCCCGGCGCCCTGACTACGGTGCTACTGATGGCTTCCAATACCAGGGATAATCTGCAAATGGCAGGTATGATCGGGATTATACTCATCGTCATGCTGATTACGTTTATCGTTCTAATGACGGCGCCCCGCATGACAACCTTGATGGGTGAAACAGGAACTAATGTTCTGAGCCGCCTGTTTGGCCTGATCCTGGCAGCCCTTGCGGTACAATACATGATCGACGGCATTAAAAGCGCTTTCTTTACCTGACCGATTCTACTGCGCGAATTGGATGATTGAATTTCACTTTGGGACAGGACCCGCAAGGCTTTTGTATTCCTCTAACATCCTGACCATTGAAGGAGGTGTTGAGTCGCCACCCGAACCTGAATAACCAAAGTGCACACTCTCTTCGAGCGCCTGATAAGCCTGTTGTGCAACATCGGTATGCGGAAAACGCCGAATGACCTCCTTAAGGTAAAAGTTTTCCGTCCAGTATTCTGGATCCAGTGTAATGTGTCTACGAATCCTACCCATCATCAGCAGTGCATCAGCGATGCGTTCATGGTTATCGTATTGCGCGATAAAAGGAATCAGATAGGATGCCGCAATATGAAAGTTGGCATTACCAGACTTATCCATCGGATAATGCAATTTCGCCTCCCCTTTGTCAAAATAGCTTTTACCCAGAGCAAATAACTTATCAGGGCTCTTTACGTCATCTGGCAAAGTACCGAATTGCTGCCATTCGATGGCCGCGCCAAGCCATTCTTCGATCACGTTCGATATTTCTTCAGAAAATTCCAGCTCTTTTTCTATTTTCTTGAAGAACGCAATGGCTTTAACTGGATCATGACGCACCCGCAGATAAACAAAACCAACCCTGTCAATCATAATTATCAGCTGTTCGGATGATACTTTGTCGGTCTTCGAGCGCTCGATAAACTGCTCCATATATTCCAGCGCCAGCGGGTAATTAGCGCGCACGAATTCGCGCTGTGCGTGATGATATAACTCTTCGAGTGAGTCGCTGGATTGGCGAATCTGGCTGGTCTCTGCCAGCGTGCCAAAGCTAAAAGTGAGCAAAGCAATAGCTAATACTGCCGCCATAACCAGTCCACGGTCCTGTGCAGCAAAGGACACCCGGCCGCCAAAATACATTTTCATCCCTTCACTCCTATGATATGTCTGAACGCTACAACCGTTAGACACCCAATGTCGCCTGCTGTTATTAACGTATGAAGGTTTATTTATCGATAACTACATCCATTTTTTTGCTCTGAAAACGATGACCTGGATGGCTACCAGCGTAATCAACCCTGCTGTGACTATTGCAAACGCCCATGGAAACTCAGCGCCGGGGATACCTCCCACATTGATCCCCAGCAAACCGGTAAGAAAACCCAGGGGCAAAAATACTGCTGCGACCAGCGACAACATATACATGCGTTTATCCATTTGCTCGGACAAGCGTCCCATCAGTTCTTCCTGGGTAACCGCGGCACGCTCCCGGGCGGAATCCAGGTCTTCCACAAAGCGCGTGGTGCGATCAGCAATTTCCCGTAAGCGCATCCGGTCGCGATCACTTAGCCACTCAACCTTTTCATTGTATAGTCGTGAAATCGCATCCCTTTGCGGTGCGAGATAGCGTCTCAAACTGATCGCTTCGCGCCGAATTCGCGCAATCCTGGAACGCAACTGATAGCTTTCCATGGTAATGACTTTTTCTTCCAAGTCATCCACCGCGTCATCGATGTTTTCTATTACTTCCGCCATGCGCTCGACCATACAGTCAGCAAGATCCACGAGAAATTCACCGGTCGTGAACGGACCAATACCCGCATCAATTTTACTTCGCATGTCGGTAATCGACAGAAGTTTTCGGCGCCGCACGGAAATGACGCGGGTAGCATCTACCCAGATACGGATGGCCACCATATCTTCCGGGTTCGCACCAGGATTCATATTTACGCCACGCAACACCGCCAGCAAACCCTGGCTGGTTTGCATGGCACGAGGGCGGGTTTCCAGCTCCAGTAACGCATCCACTACTAGGGGGTCGAGATCACTTTGTTCGCTCAGATAGCTTACGGCTTGCTCTACGGTTCGATCAAAGTGGGCCCACAAAATACCTTGCTCCGGCGACCATTGCATTAGCTCTTCCCATCCTATAGCCCGCCCACCACCCTTACCGTCTAAAATATAGGCAACCACCAGTCCACTATCATGATCCATGCTTGACCTCAATCAGGTTCCAATTAAGTTTGTGCGGCAAATTACGAAAATTTTTCATAATATTGTTTTAATTGCGTTGAATTTTACGTCCATAAATAAAAGATAGCACAATGAATACTAAACTGGCTGTAGCCCTGTGCCTGGTACTGCTCATTATTCTGTTTACCATTCAGAACACCGAAATTGTCACTATACAATTTCTTTTCTGGAAACTATCAGTATCCCGGGTATTGATGATATTTTTTGTATTTACTATTGGCGTGACGGTGGGCTGGATCACTAGCATCTGGTCCCGCCATCGCCGTTCAAAACATTAAAGATAGCGATTAACCATGGCTTATTTTTTCAAACGTTATCACCCACCCGGCACTCCGCCAGGCACTCTCAACATAGTCGCAGAGGAAGCGCGGATACCGTTAAAAATACATCTGGTGGATTACACTGACCAGGACTATATAGAAAAAGAACTAGCCATCGCGGAAGAATGTAAAGAGCATCTCGAGCGGAAGTCGGTAACATGGGTACACATCCAGGGCAGCACTGACAAACCAACACTGACCAGCCTCGGAGAACTGTTCGGATTACACACCCTGGCACTAGAAGACATCACCAATTCCGGACAACGCCCTAAGGTCGATAGCTTCGCCGATCAGCTTTTTGTCATTCTGAGTTTGCCGGTTACTGACAATGAAGTAGTACACATTGAACAAGTCAGCTTCTTCATGGGCAAAGGCTATGTGATTAGTTTTCATGAAAGCGCTTCTGATCCTTTCGCGCCTATCCGCAACCGGCTACGCAAACATGCCGGAAGGTTACGCGGCAAATCGGCGGATTTCCTTTTCTATTCTTTGCTTGATGTCGTTATCGATCAGGCATTCCCCCTGTTTGAATCCCTGGGGGAAGATGTCGAAGCTCTGGAGGAAGAATTGCTGGAAGCCCCACGCAAATCTACTTTGGAAAACATCCATAATCTCAAGCGTCACATGTTGCTGCTCAGACGCATGCTGTGGCCGCAGCGGGAAGTTCTCAACTTTATCATACGTAACGACCTGGGTTTAATTGAGGAAGACACACTAATCTATTTTCATGATTGTTACGATCATACCGTGCAGATCATGGATATCCTGGAATCCTACCGGGAAACCACGACCAGCATGCTGGATGTCTACCTGTCCAGCGTCAGCAACCGTTTAAACGAAACCATGAAAATATTGACTATCATTGCGACTATTTTTATGCCACTCACTTTTATTGTAGGCCTGTATGGCATGAATTTCGGGATCAACGAACATAGCCCTTGGGCCATGCCTGAACTACGCTGGTATTACGGTTATCCATTTGCGTGGTCACTAATCCTGGTGGTCGGTATTGGCATGTGGATTTATTTCAAACGCAAGCACTGGTGGTAGGCCCGGCATATATTCGCAATTATGGTTTCAAAAGTGCGATACAAGAAAAATAAGCAAGGCAGTGATCAACGCAATCAGCAAGGTCTTGATGCCTGACCATAACCAGAATGTTTCGCTGATACGTCCAAGAAACATTCCCAATAAAAATACCAGAACAAAAGCGCACACAATTGCCGACTCCAATGGCAACGTGACAAGGTCAGGCCGCCAGTCATGCAACCAGAGGGGAATAATAATTAGCACCGATATCAGAAACGGGGCCGCGCCGTTAACGAAAGCAATCACAATAGGAACCCAGCGCACCGCTCGCCCATAATGACTTTCTTCCAGGCTACCGATCATAGCCTGCTCCAGTTCCAGCAATTCCTTTTTCTTTTCTGCTGATTCGCTGATATACGCGCTGCTCACGCCGCTCATACCAAGCGCGATAGCTGCTCCCACGCAGGCATGAATCACCACGCTGATCTGTACTTGATCCGTGAAGTAAAAACCCATGCACAGGCCGAGCATGGTCAGGGCGCCATCAAAACCATTAACAACAAAATAACGGCGGATGATGCCGTGAGAACGGGTGATATGCAGGAGAATTCTCAATTGGGAAAACATAGAGAACCGTTTTTATCTTTTTGTTGTTTACTGCTAGGATCCCAGGCTCACTTCCACCTCATCAATACTGTGAATTGAGCCTCCTAGTTCAGCAATCTTCGCGGAAATTTTTTCAAGGTCGATATTTTTTCCGGACAGCGTGACAACCAGAGTTTCGGTATGCTCGTCCACCTCCGCAACCTTGATATTTACAGTACATTTGTGATCTTCATCAGACAGTGAACTTGCCATCTCTAGTATGGTTGGTTTATGTGGCTTCAAAACATCCAAAACAACTTTTTTTATTTGTCCCATGGAAATCAGCCTTTCTGCTTACTGATCATTTTGCCTAGATTAAACACAATGGTAAGGCTTATAAAATTTACCTGATTTTCATTAACAATTTACACAGTTTAAACCCTGCAATGGATGACATAGCTCAAAAATGAGCTGATTTTTCCCGTCATCGCAACGGATATTTGCAGGACAAGGCAGGCTAGGTGCCGAGTGTAAAGAAAAATGTTGCCCCTTCGTTTTCTTTACCCTGCGCCCAGACCTTGCCCTTATGGCGTCGAACTATTCTCGATACCGTCGACAATCCAATCCCCATGCCTTCAAATTCGTCTTCCTGATGTAGCCGCGCGAAGGCATTAAACAGCTTATCCTTGTATTTTTCATTAAAGCCTACCCCATTGTCGGCCACAAAATAGATCGTGTTTCCCTCTTCATTATTCCAACCAATTTCGATCTGCGCATGTTCCTTATAACGGGTATACTTGCAGGCATTAGCCAACAGGTTCTGCAACACTAGGCGCAATAAATCCGAATCTGCATAGGCTACTATGTTATCGTGAATAGAAATATCTACTTGACGATCAGAATGCTGCTGGCGCAGTTGCTCAACAACTTCTCGAGCCATATCTGTCACCTCAATACGACTCACTTTCAGCGGCGCGCGATTAATCCGGGAAAGCCCGAGCAAGCCGTCAATTAAATCGCTCATTTTTTTTGCACCACGTTGGATCCTGGCAAAATAGTCCAGACAGTCACGCGACAACTGGTTGCTGCATTCGTCACAGATGATTTGAGAAAATCCCACGATATGCCGTAATGGCGCACGCAAATCATGGGAAACAGAATAGCTAAATGCATCCAGTTCTTTGTTGGTTTGTTTTAGTTCATCCACAACATTTTCCAGTTCATCCGCAGCCAATAAGCGCTCTTTATTAGCGCGATCAATACGCCATAAGGAGAAAAAATAAATTGCCGCCAAGGCAATTAACAACAGCGTAATACTGATACCACCCCAACGGTAAATTGCCACCGACTCCTCCCAGAGTTTGGCATTGATATCGATGCCAATAATCGCTGTGACTTTACCCGTGTCTGGATCTATGATTGGTGAATGCCCGGACACCCAGACACCCCATTCATCAATAATAGGTCCTTCTACAAAAGAAGTACCATCACGAAAAATCTGCAAAAGTCGATCGGACGCATTATCATAAACTTGTCCAGGTGGAGAATAATCCGCTGAGTTTTTTGGTTCCGCATCGACTAAAAACACAATATCTTTATCCAGCTGTTTCATCAAATAAACAAACCGCATGTCATCGGCTGCGCGTTTGATAGCAATTAATTGTTGTTTCAGAACTTGGTATTCGTGGATCGCTTGATCACTTTCAATGCCTGTCAACGGTTTTACCATGGCCGGCGAAATATTAGCTGCAGCCACATTAGTTCTTGCCAACAATTCGCGCCGAGCGTTCGATTCCGCATAATTTTGGGTCAATTGGATGATTGATACACCGAATATAACAATCGTGCTGAGTAATGCGACGAGTATCCAGAGATAGGTAGATTTAAGTACCGAATAGGTTTGCGGCGATGTAGTAGTTTTCATTAGCATGGTTTTAATATATATGATTGGTAATCAGATAGCCTCAGGCTTCACCGCAAACCGAGGCTACCCTTTTATTATAGTTATATCACCCGCATAGCAACCGTACTTCAGCTATAATACATCAGTATTTAGCTATAACTTACTGGATAAAAATGTTTTAACTTACTGTTTTTTCGATATTTTATATCTATGGAAATTGTCCCCGTATCTCTGGTATTAAACTACCAACAAACCGGCAAATATGCGCTCAATGTCGTTGCCGGTAGTATCATGACGCGCCGCATTTTGCGAGGCACTCCAGTCTATTTCTCAAAAAATCTCGAGCAATTATTGACTCACATAAACGAGGCACAACGCCAATCAGAAAAGGTAGTAGTTGGCTGGTCGTTTTACTCACCACAATTTACAACGATTATTGATGATCTCACGGTTATTAAACAGCAAACAAACTCTGCCAATGTCATTCACCTTGCCGGCGGTGTTCACGCGACTGCCGAACCCCTACAAACTCTAAATGCTGGATTCGACCTGGTCGCAGTCGGCGAAGGGGAACAAATCATTTGCGATTTGTTAGCAGCGATCGCAACTGGTCAAGATATAAAAACGACTCGCGGTATAGCCTATCTTGATGCAGAAGCTTTAGTAAAAAATGGCAAAGGCGAAACGGTCGATCTCAATGATTATCCACCATGCGCCAGCCGCTATCGCAAGTTTGGCCCGATAGAAATCACCCGGGGTTGCGTGTATGCCTGTAAATTCTGCCAAACGCCCTTTGTCAATAAGGCGCGCTTTCGCCATCGCGGCATAGAAAACATAGCGCACTATGTGCGCATAATGGCCGCCAACGGTTTGCGGGATTACCGCTTCCTGACACCCACCTCACTTTCTTATGGTTCACAGGATGAAAGTGTCAATATAGATGCCATAGAGCACATGCTGGCAACGGTACGCAGCATCATAGGCAAACAACGTAGAATGTTCTACGGCACTTTCCCGTCGGAAATTCGGCCGGAACATGTCACTGAAAACAATCTTGCCGTGCTTAAAAAATATGTCGACAACGACAACATTATTATTGGTGGTCAGTCCGGTTCGCAGGCGATTCTGGACTCCAGTCGGCGGGGACACGATGTGGAATCAATCATCAATGCCGTAAAAATTTCCATCAAGGCGGGTTTCCGTCCCAACGTGGATTTTCTCTATGGATTGCCCGGAGAAACCCGCCAGGACGCCCAACTCACCATAAAACTCGCCAACCAACTGGCCGATCTTGGTGCCAGAATCCACAATCACACCTTTATGCCCTTGCCCGGCACGCCATTTCGAAATGAACAGGCAGGCAAGATCGACAATCATACCAAACAGCAAATTGTTGAACTTACTACCAGGGGTAAAGCTTACGGAAAGTGGAAAGGGCAATTGAAAATCGCCAAAGAACTGGAGCTATTAAAGCAGAAGCAGCAATAATTCGCGCCCCACAGGTGCGCTCCTACACATACACCTCGAGTAGGAGCGGGGCTGCGCACCGCGAATAGCAACTAATATGGCAAACACATTATTTAAAACAACTCTAATTGGTTTTCTGTTGCCTCATTAGCTTTTCTGAATTTTCCTACGTTCAACACCTCATCTTCACCATAACCATACTTCCTTGTTGCCAGTTTGAAACGCTGACTTATCAGTTCCGCAAACGGCCCGTTGCCACGCATTCGTGAGCCAAACTCGGCTAAGTAATCCTGCCCTGCCCGGCAATCCCGAATGCGGTTCATCACATGCTGGGCTTTATCGGGAAAGTGTGTTGTCAGCCATTCACGAAACAGTTGTTTCAGCTCATGGGGCAACCGCAATAATACATAGCCTGCTGTGGCAGCACCCGCCTCACGACAGGTTTCCAGAATAGCTTCCAGTTCGTGATCAGTTAACACCGGAATGATCGGCGCCACTAACACCCCTACCGGTATACCAGCGTTATGCAGATTGCTTATTACTTGCAAGCGCCTTGCGGGTGCGCTCGTGCGCGGTTCCATAATACACGCCAGTCGATGATCCAGCGTGGTGACGGATACTACAACCCGAACCAGATTGTCACGCGCCAGATCCACGAGAATATCTTTATCGCGTTCGATCAATGCCGACTTGGTAACAATCGTCACTGGATGCCGAAACGCTGCCAGTACCTCCAGAATCTCACGCGTCAGTCCGGTTTGTTTTTCTACCGGCTGATACGCATCAGTATTGATTCCCAGCGCAACAGGCGCCGGCTGGTAACGACGTCCACTGAGTTCTTTGCGCAACAGGGATGCCGCATCAGGTTTGTAAAACAGGCGTGATTCAAAATCCAGGCCGGGCGACAGGTTCAGGTAGGCATGGGTTGGACGAGCGAAACAATAAATACATCCATGCTCACAGCCACGATAAGGATTGATGGATCGGTCGAACCCAACATCCGGGGACTGGTTATAGGTGATTACCTTTTTCGCTGTGTCTTTAGTTAATGTAGTTCGCAGCGGCGTGAGTGGTTCGTCGACAGTACCCCAACCGTCATCAATTAATTCTTTCTGCTCAGTAACAAAACGGGTTTGTTGATTATTCAGTGCAGCCCGGCCTTTATACTCCAGTTTACGCATATGCTTCCTGCACCAAAGTCTCAGATGATCTATTTCGAATGGATTTCTTAACTGTCTTTTTTGGGTACTTCCTGTTTATTATAAATGGCGCCCGGAAATCCCACTACCTGACCGCTATCTCCTTTTATGTCGACAATCTTGGCAGTGCCTTCTTTTTCAACTTCGTCGATTCTAATAATAGAGTGAAGTGGAATGTAGGTGCGTTTAACTTCTTTGAACTCGTCCTTGAGTCGCTCCTCTGAAGGATCAATAACCACCGCAGATTTTTCGCCAAATACCAGTTGTTCGATTTCAATAAAGCCGAACATGCCCGACTGCGCCACTTGCCTGGCGTACACTTCATATACCTTGCCCTGGTTTACGAATATCACTTTGTAAACGTTTTTTAGCGCCATCTGCACCTCTAAAGTCAAGAGTCACCATATGAATTTCAATCAGTTACAGGAAAAACCTTGAATTCTTCTAGGATACTGAAAGTACTGATGAATAAGCCATGAGCAAATACGGATGTAGGTCCAGTTCCCTATTTTTCAACAGCATTGCTCATACTTCCTAGTGTCTTGGTCATGGAATAATGGGGGATCTGTCCGTATAAATTGTGCGCCGGCCCCTGGCTGAAATAACCACGGCGCAAATAAAAGTCCAGCGCATTCTCTCGAGCATACAACATGATTTTTTTGGCGCCGTGCGCAATGGCATACTGTTCCAGTTGAGTAAGAATCAGCGAGCCAATTCCGTGTTCGCGCGCCTCTTCTTTCACCGCCATATAGCGAACCTGCGCCTCGGTTGGCGAATTGAAATGCACCCTGCCGACCCCTAGAACATTATTATTATCAAGATCGACAGCCATTACGTGGTAACCTTCAGCGTCTTGCTCATCTTTCTCACTACCCTGCGGCTGGTCCCAGGGCTCGCGCAGTATTTCCCAACGGCATTGATAATACGCCAGCCAGTCACTGTCACTCGCTGGATTGCGGACATCAAAGGAAATCTCTGCCATTCGCTGCTATCCTTTCTTACGCCATTGATTTAATTAATTAGTAATTCGATAGGTTTTTATTGTCCAGCGACGGTGCATAGCCGTCAGGATTATACACGATGCCCCGCCATAGGTACGTGAGCGGCCCGCCGCTCCAGGATTCAACACCCATGGGTAATGATCCTGATCGCATATCAGCCGATGGCTGTGCCCGTACACAATCGCTCTGGCATTATTATATTTTTCACGCAACTTGTCATGACGTATTTTCACTGGCGCAATGCGGTGGCCGTGTTCCACGCAAAGTTGTCCACCAGGCAAATCCACAACCTGTTCAGCAGGGATTTTTTTCAATAGTTGTACATCCTTAGCTGGCCATTTCGTGGCTACATCGTTGTTTCCTAGCACGGCAAACACGGGCAAACTTTCCAGCTCCAGTTGTTGAATCACCGCGGCGTTGCCAATATCACCTGCGTGGATGCATAAATCCGTTTCCCGGATAAGATCCAGAATACCGGGAGCGATGAAACCGTGCGTATCTGATATCAGGGCAACCTTCATCTGTCACTGCAAAGCAATCAGTAAATACGTTATCACCTTACGTAAAAACCGCAAGTATGTGAAGTCAATCACGCAAATTCCCGATGGAATTTCCTATAAATACCTATTCGAGGAACGAAGTGTGGTGACTATAAATTATGTTAAGCCAGAAAAAACCAGCTAATCCATTCACGGAAAGACAATACGATAATGCCGCCCTGGTTGAAAAAATTCGCGAGGGCAATACCCAGCTGGGTGAGCAAGTCGCTGAAGTCAAGCAAAAATTAAAAGTAATCGAGAACGGAAAAGACCCCAAACGAGTACTTACCCGCCCTGAAGACCTGATCAATCATAACGATGTTACTGTTACTCGATTGCTGGCCAAACGCTTTGGCGTAATTTTTAACGCGGAGAACTATCAGAAATCCGTGCGCGACTTGCAGATCGCGCTCATGACCACGTCGGCGTTGTTAATCGTGGTTTCTTCCGGCTGGCTCGTAATCAGTAACACTAATTTCCTGGCCAATGGTGATTTTGCTTACAACGCCGGGCTGTTGGGTGGTTTCCTGATGTTGTGCTCAATTTTCTACGCACTGATGAAGCGCGTCCGTTTCATTAATGCTCTGGGAAAAAACGAAACCTGGTTCTATGCGCACCTCATCTGCGGCATAGTCGGCCCCTTACTGATCATCTTTCATACCGCATTCCAGATTAAATCGATCAATAGTGGCGTCGCGTTTTTCTGTATGTTGATTGTTTTGTTAAGTGGGATGTTTGGCCGCTACATGTTCCCGTTGTTATCCTACCGTACGCACCGCATCTACCAGAAGGTCGGCGACATAGAAGTTGATTTGTTCTCAACATTTCAGGATTACCAATGCACCACCAGCAAGCCCACCAAGTCGGCACTCACCCGTTTGATTGTCAGCGGACTGAAAAAACCGAATTACTGGTTTCAAAACATCCCGCAATTTTTTCGTATGCTAATTAACGCATTGATATGTTATCGCGCACTGACCCAGGATATCAAAAGCGCCTGTAACAAAGCTAAAGCACGCAGACAGTGGGATAAAAAAATCTACAAGGGCAATGTTAAGGATATTAGAAAAATGGCGCGCAGCTATATCTACCGCATCATCAAGTTATCCATGCTAAGCATTATCCAGAACCTGCTGCTAAAATGGCGTACTTTTCATGCCAACCTACTTTATCTTCTGACATTAACGGCAACAGCGCACATCGTTGCCGTGCATATGTATTAAAGCTTTCCGTCCATCTCTCGTTCATTAGCGCCGCTCAGTCGGCGCTTTTTTTTACTCTATCAACAATATTTTTTCAAAAACTGTGACGCACGCGCCTTATTTAGTCCGTAAATATTAGTTTTTCTTGTCAACCAATTTCCGTTATGCGTAAACCGTCACAGATAATTGGCGCTCTCCAATTAATATTAGTAAAGAGTCTCGTGGCAAGGTCACACCCGAGCTCATAAGAAAAACATACAAACACAGTGTTGCGAACAATGCATTAGGGAGGCCTCCAGTAACCACAGTTACTTTTGAAAAAACTTTCTCACTTTTTTCTTTCTTACTTTTGAGGGTGTCGCGATGTACTGCAGTAAGAGTATTCTGTTCGTAACATTGTTCGTTTCTATTTCTCTATTAATTACAGCATGTGGCGGTGGCGGATCAGATACAAATTACACCCCACCAGCTGAAGAAAAAACCGACACGATAGCTCCAACACTGACCATTAACATTCCATCAGGGAATCCGGGCTATACCACCAATGAAGGCGTCGTAACCATCGGGGGCTCTGTCTCGGATGATACCGGCGTAACGGAACTCAGCTGGGTGAACAACACCGGCGGTACCGGGTCCATTGTCATAGCTCCCAACTGGCAATACGACAACATTCCATTAACACGGGGTGCTAATGTCATCACGGTGACAGCGAAAGACGCCGATAATAATACCGCAACGGCAGTCATTAATATTGAATATGCAGTACAGGATATCGCGGCTCCGACTATTAATATCACCTCGCCGAACGACAACAACCGTTACACCACCGACCTGAATCGTGTATCGATCGCCGGTACAGCATCGGACAACTACGAAGTAGCGCGTGTCACCTGGAGCACTAATACAGGTCGCAGCGGCACCGCTACAGGAATCGATCCATGGATTGTCAATGACATCCCGCTCAATCAGGGTAGTAATGTTATTACCGTGACTGCCTACGATTCCGCGAACAACCAGGCACAGGACACCCTCACGGTAGAATATGAAATCATTGTAGCCAGTGAGACCTGTATGTCCTGCCACAACGGCGCGACAACTAACAACGACTATAGCGGCGCCGGTTTAACTAATCCACATCCCTTCGCCGGTGCACAGAACGTTCGTTGTACGGTATGTCATGGCGGCAATGGCAATGGCGCCGGTAAACTGGGCAGCCACGTACCACCACCACCGCAAATCGGCGACGAGCAGAACCTGGTGAATGATCCTGTAGCCTATTTTAATCGTCTGACACTGGCAGGTATGGACAAGTATCCTGATTACTCTGTCGACGGCGTAACCTACTCTGCCCTGGATTATCTGCAGTTCATTAATCCAGGCGATTTACGCGTCGTCACCGACGGACGAAGTTGTGGCCGTTGCCATGGTAGTCGTCATGTGGAATGGGTAGCACGCAGTCCGTTAGCCACGGAAACTGGTATCTTCTCTGGCGCCATGTATGCAGCCGGGCTACAAAACCAGATCCGTGAACATCAGGGCTTATACCAGGATACCGCCGCAGATCTGGCGTTCCGTGCGGTAAGCAACCCCGATTATGTTCTTGATCGCACCAATATCGGCGCGGTAGGACGGCTTATAGAATTTCCGGTAAATAGCCAGTACAACACGCAGGGCGGCTTTCAGATTTTTAACAATGCCTTTTACGACGCCAATAATCTGGCCAACGATTTGTACACCGCGGCAGAACAAAACGGTGCCTATACCAATCGCAT
>Ga0209742_10000020_pt1 | contig 84878 bp, 78 predicted proteins | sample DeeMarSeWOR38_10_FD_187462 | JGI IMG/M metagenome (GOLD analysis project Ga0209742, IMG submission 187462) | Marine sediment microbial communities from White Oak River estuary, North Carolina - WOR-3-8_10 (SPAdes) (version 2) | ecosystem: Environmental > Aquatic > Marine > Intertidal zone >...
TTCCCAGATCCAGGATGCCATTGACGGTGACATAGGCAATATGGGCTATCTCAGCACCCTGACCCCGGATGAGGTACAGGCCATCGCCGAGGTTCTGCCCATTGTAGATGACCCAGGACCTGACTACAGCGATTGTACCCTCTGTCACGGACAGCCGCCTTCCGGCAATACATATCCTGACACTGCAGGAGCCCATGCTGTTCACACCTCACTGGCTTCAGTCGGGACCAGCTGTTCAATCTGCCATCTCGGGGCTGCGCATAATTCCGAGGTAGATCTGGGCTTCCCGGATGTCTACGATGCCAAGAGCGGCCCGGCAACTGACAACCTGGACGGCACCTGCTCCAGCGTCAAATGTCATGGCGGGCAAATCACGCCAGACTGGTGGAGCGGTTCCATTGTGGTCGATACCCAGTGTACTGCCTGCCATACTTCCGGTACTTCTCAGTACAACAGCTATTCATCCGGCAGGCATAGGAAACATGTCCAGGATAAAGGATACAGTTGTACGGTCTGTCATAACACCACGACCCTGCAGAACGGACATTTTAGTAATCTGGAAAGCTCCGCTTTTGAACTGAATCCCGTTTCCACTATCGGCGGCGGCGTAACCAGCGTCCCCAGTGGTTACAACGGCAGATGCAATTTTATCTGCCATGGCAAAAACCATGAGAATGAAAGCTGGTAACGACAACAACGACAACTGATAAAAAAGGGTACCCTTTACGGGGTACCCTTTTTTTACCCCTGGTTTGCCTTGTCTTTTGTGTCAAGCAGGGATGATTAATAAAATTGCCGGCTCTTTTCTTGTAACCCAAAGAGATTTAGGGAATAAGCATTGTTGCTGAAATTTTAGCTGAAATTTATTATCAAATGTCTCTAAAACTATTCAAATACTTTGCAGCTTGATAAACATAATTGGAATCGTTTCTAATCTATAAAAAATTCCAGCTACTTGTCGCTAATATTACATAGCGAAGTATTTTATTAGAGATCCAGACTTCTACAATTAATTTAGACAAAATCGATTGGGGCGCTAGTCAAGATTGCCGCTGGACATGTTAAGTGTTATTCCTTAAATCAATAGTCAACATTGTAGTAAGACGAAGCATGCAGTTCTTTTTCTTGACTTTTACACCCTTCTTTTCTAGTCAAGTATGTAACCATGAAGACATTGATGATTTTACTCTGCGTCTCGCTTTTTAGCTGGATCGGTTGGTGGCTTGGGGAAAGATTCGGCCTGATGACCGGTTATCTCCTTAGTTTTGTCGGAAGCTTGGCAGGTGTATATGTCGGGGTTCGCATAAAAAGGGAGTACATGTCCTGACCTAAAGTAGAATTGTTTTATCTGCGGGAGAATGAATAGAAAAGGGGTAGGATTTGTTCTCATTTTGTGTACTAGTTAACCAATTAGAATCTTTATGTTCAAAAGTCAATCTATCCGCTGGCAATGCTGACTTTGATTAAGGTTGCCAGAAGCTAAAATCGTGGCAAGACACTTAGACTTTTGATTTGTTCTTCTAATCACATCATTCTTTGAGACTAAGATTTGCCGATTTATTACCAATTAATTGGTGAAATCTCTCTATTACATCTGGCCAATTCCCACAAATTTCCCCTATCAATAATAATTATTCCTGTTTTTCCTGGTAATCGCCTTTGCTCATTGAGTGCTGTTATTTTTTCTGAGCCTCGGCTCAAATAATGCATGTAATGCCCTGTTATCCTGCACATTTTTTCATTATTTGAATTGCTAAACATGCTGTGAGGCAAGGGCGGAATCAAAAGGTTTTTATTTGAATAACTGGGCTGCAAGTGATAAAATAATCATGTTGTCCAACTAATGATGGCTTGTTTTCTGTTAATAAAAATATTGAGCTTGACTGATGAAAATCAACGCTGATAACCAAATTGATCAACAACGAATATTGATTTATCTTCTATTACTCTTCTATCTCGTTTATCTAATTTGTGCTGTATTATTACAGATAAAGTCCCATAAGTTGCCCTCTAAAGCAGGTAGTGTGTTTGATGTGTTAACAGGTAGCCTCCTAATGATGATAAGCATGATTTCTATTCTCATAGTGACTCAGCGATTTAATAATATTCCAAAGTTATTTCTTTGGTTAGGTGTATCGGTTGTAGCCGGTGCTCTTGCAATCGATGAGTGGTTTGAATTCCATGAGAAAACGCGATTCGCTGAAGCTGCTTGGTGGGCTTTTGGGGATGATGATTACATTAAAATAGCGTTGTGGTTTTGTGCCGGTTTAGGAATTTATATTTTACATAAAATAGAAAAATTCTCTAAAAAAGTTTTGGTTATGTTTTTAATAGGTTTTCTATTTCAATCTGTCTATCTGGTCATTGATATGGGTGATGGGGATTTTTTCACACTCCCATTTTCGAAAAATGTTTTGATTTGGGCCGAAGAAATTATGGAACTCATTTCTATGCAGAGCTACCTTGCAAGTATATTATTATTCCATCAAAAGTTATATATGAGTTCTAAAGATTCTTAAAAATATGTTTATTAATTTCTTTAATCTATGATCGATCTATGCGGGCCAATAATGACTTAACCCCGATTATAGATATCTGCTGACATGTCTGACAGTGTCAAGTAGAAAATACCTATCCATTGCCCTCTGTTTTGTCGGGGGGTCATTTCATATGCAGGGCATTAGCGATTTGCAATTTCTGCTATCTCTGTTGACTCGTGAATTATTCTTAAAATCTTCAGGTGTTCAGGGGATATATAAACTCTCTAGAAAAACTAACCCGAAGATATTGATCGCCCCTAATTGTCAAGAGTTGACAAATCTTGGAGAGGGGGTCAGACAACCCCCGTCCTTACACTTTTCCCCCCATGCCCCACCCCTCGACTTTTCAAAAAGTCGAAATTTAATTTATGTCCCAGCTATATTTTAAAAGGTGGGAAAGAGGTGGGAAATAAAGTCAAAAACAGGAAAAGGGACTCAGCCCAATAAGCTGAAACTGTTGCTAATACTGGCGCGCCTGACAGGATTCGAACCTGTGACCTACGGATTAGAAGTCCGTTGCTCTATCCAGCTGAGCTACAGGCGCGCATATATATAATATTACCATTCCCTGCTTGAGAAGCCAAGGCAAAGAAGCGGACCACTTTAGCCGGCAGTCTCACAATACGCAACCCATTTTGGCGGCAGTGAACAGGTGTTTCCAACTTGGGAGCAGGGGATGAGAAAATTATTTTTTCAAGGTGGAAAATTTTATTGGGTGGTATGGAATCGGTGGGTAAGTTAACGCGAGAAATGAAAATTTATGTGTTGTCAAAAATTTTCAGAGAAGATAGTTTGTTATCGTTTTGCCTCTTGCTGAGCCTGGCAATTAGAAAAGTAAAACCGGGAAGATACCCATGTATGAAATACTACTGCAGCACCCTATTCATACCCTTGAAGGCAAGGAACTGGTGCCGGCAGGGATTGTCCTGACCGAGGAAGTGGTCCGTGAGGTTGTTGCTTCCAAAAAGGGGCCGACAGCAAAGAGCATGCCTCTCATGCAGTGCGGCACTGTAAAGAATGATATGCTGCAATTTTTTGCCAGTCCGCCTTATAAAACCATTTTTGCCAACCCAGAGGATGAAAGGGATGTCTTAGGTATCATGGCAGAGGTCCACCTTTCCGTGCCCGTTTTGGAATCGCTGGATTATTTTCGGGAATATGATTTCCATACCTACCGGCATACGCTAATGGTTTTTGCCCTTTCCACCCTGCTGTCCAAGAGTTTGCTGCCTGACTACAAGAGGAGGATACAGCATGCCACGGCAGGGCCGTCGCACGACATGGGCAAGATCTGTGTACCGCTTGAGATTCTCATGAAATCTGACCCATTGACCAGGGAAGAGCGCAATATCCTGTTCCAGCATTCTGTGGCAGGCTATATTCTGCTTTGTTTTTACACCGGAGACATGGCTAATTTTTCAGCCAAGGTGGCACGCGACCATCATGAACATCGGGATGGATCGGGTTACATGCGGGGGGTAAAACTCAATGATCCGATGGTGGAAATTTTCGCTGTCAGTGATATCTATGATGCCCTTATCTCACCGCGCCCCTTTCGCCCTGTCTCATTTGACAACCGGTCCGCTTTGGAGGAAGTGGTCGCCATGGCCCAGAGGGGGCAGGTAAACTGGGAGGTGGTGCAGGCTCTTGTTGCTCTGAACCGGAAAGACAAGCCTGACTTCCGGGCCTTTGAGGTATCGCAGGAGAAAAGAGGCACGCCGCCGCCGCTTAATGTTTACGGCAAAACATCAAGCTGATTGCTACTGTTCCACTTTTTCAATTTCTTTCCAGACCGGTCCTTTGGGTGTGTCAACTATTTCAAAGCCCTTTTCGGCCAGTTCGTTGCGCACCGTGTCCGCGCGTTCCCAGTCCTTGTTCCTGCGTGCTTCCTCCCGGTCTTTGATCAGTCGGTCAATCTCCGGTGCCAATGGGCACTCTTTCAGCTTCAGCAGGTTGAGGACCCCATTGATCTTTTCAAAGGTTTCCAGGATATATTTTTTCTGCTCCAGGTCAAGTTGGCCTTCGGAAAGGATCGGGTTGATCTTCTTCATGAAGTCAAAGACAGCGCCCAGGGCCCTGGACATGTTGAGATCGTTGACCAGCGCCCAGCAGAAGCGCTCTTCCATCTCGGAAAGATAGGTCGCAACCTTGGGATGGGGAAGGCCGGGGGGAAGGCAGAGCAGTTTCTGGGTGAATTCATCCAGCCTGCGAAGGTTTTTCCTGGCTTCCTCCAGTTTCCGGAAAGAAAAATGCAGTGGTTTTCTGTAATGGGTTGCCAACAGCAGAAATCTGACCTCTCTGCCGCTGTAACCCTTATTGAGAAGGTATTTTAGAGTGAGGAGGTTCCTGTTCTCCGGCGACATTTTCCTGCCTTCCACCAGGAGCTGTTCAGAGTGGAGCCAGTAGTTGGCAAGGGGTTTGCCGGTGACAGCCTCGGCAATGGCTATTTCATTCTCATGGTGCGGGAAGATCAGGTCCCGGCCGCTGGTATGAATGTCAATGGTGTTGCCGAGGTAATGGGTGGACATGGCTGCACATTCAATATGCCAGCCCGGCCGGATGTTGCCCCATTCGGTTTTATAGAAGATGCCCTCCTTCAGTTCGGACAGGGTCGAGCGTTTGAGCAAGGTGAAATCCACAGGGTTTTCTTTTTCGTAGTCATCCAGGTCCACGGTTCTGCCTACCTGGATCTTGCCGAGGTCAACGCCTGAAAGTTTGCCGTAGCGTTTGAATTTTGAAATATCGAAATAGATTGAGCCGTGTTTTTCGTAGGCGTACCCCTTTTCTATAAGTTGGGCTGTAATGTCAATCATGGCATCGACATGCTGGGAGGCCCGGGGATAGCCGGTGGCGTCTTTTACGCCCAGGGCGTGCATGTCCGCCTTGAATTCCCTGATATAAGACTCGGTGAATTCGGTCAGCGGTTGCCTGGATTTTTCAGCACCGTGAATGGTGTTGTCGTCCAGGTCGGTGAAGTTCATGTAAAAATGGACATTGAAACCCTTGCTCTGCAGGACACGGTTTATCAGATCGGCCACCACAAAACGCCTGCAGTGGGAAAGATTTGCATGTTCATGGGCGGTGGGACCGCAGGCATAGAAGGTTACCTTTTTCCTGGAAAGGGGCCGGAACACTTCCTTTTTCTTGGTCAGGCTGTTGTAAAAGCGGAGTTCTTGTTCCCGGGTTTCCGTTTTTGGTTGTTCCTGCCTGGCGCTGAAGAGCGTAGTGCTGAGGTATTTTTCCCCGCCGTCGGGCAGGATCACGACGACCAGGCCTTCCCTGAGCTGTTCGGCCCGGGTCAATGCTGCGCACATGGCTGCACCGGAGCTCATGCCGACAAAGATGCCTTCCCGGTGGGCCAGCTCCCGGGACATTTTGAATGACGCGTCATCAGGGATGTTGATGATCTGGAACGGCAGGTTCTTGTCAAAAATTCCGGGTTTATAGGACTCTTTCATGTTTTTGAGTCCCTGGAGTTTATGCCCCAGGAACGGTTCAACCGCAGTTACCCTGACCTCAGGATGATGTTCCGCGAAATACCGGCAGAGTCCCATGGCGGTCCCGGTTGTACCAAGGGTTGCGATCACATCGGTCACCTTGCCCTTGGTCTGTTCCCAAATCTCCGGGCCGGTTGTCCGGTAATGCACCTGCCAGTTGGCTTTGTTGTTGAACTGGTCGGTCAGGAAGTAACGGTCCGGGTGCTCACGAGCCATTATATAGGCCTGTTCAATGGCACCGTCTGTGCTTCGTTTGGCAGGCGTGAGGAGGATTTCCGCACCATAGGCCTCCATGATCATGCGGCGTTCGATGCTGGCCGATTCGGGCATGACAAGCTGACACCTGTATCCCTTGACCGCACAGACCATGGCAAGGCCTATGCCGGTATTGCCGCTGGTTGCCTCCAGAACGATCTTGTCCGGCGTCAGCTCCCCGTTTTTTTCAGCTGTCTCAATCATGGAAAGCGCGATGCGGTCTTTCACTGAACCGCCCGGATTGAATGATTCAAGCTTGGCGTAGATCTTTACCTTTTTGACAGGGTTGAGCCGATTAATGTGGACCAGGGGAGTGTTCCCGATTTTTTCAAGTATGTTCTGATAGGCCATGATTGCAAAACCTGTAAAAAAAATAAAGAAAAGCAAGAGACTGCTTTTAATACAGCCGTGATAATGGTATTGGTTCCCGGAAAGACCTGCACCCCTTTCAGTGTGCTGACCTGTCAGGCGGGAACCTGAAAATTCCGCACCCGAGTATAATATAAATACAGAGAAACAGGCAGGTTGGCAAGATACCGTGTAATTTTCGATGATTCAAGGCTAATTTGAGGAAAAAGAGTATGGCAGAAAAAATATCCCTGGCGCACGGAAGCGGCGGCAGGGCGTCCCATGATCTGATTGAAAAGCTTTTTGTTGCAAGCTTTGGCAGCAAAGCCCTTGCTGCAATGGAAGATTCCGCAGTCATTAGAGCCGGCAGCGAGATAATCGCTTTCAGTACCGACTCATATGTTGTTGATCCCATTTTCTTTCCCGGTGGTGATATCGGGGCCCTCGCTATTCACGGCACTGTAAATGACCTGGCCATGCGGGGTGCAAAACCGCTGTATCTTTCTGTTGGTATGATCATCGAGGAAGGTTTTGCCTTCAAGGACCTTGAGGTTATTGTCCGTTCATTGAAGGAAGGAGCGGACAGGGCTGGAGTTGAGATAGTAGCGGGTGATACAAAAGTCGTTCAGTCCGGCAAGGCGGATAAGATCTTTATTAATACCTCCGGCATTGGAGTGCTCGACAAGGAGCTTGACATCTCTGCCAAAAACGGCCGGCCGGGGGATGTGGTACTCATAAGCGGCACCATGGCCGACCATGGCGCCACCATTCTCTGCCAGCGCGAAGGGCTGCAGATACAGGGAGACTTCCGGAGTGACTCGGCACCGTTGAACCATATGGTAGCTGCAATGATCAGGGAGGCAGGAGATTCCATCCATGTCCTGCGTGATCCAACCAGAGGCGGAGTGGGTACCACACTCAATGAGCTGGCAATATCCTCAGGAGTGGGAATTCGTCTCAGGGAAAAAGTCCTGCCGATAAGGGATGATGTCCGGGGGGCCTGCGAACTGCTGGGGCTTGACCCAATCTATCTGGCCAGCGAAGGGAAGCTGCTTGCATTTGTCGAGCCGGAAGCAGTGGAAAGCGTCCTGGCTGTTATGCGGAAAATGGAATACGGTGAAAATAGCTGCATCATCGGCGAGGTAGTTGGCGACCATGCTGGACAGGTCGTCCTCGAGACCACTATAGGCTCGGCCCGTATCGTGGATATGCTCCACGGCGAACCGCTGCCACGTATTTGTTGAAAGGATAGCGGTCAGCTGCTAATGAAAATTTGTTGGCATATTAAACTGCCAACGATTATCGGGTAACGAAACAACTCGATGACTGACAGAGACGGAGAAATTGAATATCGAACATTTAGAGTAACAAACATACTTTTTTTAATAGCTGTCAATCGTCGTCGGTATTGTTGACAACAATTTCTTGTACTGATATTCTTCAATAATCACTTTGTAACTCTGTGCCTCTGCCCCTTTCATCTTTTAATTCTTCATTCTGAATTCTGCATTCTGCATTTTAAATCCCTTGACCCCTCGAAACCTTTATCCCTTCATATGCATCTTGATCCAGAGGCTCTTCAGCGAGGCCTTTAGCTCGTCTCCCTCCAGGGAGCTGATAAGCCTGTCAAACTCCTGCTCCTGTTTCTTGTCAAGGATAATTGGTTTGGATTTTTTGCTTTCTGGCTCCGGCGGAACCGACAAAGAACTGTTGAGCTGGAAACGAATGTCGTTGAAAGTTTCACCGTGAAGCTGCTTGTTGATTTTTCCCAGCAGCAGGATTTTCTGGAGGTGCAGCTGCTGCATCCAGATAGGGTCGGCCACCTTGACCCACAGGACGCAGCCGCGGATCAGGGATGGCTGGGCTACCGCAGCAATTTCCTTGCCTACAGTTGTGTTCCAGAACTCGAAAACCCTGTGGAGTTCCAACTTGCTGCGCCATTTCCTGTTTTCAAAAACAGTGGAAAGAAGCCGGCTTAATTCCACAGGCTTATGGAGATTATTGCTCTGACTGGAGCCTGTCATATTCCTTATCAACGACTACCCGGTTTCTGCCGGTATTTTTGGCTTGATACAGAGCGTTGTCAGCCCTTTTTATCAGGTTGGCGATGTCATCTGTCCATTTTGCATCATTGTCGCGGATGAATTGTGCCAGACCAATACTCAGCCCGGTCAGCGGCAGTTTTTTTTCATTGAAAGTATGGATGACACGTTCAACAGTCATTAATGCCTGCTCTTTGGAAACCTGAGTGAGGATAACGCAGAATTCGTCACCACCATAGCGGAAGGGCCAGTCGACGTTTTCCCTGATGCAGTTCTTGATGATGGCGCCCACTGATTCCAAAAGTTTATCTCCTGCAATGTGGCCGTACTTGTCATTCATTTCCTTGAGATTGTCAACATCGAGGACTGCGAGAAAGAGGTCATGATTCTGACGATAAGCCCTGCGAACTTCCTCAAATATCTTGGTGTCGAAATATCGCCGGTTGTAGAGTCCTGTCAGGCCGTCGGAAATTGACAGGAGTTCAAGCTGGTGCATGAGCTCTATTTCTCTGATGAGCCTGTTTATCTTGGCCTCGAGTTCATCTGTGTTAAAGGGTTTGGAGATAAAGTCGCTGGCTCCGGCCTTAATGACATCGGTATAGGTGAAGGTGCGGTCAAATCCGGTAAGAACGATGACCTTGATATGGGGATAGTTTGCATTGATATATTTCAGGAACCCCATGCCGTTCATATCGGGCATCATCATGTCTGTGATTACGATATGAAAGAAATCCTGCTTCAGTTTTTCAATAGCACCATTCCCACTTGTTGCACTCTCATAATCATGCCCGAAAATAGCCATCAGGTCTTGCAGGATATTGAGAATTGACGGATCATCGTCAACAAGCAGAATTTTAATGCGGGGAACAGTCATGAAGCTTTCGACCTTGTTTTGTATACATAGTAGTCGGCTAAGATTCTGGCATGGTCAAAAACCAGTGATGGCTGGTCCTGCTGTGAAAAAATGCCAATATTCCCTGCATCATCGCCTGCACACGGCGATCCAGTCGCTGATGCTATAAAGACGGTTGAGATCGTATGATGCCGTGGGTCCCGGTCGGGGTCAGAATATGTCCGGAACTGTCTCTGCAGCGTTACTTGTAGACCAGTTTCTTCCTTGGCCTCGCGTACAGCTGCCTGTTCAAGAGATTCACCATAATCAACGAATCCTCCAGGCAGGGCCCAGCCATAAGGCTTGTTTTTTCTTTCTATTAAAACGATACCCTCCTGAACCTCGATGATTATGTCCACTGTTGGCAGCGGATTCCTAAGATTTGCAAAATGATGACCGCAGTTGGGGCATTTCATTTTCAGGATGTTTTGGTCAGTGATTCAGGGTTTGGTAAAAAAATATACCGGATGATGTTATTAACATATTGTAATTAATGTGTAAACAGTAATGATAGTATGAAATTTGATAATTAAGGGGGAAGCATAGCCGGAAGGTGGAATCAATCAAAACAGAGGGCATGGATGGAAAGCCAGTCATTGACAGTTGGCAGATTATGGCCATTTCTGTTCCATGGCTGGTTGTAGACCAAGGGATTGATTCCTTCTTTGGCCAGTGTCTCGCAGGTCTGCAACCGGTCGTCCACAAAATATTCCAGGCCGAGATCCTTGATATAGGCAGTTTTTTTGTCATGCTCGCCCATTGCCACCAGGCGCATGTTTTTAAATGCGGCGGATGTGAGAAAATGCTGGAGCCAGCGGGCGATGGAGTTTTTATGGGGACGGGCCGTCACAAAGGTCAAAGGTGCCTTATCGGCGAACCTGTGCAGGACGGTTATGGCATCTTCCATGGGCTGCAGTCCGGCATTCAGGGGGTCATCAAGCAGACGGGTGAAAATTTCTTCGATAATTACCTGGTCCACATCGAGACAGTCCATTACCTCGAAACTGGTGATGTCATCCAGGGAGATATTGTGTAAGCCGTATTCCTCGCCGGCAATCCGGATAAAGGCTCCGCCGGTATCTGCAACAACACCGTCAATATCAAAACCTATACGGGCCGGATCAATCTTGTTCATCATGGGTATATTCCGAGTGCTTAATAAAATCAGTATGACTTCTCTATCTCTTTTACACGCCTGACTAGCTCCTCGTTAACGGGCACAGGGATGGCAAGTTTTCTGGCGGCGGCAACAATTGCTCCGTTGATGGAGTCAATTTCTGTAGGCCGTTTGCTGTTGATGTCCTGCAGCATGGATGAGAGGTTGCTGGCGGTTTTTCTGCAAACATCAAGCGTCATGGCCAGGGGGTCCTCAGGCAGGTTGATGCCCATTGCCGTGGCAACTGCCTCCCCTTCCCCAACAGCGGCGGCAAGCATGTTTTGCGTTTCGGCAGATTCCAGCAGCTGGCCGTTGGAGCAACGGTGAATGGCGGTCAGGGCATTAATGCCGACATTGATGAGGAGTTTGGTCCAGATATAGTCAAGAATATTGTCAACAATTAGGGTTTCCATGCCGCTGCTGCTCAGCAGGTTGCAAACCTTGGCCAGGAGAAGTGAGCTGGCAAAGCTTGCAGATTTCATAAACCCGATCCGGGTTAAACCGCTGCCGGCATGGCGCACATGACCCGGGGTCACAATGTTCGCCCCAAGCGCGGTAACGCCGAGAGCGATTGCCGGTGGCCCCTTATACACTTTGATAAGTTCCAGGTGCCCGATGCCGTTCTGCAGGGTGACAAGGATGCTTTCAGCATGGGTCAGTTTTGCTGCCTGGCGCAGACCGGCTGCAACATCCGTGGACTTGACGCAGAGAAAAATGATGTCTGCCGGACCAACTGCTTTCGGCTCTGCCGTTGCCTTGATAGGGCAAGACAGTTTCCGGCCATCTTTTTCTAAAACCAGGCCTTGCCCTGAAAGCAGCTCAGCACGTTCCGCATTATGGTCCAGCAGCCAGAGATCCGTTTTATTCGATTTAGTGGCAAGAGTGGCTGCCAGCAGTGTGCCAAGAGCCCCTGGGCCAATTATAACAACCTTCATATCAGGGTCGGAATATTAGTTTGGAGTAAAAGGAGGCCTGGGAAAAAATCACGGGCTCCAGTGAATTGGAGCCCGTGATGTCGGAAAACAAAATTACTGCTTAAGGTTTGCATCCTCAATCAGCACTGCATAAGAGTAGCCGGAGCCGAAATCCTTGTTGGCGGCAAGAACGCCTTCCATTGTGATGATGTCCCAATCTGCCCCCGGAGGCTGTGAGGTTGTTATAACAAGATCATGGGTATTTTCATCAGGGCTTCCGGTGCCGTCCTGGATGTGAATCCAGTTGCGGCCCATGATCCCGGGTGAGACTTTCATGATCTTGCCCCTGACCACAACACTTTTGCCGTTGAGCTCTGCGGCTTTGCTGAAAATCTCAGCAACGGTATAGCTGTTTTCGCCTGGCGCTTTTTCAACCTTTATCTCTGCAAAAGGCACTATGGCTTTCTGGCTTCCGGTCACCATCTCGCTGACAGCAGCCACTCCAGGGCCGCCCTCTTTGTTGATTGCCTGGGAAAAGGATTCGGCACCTGTGCCGGCAGAAGGTGTCCCCGGAAGAGCAGCGCCTTTGCCGACAAGGCCGCCGGAGAAAATTATTTCAGGGAAGGTGCGGTCCAGGGATTTGCTGGAGAAATTCTGCATGACCATGCCGTCCATATAGGTAACCTCTTCGCCAACCGTAACCGGTGTCTGGTTCACAGCCACCCACTTTTCGCCTGCGTCGGTAGCTACTTTAAGATAGGTATAGCCGGCAGCGTCCATGGTTTCCAAAACCTTTCCTGTTACCTGAGCAGCCGTTGGAACCGCCGTCTCCATTCCGGGTACCTGTTGCTCGCTGGTTGTTGGTGTTGTGCTGGCTTGTTCTTTAGGTTTGTCCTGGCTGCAAGCGGCTAAGCCAAAGACGAAAATTATGCTGCAGCACAATGAAGTAAACTTATACATGAAATATCCTCCTCAAGTTAGTTAATGCCAATATGGTATGGTTCGGTAAAAAGTTTTCCAGACGCAAACCGGCCTGTTTAATTATTTTTCCAGGTGTAATGAATGATTGTCAATAATATCATACGGCGCAAGTAGCCAGCAAAATTATTAACACAATAAGCTTTTGAACCGCAAATAACAAGGGTGACAATTTAAATTATTATTCTGTTTTCAGCAAGGTGAAGTTGGTAATACAAACGACATGAAAAGGGACATTACTCAAAGCGATCGGCCAAGGGTGGGTAAAACAGCATCCTCAAGGGCTTTGGCCCAGATCTCGTAGCCCTCTTTACTTAAATGCACCCCGTCAGATTCATAATAGTCCTTGACAGGTTTTGTGTCATCTCCAAGAAACAGCGGGTACAGGTCAAGGTAGATAATATTCATTTTGCAGGCAATATCCTTTAATCTTTTATTGACGCGGGGAACGGCATCTCCAAGAAAGAAAAGGTCCATGGGCAGGAGGCTGGTCATGACAATGGCTGCATGCGCATAATTTTTCTGTAGAAGATCGATGATATTCTTATAAGTGAAGAGGAATCCGTAATCCTCCATAGCGATGTTGTTAGTGCCGGTCATAATCATTATCAGGCTTGGAGACTGGATACGGTTTATGATGTGCGGCAGTCTGGAGAAGAGCCCTTCTGCGGTTTCACCGGCGCTGCCGAAGTTATAAACCCGCCTGCCCGGAAACCTTTGCTGCCAATCGAAGAACTCAATCAGGGAGTCTCCCAGGAAAAGAAATTGTTCTGCCATGTCAACTTATTGCCGAAATAAGAACCATTGCTCCCATGGGTTCTACCCTTATGCCTAGATTCGAGGGGAGGAGAGTGCCTTTCATCTCTTCAAATATATCCAGGGGAGGAGGTGCTGCTGTATCAATAATTTTCCGCCACCTGCAGTTGAGCCTTGGGTTTGGTGCGTCAAATGTCTGTGCTTTTGCCGGGTGGCCGTTCAACATGATGAAAAAGTCATTATCCGGGTTCCCTTCAGCCCCGTTGCCGTCCAGCAGAAACGCAAGGTATTTTGAGGAGTTGGACCAGTCCTGTTCTTCAGGTTTGGAGAATTGCCACTTAATTGGATGGAGGAGTTCATGGGGCAGGTCCGGGAAGAAATCTGTTCTCCTGAAAACAGGATGATCCCTGCGGAGTTTAATAAGAAGACGGAAGAAACGGAAAAGATCCTCGTTTTTTTCTTTCAGGTTCCAGTCAATCCAGGTCAGGGGGCTGTCATGGCAGTAGGCGTTATTGTTTCCTTTCTGCGTGCGGCCGAACTCGTCGCCTGCCAGCAGCATGGGGACCCCCTGGGACACCATGAGGATAACGGCAAGACTTCGCATTCGCCTGGCTCGCAGCCGGTTTACCGCCGCATTGCGAGTTTCGCCTTCGTGACCGCTGTTCCAGCTGATATTATGATCAAAGCCATCCATTTCTTTTTCGCCGTTTTCCAGGTTATGCTTGCTATTGTAGCTTACCAGGTCCTTGAGAGTAAAACCGTCATGGCTGGTAATAAAGTTGATGCTGTTGTAGGGCCTGCGCAAACTATGCTGAAACAGGTCCGAACTGCCGGCAATACGGGTGGCCAGCGAGGCTGCCGTGCCTTCGTAGCCGCACATGAATGCCCTGACATCATCACGGAACTTGCCGTTCCATTCCGCCCAGCGGCTGCTGGTGGAGAAGCTGCCGACCTGGTATAGGCCTGCGGCATCCCAGGCCTCCGCGATTATTTTAGTGTGGGACAGGATGGGATCCTCGGCGATCATCTCCACCATGGGGGGGTTGGGCAGGGGTTCACCCTTCTGGTCCCTTCCCAGTATGGATGCAAGATCAAAGCGAAAGCCGTCCACATGCATTTCAATAACCCAGAAATGCAGGCAGGAGATGATATGTTGCCTGACAATCGGATGGTTGCAGTTAAGTGTGTTGCCGCATCCCGAGAAATTTAGATATTCCCTGGTTCCGGGGTCGAGGAGGTAATAGATGGAATTATCCAGACCCCTGAAGCTGAGTAACGGGCCGTCGCTGCCGCCTTCAGCTGTATGATTGAACACCACGTCCAGGATAACCTCTATCCCGGCCCTGTGCAGTGCCTTGACCATTTCCTTGAACTCGCGCACCTGGCTGCCGTTCTTGTTGTCAGCTGCGAACGACGCCTTGGGGGCGCAGAAGCTTATGGGGCTGTATCCCCAGTAATTTAAAAGTTCCTGGCCGGTTACAGGGTTGATATAGGTGTTCTCGTTTTCGTTGAATTCGGCGATGGGCATCAGTTCTACCGCGGTGATGCCGAGCTCCAGCAGATGAGGTATTTTTTCGATAATACCGGCAAAGGTACCCGGATGCTTCACATCGGAACTGGGATGCTGCGTAAACCCCCGGACATGCATTTCATAGATGACTGAATCCTGAAGCGGGATATTTAAAGGCCTGTCACCCTCCCAGTCAAAATGGTTTTCCACGACGAGGCAGCGCCTTTTGAAGCCGGCCTGTTTTTTTCTGGGGCCATTCCAGTTCTCACCACCTGCAAGTGCCCTCGCATAGGGGTCAAGCAGAAGAGCCCTTTCATCGAAAAAATGCCCTGAGCCCTTGGGGTCGTAAGGACCCTCTGCCCTGAAGCAATACTGTAAGTGCTTCCTTGTCCTGAGGAGTATGTGCCAGATGTCACCCGTTTTATTATGGTCCGGATCAAGCTTGATTTCACCGATGGGAGTAGCCGCAGAGGTGAAAAGCACCAGCCAGATATTTTCGGCATGCCGAGAAAAAACTGCAAAGTTTATGCCTTCCGGCATAATGTTGGCGCCAAGCTGCATAGGGGTGCCTGGTGCGATTTCAAAGCGCCATTTTGCTGAGAGTGAAACGGTTTTCATAGTGCTCCTTGAGTTTGTTTGCCATCGAAGTCCTGACAGGTTCTTCCATACAATGTATTGACGGCACCGTAAAAAGCACAAAGCGGATAGGTATGGAGCTTGCAGCTATTCGACTTTATAAGGTGGCGCTTTTCCTGTCATGACTTCTTAAGAGGACATCAATGTATTGACATGTCGTGCTTATTGCAAGAAAACTTTAGTGACACATTTGCTGACTTCGGAAAAACTTTGGCATTAAGCAACGAGGCTGGTTAAAATCAAAAAAATAAGGGTGAAAGGCCTGCCAGCGGGTAATATCCCAGGACCGGCAGAATTTGAAAGAATCCTATTAGATTGGCGGTTGTATACTGCAGGCACAACTGTATCATGAACATACCCCTTGAGGGTGCATTTCTCTTGGCCGGAAGTCGAGGTTTATATCCCCGCAAGGGGGTACTAAAAAGAGTGCCCTGCAAGGGTGTTTGTCCTGAGTCTGGGCTTACTTGACGCGGGGTTAGCGCCCAGACAACAAGGCATAAACGAGTGTAATTTGGTTAGGTATTGTACTTTGCGTAAGGCGGATTTCCTGCAGGTTAAGCTCCGCATGCTCAAGCGGTTGTTGGAACTTTCAATTTTTATATTGAGTCGCCGATGGTTTTGGCCGGAAACAGAAAAAAACTTGCCAGAAAAATCTGACAAATTATTCTAGTTGGGAATTATTATTAACAATAGCTTTGACTTTATCACTGATTAATCTCAAATGCAGGGAGAATTTATGAGTTTTTTAAATAAACTAGGCATAGATCCCACCCAGGTTTCCATTGACTGGGATCTGAAACCGGCAGACACCTTCGGTATGTTTGAAAGTTGGGGCGGCAAAGAAAGGGTAAAGAGTAAAAATGAGCGGTTTTACTACTTTTATATCGATAACTGGCAGCCGCCGGCAAGACTGCTTCTCATGGAGCGTGGCATCAAATATGCCAGGATTCTTGCCAGGATCAATGCGCCGCAGGAGTTGATCGACAGCTGTATCGCCGAGCAGGGCAAGTCGACAACCCTTGATGCAAGTTATGCAATTAATGATGCTGTCAAACGCTGGCTGCAGAAAAATGTCGTTGACGGTACAGGCGATTCCCTGGTCATACCCATCAGGGCTGAAGAGGAAGACGATATGCGGGAAACAGGGCTGCCAGGTCCATCAGATCCTGTGCCCGAATTGCACCAGAGAATTCTTCGGAGCACCCCACTTGCCTTTAAAGAGGACGAAATTGAGACTTTGGTTCGCAACTCTGGACTGTTTGAACGGCGCTACAATCTGGAAGGGAATGCAGTAGGTTATCTCGTGGATAATGGGGACAGCCTGACGGTGACTGATCTGACAACAAATCTCATGTGGCAGCGAGGTGGAAGCGAAATAAACTCCATCCGCACAATACAGAACTGGACTGAAGGCCTGAACAGGTCAAAATTTGCAGGATTTGATGACTGGCGTTTGCCGACCTTTGAAGAGGCATTGTCCCTGGCGGTCAAGACAAAGAACAAAAAGGAACTTTATCTGCATCCATGTTTTTCAGCCGGCCAGCCGTTTGTATTTACCTCTGACAAAAGGAATCCCGGCGGGCACTGGTTTATCGATTATGCCCAGGCCCGTGTTTTCTGGGCGTCCGGGTTTAATCCGGGAGGATTTGGGCGGGTCTGCCGTACCATTACTTAAGAAAGATTTTTTAGAAAAAGAATAGAAAGATTTCCGTTTGCACAGCATCTGCTTTGTCAGCAGGCCTTCAGCATAGGCCTAATTTTAAGCGGAATAGCAGTCAGCGGTCAGCTTAAAGATTTGTACTTCCTTTTCAGCTGTGATCTTTTTTATGTCTTGTATCTCGTTCTGCATTCTGCATTTGACATTCTGCACTCCGGGCACGATATTTCTCATGTAGGCAATCAACACAGAAATACACCTGAAATGCTGCAAGGGATAGGTACAGAGGCGGATAGGACAGTAAATAACGGGAGGGGTTGCCGGAAGTCTAAAGTTTCTCGGCTTTTTTGGTCTCTGTAAGGACTACGAGGGCAGGCTGCACAGGAGTGGTTTGGTCCTGGGTTATTGTATTGTCCTGTTCACGAGCTGCCATCCGGATTTGTTCTTTTCTATTGAAGCCGTATTCAACAAGTTTTGCAATGTCACTCCACATATTGCGGCTGCCGAGGATTGCCACCAGGATTTCCTCACCATTGCGCGAGAATTTGCCGACATAGGTCTGCTTGGCGGCCCAGGTATAACCGGTCTTGCCCCCCTGTGCCCCGGATATCTGCCACAAAGCCTTATTGTGGCTTCTGATGGTTTTGCCATAGGAGGTCTTGGTTTTTATGAGCTTTATCCTGTCGGCAAACTCCTGGTACTCCATGGCCTCTTTGAATATCAGGGCAAGGTCCCGGGCAGTGGTTTGCTGCCCCTTGGCAGTGAGACCTGAGGCTGTTTTGCAGATTGTCTTGCTGGCTCCAATTTCCCTTGCTTTCTGGGTCATCAGTTTAGCAAAGCCTGATTCTGAACCGGCAATTTTTTCTGCCAGGGCAACACTTGCGTCATTGGCCGAAGCCAAAAGCACGGCATTAATCAGGTCATTGGCATAGTAGGATTTGCCCTGTTGGAGGTATATCTTGGAGCGCGGCATGCTTGCTGCCCAGTTGGAGACTGGCACCAGGGAATTATTTTTCAGATAGTCCATCGCAATCAGGCTGGTAAGCACCTTAATGGTGCTGGCCGGCTGGCTCGGCCGGTCGGGATTTTGTGAGTAGATCTCCTCTCCTGTCCGGGCATCAATGACAATGGCGCTGCGCGCTGAAAGTTTCTTCTGTAATGAGTTGTTTGAAATTGCTGCAACTTGGACCGGTCGTCTCTTGGAATCTGGCGACCTGTTAATGACTACAGCTGTAACCAGGTTTTTCGGCGTGTATGAAGCGAGAATTTGTCGGCGCACCTCAGAAAGGGCAACTTCTGTCGGTGTAAATTTGTGATCAGTCGATAGAATTATCGACCCGGGAGCAGGATTTTTATCCGCTGATTTCCCTGCCAATGGGAAAAACACTATTGTGAGAACAAAAAAGAATACCAGGAAGGCTTCTGATTTTCGCATGAGTGATATGTGGTCCGGCTAACTCGGTTGAGTTATAAGAAGAAAATCCCCTTTTTCCGATTCCATGGTGCTCGTTGTGCAGAAAAAAGTCAAGTGTTTTTTTAACTTTTAATTCCATCTATCTGTTTTTTTGTTATTTTAGCAAGGTAGATATATACAAGATGTTGTGGTGCGACGTGTGAGCTATCCAATATCTTGCAGCAGGAATGGAAAAATAAAAATAATAATTACAATAGGTTAAAATTCTTTCAAGAAGGGGGTGGAATCGTATTGCAGGGAAGATTTCCTGTTTAATCTTCAGAGTTGAGCCGCTGTCTCACAAGATTTGTTACGGTCCTGAAATCGATCTTGCCGCTGCCCATTTTTGGCAACTCTTCTAAAACAATAAATATCTTTGGCAGGGCGATTTTTGGCAGTTCAGTGGCCATTTTCTTCAGGATATTCTTTTCATTAATGGGTTCGGTAACAGCCCCAACTATGCGGGCGCCTTTCATGGCATCCGGCACGTCAACCACGCAACAGATCACGTCATCTGGCAGGTATTTTTCCAGGACGTTTTCGACCCTGATAAGGGAGACCATTTCCCCGCCGATCTTGACAAAGCGCTTCAGGCGGCCCACATGCCAGAGATAGCCATCTTCATCCAGGTTGCCCATGTCGCCGGTATCATACCAGCCTCTGCGTAAATGCAGGGACGTCTCTTCAAAGTCATTGAAATACCCCTTCATGACCAGGTCGCCCTTGACCAGGATTTTGCCGTTTTCGCCCACAGCGCATTCCTCCCCTGTCTGGTAATGCTCAATCCTGACCTGGACACCCTTGAAAGGCTGGCCGACGCTGCCCGGCTTGTTCATGCCGTCCGCATTGCCCGAAATTGCCGGGGATGTTTCCGTAGTCCCATAGCCTTCATAGAGTTCCATGTTGTGTTTTTCCAGGAAGCCTTCGCGCAGGGCATCGGGGCACTTGTCCGCCCCGCATACGGCATACCGCAGGCTGGAAAAATCTCCAGGTTCAGACTTGCGCAGGTAGCCCCAATAAAAGCTTGGTGTGCCCACCATCAGGGTCGGCTTGTCGTCACGCACTATTTCACAGATTTTCCTGTAATCGAGGGGATTGGCATAGGTGATGATGGTCATGCCATGGTAAAGAGGGACCCAGAGATTGCCGGTGAGCCCGAATACATGGAAATAGGGGAGGTTGGCCAGGAAAATATCTTTTTCATTAAATCCATAGCGATCGGAAAAACTTTCGATATTGGAACTTATGTTCCGATGGGTAAGCTCAACCGCCTTGGGGTCCTTTTCACTGCCGCTGGTAAAAAGGATGACAGCATCATCATTGTCATTGTTGCCTGCCACCAGTTTCTGGATGGCGGCAGCTGGAAGCCTGGAAAGAAGAGCGGCCGTGATCTTTTTCGGCGGGTTCAGGCCTGCCATGATGTCTTCGATGTAAACCATCCCATCGACATGAGGACACTCTATTTTTTTCAGGAGCGCTTTGGAGGTGATAATGGTTTTGAAGTCGCATTTTTCCTGGGCATATATACAGTTGTCTGCCGCACCGGTTGAATAGTTGATCATTACCGGGGTGCGGCCGCTCATAAGGGCGCCGAGGATCGAAAGACCGCAGCCTGCTGATGTGGGGATCATCACTCCAAGGAAACCCTTGTCATATTTCTTGAACTCCCTGGCTAGGAGAAGAGACGCGATGAGAGCCCTGGAGTAAGTGACCTCCCTCCCGGCAGTGCGATCCAGGAATGCCATTTTCTCCCCTTGTTTCTTGGCAATCTCGATAAAACGATGATGTAAGAGCATGATCTTCCCCCTTGATCATATGAGGCCTTAACTAATGCTGGAATCTCTGGTGATGCTCCTTGAATACTTGATCTTATACCAAAAATGAAAGCAACTACAAATACTAAAATACATACTTTTCAGGCAGTTGGCAGGGAAAGTCCACTCGCCTGAAAATTTTATTGAGACTTGTTTATGTGAGGGAGTGAAAGAATTGTGGGACGCCGCCGGGAACAGCCATACAGTTCATTGCAGATTTTTAGTGCCGGCAACAACAAAAAGAGGATCGCTGGCAGCAATCTCTCCTGCATGCCTGTCATCTGCCGGCCGGGGCCAATTGCGGGCAGAAATAGTGCAGAGTTCTGCAAATGTACCATTTTCTATAAGGTAATCAAGCACCAGCCCCATCCGCTCAAAATCATGAAGCTCAAGCCATAATTGAGTTACTTTCGGCGGGAACCAGCGGTTAGAAAAGCTGAGCATGACCTTGCCGCCGGGCACGAGTACCCGGCTGACCTCATTGATAACTTCCCGTGGCCTGGTGAGATATTCTATGGAGAGGCTGCAGACGACAGCATCAAACGTGTTGTTGCTGAAAGGAAGCAGGCTCGTTTCATTCAGATCATGAACAAGATGCTCGCTTAAAATGGGATTTTTCCTGAGTTCCAGTTTATTCAGGCCAAGACCGGTCACGGAAAGATTGTAACTGTCTGGCAGGTGGGGCTGGACGCTGCTCATGAGGTCGAGCACCCTGTCATTTCTTTGCAGGAATGTTGTATAGATATCCTGCAGCAATGAGCTTGCCTGCGGGTCGATGTGGCCTACCAGCCGGGGCGCAGTGTAAAAGCGGGGATCATTGTCCTCATCATGTCTTTTATAGCTGCCCCTGCTTTCAAAAATCGTTTTCCTGCCGTTAAAGCGCGCCTGCATTCCCGGCCCGTTATGCGTCACTTCCTCGAGCCAGTCGGTACAGCGTCCGCCCCTTTCCTCGGAAGATCGGCGGATTGAGTGGATCCGTATTGTGAGCTCAAGATCATAAGGGCACAAAGGATGGTTTAAGTCCACCTGGATGCTGGCATCATCAATTTTGACAACTCGGAACGGCATAAGCGTCTGGGGGAAAATCCCGGGAACATTCCGCAGCAGCCCTGCGGGATAGAACCTGCCGAATTGAGGTATGATTTTATGGCCTGAAACATAGATAGCGCTAACTTGATCGGCTGAGAGGTCCAGCACTTTCCGGGGAGAAAATTCCGGTACAAAATCTCCCGGTTTAAAGGCAAAGGTGAATGTTTCATTTTCGCTTGAATCAAGAATTTTCCGCTCCACATCGGTAGGGAAAATATCCCGCCACATATTCACGTTTGGCGCGTAATAAAGTTCGCTGTGCCTGGCCTCCGGGCTCTGCCACTTGAGCTCGAACTCCATTACTGCCAGAGTGTTCCTGTCCAGTGTTTTCATCTCGAAATCCAATCAGAAAGGGTTTGTCATTGAGAAAATAAGCATCAATCCTGGAATGTTAAGTTTTCTTTTGGCAATTCAGCATAACATTAGTACCTTATTAAAAGTTCGCATCAGGTTAAATCAATTTCATCCTTTTTCAGTCGGTGAAACTGCAGCATGGAGCAATCAATTAAAATCGGTGTCAGTTCCTGCCTGCTTGGCAAAGAGGTGCGCTACAATGGCGGCCACAGCCATGATAGGTATATTACGGGGCCCCTTGGGCAATATTTTACCTTTGTGGATGTCTGCCCCGAGGTTGAGGCAGGTTTTGGCATCCCACGTGAGACGCTGCGGTTGGTTGGGGTGCCTGAATCGCCGCGGCTGCTCACCTCCAGGACCGGTAATGATGTTACCGATACCATGCTCAAGTGGGCCCAGAAAAGGGTGCAGGAACTTGAGAAGGAGGATCTCTGCGGCTTTATCTTCAAAAGCAGGTCGCCGAGCAGCGGCATGGAGCGCGTCAAGGTCTATACGGAAAAGGGTTTTCCGGGAAGCAATAAGGGCATTGGTCTCTTTGCCCGTGCTTTCATGGCCCATTTCCCTCTTGTCCCTGTTGAGGAGGAAGGCAGGCTGCACGATGCGGCCCTGCGGGAGAATTTCATTGAGCGCATCTTTGCCTTGAAGCGCTGGCGGATTGTAGCCGGGCAGAAAAAGAGCAGGGGCACTATCGTTGCCTTCCATACCGGGCACAAGCTGCAGATAATGTCCCACAGCCTGAAGCACTACAGAGACATGGGCAGGCTTGTTGCCCGGGTCAAGGATGTACCGCTGGACTCTCTGTATGATCAGTATGAAGCATTGTTCATGCAGGCCTTGTCCCTCATGGCTACGGTCAAAAAAAATGTCAACGTACTGCAGCATATGGCAGGGTATTTCAAAAAGCAACTGAGCAAGGATGAAAAAAAGGAACTGCAGGAAGTCATTGACCAGTACCACAGGAATTATACTCCGCTGATAGTCCCCATAACCCTTTTCAACCACTATGTGCGGAAATATGACCAGGAATACCTGCAGAAACAATCTTATCTCAACCCGCATCCCATAGAGCTGAAGCTCAGGAACCGGGCCTGATACTTATTTTTGCGTAATTTCTATGAACCGGACCAGGGTCCTCATCACAGGAGCAACAGGGTATATCGGCAGAAGGCTGAAGAATAAGCTCTTGGGTCACTCGGAACTGCAGCTCCGGGTTTTTGTGCGAAATGCCCTGAAATTGCAGGATAAGGTAAGGCGGCAGGTTGAAATTGTCGAGGGGGACACATTTAATTCGGAAAAACTGGCCCAGGCCGTGGAAAATATTGATGTGGCCTTCTACCTTATTCACTCCATGGGGGCAGACAAGGATTTCAGCGATCTTGACCGGAAAAGTGCTGAAAATTTCAGGGATGCCTGCATTGCAGCCGGTGTGAAGAAGATTATCTATCTGGGCGGCCTGGGGGTCAAGGACACTGCCAGCAAGCACCTGTTAAGCAGGATTGAGACCGGCGAGGTGCTTTCCGCCCGGCAGGAAAGGATCGTCACCATCTGGATCAGGGCAGGCATTATTATCGGGGCCGGCAGCAAGAGTTTTGAGATACTTCGGAACCTGGTGCAGAAGCTGCCCCTTATGGTGACGCCCAAATGGGTGACCACAAGGACACAGCCGATTGCAGTTGATGATGTACTTTCGTATCTCGCTGCATCCATCTGGCTTGAGACCCGGGAGAACATCATTGTTGATATCGGCTCCGATATTATGAACTTCAGGGAAATGATGCTTGCTGCAGCGCGGGTAATGGGATTGCGGCGGTTCGTTCTTCCCCTGCCTGTTTTAACGCCGAAACTTTCTTCCTACTGGCTGATACTCTTTACCCCTGTTCCCTTCAAAATAGCGGCAGCCCTGGTGGAGGGCCTGAAGTCTGAAACCGTGCAGCAGAATGATAATGCCGCGCGTTACTTCCCTGACATCAGACCCCTGTCTTTTGAGGAGTCGGTGCGCCGGGCAATCAGGGAAATTGAGGAGGAACAGGTCATCAGCAGGTGGTGTGACTCCAGTGGGGGAGAGGTTTGCGATATTATCTCCCAGGATGATCCGTCCAGTGCGATCATCCGGGACCGGCGCGTTGTCGATTTCGGCGACCTGGAACCGGAAAAGGTCTTTCAGACAGCCTGTGCCATTGGTGGGGAAAGGGGTTGGTACAAGTATAATATCTTGTGGAGGCTCAGGGGAGCAATTGACAAGGTGGTAGGCGGTTACGGAATCAACCGAGGCCGCCGCCTGCCAAGCGAGTTGCGCATCGGCGACGCCCTGGATTTCTGGAAAGTTGCCGATATCAAACCCAATAAGCGGCTCTTGCTCCTGGCCCAGATGAAGCTTCCCGGCAAGGCCTGGCTGGAGTTCATTATCGAGGATAACATGCTGATCCAGACAGCACATTATTATCCCCGGGGCATACTGGGCCGCCTGTACTGGTATGTAACCCTGCCTTTCCACAACCTCGTATTCCAGGACCTAGCTGAAAAGGTCGTCCGACAGGCTGCAGAAAGCGGATGAACAGGCCTTTTATTCTGTTACCGGGATTCCTCTCTTTTTCAGGTCGCTGAGAACCTTTTTGATCTGGGCTTCATTGCAGTCGTCAATGTAGTAGACATTTTTCATGCCATCGACAAAATGCAGCACAAAATGGCCCTTGTCATCCAGATGGGCCTCCCTGATATGGTTGCTATCAAGCCAGGGATTGATCTCTGTCATAAAGTCGTTCAGGCTGCAGGTTTTCATGGGTAATCCTCCTGTCAGGTTAATCAGGTATGGAGTCAATAATTACATGTTTTGCAGGCTTTGTCGTTCAAAAAAAACAGCTCCTTTACTGGGCATCAGGAAGGCTGTATCCCGGTTTCCCCGGTGCCAACCAGGGGAAGTATCTTTTCCAGGGTAAAGTAGACCAGGAATTTGGGGCCTCTGGCCTTGTCCTCTTCAGGCGTCAGGTGTCTCCTGGTCATTTGGGCGATCAGTTCAGGTTCGGTATCCTCCCGCACTTTTTTTAAAAAGAGCCTGATCCCCCTGTAATGGTGGCCATCCTCGATGAAGAGATACGTGGCATGGGGATTTGAGCCGATGTTGTGGTGCGTCAAATGGTCCCGCATGATAAAGGCGATGGTGCCGTCTTCAAGGATGTGCGGCTTGGAGTAGATGGCTGCATCGACCTTACCCTCGGCATCTGCCGTTGCCAGTACTCCTTTGCCCGAGGTGCCGTGTAGATATTCGTCCAGTGTCATAATGATTTTTCTCCGTTTATTTGAACTGTTCTGACAAGTTTTTCAGTGTCGTATTCCTGCTTCTGCAACCGTGCAATAATACCCTGATATGCCTCTTCATCCATTTCAGGGGTACGTGACAGTATCCATAGGTACTTTCTGTTGGGGTGGCCGACAACGGCATATTCATAGTCCAGGCCCAGGTCTATTATCCAGTAGTCTCCTGCAAAGGGCCAGAAAAAAGAAACCTTCAACCTGGCGTTTGTCTCTTTATCTACCACCCAGGCCTTTCCCTTGACTGACCGGAGTTTGCCGGAAAATGACCTGTCATAGCATTCATTGACCACACCTATCCTGCCATCTTCGCGCAGGGTATAGGTTGCCCTGCTGCCGACGCATCCTTCCTGGAACCTGTGGTGATACCTGGCAATCTCATACCATTGGCCAACATAGCGGTCTAGATCCACAAAAGTAACTGTTTCTAAAGGTTTCATGCCCTTTCCATTCATACTGGCACAACCGCTCAACAGAAACGGCAGCAGTATAATTGCATATAAGAATATTTTTTTCATAATAGCTTCTTTCATGAACGCACAATGAGCGAATTATCCGGAGTGTCTTGTTTTAAAAGAATGGTTTCAATGTATTTTTACCTTACCAGATTCAGGGGTGGACTCCATAAAAAAAACCCCGGTTGCATCATGTTCTTAAATGCTTAAACCGGAGTTTTTTTTATTTTTTATGTTTGTTTTACCAGCGCTCTGTTCCGATCAGTTGACTGACATCCATGCAGTTTGCCTTTTCATCATCCGTCAGTTCTTCCTTTTTCTTAATGTTGCCCTTCAGGGCATCAGCAGAACAGGCATACTCTTTGCCGTCTTTATCCCTGATCCAGACAAGAGACTCATATCCGCCTTTGTTGTATTCTTCTTCAGCCATGATGTTCCCTCCTTGTTAGATTTAATCCTTTTCATAATCCCAGGATTTATATTTATTCCCGAATTCATATAAATTCAAGAGTTAGGTTTTATTTTTTACCACCGTTCCGTTCCAATAAGATTGTTGACATCCAGGCATTTTTCCCGTAGCTCCCCGGGAAGTTCCTCAAAGTGTTCAATGTTTTTCATATCATTTATATAACAGACAAATTCTTTTCCTTGCCTGTCATTAACCCATACCATTGATTCATAGCCTCCGCTGTTTTCCAAGTATGCCATGGTGCACCTCCTCATTATAAGAAAATTGTATTTTTAAATTTTAGCTTTGTTCCTTTTGGTAAATAAAATATGCACAAAACCTACTTGAAACAATAGTAGATTTTTAATAAGTTAATAGTAGTAAAAACTATCAATATATCTCAAGACTTTAGTATGATGAGGTGAGAATGCAGAAGCAGTCCATTTATAAAGATATCATGGATTCCCTGTCTGCCCAGATTGCAATTTTTGACGAATCCGGCGTGATAATGGAGACAAACAGGGCCTGGCAGGAATTCGGAGTGGCAAACGGTCTTCAAGCCCCAAGTGATTCTGTGGGGCAGAATTACCTGGAGGTATGTGACAAGTCAGGTGATGAGCCTGGAGAACTTGTCGCAATCGGTATACGCAAGGTTTTGGCTGGCGAGCTGCAGGCGTTCAATATGCAATATAGCTGTCATTCTCCCACGGAAGAACGGTGGTTTGTCTTGCGGGTGGTGAGGCTCAAGGCAGCAGGAAAACCCCAGGTAATTGTAAGTCATGAGAATATTACTCCGGTAATAAAGGCACAGGAGGACCTGAAGAAAAAGGAAATTGAGCTGTCACAACAGAAAAAGATGCTTGAGGACTCAAATACCGCCCTCAGGGTTTTACTGGAGCACAGGCAAAAGGACAGGGTGCGCATGGAGGAAAACGTTCTTGCCAATGTGCGGAAGCTTGTCAAGCCATACCTTGAAGAACTGCGGTTTCAAAAACAGAATGACCGCAACCGCAACCTGGTTGACATCATTGAATCCCGCCTTGATGAATTAACATCTCCATTTCTCAATCGGTTGAGCTCAATACACAGGCTTCTTACCCCCAGGGAAATCGATGTTGCAGTTCTGGTGCGTGAAGGCAAAACGAGCAAAGAGATTGCCGAATTGCTTATAGTGTCAGTGAGCGCTGTTAATTTTCACCGCAAGATGATCAGAAAGAAAGTGGGGTTGGCCAATGAAAAGTCAAACCTGCGCTCCTATCTTCTGGGGCTGCAATAATTCATGTTATTATGATCTTGCAGGCAGCAATTATTGGCTATGTAAAGCATGGATGAACAACTTTAAAAAAGGTTTTATATCTGCCAGTCCAGGTTCTCAGCAAGTATTTCCCGTTCTCTCTTGATCTTCTTTATGTTGCTGATCAATTCATCTTCGGAGATGATTTTCTTGGTAATCAGGATATCAATGAGGGCCTGGTTTAAGATGATCTCAGTTCTTAAGGCTTGCTCGGCTGAAATGACAGTTGCGGCAGGAATGAGTTTGGCCATGTGCATGCTCTCCAGTCTATAGTTTATTACAATCGATAGGCTCAGGCACTTGCCTGCAGCGCATAAATCATTTTACGAACAATTTAGGCTTGTTTTGCATTTATGCTGAATTGTAGTAACAAAGAACAGCGGTGCACAATATTTAACAAACAAGAGCGATATGCTAGATGAAAACTATTATTGGGAATGTATGAGTTTAGGCAGGTGAAATAAAACATGTACTTGTATATTTATTACTGGGGCAGTATTCTAGCATCTTTTTTGGGGCAACATCGACCAAAAGAACCTGGTAGATTTTCTGCACAGAAGAGAGCGTCATGGTGAGCGGAAATTTTGAACATTGATACTTGCCTCAGAAAAATGGATAAAAATGGAACCCTCTTTGATAAAACAGTCTCTCTTGAATTTATGGATTTAAAAAATTGCAGGAAGTCTGAAAACACCGGAACATCAAAACTAAGAGAAAACAATGAATCCTCTTGAAAACAATTCTTCAATTGCGGTAATCGGCACAGGCTACTGGGGGAAAAACCTGGTCAGGAACTTTGTCAGCCTTGGAGCCCTGCATACCATTTGCGATGCTGACGCTGACACTGTTGAGAGTTTTATTAAAAACTATCCGGGTATTAATGGCGTCTCTTCTTTTTCTGACATACTGACCAGCAAGGAAATTAAAGGGATCGTGATTTCAACTCCTGCTGAAATGCATGCCACCATGGCCAAAGAAGCACTTTTGGCTGGTAAAGATGTCTATATTGAGAAGCCTTTGTGCCTTGATGAAAGAGATGGAGCTGAATTAAATGCAATAGCCGTGAAAAACAAAAAAGTCCTGATGGTTGGCCATCTTCTCTGGTATCACCCTGCTGTCTTGAAATTAAAGGAGCTGGTAGATTCAGGTGAACTTGGCCGGATTCAATATATTTACTCCAACCGTCTCAATCTCGGCAAGTTGCGCAGGGAAGAAAATGTTCTCTGGTCATTCGCACCCCACGATATTTCAGTCATTCTCGGCCTTCTTGGAGAAGAACCGGAAACCATTCAAGCCCAAGGCGGCAACTATCTGCATCAGAAGATAGCAGACACCACGGTCACCCTTCTCAACTTTGCCAGCGGAGTGAAAGCGCATATTTTTGTATCCTGGCTGCATCCCTTCAAGGAACAGAAACTCGTCGTGGTTGGAGACCGCAAGATGGCGGTTTTTAATGACACCGTGCACTGGGATGAAAAGTTGTTGCTGTACCCCCATTCCATAAAATGGACCGGGAATATACCTGTTGCAGACAAGGCCGAGGCAATTCCTGTAGCCCTTGATGAAGAAGAACCGCTTCGCGCTGAATGTGCCCATTTTCTCGACTGCATTAGATCCCGCAAAGCTCCAAGAACCGATGGGCGTGAAGGTTTACGAGTTCTAAGGGTTCTTAATTGCTGCCAGAAGGCCCTTGAAACAGGTAAGCCCGTAAAATTAACCGATCTTGTTCCAACCTCAGTTAATTATTTTGTCCATGATACTTCTGTCGTTGATGATAACGTCCGGATAGGCCCAGGTACCAAAATCTGGCATTTCAGTCACATCCTTTCAAACAGCAGGATTGGCACTAAATGTAATATTGGACAGAACGTAACAGTTGGGCCCAATGTCACTATCGGCAATAACTGCAAAATCCAGAATAATGTTTCTGTTTTTGACGGGGTTACCCTGGAGGACGATGTATTCTGCGGTCCCAGCATGGTCTTTACCAATGTCATGAATCCTCGATCTGCTGTACCCCGGGCAGATGCTTTCCTCCCAACACTTGTGAAAAACGGAGCAACCCTGGGTGCGAATTGCACTATTGTCTGTGGTAATACAATCGGTGCTTATGCATTTGTCGGTGCTGGAGCAGTAGTAATTTCCAATGTCCCGGATTTTGCGTTGATGGTTGGTAATCCTGCCCGGCAGATCGGGTGGATGAGCATGCATGGCGAACGCCTTGATCTGCCATTAGATGGGAATGGTGAAGCAGTATGCCCGCATACCGGTGATGTGTACCGTTTGGAAAATGGTCAAGTGAAACTGGTTCAAGCAATTGCGTAATGAGTTAAATACAAAGCAAAGAATAAATATGAAAATTCCATTTATCGATTTAAAAGCACAGCAGGAAAGAATCCGGCCCCAGATTGAAGCACGGATCAAAAAGGTGCTTGACCATGGCCAGTATATCATGGGCCCTGAAATCAAGGAGCTTGAGGAAAAGCTTGCTGAGTTCACTGGCGCAAAACATGCTATTACCTGCTCCAGTGGCACCGATGCTCTCCTCATGGTCCTGATGGCCTGGGGTATCGGACCTGGCGATGCGGTTTTCACTACACCTTTTACCTTTATTGCAACGGCAGAGGTGATAAGCCTTCTGGGGGCAACTCCTGTTTTTGTTGATATTGATCCCAAGACATTCAATATTGATCCTACAAAACTTGAACTCGCCATCCAGGCAATCATGCAAAATGATCCAGCGATTTACCCAATTCCAAACAGTTCAGCATCCGGCATTCCTTATTCACTCACACCCAAGATAATTATCCCTGTTGATTTGTTCGGGCTGCCTGCAGATTATGACAGGATTATGAAAATCGCCGAAGAGCACAATTTGTTTGTCCTCGCAGACGCAGCACAAAGTTTTGGTGGGAAATACAACGGCCGTAGGGTAGGAACCTTGGGGCATGCAACTTCCACCAGCTTCTTTCCAGCCAAACCCTTAGGCTGTTATGGCGACGGCGGGGCTATATTTACAGATGATGATGAATTGGCAGAAATATTGACTTCGATCCGGGTGCATGGCAAAGGCATAGACAAATATGACAATATCCGAATCGGACTAAACGCCAGGATGGATACCATACAAGCAGCAATAATATTACCGAAGCTTGAGATTTTTTCTGAGGAACTGGAAGCCCGGCAACAGGTAGCTGATTCGTACAGCAGACTGCTCTCCATTTATGATGCACCATTCACTGCTCCACATATTCCAGAAGGATACAAAAGCGCCTGGGCCCAGTTCTCAGTTCTATCTGAAAACCGGGATGCAATTCAAAAGGAATTTAAAGATGCCGGAATCCCAACCGCAATCTACTACCCCAAGCCTTTGCACTTACAAAATGCTTTTAGTTGTTTGGGATATAAAATGGGGGAGTTCCCGGTAACGGAATCTACAGCTAATAAAATTTTCAGCCTGCCTATGTATCCATATCTTTCTGGATCGCAGATTGATGAAATAATTCAAGTTTTTAAGAAGTAATAAATATGAAAATAGTAACAATAGTCGGCGCACGCCCTCAATTTATCAAGGCTTCCGCATTATCAAGAGTAATTGCAAAATATAAAGCAGACAATGCTTCTAAAATAATTAATGAAGTCATTATTCACACAGGACAACATTTTGATCAAAATATGTCTGCTGTTTTTTTCAACGAACTTGACATCCCCAAACCTGATTATAACCTAGGCATCAATTCAAAAACGCATGGTGCCATGACTGGCCAGATGCTGGAGAAAATTGAGGAAATTCTGCTCAAAGAAAAACCAGATCGAGTGGTCGTTTATGGAGATACAAATTCCACACTTGCCGGATCCTTGGCAGCCGCTAAATTACTTGTTCCCGTGGCTCATATAGAAGCAGGATTGCGTTCGTTTAATATGACTATGCCCGAAGAAATTAACAGGATCATGTCAGACCGCTTAGCGGATTTACTTTTCTGCCCGACAGAAACAGCTGTGACAAATCTCTCCAAGGAAGGAATCTGTGCTGGTGTATTTAACGTTGGTGATGTCATGTATGATATTTCTTTGTTTTTAAGAGAGAAAGCGTTAAAGGCTTACTCTCTTACTAACTGGGGCGTGACGGAAAAAGAATATGTGCTTTGCACAGTCCATCGGCAGGAAAATACTGACAATAAAGAGCGTCTGGAAAACATTTTTACAGCTCTGCAAGAAATCTCTAGTGCCAATGAGGTATTGTTACCTTTACATCCCCGAACACGAAAAAAAATAAATGAACTGAGACTTGAGCATTTACTCGAAGGGATACGAGTCTTAGAACCATTATCGTATCTTCCCATGTTGCGTCTGGAAATCTCAGCAAAAGCCATATTTACTGACTCGGGAGGTATCCAAAAGGAGGCTTTTTTCTATAAGGTTCCCTGTTTTACTTTACGAGATGAAACTGAATGGGTGGAAACATTAGAAAACGGCAGAAACAGACTTTGCGGAGCCGATTATGCAACTATTCTTGAAAGCTGGGAACAAATAGTGGAAATTCCTGCCGCAGAAAGTTCTATGCTGTATGGCGATGGAGCAGCTGCTGAAAAAATCCTTTCAATTTTAACAGAACATCATGTTCATAATAATACTCCCAGAATTTGATAAACAGTTGTTATGATTCATGATCTCTCGTACACGGTAAGCGGGCGTTTTTTTTAAACAGTCTCTCCGGAGATTCATTTTAGGTTATCTGTGTATCAGGGCTCTGGATGGTATGGTATGGCCGCCCCGAATTTCAGCCGCGGGTGGGAGAACGATTATGTATCACCACTCACTTTAATTTTTTTGTCATGTCTCACCTTTTATTATAACTTCTCTTTTGTGAAAAATTGATTTAACGGCCTCCTTGATAATTATTAAAAGAAAAGATGAATTTGTATAAAGATATCTCTTCCACATCCGGCCTGGTTCCTGGCATAAGCGATAAAACCATTCCATTCCTATCTCCTGAATCCATTGCGGAGCTCGCTTTTGCTTTCCCGCAATTATATTGAAAGCCCCGCCAACTCCAACAGCAAATTTGCATTTTAAAACGTCGCGGAGATCATAAAGCATATATTCTTTCTGAGGGGTCCCCAAAGCAAGAAATAAAACATCCGTTTTTTTATCATTAATATCATCTATAATATTATCAAGCTCATCTTTTGCGAAATATCCGTTTCTCCAGCCGACAATGTTAATCTTTTTTCCATAATGGTTCACGACGCTCTCTATAACTTCCTGTTTGGCTCCCAGAAAATAGTATTTCCAATCTGGAAATTTATCAGCCAATCCATCCATGTAATCAAGTCCGCCCATCCGAATAGTTTCTTTTTTGCTTATCAGCCCGGCAATAACTTTGATTGGCATTCCGTCAGCATTAATGATATCCGCGGAGTTAATTGATTTTAGTAACTTTTCATCTTTCTGAGCGAAAACCAGCTTCGCTACGTTTATGGATATCTGGTAATGATATTTTCCTGTTTCAACAAAAGAGGAGACTTGCTGAAAAACCTCTTCTTTTGACATTGATTCTAAATAGATATTGGCAAATTTATACAGCTTTCGTTCTATGCTCACAAACATACTCCCCTATTGTTAAAAAGCGGGCATCTCTTTTTTGACATTCCTCAATAATATCAATATATAGTTGCGCATAACCTGGAAATTCTCTCTCGCAGAACATTCTTTGATGCCAGTTTAACACAAGGCATCCATTTTCTTTCTCAGCTAATTCTATAAGGGAAATTGCCCGGGCCAGGGGATCACTTTTTCCCATTAAACAGGTATCCATTATGGCCAGAGGTATAATGAAAAAATCATTATTGTTATCAAGGGCAAACAAATAATAGTGATCGTTTTTAAATCCAATATCATCAGTAAATCCATAGGATGCATCATATATAAATCCCGCCTCTTTCTGCAAAAGCCAAGTATCTTCATTTAAATTTAAAAAATGCTGCCGTATCCCTTTTACTTCATGCCCAAGGATACTTTCAATATCCCTTTTTTCCTTTTTTAATAGTTCAATGTCCCTGTAGGAATTGTAGGAGCCATGCACACCTATTTCCCAACCACCGGAATCTAATTTTTTGATCACTTTTTTTATAGCATCATCAAAAATACTATAATAACCAAGTGAGAGTTTCCAGGATGAAAAATCAATCAAGTTAAATGGATAGGATTCATTTAAAAAAAAGAAAGTAGATTTAACCCCGCAGCTTTCTTCGATAGCAATAATTTTATCAAAACCCCAGTAATGATTTTTTACGAACAGAGATTTCAGTTGATAAAATGCTGATTTATATTTCTGTTTATTAAAATTACTTAAAAAATGTGAAATAAATTGAAATGATTTAAAGGTCCTATCAACATCGTGTGAGAGACATACAACAAAATTATTTTTTCCCTTATTGGTATTCATTTTATTGCACTCTTTCACGCAACACGAAGCCAATCAGCATATGATTTTTTTTATTTCAGTTGCAGTTTGCCTGTTAACGAGATTATACGCGATACCTGAGATTGTAGCCATAGCAAAGACGGAGTTCAGGTACCGGCTCAATATTTATGGTCATAAGGAAATCAAATGATCTTTGCAGGGTGACTTACAGTGTTTTGTCGCAATAAGTTATTGATAATTTAACAGTAAGAATATCCCAATATTAATCTTCCATGCAGCGAGCCATGACCAGCGAAAAGGTAGGAAAGAACAACTTAAAGAGATGCTTCATATCAGGCCCCGTTCTCAGCGACTATCCCCTGTTCTCCCTTGATCTTATCAATTCCTCGTCTACGATGATTTTCATCACGTCAGCAATGACTATAGTAAGATGAGCAGTTTTTCTTTCATAATAAATCGGTTGAGGCTCTTGATTTGCGTTTAATTGCGTTCCGCTTTTTAGAGGATAAAACTTTTTGAATCATAAATCCATTCTGATGTAAATGGTGACGCCAGGTCATTCATGCCGTATTGGGCTCTCCCCGGGTAATCCACACATGACTGAAAAGTGAATCCAATACTTGTTGCCGGGATATTTCCTGGAAGGATTCTTTATGAAAAAAACAAGAAAGGGGAAAAGATTAAGTGCTTATAAATCAGCATGATAATAAAATTTGAATTGTTTCAAGTTCCGTGGGCATGTTAAAGGAGAAATTTTTCAATTAAATAGTGGCAAGTAGGGTAGTTATGCAGAAAGCACAAGGTAAATAAAACCCACTAAAAAAATTACTAATCCAACACTGGTTATGAATAAGGACAAATGATCTGGTTCTGCAAAGTGGCTGAGTGTTTTGATAAACGCACCATTTAGGGCAAGGATTACCCCTTTGCCGAATCTTGAAAATCCAAATCATTTCAAAATGTTTTCCCCTTATCGGCTTTCGATCCTTGAAGGTGTTTGCTTAACTGTCTACTCGGAAATGTTTTCCTCTGAGCAGCTATTTCAGAAAAATCAATCACAGTAGTATATGCATGCTGTATGCTTTAACATGCATGGTATAAACTCTGTACAGTTAATGTTATTGCCTCAACTGAATGGATTCACTTAAATGATATTTTTTTTCGATGAGCTGTGTGTATTCAGGAAAGGTTAGCAGATTGTTTTTCTGCAATTTATGCCAGTTGTTTGATAATACCCTTAATTCCTTAGATAGTTCCCTATAAAAATCCTCATTGCCGCCTTTTTCTAATCTGAAATAAATGTTTGCAAGTTTGTTTAATTGATCGTGATAGTTTGCCATAGCACAATCCTCTCGTTTACTTCATGTTATTCCCCGGTACTGATAAATTTATTTCTCAGACCACCATCAGCAGAAAACAAAACACCTTCACCTAGATTAAGTCCCTGATGAAGGTTTTATTAAGGATTCTTAAGGATAACCTTTTGCATGCTGACTGCCCTGTATAAAAGTTATTATTGGTTATAGCAAAAACTCATATTATGAATGGTGGCTGCCAGTGTCAAGAAAAAAATGAATGGACATTCATTTTTGGTCTGTTTTTTTAATTCCCTCAAATTCATAGAGATACGTAAAGTGATCCTGGACGAGATTGATAAGTTTATGGGTAAATATATATCTATTTGGAGAAACTATTATTTGATACAATTTGTAAAAAGTTACCATTGAAAGTGGCAAAGTAACGTATTGACATCCCTTATTGAGTTATGATGTTGGCAAGAAATTTTACTTGTAATTTTTATCTCCCGTATTGGCATTTATCCAAAATTCTGCCTTCTTCATAGGGTTTGCTTCACTGACAGAAGCCAGCCATAACAATTTTCAATTGACATAATATGTATTTTAATTTATTGTAACAACAATGTGTATCCATTGTTTCGACAAAATAACACAGGTGATTCAGTGAATAAAACATCAGCTTTGCGGATTAGGATTGACCCGCATCTTCATCATCAGTTTTTAGAAATTTGTAAAAATCAGGATAGGCCTGCGTCTCAAGTTATCAGGGATTTTATGAGACAATATGTTCAGATGTATGGTGGTGGATTGCAACTTGAACTCTTCAATGTCAGTGACAGTTTTAAAATTGTTGCCAATGTTCCGAGAAAGATGGACTTTTGAAAAAGTTAAAAATATATCTGCAGGCATAGAAGTGAATTAGCCCAAATGATAAGGTTTCAATGATGGAAAAGAGAAGTGTTGAGCGGTTTGATCTTGAAATTGAAACTTTGTTGCATGTTCGAAATGAAGCAATAACAGATATACCCCCCGTACTATTTTCCCGTGATATATCGTGCGCCGGAGTTTTTCTGGTTACAGACAACCCGCTTCCCATCGGCACCAGTCTTGATCTGAATCTTTTGCTTAGCACGCATGAATTGGGCAACAAGCCAAAAGATGAAAGAATTAACCTAAGTACCAGCGGCAGGGTGATACGGACGGATGAACAGGGAATGGCAGTTGAATTTGATAAACTGTTTAAAATTTCACAATTGAAACTACAAGATTAGCTCTTAAGAGATTTATCGGGAAGTTTATACGATTGGTCGACATGCATTAATTTCCTGAAATTTTACAATATGCAGCGAGTAATTTAACAAATCAAAATATTGGAAGAAACCATTGGAAAGATGATAAAATCAAATGCTAAGCTCCAACCAACCCTATCTGACCGATTCAGCCTTGGCAGGAGGAAAAGGAGCCTCATAGATAATAATATAAAAACGGCAGATGCATTTCATGCCATCCTTGCGAAAGAAAGGGCAAGGGTGGACCGGAACAGTCATGTTTTTTCTGTTGTTTCCTTTAAGGTAGGCCCTCTGGATTACGTCACGGATACAACCAAATATTTCATTGATCAGCTAACGAAACAAATACGAATCACTGATCAAATCGGTTGGCTGGATCACTATACGATCGGAGTGCTGCTTTTCAATGCCACAAGTGAAGAAGCGCGTAGGTTTATAGAAAAAATCCAACGAATTTACCCCCACAAAAAGTTTTTCAAGTATTCGAGTTCCTGCTATCCGGAAGGCAAGACATACCATTCAGATAATGAGGAAACAGCTAACTTCTGCCATCATTCCATACCCGGTTACAGATCATTACACTGTCATCAAAGAGCAACAGGCGGACACAGGGCCTTAAGCTTGCACCCCATTTTTTTTAATAAGATTTCAGTCGTGAAACGTTTGTGTGATATTGTCCTGTCAATCGTTGCTCTCATTGCCTTGAGCCCACTCCTGTTAATTATTGCCATTGCTGTAAAGTATACCTCCAAAGGGCCGATATTTTTCAGGCAGCAACGAGCTGGCCTTGGCGGTGTGCCGTTTATAATTCTGAAATTTCGCACCATGCAAATTGATGCAGATAAAAAGAAAGCTGAACTGCTTCATTTTAATGAACGCACCGGGCCTGTATTCAAGATGGGAAATGATCCACGCGTTACCAAACCGGGTAAATTTCTCCGGCAATGGAGTCTCGATGAACTGCCCCAGTTTATTAATGTTTTAATGGGCGACATGAGCCTTGTCGGGCCGCGGCCACCAACCATGGAAGAGGTGGTAAAATATGAAAGCTGGCACAACTATAGGCTTGAAGTGAAGCCCGGTATCACATGTATTTGGCAGGTTTATGCCAGGCACGAGAAATCTTTTGAAAACTGGGTAAGGCTTGATATCAAATACAAGAGGGAGCAATCATTTCTGCTTGATATGAAACTGCTTTTTATGACAATTCCTGCTGTGCTTTCTCGCAAGGGAGCTAGTTAATCCAAGATTCTCATACTATTTTTTCGTGTTGGGCACATCTGGCCAGGTCTCGGATTAAATCTTTTCTGCTGGACAGACCGTGAGCCTTTTTGCTTTGCTATTTTAAAAATCAGCTATCAACCTCATCTGAATGGATTGATTGCATGGTTATGATGTCCAGTACACATGGAACTATGAATTTGGCTTTAAAAGTTTCAATTGTGGCAAGATATATGGAACCGACTCAGTAAACTATGGTTTCTCCGTAAAGCAAATATCTGTTCTAGGATCCTGACATACAATCCTAAATCTGCCTCTTTCTTCTATTAGCCATCATTACTTCAAAACCGGAACAAAAAAAAGCCAAACAGCACTGGAGATAAGTCAGAAGCCATCGGTATCCAAAAATTATGGTTAATACCTTTCGCTTGCTTTCTGCCGTGCCTGTGTAGCTTTTTCTTCTTCCCCGGTCTTCAGATAAGCCTTTTCCATTAAAAGCCAGTTCTGGCGAACAATGGCCCCGTTCTTACCGGCAAGGCTGTTTGATTTCAGGCAAAATTGCACCGCTTGGGCATAATTGCCCTGCTCAAATCGGACCCTGGCCATCCCATGCCAGAGTTGCGCATCGCTCGGGGACAGGCGCAGAGCACGTTCAAGATGCATCTCGGCCTTATCCAGTTCCCCTGCCTGCATAGCCATGTTGGCGCTGGTAAGGAGGGTACCTGTCTGACCGGACGGCAGAGGGAGCTGCCCCTGCGGCTCTTCCCTGAAAACCGGGATACTTACTCTCTTTTGCGGAGTGCAGTTTGTTATAACACAAAATAAAGCGACCAGTATCATTACCCGCCACAACCTGCAGGGCTGCTCATGGCTTCTGCTCAGTATCCGATTATTGATATGCAGCTTGCTATTCATTTTCAGTTAAAACGATCAATAATCTTATCCAACTCCCGAGCAATCCAATTCCCTGGCTAATCTTGCGGATTGCTTTCAGAAAAGCTCCTCTGTCCGGTTAAGGTTTCGGCAATGAAGGGCAACTTAACCTGTCCTGGGGCAAAAAGCGAGGGAAAGGGAGAAAGTCTAAAGGTCTCCGGATTTAGCCATTGCCACTTAATTCCCTCGGGTTCAACGAGATCAAGAGGTTGCGGATGCAGGGTTCGCATGATTTCGCCCCAAACCTCCAAGGCTCCGGTTGCACCGGTTAGACCTGTGGGCTTGTTGTCATCCCTGCCGAGCCAGACAACCGCAAGCTTGTCGCCGGTGAAGCCGGCAAACCAGCTATCCCGTAAATCATCCGAGGTGCCGGTCTTGCCAGCGACGTTATAGGAACTGGACAGAAACAGGGATAGACTTTTGGCAGTTCCTTCGCTTACGACATGCTGGAGCATGCTGTTGAGCAGATATGTCTGCTCCGGGGAAAAACGCTGCTCCACGGAAATGCCGAAACGCTTTACCACAGTATTATCCGCAGCCAGCACGCTGCTGATCACCCTTTGAGGCAGATAAAAACCGCCGGAGGCCAGAGTCTGGTACATTTGTGCCACCTCGAGCGGTGTCAGAGAAACCGCCCCTAGCAGAAAAGAAGGGTAGGGGGGAAAGTCACCTTTCACGCCGAGATCCTTCACGGTCCGAACAACCTCTTCCACACCCACATTCATGCCTATTCTGACCGTGGCCAGATTCATGGAATAAGCAAGCCCAAGATACATCGGGATCCGTCCATGTTCGGTCCGATCAAAATTTACCGGGCTCCAGGGCTTATCGCCCGGAGTGGGTAGGGTCAGGGCAGTGTCATCCACCGGCGTTGCCAGGGTATACCCTTTGCCCAGGGCGGTGAGATATATGGCCGGTTTGATGAGGGAGCCAACCTGTCGTCTGGCGGCAAGGGCTCGGTTGAAGCCGGATTGCAGAGAGGTTCTGCCACCAGCAATGGCAAGGATCTCTCCATTTTCCCTGCGAGTGACGACCACCGCCCCGTCCAAGCCGGTTATGCCGGTGTTTTTCTCCAGCCTGGTAATCGTTGTCTCAAGCTGCTGCTCCACTACCTTTTGCACCTGGGGATCGAGGGTGGTAAAAATCTTCAACCCGTCGGAAGTGAGTTCTTCTTCTGGGTAATCTTCGACCAACTGGTGCCGGACCAGGTCGAGAAATGCAGGAAAACGGTTGAACGCGTTGCCTGTCACCGCCTCAGTGCTCAACTGGGCAGACTTGGCCGTCTCATAAGTATTTTCGTCAATGACTTTCTGGTTGCGCATCACCTCGAGAATAACCTGCCTGCGTTTCAAACAGCGTTCTGGATACTTGCGGGGATTATAGTAAGAAGGTCCCTGCACAATGCCTACCAGAGTCGCAGTCTGCGCAGGGGAAAGATCCCTCAGATCGCGACGAAAGTAAAAAAAACTGGCCAGGCCGAAACCATGCACCGCCCTTCCTCCATCCTGGCCAAGGAATATTTCGTTGGCATAAGCAGTGAGGATTTCATTCTTGTCGTAATGGGCCTCAAGGAGCAGGGCCATAATCGCTTCGTTGAACTTGCGCCAGATGGTTCTCTCATTGGTCAAAAAGAAGTTTTTCACTAACTGCTGGGTAATGGTGCTTCCGCCCTGCACTGTCTCCCCAGCCAATGTGTTGGCGAGCAGCGCCCTTAGTATAGCACGAAGGTCCAGGCCTGAATGGTTGAAAAAATTATGATCTTCCACTGCCAGGAGGCTCTTTACCAGCAACTCGGGCAGTTCCGCCCTAGAAAGAACGATCCTGTCCTCGTGCTGTTTGGGGTGGAAGCTGCCGATTCGGGCAGGATCAAGACGAATGCCGTCTACCATCTCTCCGCTATCAGTGCGGGAGATATCCACCAAGGTGTTATTGGTAAAATAAAGAGTATATTTCCCTGATTTCTCTAAACCATCGGGGAAGTTGAACTCTCTGGTGACCAGATGAATAACCCCGCCCAGCCTGTCGTAACCCCCCGGATCCTCAACCGTGGGGTCCCGCCGATAGCCTGCAAGCTGCAGTTCATCTTCAAGCTCCGGCATTGAAATCGCAAGCCCCGGGTAAAGCTCGAGTGAGCGAGCATAGACCACCGCAGGCAGGGACCAGCGCTTGCCCTCGAATTTCTCCCGGATTACGCTGTCCAGATAGCCAACATAGAGGACAAAGGAGACGACCGGCAGGAGAAAGGCCCAAATGCCCCATTTCACAAAAGGCGGGTATCCACCCATGCTCTTTAAGCGGGCAGACCATTTTCCAACTTTTATTCTTTCCTGTACCATTGAAATTAAAATACCAAAAATTTTATTCCCAGGTAACGATGGACAATTATCGCACGTTCTTGCGACAACTTCCACAGGTAACTTTTACAGCACACCCCTGAAAACAATGATAGTAATGCACAAGGCGCAGGAAGGACGCTTGTTGATAAAAAGTTTACAAATATTTTATGAAATTGAAACAAAAGGGATTTTGCGAGTTAGTATTGCCATTAGACATGGCAACTGAGAATTTTGGCCGAAAAACTTTCTATTGTGGCAAGCAATGTGAATGTTTTTAATGAATCGAAATCATCTTCCATATATTAAGATTGCAACAAAATATTGTTCGGCTATTTTGTACTAATGGTTAATGAACCATTCATTAGACTCACAGCCTTTTTTGGTATTTTTATAGCTGTAGCAATTTGGGAGTTTAGGTCACCTCGACGTCAACTCGCCACTTCAAAAGCTAGTCGCTGGTTCAGCAATATTAGTATTACCCTGATTGGAACCGCCATTGTTAGAAGTTTTTTTCCCGTGCTTGCCGCTACCTTTGCTGCAAGTGAAAATTCTATGGGAATATTAAATCAGATTCCCCTTCCTTATGCTCTCAAGGTCTTTATCGGTGTTCTCGCACTTGATCTGATTATCTATGGTCAGCATATTCTATTCCATAGCGTGCCTTTGTTCTGGCGTCTGCATATGATGCACCATGCGGACTTGGATATAGACGTGACAACGGGTCTACGATTTCATCCCATTGAAGTCATGCTGTCAATGTGCATTAAAATTGCCGCAGTTATTGTTATAGGGCCACCGGTTCTGGCTGTAATTCTTTTCGAGATTCTTTTAAACGGCACGTCCATGTTCAACCATGGGAATATCCGTATGCCTCTTAATGTTGACAAGTTACTCCGTCTCGTGGTTGTAACACCAGACATGCATCGAGTCCACCATTCAGTTATTATCAAAGAAACAAATAGCAACTTTGGCTTTAATTTTCCGTGGTGGGATAGAGTTTTCGTTACATACAGAGACCAACCTGCTGCTGGTCATGATAATATGACCATTGGGCTTTCACAGTTCCGAGACCAGAAAAAACTTACTCTGCCCTGGTTGTTGGCATTACCGTTTATTGGCAAACCTGGAGCGTACCCACTTATTCGTAGTAAGCGAAAACAAAATTTCTAAATGGATTGATTGCTGAGTTATGATGTCCACTTCTCATGGCAATTGAGAATTTGGGATGAAAAAGTTTCTATTCTGGCAAGAAGTCTATACTGGACTTCAATCCAGCCTCCTAACACATTGTGGCACTTGATTTATCCCAGTACTAGTTGCTATAATATAATTAACAATTTAATATATTGAAACCTCTACTGGGAGATAGCCCCAATGAAAGAGGTTCAGTTGAAAATGCCTATAAAAAGCCGCCATGGGAATAAATATCCTAATGGAGGCTTTTATTTTTTTGGGGGCTAGTAGATTTTCAGTTGGGATTTAACGTAGCATTGAAATTACACCATTATAAAAACCATTTGGGTTCTCAAAAGGGGACGTATTAGATCAGAATATGGATGGCTAAGCAAAATCAATCCCCACCTACATGATGGAGGTAATACTATGGCACCGAAAAAAGATATTCCTGAGCTAACTATCTGTATTGATGCTCAAAAAATGTTGCAAAAGGCGAAAGCAGATGGTGTGACAACGGTATGGGACCGATATGAGAATCAATTTCCCCATTGTAAGTTTTGTGAACAAGGTTTGTCTTGCCGCAATTGTGCCATGGGACCATGCCGAATCAGCAATAAATCAGACAGTGAAAAGTATAAACTTGGCGTTTGTGGAGCAGATGCCGATGTAATTGTCGCCCGCAATTTTGGCCGTATGGTCGCTGCAGGTGCAGCTTCACATTCGGACCATGGACGCGATCTTGTCGAAACCCTGCATGCAATAGCGACGGGGAAAACAACAGATTATAAAATCAGGGATGAAGGGAAACTGCGGCGCATTGCCGAAGAAATTGGTATTGCCTGTGATGGTAAAGGGGTAAACGAAATAGCGAAGGAGCTGAGTGAGACCTTTTTCAACGAGTTTGGCATTACCAAGGGTGAACTGGCCTTTATCTCCCGCGCTCCTGAAGAGCGTCGTAAACTATGGGAAAAAATTGGTGTCACACCTCGCGGTATTGATCGGGAGATCGTGGAGATGATGCATCGTACTCATATGGGTGTGGACAATGAAGCGGTAAGCCTGCTGCTCCATGCACTCCGAATCTCTCTTTCCGATGGTTGGGGCGGCTCTATGATTGCGACTGAGATTTCGGATATCATTTTTGGGACCCCGCAACCTCTTGAATCCGTGGTGAATCTCGCGGTGCTTAAGAAGGATCAGGTCAATATCCTGGTGCACGGTCATAATCCTATAGTCTCCGAAATGATACTGGCTGCTGTTGAAGACCCTGAACTCCTGGAGCTGGCAAGAGCAAAAGGCGCTACGGGGATTAACCTTGCCGGATTATGTTGTACGGGCAACGAACTCTTAATGCGCCAGGGTATTCCTATGGCCGGAAATCATCTGATGACGGAACTGGCTATAGTTACTGGAGCAGTAGAGATAGTAATTGTGGATTATCAGTGCATTATGCCTGGCATAATTCAGGTTGCCGACTGTTACCATACGAAAATTATCACAACTTCACCCAAGGCCCATTTTGCAGGGGCTGAACATATTGAGTTCAATGTGCATAATGCAAAGGAAAAGGCCAGAGATTTGGTGAAAATGGCCGTCGAAAAATATGGTCAACGGGATCCTAACAGAGTGGAAATTCCCGGAGAAACGGTACCTCAAATGTCCGGTTTTTCCAATGAGGCAATACTCTCGGCACTTGGCGGCAGCTTAGATCCACTTCTTGATGCTATTAAATCCGGAGCAGTACGAGGAGCGGTGGGCATTGTCGGCTGTAACAACCCCAAGATTAAGCATGACTATGGGCATACAGTGCTGGCCCGAGAACTCATTAAACGCGATATCCTTGTTCTAGATACCGGTTGTGCCTCCGTTGCCTTGGCGAAGAACGGGCTGAAAACTCCCGCGGCGGCTGACTTGGCAGGTGACGGCTTGAGAGGGGTCTGTAAATCGCTGGGCATACCGCCGGTGCTGCATGTCGGCAGCTGTGTGGACAATTCACGGATTATTCACCTTTGTGGCTTATTAGCCAAGGCTTTAGGCGTTGACATCTCTGCCCTTCCTGTTGCTGCTGCAGCTCCCGAGTGGTACTCGGAAAAGGCTGTATCAATCGGCCTGTATGCGGTAGGGAGTGGTATCTTTACCGTTCTCGGACCAACGCCGCCAATTACTGGAAGTAAAACAGTGACAGATATGGCCCTGTCAGGACTGGAACAGGTGGTCGGCGCAACTTTTGCAGTGGAACCTGATCCTACCAAGGCCGCAGCCCTGATTGACAAGCGGGTCAGCGAAAAGAGAACGGCATTGGGGTTGACGCCATAGCAAGGCAGGGAATAGAAAAAAATATCCCATTGCCCCCTTGTTCTTCAAAGTGTCTTTAGAGCACATGCAGCAATGAGGTCCATTAGCGACGGTTTCATATGTTAATATTTGCAGATTGATTACCTCCTGGCATAGTTTCTTTGTAGACTTTACGGGAAACAAGAGGCCATGAATTGACGGTAATTGAAAAATGTCGATGTCTATCAATGTGATTCCGTGAATGACTCTCACAGTATGTCCAAGGTATCCACTGGACACACTGGCCATCCTGGCACCCAGGAAGTCTCTCTCCGTGCCGGTTTCTGCTTACGGGGCGAGAGAGGTCACAACAGATTTGTAGAGGGTCGATTTACGCTTGTAGCGAGCCCATGGTGAAGCAATGACCGGAGGACAGGCGGATTCATTTTGAGGCTTACGGGTAGGGAATGGTGTGGGGAACTGAGATTCGCTGGAAATAAAAAAGGACCTAGGTTAAAACCTAGGTCCTTGATTTTATTTTGGTAGCGGGGAGAGGATTTGAACCTCTGACCTTCGGGTTATGAGCCCGACGAGCTACCGGACTGCTCCACCCCGCGTTACGTGAGCGCACAATACTACAGGAATTCGCAGAAAAGTCAAGGGGCTTGATTACTGATTATGATGATTGGGCACGAATTTCTTCTAGCTTCTCAAGAATATGGGATGGAAGCCTTGTAAGCCTGCCTTCCCTGTTTACCGAGGCGTGAACAGTGTACCCTTTGGCCAGAAATGTTTGGGATTTATTGGAGTCATCTCTGTAGATGCGGTAATTGAAACGACAGGAGACGTTTTTCAACTCGGCTAATGACGTCTCGATGATCAAGAGGTCATCGTATGATGCAGGGGCCTTGTACCTGGAATAACATTCAATAACAGGAAGTACCAGTCCATGGTCTTCAATCTCCCGATAGGTCAATGCCAGATCCCGCATGAACTCGGTCCTGCCTTTTTCAAAATAGCGCAAGTAGTTGGCATAATAGACAACCCCTGCAGCGTCCGTATCTCCATAGAGAACTCTACAGGTGGTTTTGTGGACCGGTTCAGGCATGGACAGGTTCATATGCTTTATCAATCCCTTTGCAGCAGTTTATTGAAAAACTCCCTGCCGCTTGAAAGAAGGATGCCGGTATTTTTCCCGTTTTTCTCTGAATAGGTAAGCCCGCACTTTATTCTCTCTTTTCTGGAGTCGTAGAGCAGGACTGGAACCGGCAGAGCAGAATGTGTCCTGATGCTGATGGGGGTCAGGTGATCCATGCAGACAACCAGCCGGAAATCGGGATTTCCGGGGATGGATTGCAATCCTTCAAAGACGGGTTTTACAATTTTGGAGTCAAAGTCTTCTATGGCACGAATCTTGTCTGCAACAATGCCCTGGTGCCCGGCCTCGTCCGGGGCTTCCACATGAACAAAGACAAAATCTTGTTTTGAAATAGCGGCCAGTGCTGCTGCCGCCTTGCCGGCATAATTTGTGTCAAGGTAGCCGGTGGCGCCATCTACCTTGATAATATCAAGGCCGCCGTAAACACCTATCCCCTTGAGCAGGTCAACAGCGGAGATCAGGCTGCCCTTCAGGCCGAACTGTTTCTCCAGGGTTGGTATGATCGGTGCTTTACCTTCACCCCATAACCAGATGGCATTGGCGGCAGGAAGGCCCTTTTCACTGCGGTGTCTGTTGACCGGATGGTTCTCAAGCAGCTTACAGGCAGATTCAAGCATGAGCTGCATGGCTGGAAAACGTAGATAACGTTGCCAGTACTGTGAAACATCCTGTCCGATAAAATCATGGGGAGGAACGGTTTGCAGGCCGGAAAGGGTTTTTTTATATATCAGGAGGTGCCGGTAGCTGATGCCGGGATAGAAATGGAAAAGGTCGGAGCCAAGCTCTTCCTGCAGCCCATAGATGAGGATGCGAGATTCAGAAGTGGGAATATGACCGGCGCTGAAATCAATCATTTTCACAGAGCCAACACCGCTTCGCTCCAGAGTTACCAGGTTGCAGCGGTAGGCTGTCTCGCCTTCTGCCAGTTCGATTCCCATACTGGCAGCCTCGAGGGGAGCACGACCGGTATAGAACTCTTGAGGTTCATATCCAAGAAGAGAAAGATTGGCGATGTCGCTGCCCGGTTGCATGCCTTTTGGAATGGTCTGCAACAGGAAGAGCTCCCCCTGCCGGCAGAGGCTATCCATAGCCGGGGTATTTGCCGCCTCAAGGGGCGTTCTGCCTCCCAGCTCGGCCAGGGGCAGGTCGCCCATGCCGTCTCCCACAAGAATGATGTATTTCATTGGTAAATCAAAATAAAGGATTCAAGAGGTCGAGGTTTCCAAGTTTCAAGAATAAAATGATCTTTTATTATACCTCACGTGTCTACTTTTCCTTTTACCTGTTTTCTTATTTTGTAAGAGATTAAGCAAAACCTAATAAAAAAAATCTACTCTCATCTGAAATTTATTCCCTTCGTACCGAAGTCAAGTGCGAAGCATAAAGATGTCTCCGTATGTCCTGCTTTCTGAGCTTTTACCCTTGGCCCCTTGACCCCTTGTGTCAATCGTCGGCAGTTTCGTATGCCGACAAACCTGGAAGCCTCGCCCCCTTGATTTCTTAATCTTCTTCCCCGTTTTCTTCAAGAATCCGTATCTTGACCGTCCTGTCAGTAACAATATCCAAGGCATCAATTTCAGCAATCGCCGTACGAACTGCAGCTTCACCGGCCTCATGGGTTAGGATGACCAAAGGTACGGATTCCTTATGACCCCTGCCTTTCTGGATCACCGACTCGATGCTAATGCCATGGTTTCCAAGAATGCCAGAAATAGTTGAAAGAACCCCCGGTTTGTCTAGGGCGGTCATTCTGAAGTAGTAAGGGCAGCGCAGGTCTTCCAGCGGGGTGATGTTGCGGTTTGTAAAATGTTCAGGCAAATAGGAGAGGGCTGGGATGCGCTGCACGGCATCGGTTAAAATGTTTCGTGCAATATCAACAAGGTCTGCAACTACAGCGCTGCCTGTAGGCATCATGCCGGCACCAAGACCGTAAAGCACCACGTTGCCTACCATATCTCCCTTAAAAAGGATGGCATTGTAAGCCCCATTAATATTCGCCAGTAAATGTTCCTCCGACACCATGGTCGGGTGCACCCGGGCTTCGACATGATCACCATGGTTACGGCTGATGGCGAGCAGCTTGATGCGGTAACCGAACTCCCGGGCAAAATCTATGTCAATGGGTTGGATCCTGGAGATGCCCTCGGTTGTGACCTGGTCGAGCCGGATATACATACCATAAGCGATGGTCATGAGTATAACCAGCTTATGGGCTGTATCGATGCCTTCAATGTCATAGGTTGGGTCAGCCTCGGCAAAACCTTTTTCCTGGGCGTCCTTGAGAACCTCCTCAAATGGTGTCGAATGGTCGGTCATCTGGGTGAGGATGTAGTTGGCCGTTCCGTTCATAATACCCATGATAGAGAGTATTCTGTTGCCAACCAATCCCTCCTTCAGCGATTTGATCACGGGGATGCCCCCCCCGACACTGGCTTCAAATCCGACTTCCACCCCTTTGTGCGCAGCGGCATCAAAAATTTCCTTTCCATGCTGTGAGAGCAGTGCCTTGTTGGCGGTCACCACATGTTTGCCGTGCTCAATGGCTTTTAAAATAAAAGATTTAGCCGGTTCAATACCGCCGATAAGCTCGACAACGATGCTTATTTCGGGGTCGGTAAATATTTCATTTGCATCGTTGGTGAGTGTTACCTTGCCATTCCTGGTAATATGATCAGGCAGTGACTTCACCATGATATCGGCAACTTTTGTAAGATGGATCGAAGCGCCGACTCTTTTTGCAAGCCTTTCCTGCTGTTCGTATAGTACCTGGGCCAGGCCGCTGCCAACGGTCCCAAAACCGATTAACCCGACTTTTATCTCCTGCATACAAAACTCCTGGAATACGATGTGTTTTTTATTAACAGCAAAGAATGATCTGCCGGAAGGCTATATACAATCATTTTTCGTGCAAGGGTACAATAAATAGCTTCTTTATGGGCTGATGTCAAAAATTTAGTGGGGAAAGTGTCTAAAGTTTGAATTGAGCTAAAGTGACTAGAGTGATTAAGAGCTTTAAGCGATAAGCAGGCAGCTTTCAGTAAAAAAACATGTTAATTTTTTTATCGGTCAGGAGATGACTGCAGACTGAAAATTGCTAATTTTCAAGTCTTAATCTTGACTCCTTGAAACCTTGAAATCAGTGAGTTAACTTCTGGAACATTAGGCACTTAAAACTTGAAGATGCTATATTTTATTTGCATCAAATTTTATATGGGATATATTGGCCCTTTTAAAAATGAATGATGCTTCAGTATTGCAAGTGCGTATTACATGATGCATTTTAACTAGTTAGTATATTTTAGAACAAAGAACAATCACAAAGAAAGGAGCTACACATGAACATCTTGGTATTTGGACCTAATGGAAGCGGCAAAGGCACCCAGGGCGCTATTGTCCAAAAAAAATATAACATGCCGCATATCGAATCCGGTGCAATTTTCAGGAAGAATATCGGAGGCGGCACTGAGCTCGGTATAAAAGCCAAGGAATATATCGACAGGGGCGACCTGGTACCGGATGATATTACCATTCCCATGATCCTTGACCGGCTCAAGGAGGACGACTGCAAGAACGGCTGGCTTCTCGACGGGTTCCCCCGGAACAAGGTGCAGGCGGAGACCCTGGCCAAGGCCCTCGCTGCTGCAGGCATGAATCTTGACTATGTGGTCGAGATCGTTCTGGACAGGGCGATTGCAAAGCTGCGCATTACCGGACGCCGTCTCTGTGTCAATGACAATAACCATCCGAACCATATTGCCTTTGATGCCATCAAGCCGGTGGAGAAGGAAGGCAAGTTGGTTTGCAGAGTGTGCGGTGGAGACCTGAAAACCAGGCCGGATGACCAGGATGACGCGGCCATAGATAAGAGGCATAACATTTACTACGATGATGTGACCGGCACCATGGCTGCGGTAAATTATTTCAAACAGCTTGAAGGACCGAAGGTGATATCGGTTGATGGTACTCCCTCCATTCCGGAAGTCTCAAAAGCCATCATGAAAGAACTTGCCTAAAAGGTTATTTATTGCGCGGCAGGGAAAATTTCCTGCCGCACTTTTTTTTGATATTCTCAGCTGTCCTTCCCAGGTGCAGTTCAGTTTCCCTCTCAGGGTGCAATCCTTATCTTCCTGATATGCGCGATTTTAAATTTACAAAACGTGAACTACTTTTCAGCAAAATCGTTTTTGTGCAAAAACTTGACGATACTTCCCAAATAGGAATATACTGCTGGATGGTCAATGATCCTGGTAAAGTTTGAACATTGTCAGCGGGAGCATTCCCTTGCAGAAGACAATATATGCGCCTGGCATGATAATTTTTTTATTGAAAGGGGAGAAGAGCAGATGCCTTTATTTGATTTTATCTGTCGTTCCTGCGGCAAGGAATTTGAAACCCTGGTCATGGGAAGCAGAAAACCGAGGTGTCCAGAGTGCCAAAGTGAGGATCTTGAAAAACAGATGTCGGTCTTCGCGCATCGAAGCGGCGGCCGGACTTCCTCGTCCGGGGGGTCAAGTAGTGGTTCGGGCTGTTCCAGCTGTTCGAGCTCCAACTGCAGTTCTTGTCATTAACCAGGAGCGGTTAGCCGGCAAAGTTCAGTTGTCCGCTTGAGAAGTCAATGTGCAAATTATTCATAAAAGGATTTCATGCATGAGAAAGCATATAAAAATTGGAACCCGCGGCAGTCTTTTGGCAACGACCCAGTCTACTTGGGTTAGGAAACAGATTGAGGCCGAACACCCCGGTGTCACGGTAGAACTTGTAAAGATAGTGACAAAAGGGGACAAAATCCTCGATGTGCCCTTGGCCAAGGTGGGAGGCAAGGGGTTGTTCGTCAAAGAGATTGAAGAGGCCCTGCTGCGAAAGGACGTCGACCTGGCGGTGCACAGCATGAAAGATGTGCCCTCGGAGCTGCCGGAAGAATTGCATCTGGGTATTATCCCACCGCGTGAAAATCCACATGACGCCTTTATTGCGACCAGATTTGCAAGGTTTGGCGACCTGCCAGAGGGTGCAACAGTCGGAACCAGTAGTCTGCGGCGCAGGGCCCAGCTCGCTGCCCTGCGGCCAGACCTTAAAATTGTTGACCTGCGCGGCAACCTGGATACTCGGCTCCGCAAGCTTGATGAAGGGAAGTTTCAGGCAATTATTCTGGCGGCAGCAGGATTGAACCGTCTTGGGATGAGCAGTAGAGCAACAGGGTACTTTACGGCCCAGGAAATGCTGCCCGCGGTCGGGCAAGGGGCCCTGGGCATCGAACTCCGCAAGGATGATGCCGAATTGCTAACCGGTCTTTCCTTTCTGAATGATGACAATACAACAGTGGCAGTAGCAGCAGAGCGAGCATTCCTTTATCGTCTTGAAGGGGGCTGTCAGGTGCCCATTGGCGCTTTCGCCGAAGTGCAAGACGGCCAGGTGGAACTGACTGGCCTGGTTGCTTCGGTTGACGGTACGGAGGTGCTGAAGGATTCTATTTCAGGCCCGAATGCAGAGGCTCAGCAGCTCGGCACCCAGCTGGCTAACAAGCTCCTGGATATGGGCGGACGAGAGATTCTTGCTGAGGTGTATGGCCAGGAATGAGTCACGATCAGGGAGAAGAAAACCAGGGTCTGCGCGATGCCTTGCCAGCAAATAAATCACAACAGCATCGCTTCGCACCAATGGTTTACCTGGTGGGAGCAGGTCCCGGAGACCCGGGCCTTATCACCCTCAGGGGAAAGATGCTGCTGGAGCGGGCGGAGGTGTTGGTCTATGATTACCTGGCAAGCAGGAAGCTTCTCAAGTATGTACCCAAGGAAGCAGAATTAATTTACGCAGGCAAGCGGGGAGGGGTTAAGCATACCCATACCCAGGAAGAAATAAATCAGATGCTCGTTGACAGGGCCTTGGCCGGGCGCAGAGTTGTCAGGCTGAAGGGTGGCGATCCTTTTATTTTCGGTCGCGGTGGGGAGGAAATCGAGGCGCTTGTCAAAGCAGGGATAGCCTTTGAGGTAGTGCCGGGAGTTACTTCGGCGACTGCTGCCGCAACATATGCAGGCATCCCGATCACTCACCGGGAATATACATCAACGGTCGCATTTGTGACCGGCCATGAAGACCCTACAAAACCCGACAGCAATATTGCCTGGGATAAACTTGCTACAGGCGTTGGTACCATCGTCGTGTACATGGGTATAAAGAATCTCAAGCCCATTACGGAAAAGATGATCAAGTACGGGCGTGATCCCCTTACACCGGTCGCCGTGGTGCGCTGGGCTTCCACTTCGGAACAGAGAACCGTTGTGGGCAACCTGAAAAATATTGCCGAAATTGTGCAGGAAAACAACATTAAACCCCCGGCACTTGTCGTTATAGGGGAGGTTGTTAACCTGAGGGATACCATTAACTGGTATGAAAAAAGGCCCTTGTTCGGCAAGCGGGTGGTGGTTACCCGGACAAGGGAACAGGCCAGTGAACTTGTAAATCTCCTCGAGAATTGCGGCGCGGAATGTTTAGAGTTTCCAACCATTTCGCTGGAACCTGTCGATTCCTACGAGACATTAGACCGGGCCCTGGCTGAGATTGATACCTACCAGTGGATTTTGTTTACCAGCATCAATGCTGTTGATTATTTTTTCAAACGTCTGTTCGACCTGGGTAAAGATGTGCGATATCTCAAGGGCCCCATGATAGCCGCGGTCGGCAAAGTTACAGCAGAAGCGTTGGCCAACCGTGGCATTAAAGCAGACCTGCTGCCGGAAGAATTTACCGGGGATGGCTTGGCCGAAACCCTTATCAAAAGAGGGGTTAAAGGCTTGCGCTTCCTTATCCCCAGGGCCTTGAAGGCAAGAGAAATCCTGCCCGAGAGCTTGAACAGGGCTGGTGCGGAGGTAACAGTAGCGCCTGTGTACCAGAATGTCCTGCCGGCAAGCAGCACCGGCGAGCAGCTCAAAGAGGAGCTCAGCCTGGCTTTGCAGGAAAAAACGGTTGATATGGTAACTTTCACCAGTTCATCAACTGTGAAGAATTTTGCGACACTCATGGGTATTAAAACCCCTGAAGAGATGCGGGAGCTCATGTCAGGAGTTGCGGTGGCGACCATTGGACCTGTTACCGGTAAAACAGCTGAAAATCTCGGATTGAAGATTGATGTTCAACCTACAGAGTATACGATACCGAACCTTGTTGACAGCATAGTGACGTATTTTACTTCAAGGGCTTCGAGTTGAAGGTCGGAAATTGACTTGTTCAAGCCCTGGGCATTGCTAAACAGGTAAAATACTCTAAATCTTTCTCTACATGATTATAGAAACAAACCAACCAAATGAAAGGGGCGTTGCTGCTGCCTATCAAACTTTATCACCTTTTGAGAAGTCCCTCGTCCAGCTTACCTCCATAATATACGAACCGGTAAGCCGCATCACCTTTGCAAACTGTCTGCGCAGGGCCAATATAGCCGGGCCTAAAGGGGAATGGCTTACAGCAGCCGCCATAAGCCCCTACCTAAAAAAACTCCAGAACCTGCAAGTGCTCGATAAGGATAACCGCTGTTCGGATGTAATTGTCGAACTGGTGAGTCGAGAAGCGGTTGCCACAGGTAGTTTTAAGGCTATGGCAGACGCTGTCCAGGGAGAAATCTCATTTTCGCAATACCAGGTAAAATGGCCGCAGAAGTGTTTACGGACCATGCGTGAATACAGGATCGGACTGTATACCAATGAAATGGTGCACTTGGAAAATATGCATCTTCTTCTTGCCAAACAGTGCAAGGACGAGATTGTCAAACATTTTCCGGCTGTACGGTTCTGTAGCAACCCCTTTGAGCCCGGCTGGCTGCGAAACTTGGCCCCTTCTCTGCAGTTTTATATACTAAGCCAGACGATGAACTGTTCCCTCTATTATCTGACCCTTCCTGATAAGCCGTTCCACTACCTGAAAAGCGAGGAAACGCTGCAGACAATTCCAGCCGAGGAGAGGCTGCCATTCCATCGTTTACTGGCAAGTTTCTTACTCTGGCAAGGCAGACTGGCAGAAGCAGACAATCTTATTTTGGAGAATCCTGAGTCTTTTGTTGCCAGCGGCATGTCCGGCAGTATTGATTTCATGCTGGGCAACAATGAAAAAGCCCTTCTTCAGTTTGAGAGGGACTTACAGCAGTTAAGAAAGATCGGCTCCAGAAAAAGGATATTCTTCCCTGGGAGTGCAGGGCTCTTTTTCATCCTGGCAATGCTGAAAACAGGGGATATCAATTCTTTCAGCAGGATACGAAAATTTATTGATACAGTGCGTACGCAGCAGTCAGGAAATATACTTCTGGGTGCATATGAAATACTGGAACTCTTCCTCCTAGCCCAGGAAAGGGGCACTGCTGACCTTGCGTTGGATTTATCGGCCCGTACTTCAAACAGCATCACAGTTCTTTTCAGTGCTCTGGCACGCTTCTGGCTCTGCGGCAGCCTGCCTGAGACGACCGTCCCCCCTGATACTGAGGGACAATATGTACTGAAGCTTCTCTGGAGCAGGGCCAGGGACAATGGTTATCAGTGGATAGCCATGGTGCTTGCCGAATTAATCGGCAGTGTCGAGGGGGATAAAAAACTGCTGGATTCTGCTTCAGATATTCGCAATCTGACAAAAATGGCAGCTGTGGCTGATTCCATTATTCTGGAAGAACCATGGAAGCGAAGGTTAAAGGCCCTGGTCAGCATCACCGGTGATTCTGAACCGGGCCATGATAAAACCGCGCATAACTCGCGTATTGTCTGGCTGGTTGGATATTATGACGACAGAATTACTCTATCAGCCAGGGAACAGCTATCTACCGCAGATAATGGCTGGAGCAGGGGGAGGCCAATAGCGCTTTCCAGATTGTTTTCGGGGAGGAATCTTGATTTCATGACAGATTCTGACCGCAGAATCTGCAAAACACTGAAAAGGGAACAGAGCAACCAGAACGTTACATATTATTTTGACCTGAAACATACACTGACGGCCCTGGTTGGCCACCCTTTGCTTTGTCTGGAGGAGTCCCCGGAAATATCTGTTGAATTTGTCAAAGGAGAGCCCGAACTGTTCGTCGAAAAATCTGAGAATGGGCTGCGAGTGAAACTTTTAAAGGATTTTTCTCAGGAGGGTGTCTCTGTTATACGCGAAACGCCGACCCGGTTTAAAATTATTGAAGTTACAAAGAAACATAAGGATATCGCACGGATAATTTCCCCCAATGGTTTGCAGGTCCCGGCATCGCACCTCGGGCAGGTCATGGCTGTTGTCGGAAAACTCTCTTCGTTCATGACGGTGCACTCGGCCATTGCCGTTGACACAAAAGCAATAAATACCTTGAACGGTACAGCAGGGATTGTGAAGGGAGTTGCTGCAAGTGCTCAGATTTACATACAGCTCATTCCACTGGGAACAGGTTTTAGGCTGGCCATGTTTGTCAAACCTTTTGGATCTAAAGGGCCTTATTTGAAACCGGGTCATGGGGTGGAAAATGTTATGGCGGAAGTGGAAGGTCAGCGGCTCCAGACCAGGAGAAACCTTTGCCTGGAAGAAGAGAAAGCCCGTCTGATTGTTAAAGAATGCCCGGCACTTGCGGAGCTCGAAGGAACGAACTGGGAATGGTTGCTGCAGGAGATCGATATCTGTCTGGAGGTGCTACTGGAACTCCGGGAAGTAATGGACAAGGTGATTATTGAATGGCCGGAAGGTCAGAGGCTTGCAGTTCGCCAGGTTGCCTCTCTGGATAAATTGAACCTGCAGGTTTGCAGGATTAAGAGTAGCAAAGGGATGTCTTGGTTTGCCATGACAGGCACGCTGGCCATTGACGAGTCTCTTGTTGTCGATATGAGAAAACTTGTCGAGTTAGCCCGTAGAAACCCCGGGCGTTTTCTGCCGCTGGGCAAGGGTGAATTCCTGGCCCTTACCGATGAGTTCCGGCGTCGCCTCGATGATATCTCCTGTTTTGCAGAGCTGAAGATTAAGCAGGATGATTCTGAGCGGTCACTGCGGATACATCCTCTGGCGGCATTAGCATTGGAGGATATTACGGCAGAGATTGGCAGCCTGGAAGCCGATTCAACCTGGATGGAGCAGCTGCAGTTGATCAGGGAAGCCCAGATACTGGAGCCCAGAGTGCCTTCAACCTTGCAGGCTGAACTGCGGGACTATCAGGTCGAGGGCTATAAATGGTTGTCGAGACTTGCGCATTGGGGAGGCGGTGCCTGTCTGGCAGATGACATGGGACTTGGAAAGACGCTGCAGGCTTTGACAATTATACTGGAAAAGACATGCAATGGTCCTTGTCTCGTCGTTGCGCCCACCTCTGTATGTATGAACTGGCTGCAGGAGGCAAACAGGTTCGCCCCGACACTTAATATGCATGTGATGGGGATCAGGAACAGGAAAAAGCTGGTCCAGTCATTGAAGGAATTTGATGTACTGGTGACAAGTTACACGCTTCTGCAGCAGGAGGCCAAGCTTCTGGCGGGCAAAGACTGGCAGATAATCGTACTTGACGAGGCACAGGCCATAAAAAATATGGCAACAAAACGATCTAGGGCTGCAATGTCGCTCAATGGTAGGTTCAAGCTCCTGACCACGGGTACACCAATTGAAAATCATCTCGGTGAGTTATGGAACCTGTTCAATTTTATAATCCCCGGCCTCCTGGGATCGCTGGAAAGCTTCAATCAGCGGTTTGCTGTTCCCATCGAACGTTTTGAGGATCATATTGCCAGAAGAAAACTTAAAAAGCTGATCCGGCCTTTTATATTGCGGCGCAGCAAAGCTCAGGTACTGGAGGAGTTGCCGCCGCGTACCGAAATAACTCTGCAGGTAGAAATGAATCCGGACGAGTTGGCCTTTTATGAGGCAATGCGACGCCAGGCGCTGGAAAATCTAGCAGTTGACAAGCCTGCCCGCAAAACAAAAGGCAGGGAACCCCAGGTTCCTCTATCTGCGACCAGGAATAATGTAAAAGGATATACCGTTAAAATCCTTGCCGAGATTATGAGGTTGCGGAGGGCATGCTGCAATCCAAAGTTGGTAATGCCTGATTGTAATATTGAAAGCTCGAAACTGCTTCTTTTTGAAAAGGTGGTTGATGAGTTGTTGGAGAACAGGCATAAGGCCCTTGTATTCAGCCAGTTTGTGGGGCATCTGCAGATTATCCGCTCCCTCCTTGATAATAAAAAAATAGCATATCGTTATCTAGATGGGGCGACGCCGGTCAAGCAACGCGAGAGGGAAGTGAAAGCATTTCAGAAGGGCGATGGGGACCTGTTTCTTATCAGCCTGAAAGCCGGAGGTTTGGGCCTGAACCTGACTGCGGCAGATTATGTCATCCATATGGATCCCTGGTGGAATCCGGCAGTAGAAGACCAGGCATCTGACCGGGCGCACAGGATCGGGCAGGTTCATCCTGTGACCATATACAGGCTGATAACCAAGCACACGATAGAAGAGAAGATTGTCAGGCTGCACCAGGAAAAGAGGGACCTGGCGAACAGCCTGCTGGCCGAAACCGAGATCAACAGCAGAATCTCGGTAGAGGAGTTGTTGAATCTGATCCGGGAACAATAAGGAAAAGAAGGGATCAAGGAGACAAGGGTTGCGTCAATAACTGTGATTGAGAATTATTATATCTCCGGTTTGTGGACTCCTGTCCCGGTTTTCAGTTTTTTATCTGTCGCCAGTGCCTTTAGGTTAAACCTTTACCCTAGACCCCTTGAAACCTTGAATCCTAAAAAACAAACTTTAGCTCACTTAACACTTTAGTCACTTTAATTTTATGACAAATGTCTACCTCGTACGCCACGGCATTACCGCTGCCAACATGGAAGACCGCTTTGCGGGCAGGACCGGTGAAGAGCTGCACCCTGGAGGTATCGACCAGATCCTTCAGGTGGGGGAGCGCTTACGCGATAAAAATATTGCGGCCATCTACTGTGGCCCTGCAAGGAGGACTGTCCAGTCTGCTGAAATTCTCGGAGCACTGCTCAATGTTCCATTTTCTCCGATTGCCGAGTTGGATGAAATTCTGATACCGCACTGGGGCGGCCTGACTAAGGATGAGATCAGGCAAAAGTATGGCCTGGAATACCCGACCTGGATTGATACACCCCATAATTTCACAGTTCCTGGTTGTGAAACGTTGAAGCAGGTCCAGGACCGTGCCGTTGAAGGTCTCGTCCGGCTACTGGGAGACCATATGCAGAAATCAGAAAACTTGCTTATTGTAAGTCACTTGATAGTACTCCGATGCCTGGTTCTATATTACCAGGGCCTGGAGATCAGTTATTTTAGATCAGTCCAGATAGATAATGGTTCAATTATTAGCCTTTCTGCAGATGAAGGGGGATGGTTGCGAGTCAACGCCATGTAAAGAAATTACATTTTCGGCTTGCGTCTGTGCTTAACAGGCAGGATTCCCATCTGCTCCCGGTATTTAGCTACCGTCCGGCGGGCGACCTTGATGTTCTCGCCGATAAGTATCTTGGAAATGGCGTTGTCAGTCAGCGGTTTATCAGGATTTTCATTCTTGATCATGGTTTTTATTCGCTGCCTGATGCTTTCTGCGGCCAGGGCATCTCCGTCTTTCTGGGGAATGGCGGTGGAAAAGAAGTATTTCAGCTCAAAAATACCCTGCGGGGTATGCATGTACTTATTGGTGGTCACACGACTGACCGTTGATTCGTGCATTTCAATGTCTTCAGCCACATCCCGCAAAACCAGGGGTTTCAGGTGTTCCACTCCTTTTTCAAAAAAGTCTTTCTGGAACTTGAGTAGACTGTCCACAACCTTGTAAATTGTCCGCTGGCGCTGCTGCATGCTTTTAATTAGCCATAAAGCGTCGCGCATTTTCTCTTTTATGTAGGCTTTGGTCTCTGCTGAAGTGCTGTTGTCAGCAGCAATGATTTCCTGGTAGGCGGAAGAAACCTTTAGGCGGGGCAATCCCTCATCATTTAAAACAATTAGGTATTCATCTCCCACCTTGTGTACAAAAACGTCCGGAATGATATAGTGGACATCACGTTCCGCGTAACGCTCCCCGGGAAAGGGATCGAGATTAGTGATGACTTCAATGGCGGCTAGGACTTCCTTTATGGGTTTCTTGGTGGCCTTGGCAATGGCACCATAATTTTTCAGTTCCAGGCTATGCAGATGATCCTTGATGATATCGGCTGCCAGGGAATCATTTAGGTCGAGTCTTTTCAGCTGCAGCAGCAATGACTCCCGCACATCTATGGCAGCCACACCTGGAGGGTCCATGTCCTGAATAACGGCAATGGCCCGTCTTGCTGTTTCCTCATCGCAACCTAGTTCTCTCGTGATACCCTCGATGCTGACTTCCAGAAAGCCGTTTTGGTTCAAATTGCCGATGACAAAAAGACAGGCAGACTCAAGGTCCTCACTGAGCTCTGCATGAGCGAGCTGCCACTGGAGATGGGACTGGAGATTTGTTTCCTTGGTGAGAAAATCAATCTGACTGAGGCGATTCCGGTCAGGTGTCTCTTTTGAAAAAGAGAACCCGGCATCATAATAATTGGCATAATCATCTTCCCAGTTGATTTCCTGCATGGATGTAATATCATCCATGTTCACCTCACCCGTCTTCTCCGGCTCCGGTATAGCAGCGGCCTCTTCGGTGGCAGAAAGAGACTCCTGGCTTATCTCATCACTATCCCCCGGGCTGATCTCTTCAAGAAGAGGGTTCTGTTCTATTTCCTGGCGGATCGTATCGGCAAGTTCAAGCCTGGAAAGCTGCAACAGCTTGATGGCCTGCTGTAACTGGGGGGTCATCAGCAGCTGCTGTGCCAACTTGAGTTGTTGTTTTAATGCAAGACTCATATCACGCGGTAGTTTTTTCCTTAATTCGATCCATGCCTGGTGGATACTATTACTGCAAAATTATATTTTTCACTTAATAAATGTAATCACTTCCTGCAAGAAAGAATCAGTTGGTACTTTTCTTGCATATATTTACATTGTATCATATTGTGAAATTTTCTCCCAAATAGATTTTTCTGGCTTCCTCATTTTTGACAATCTCTTCAGCATTGCCACTGGTCAGGATTCTGCCATTGCTGATAATATAGGCATGATCACAGACAGAAAGGGTTTCGCGGACATTATGGTCAGAGATGAGCACCCCCAGACCTTTATTTTTGAGGTCCTTGATTATCTGCTGCAGATCCGCAACGGAGAGAGGGTCGATACCGGCAAAAGGTTCATCAAGAAGTATGAAACGGGGTTTAATGGCCAGGGCGCGCATGATCTCAACACGGCGCCTTTCTCCGCCGGAAAGGGTATTTGCCTTGTTTGCGGCAAGGGTTTGTATTTTCATATCCTCCAGGAGGCTGTTAATCCTGTAATCGATTTCATCTTTCGGCAAGCCAAGAGGTTCCAGAACGATCCGGATATTTTCCTCCACTGTCAGTTTTTTGAAAACCGAAGGTTCCTGGGCTAGATAGGATATGCCCTTCTGGGCACGTCTATGTATAGGCAGGCTGGTAATATCCTCACCATCAAGCAGCACCCTGCCTGATTGGGGACGCACAAAGCCGGCTATCATGTAAAAAGAGGTGGTCTTGCCCGCTCCGTTCGGGCCAAGCAGGCCGACTACGCTTCCATTTTCAACCTGCAGGCTGACCCCGTCAACTACTCTGCGGTTGCGGTATTGCTTTACTATTTCCCTTGCTTCTAAAAGGGCCATATTGTCTCCAGCAGCAAGAGCTTAAGGATTTTTGTCGTCCTTCTTTTCCGGCGGGGAAGGATATATGAAAGCCTTTACCCGTTCCCCCGCCTCCTGGGTGCTCCGCTCCACAATGCTTCTGTTCTCATCGAGGTAAAGGATGATTTTTTCTCCGCTGACCATGTTCTGATCCTGCCAGGCCTTGGCGTTTCCGAATAGAACAACAATTCTTTTCTCAGCATTGAAATCCATTGTATCTCCTGTGGCGATCCAGTCCCCCTGGACAATTTTTACATTGCCTTGTGCACTGATTGAATCAATTTGCTGCGTCAGTCCTCCAGCGCCAAGACCAGTCTCAGTGCTCTGCCCAATTTCACTTCCTGTGTAGCGCACCGTCATTTCGTCCGCATTTATGATAAGGTTGTCCTGGTTTGCCTGGATGTGCCCTGAGAACATAATAACGCTTTGATCCTGGGAGGTTTCCATGCGATCCGCTTCAATCCGGATGGGCGAGGGGGTGAGCAGATTCTGCTGGCTCCAGCCGACAGAAGCCCAACAAAGGGTTAATGTCAAACCTATTATAAAAAATATCAGCCTCATAATGATATGCCTAATGTTTTGATTCTAATATGTTTTAACAGCCATGACAGTAAGCCCTCAATCTGTTTTGCAGGACTGAGCATACTTTTTGTTGAAGAGAATGTAAAGTATCCTGGACCATGGATGAACAGCCGCAAAGAGAGCTTTACAGAATATCACCGAATCATTAAGATTATCAACTGATAGTAAAACCGTAACATTGGCTTATACAGACGCAACGGTGAAATGAATGAAAGAATCCATAGAAAAAGCGAAAATTTTAATTGAATCCCTGCCATATATCAGGGAATTCTACAATAAGACCGTGGTGATCAAATATGGCGGCCATGCTATGGTGGACGAAGAGCTGAAGAAGAACTTCGCCCTTGATATTATCCTCATGAAATATATAGGCATAAATCCCGTGATCGTTCATGGCGGCGGCCCCCAGATCAATAAGGTCCTTGACAGGATGCAGATCAAGCCCAGCTATGTTGAAGGTATGCGGGTTACTGATACCGAAACCATGGATGTCGTGGAGATGGTGCTGGTGGGCAAAGTCAATAAGGAAATTGTGGGGCTGATCAACCATAACGGCGGCAAGGCGGTCGGCCTTTCCGGCAGGGATGGTGACCTGATAAGGGCCAGGAAGATGACAATCCAGAAAAGCCAGGCCAAAGACACCCCTCCGGAGTTGATAGATCTTGGCCGGGTGGGAGAGGTGACACAGGTCAATCCTGATATCCTGCAAACCATTGAGGTGCAGGACTTTATCCCGGTCATTGCCCCGGTGGGTGTGGGAGAGGATAATTTTTCATACAACATCAATGCTGATCTCGTGGCAGGAGCCGTGGCCGGCCAGCTTAAAGCCGCAAAACTGATCCTGCTCACAGATGTCGAGGGAGTGCTCGATAAAGAGGGACAACTTTTGCCTTCCCTAAGCAGCAGCGAAACAGACAAGCTTCTGGCTTCCGGCGCGATTGCAGGAGGCATGATACCCAAGGTGAAATGCTGCCTGTCGGCCCTGACGGCTGGAGTCGCCAAGACCCATATCATAGATGGAAGGGTAGAACATGCAATTTTGCTGGAGATGTTCACTCGTGAGGGGGTCGGCACGGAGATTGTCCTATGAAAAACGGAAACAGCAGCTGGATTGAAAGGAGCAACGAGGTGTTTATCGGTACTTACAGTAGGTTTCCTACGGTTCTCGTACAAGGTCGGGGATGTCAGCTTGTGGATGCTGACGGCCGTCAATATCTTGATTTTCTTGCCGGCATAGCAGTCTGCAGCCTGGGGCATTGCCACCCTGAGGTTACCAGGGCAATCTGTGAGCAGGCAGGCAGGCTTGTTCATGTCTCCAACCTGTTTCATACACAACCCCAGACCGAGCTTGCCGAACTCCTGGTTGCGAATTCTTTTGCCCAACGAGTTTTTTTCGGCAACAGCGGGGCCGAGGCCAACGAGGCAGCCATAAAGCTGGCGCGGAAATACAGCGGCGAGGAACGTTTCGAGATTATATCGCTTACCGGGTCTTTCCATGGGCGGACTCTTGCCACGGTTGCCGCCACAGGACAACCAAAATTCCACCAGGGCTTTGAACCCTTGCCGTCCGGTTTTCTGCATGCCGAATTCGGCGATATCGATGCCCTGGAAAGGCTTATCTCCCCCCGGACCTGCGCCGTTCTCTGTGAACCGTTACAGGGTGAAAGCGGGGTGCGGCCTTTGGAGAAAGAATACCTGGGAAGAATACGCCAGCTCTGTGATGCCAACGGATTTCTTCTTATATTTGACGAGGTGCAGACAGGCATTGGCAGGACAGGCACCCTTTTTGCCTACGAGCAGCTGGGAGTCGTTCCAGATATCCTTACATCCGCAAAGGCTTTGGCCAATGGGCTGCCCATAGGTGCCATGCTCACAACTGAGAAAATTGCAGTCTCTTTTACGGTGGGATCCCATGCCTCTACCTTTGGGGGCAACCCGGTGTCTGCGGCTGCTGCGGTGGCTACACTGAAAGTAATGCTGGCAGAAGGTTTTCTCGAAGAGGTTCGCAGCAAAGGGGACTATCTTGCCGCAAAGCTGTCCGATCTTGCCGGCAAATATCCAAAACTTGCCAGTGGACAGCGGGGGTTGGGCTTGATCCAGGGGCTGATTCTGACTGAAGCCGGGAGAGAGCAGGGGCAGGCCATTGTGCAGAAACTTTTTGAACGGGGTGTGCTCATCAACTTCGCTGGCAATGCGGTACTCAGATTTATACCACCGCTGGTGGTCAGTCGTGCTGAGATTGATATCCTGACAAGGGAGCTGGATCAGGCCTTGTCGGAACTTGCTTGATCATCTCAGGGAGCTCCAGGGAGGCTGATTCCCTGAAGAGTTCGCCTAAAACCTGTTGATATAATTTCTCTTTACAGGTAAAAAAACCTTTCCAAAGAAAAAGGTTTTTAGTATTTATTAACATTTGGCTCAATTTGTCCGTCCATGGCGTCGTTGCTAGGCGGAAATTGGGCCTTAACTATTTCTGAGAGCACGACCATGGCAATACATTTACTGCAGCTCAGCGATTTTACAAAGGAAGAGCTGTATGCTTACATCAACAGGGCTTTTGTTTTGAAAAGGGAAGCAGCGGAGGGTATCCGTCATAGACAGTTGACTGGCAAGACCATCGCCTTAATTTTTGAAAAGGCTTCAACCCGGACAAGGGTTTCTTTCGAGGCAGCGATGTATAACCTGGGGGGCCAGGTGATCTTCCTGTCTGCTAAAGAAACGCAACTTGCCAGAAGTGAGCCCCTGAAGGATACAGCCCGGGTGATGTCACGCTATGTCGACGGTTTAGTTGTCAGGACCTTCGGCCAGGAAGTGGTAACGGAACTTGCCAGCTATTCCACAATCCCGGTGATTAATGCCCTGACCGACCGCTTTCATCCCTGCCAGGTTTTAAGCGATGTCATGACGGTCATTGAAAAGAAAGGACTGCTGGACAACCTGAAAGTAGCATGGGTCGGAGATGGGAATAATATGGCCAATTCCTGGGTTCAGGCTGCAGCCAGGCTTGGATTTCAATTGGTCCTGGCTTGTCCGGAAGGCTATGATCCACAGGCAGATATCTTGCATGAGGCAGAATTGAAGGCGCCTGGACGTATAAGTGTTGTGCGAGATCCGGAACAGGCTGTTGAAAATGCCGACGTGGTCAATACAGATGTCTGGGCAAGTATGGGACAGGAAAAGGAACAGCAAGAGCGACTTGATATTTTTCAGGGCTTCCAGGTGGATACGAAACTCCTGAAACATGCGAAGCCGGATTGTATTGTGCTGCACTGTTTGCCTGCTCACCGAGGAGAAGAGATCTCCGAAGAGATTCTGGAGGGGGGGCAGTGTGTTGCCTTTGACCAGGCAGAGAACAAGCTGCATATCCATAAGGCTATTTTAGAAAAACATATTGGCTAGTTAAGTTTCAATTCGATTAATTTGAACTATTTCGTTCAAAAATTTTATAATTGTTTATTTATTTGTTTGCCCAATGAAACGAAACTTTGGAAAGGTGGTCCCCGCGCATAACAGCTTATTTTTGGCTGCTCGGCAGCTGAAACGGACAAATGGCAAGACTTTTAAAAGAATTTTTAAGATTATTGATCATCCGGGTGATTATTCATGACAGTAAACAAGATAGTTCTCGCCTATTCAGGCGGTCTTGATACATCGGTAATTCTGAAATGGCTTCAGGAAATGTACCAGTGCCCTGTTGTGGCATTTGCAGCCGATCTGGGGCAGGATGAAAACTGGAATGCTGTCCGGGAAAAGGGTATGGCAACAGGTGCAGAGAAGGTTGTCATCGAGGACCTTAAGGAAACCTTTGTCAAGGATTTCATTTATCCAGCCTTTCGGGCAAATGCCATCTACGAGGGTTCCTATCTTTTGGGAACGTCACTGGCACGGCCGCTCATTGCCCGGCAACAGGTGAAGCTGGCGGAGGCGGAAGGTGCGGATGCAGTGAGCCATGGTGCCACGGGCAAAGGCAATGACCAGGTACGTTTTGAGTTGACTTATATGGCCTTAAATCCCCGTCTGAAGATCATCGCACCCTGGCGGATATGGGACCTGAATTCAAGGACCCGGCTCATAAGCTATGCCAAGGAACACAACATTCCGGTACCTGTAACCATGGAGAAACCATACAGTTCAGATGAGAACCTGCTGCATATCAGCTTTGAGGGAGGTATACTTGAAGACCCCTGGAACGAGCCGGACCCTGCCATGTTTAAAATGACGCAGGCTCCGGAAACTGCTCCTGATGTCCCCACTCACGTGGAGATCGATTTTGTCCAAGGCAACCCTCTGGCAATCAATGGTAAAACCCTGTCGCCTGCCGCCCTTTTTCAGGAGTTGAACAGGCTAGGGGGAGAGAACGGTATCGGCCGACTCGATATGGTTGAGAACCGTTTTGTGGGGATGAAGTCGCGCGGCGTATATGAAACACCCGGGGGCACGATCCTGCGAACAGCCCATCGGGACCTGGAAACAATTACCATGGACAGGGAGGTCATGCGGATTCGAGACAGCCTGGTAGCAAAGTATTCCGAATTGATCTATAACGGGTTTTGGTTCTCACCTGAAATGCGGTTACTGCAGAAAACCATGGATGGAGCACAGGAAACTGTGAGCGGCACGGTTCGCCTCAAGCTTTACAAAGGCAACTGCATGCCGGTGGGGCGCAGGTCTGACCAGTCCCTTTACCAGGAAAGCTTTGCAACGTTTGAAGAGGATGAGGTTTATAACCAGGCGGATGCAGGGGGATTTATCAAACTGAACGCCTTGCGCCTGCAAATCGAGGCTTTGAAAAAAAAATGAAAAAAACTTCAAAGAGCGATAAGCCATGGGGCGGACGGTTTACGGAAAAGATGGCCGCCTCTGTTGAAGCATTCAGTGGTTCAGTCCATTTTGATAGGCGGCTCTATCGGCATGATATAGCCGGCAGTAAGGCTCATGCCAAGATGCTTGCCAAGGTGGGCTTGCTCAGTGCTGCGGAGCTTGCGCAGATCCAGGAAGGGCTGACACAGATCCAATCCGAGATCGAAAACAATACCTTTGTTTTCCGACCGGAGCTGGAAGATATCCATATGAATATCGAAAAGGCCCTGGTGGAAAAAGTGGGCCCAGCAGGTGAGAAACTTCACACGGCACGGAGCCGGAATGACCAGGTTTCGCTTGATATGCGGCTTTACCTGCGGGAGGAAAGCCAACACCTCATAGAGCTTCTTACTGATCTGCAGAAGGGCTTCGTTTCACTCGCCCGGGTATACCTTGGGATTGTCATGCCCGGGTATACTCACCTGCAGCGGGCTCAGCCTGTAATGCTTTCACATCATTTGCTTGCCTATTACGAGATGTTCAGCCGGGACAAGGATCGGTTGACTGACTGTTTGAAGCGGATCAATGTGCTGCCCCTTGGCAGCGGGGCCCTTGCCGGCACAAGTCTGCCCATTGACAGAGATTTTGTCGCCAGGGAGCTCGATTTTCCGGTAGTCACTGCCAACAGCATGGATGCGGTGAGCGACCGGGATTTTATTCTGGAGTTTCTTGCAGCCTGCGCACTTATCCAGATTCACCTGAGTCGGCTTTCTGAGGAGCTGGTGCTCTGGACAAGCCAGGAATTTAATTTTGCTGAAATTGCTGACCGGTTCTGTACAGGGAGCAGTATAATGCCGCAGAAGAAAAATCCAGACATACCCGAACTTGTCCGGGGCAAAAGCGGTCGGGTGGTAGGCAACCTCATGGCTGTACTTACTGTACTCAAGGGGCTGCCGCTGACATACAACCGGGACCTACAGGAGGACAAGGAGCCGGTTTTCGATACCCTTGATACCGTAAGCCGGTCTCTGTCAGTGACGATAGATCTCCTGTCCGGCCTTTCTTTCAACCGGGAAACCCTGGTTAAGGCGACTGAGAAAGGTTTTATGACTGCGACGGATCTGGCCGAATACCTTGTACGCAAGAATATCCCCTTCCGGCAGGCCCATGGCATAGTGGGAGAGGCGGTTGCTTTCTGCATTGCAGAGAAGCGGGACCTGCCAGACCTGACACTTGAGGAACTGCAGGGATTCAGCCATGCCTTTGAGGAAGACGTTTTTAAGGTGCTGGGGGCCGAAGGTTCTGCTGCCAGCCGCAATACTTCGGGCGGGACTGCAATGAGCCAGGTAAAGAAGGCCCTGGACAAGGCTGAAAAGGACTTGGGAATCCGGTGATGTTTCTGCTTCGCAGCATCGTTGTACTTCTTTTGCTTTCCGCATTAGCGTTGCTGCCAGGATGCGGTAGAAAGACCGCCCTGATACCGCCCCAACAGCTGCTGCCAGTGGAGATAAACGACCTGCACCATGCACTGGATGAAAGAGGTGTCACCCTGAGATGGACCTATCCCGCACGACTGAAAAATGGAGACGATCTTTTTTTTATTGAAGGCTTTGAAGTACTGCGGGCTAAAATTCCGGAAGAGCAGGATTGTGAAGGGTGTCCGGTGGAGTTTGAAGAACCGGTGAAAATTGCCGGAGGATATCTGCCCGAATCAGGAGAGAGCAGACCGGCAGAATATACTGAAGGACACCTGCAAAACGGTTATCGCTACCTGTATAAGATCCGTTCTCTTGCAGAGGGGGGGTATCGGAGCAGCGACTCCAATGTGATTTCATTTATCTGGAGGCCGCCGCCCAAAGCTCCCCAAGGCGTGCAGATTGAGCCTGGTGACAGGAAGCTTGCCCTGAACTGGCAGCCAGTCAGGGAGAACATCCAGGGTGAGACTCTTGGCGTCCCCCCGATGTACAGAGTGTATCGTAAAAAAAGGGAGGCGCAATTTATCGAACTTGATGGATTTGTTCAAGAGCCTGTATTTATCGATGTTGGGCTGGAAAATGATACCCTGTATTTTTATAGGGTGCGCGCTTTCGTACAAATTGCAGGGACATTACAGGCTGGAGAAGCAAGTCCGGTGGTTTCCGCCGTACCTCAAGACCTGACACCTCCGCCTTCACCTCAGGACCTGGTAGCCATTGAAACGCCGGCAGGTGTTAAACTTGCCTGGCAGGCAGTTACCGGGGAGGATACTGCAGGCTACCGGATATACCGAAGGGAAGAGAATGCACAACAGGCTGAATTGATCGCAGAAGTTGGAATTGACCTGAACCAGTATTTTGACCAGGATAAGTTTAGCGTCAGGAAAGTATTCTACTCGGTGACTTCTTTTGACAAAGCCGAACCAGTTAATGAGAGCCAGCCGTCCCCTGAAGCTTTTATTGAGCTGCAATGAGGGGAACAAGTGTTTTTAATGGTTTTGTATGGAAATCTAGGCTAAAAGGAAAAAATGCATCATTTTATCTATAAGGATAACGAACTTTTCTGTGAATCGGTTGCCATAGCAGATATTGCCAAGGCTGTTGGCACCCCATTTTATCTGTACAGCAGTGCGACACTCACGCATCATTTCAATACCTTTGACAAGAGTTTTGGGGAATTACCCCATCTCACATGTTTTGCCGTCAAGTCTTGTTCCAATCTTGCTGTGCTCCGCCTTTTTTCTACGCTGGGCGGCGGGGCGGATATCGTATCAGGCGGAGAACTGTACAGGTCTTTGAAAGCAGGCATTGATCCGCGCAGAATTATCTACTCCGGGGTAGGCAAGACTGAAAAGGAATTGCACTACAGCCTCCTCTCCGGCATCCTGATGTTTAACGTCGAGTCTGAACAGGAACTCGAAAAGCTGCAGCAGGTGGCCCAAGAACTGGATCTTGTGGCCCCGGTCTCTTTCCGGATAAATCCTGATGTTGATCCCAAGACACATGCCTATATTTCCACCGGCCTGGCAAAAAACAAGTTCGGCATCCCTATCAGCCAGGCGGAAAAGGTTTACCTGCGCGCCAAGGAGATGTCCCATATCAGAATTCTGGGCGTGAGTTGTCATATCGGTTCCCAGCTCACGGATATTTCACCGTTTACAGAGGCCCTGCACAAGGTCAAATTGTTTATCAAACGTTTGGAAGCACATAAAATATCAATAGACTACCTGGATTTGGGCGGTGGGCTTGGTGTACGGTACCTGGATGAAAAGCCTCCCCATCCACAGGAATACGCCAGGGCCTTGAAAGCAGAAATGGAGGGACTGGAGTGCACCTTGATACTGGAACCGGGACGGGTTATAGTCGGTAATGCGGGGATCCTCGTGAGCCAGGTGCTCTATACAAAACAGACCGAGACAAAGAACTTCGTTATTGTGGATGCGGCCATGAATGATCTGGCGCGTCCAAGCCTGTATGGTGCGCACCATGATATTTTGCCGGTGATACGCAAAACTGGAAAGGCAGCCGGAAAAGCCCTGGCAATGGCGGACGTGGTGGGGCCAATCTGCGAAACAGGCGACTTTCTGGCCAAAGATCGGCAACTGCCGCCTTTTGCGTCAGGCGATCTTATGGCTGTCATGAGCAGCGGCGCATATGGATTTACCATGTCTTCAAATTACAATTCGCGCCCTCGGGCAGCGGAAGTCCTGGTCAAGGACGATCAGTTTTATGTGATCCGTGCACGTGAAAATTTTGAAACACTGATACGGGATGAAAATATCCCGGACTTCCTGGATTAGAAAAGAGAAATTGCAGGAATCGTTTTCCAGGCAGAATTATCGATATTAGCTTAAATGAATGCACAAGACTTCAATTATCCCATTCCTTTTGTCAAGATGAGCGGCACGGGGAATGATTTTGTAATTATTGACCACCGGGAACCTTTTATCAACCCTGAAGACCAATCGGAATTCGCCCGGCTCGTCTGCAGGAGAAAGCTTTCGGTCGGTGCGGACGGTTTGATCCTGGTAGAGAAATCGGCAACAGCAGACTTCTGTTGGCAGTTCTACAATGGCGACGGCAGCAGAGCTGAAATGTGCGGTAACGGGGCCAGGTGTGCTGCCAGGTTTGCCTTTGAGAAAGGTATCGCGCCGAAAAGCATGCGATTTGAGACGACAGCCGGCGAGATAGAGGCCTTCATTCTGGGAGAGTCAGGTTCGTCCGTCAAGATACGTTTGACGGCACCGGAAGACCTGCGGTTAAATATTTCACTGCCTGTGGGCCGGGTGGAGCAAATCCTGCACTTTATTAATACCGGAGTGCCACATACGGTGATACTAGTCAATGATGCGGGCATGGTTCCTGTTGCTGACTGGGGCAGAGAGGTCCGGTTCCATGAAAGATTTCAACCCGCCGGAACCAATGCGAATTTTGTCCAGGTGCTCGCCGGTGATACTTTAATGGTCAGAACCTATGAGCGGGGCGTCGAAGGCGAAACCCTGGCCTGCGGCACAGGGGCAGTGGCATCAGCATTGATAGCGGCCCTCCTGGAACAGGCCAACCCCCCGGTAACGGTCATTACTTCCGGGGGCGAACAGCTGACAATTCATTTTTCTTTAACAGGGGAAGGAAATAACAGGCATCTTGACCTGGCAGCCGGCATATTCCTCGAAGGCCCGGCCAATGTTATTTACGAGGGACATCTGGGATTGGGTGGCCTGCAGGATTAAATCGGGTGCAGGTTTTCATGTTATTGGTAATAGTGTAGTATTATTGCAATTCATATTTTTCCGTCATATGGCTTACGAATTTCAAATAATGACTGAAGGAGGAGTGAGAGGATGAGTGTTTTCCGAGGAGCATTTGTGGCAATAGTAACACCATTTCGAGATGGTCAGGTTGATGAGCAGGGCCTTGTTGATCTCATAGAGTTTCATATTGAAAACGGCACCCATGGCATCGTGCCCTGTGGCACGACCGGGGAGTCTGCCACCCTGAGCCATGCAGAGCATCACCGGGTGGTTGAATTAACGGTAAAGACCGTAAACGGCAGAGTTCCTGTAGTGGCTGGATCAGGGTCCAACAGTACGGCCGAGGCAATTGACCTGACCAGACATGCAAAGCAGGCGGGAACTGACGGAGTGCTGATGGTCTCCCCATACTACAACAAACCCTCACAGGAAGGATTGTATCAGCATTACAAGGCAGTAGCAGAAGCAGTCGATATCCCTATAATCCTTTACAATGTTCCAAGCCGCACCAGTTCCAATATCCTGCCCCAGACAGTGGCGCGTCTTGCCCAGATCGATAATATTGCGGGCATAAAAGAGGCCTCCGCGGATCTGAACCAGATCAGCGAGGTGATCAGGCTTTGTCCTGAGGATTTTGCAGTGCTTTCAGGCGATGACTTTACTTCAATGCCCACTGTTTTGATTGGCGGCAAAGGGGTGATCTCAGTAACATCAAATGTGGCACCAAAGGATATGGCTGACATGATGAGCGCTGCTCTGGCAGGTGACCTGGCCAGGGCCAGAGCCCTTCACTATAAGCTTTTCCCGCTAATGCAGGCAATGTTTTACGATACAAACCCTGTTCCGGTGAAAAAATCACTGGAACTGATGGGAAAAATCAAGTCAGGCGCCCCGCGTTTGCCCCTTTATCCCATGAATGATGAGGCCTTGTCCAGATTGAAGACTGCCTTGGCAAATTATGGGCTCATGTAGTGATGATCGGGGCAGAGAGATTAAGGCTGGTGCAGTGAAAATGTTCGTGGAAATGAGGAGCGAGACATGACAAAGGTCATTATTGCAGGAGCAGCAGGGCGCATGGGACGGCGTATCGGGTACATGGTTAACGAACACCCCGGCTTGCAGGTAGCCGCAGGTTTTGAACGGCCTGACAGTCCTGAAGTGGGCAGGGATATGGGCGAGCTTGGCGGGTATGGTTCAACGGGTATCAAGGTAGCCGCAGGTCTTGCTGCCGTTATAGATCAGGGTGATGTAATTATTGATTTCACCTTTCACGAGGCAACCATGCAGATGGCTCGAGTTGCCGCCGAAAAAGGCAGGGCCATGGTTATTGGAACCACGGGCTTGAGCCAGGAAAACCTGCAGGAACTGGCGGACCGGGCAAAAAAATTTCCCTGTGTGCAGGCGCCGAACATGGCAGTCGGCGTTAATGTGCTTTTCAAGGTTGCGGCGAAAATGGCTTCCATTCTCGGGAATGATTATGACATGGAAATTGTTGAGGCCCATCACAGGATGAAAAAGGATGCACCGAGCGGCACTGCCCTCAAGCTCGGTGAGCTCATGGCCCAGGCGGTAGGGCGGGACCTCGAGACAGTGGGAGTGTTCTCCAGGCACGGCATGATAGGAGAACGGACCGACCGCGAGATCGGTATACAGACAGTTCGTGCAGGTGATATCGTGGGGGAGCACACCGTATACTTTGCAGGCGCCGGGGAACTGCTTGAAATAACACATCGGGCCCACAGCAGAGATAACTTTGCCCGTGGCGCCGCCCTGGCTGCAGCCTGGATAGCGAAACAGCCCAATGGTTTGTACACCATGTTTGATGTGCTGGGGCTGCAGGACCTATAAAAGCAGGCTGACTTTCAGAAATACCATGCTGTGAAAGCAGAGATAAGGACCAGGTCGTTTTAGCATTTTCCTATTTTCCAGGCAGTTTTTCTGCATAAGGATAGTAATCTGAAATCATATCGAAAGGGGCTTTTGCAATATGATCACCATTGAGCAGGCAGACAGGCTGAAGCAGCTACCACCGTATCTTTTTGCCGAACTGGACAGGAAAAAGGCTGAGGCAAGGTCCAAGGGTGTAGATGTGATCGATCTCGGGGTTGGCGATCCGGATCTTCCGACTCCAGATAATATAATTAACAGGCTGGCTGAGGCTGCAAGAGAACCAAAGTATCACAGATATCCCAGCTATACGGGGATGAATGAGTTCCGCAAGGCCGTGAGTCGCTGGTACAGAAAAAGGGCAGATGTGGACCTCGACCCGATCCAGGAGATCGTTTCCCTTATCGGTTCAAAGGAGGGAATTGCCCATATCCCACTGGCATTTATCAACCCGGGAGACGTTGTTCTGGTCCCGAGCCCTGCCTATCCCGTTTATGCTATTGCCACAATGTTTGCCGGCGGAACCCCCTATGAAATGCCCTTGCTGAAAGAAAATGATTTTCTTCCCGATCTGGGCATCATACCTGGTGACATTCTGGCAAAGGCCAAGATGATGTTTATCAACTATCCGAACAATCCGACAGCTGCTCCTGCAACGCTTGACTTTTTCAGGACAGTTGTTGACTTTGCAGCAAAGAACAATCTCATGGTCTGTCATGATTTCGCTTATTCTGAAATGACTTTTGATGATTATGTACCGCCCAGTTTCCTTTCTACACCTGGCGCCAAGGATGTCGGCATCGAGTTCCATTCCCTGTCAAAAACCTATAATATGACCGGGTGGAGAATCGGATGGGCGGCAGGCAACTCTCAGATTATCGGCGGACTTGGAAGGATTAAAAGCAATATTGACTCCGGCATCTTTGAGGCGATACAGGTGGCCGGTATCGAGGCCCTTGAAGGCGATCAGCAGTGTTTGGCAGAGATGCGCAGCATATATACGGAACGGCGGGACGTCCTGGTTGCAGGCCTGAAAAAGCTCGGCATCAACGTAGAAGCGCCAAGGGCGACATTTTATGTATGGTTTGAGGTGCCTTCCGGATATACCTCTGCAACTTTTGCCGCTCTTCTGCTTGAAAAGGCCGGTATTGTGGCCACGCCGGGGAACGGCTTCGGTGCACCCGGCGAAGGGTATGTCCGCATGACGCTTACTGTTTCAAAGGAGAGACTCGCGGAAGCCGTGGAACGCATGACAAAGGTTGGATTCTAAGGTACGGCTTCAATGGTCACAGCCTACATCGGGCTTGGTTCAAATCTTGGCAATTGCCGCGAAAACCTTCTGCAGGCCTGGGACAGACTCGGAGCTGTCAAGGGTGTGAAGCTTCTTGAGCTCTCAAGTCCTTATAGGTCAGAGCCGGTAGGGATGGCATCTACGAACTGGTTTATTAATGCGGTGGGGAGGCTGCAAACATCATTGTCGCCAGTTGCCTTGCTTGATACAATGCTTGCGGTTGAAACAAGCCTAGGCAGGAAAAGAAGCCCGGGCAAAACACCGTGTGACCGGTCTGTTGATCTTGATCTGCTTTACTGGGGTGACATGATTAATACAGATCCCAGTCTGATCCTGCCGCATCCTGAAATTGCGAACCGGCTTTTTGTCCTGCTGCCCCTGGCGGAAATCGGCCCTGAAGTCCGCCATCCGGTTTTAAAGAAAACATCTGTTGAAATGTTGCAGGACATAATGGCAAAACAGCGAAATATGGATTTTGTGCCGCAGGTTGAAAAAAGCTTTTGGACCAGTGAAAACGGTGAGGTGTCAGAGTGACTCCGGTGCGTCTTGTCATCATAGGCATTCTTCTCTATATCCTTTACCGCCTGCTGACAGGCTCCCGGAGAAAAGCAATGCATGGCAAAAAGCATGGTGCTGCTGCTTCAGGAGGAGCAGTGCAGGACGTACTAGTGGAAGACCCGGTCTGCCATACTTATATCCCGAAGGGACAGGCAATCCAGTTGCATCATAATAAACAGATGTACTATTTTTGTAGCGATAAATGCTGTAGAATGTTTCTTAAGGAAAAAGGAGATGAACAATGAAATTTTTTATTGATACTGCCAACATTGAGGAGATCAGGAAGGCTGTTGCATTGGGCATGGTGGATGGCGTCACCACCAATCCCTCTCTGATCGCAAAGGAGAACAGGCCGTTTGAGGAACTGCTGCGGGAAATTTGTGAACTGGTTGACGGTCCGGTCAATGGCGAAGCCGTCAGTCTTGATGCAGAGGGCATGGTGGAAGAAGGCAGGAAACTGGCGGCTTTTCATCCCAATATTGTAGTTAAGATACCGATGACCACTGAAGGTTTGAAGGCTGTTAAGATATTAAGTAGTGATAATATAAAGACCAATGTCACCCTTATATTTTCCCCCATGCAGGCGCTGATGGCTGCCAAGGCGGGTGCTTCCTATGTCAGTCCCTTTGTGGGAAGACTGGATGATATCTCCCAGGTCGGCATGGATCTGGTAAGTGATATCATGAATATCTACGGAAACTATGGCTATGAAACTGAGGTCATTGTTGCCAGTATCCGCAACCCCATTCATGTTGTTGAGGCAGCTCTCATCGGGGCGGATATAGCAACTATTCCTTACAATGTTATTGGCCAGCTGGCAAAGCACCCTCTCACTGACATCGGAATGGAGAAATTTCTGGCAGACTGGGAAAAAAGGGCCAAATAAAGAAGAGCAGGATATCTTGGTTGTGCGGCTGATACTATCATTCATTCTTGCCATAGCTTTGCTGCAGTCATTCTCCGAATCCCGGGCTGCAATGTATTCTTTTGTGGATGAATATGGCAGACTGCATTTTACCAACGTGCCGGCTGATCCACGATACAAGGAAGTTCCCGAATTTGAAAAGATTCGCGAGATTGCGGAACAGGTCCGCTTCAGCAGTTTCATCAATACAGCTGCCAAGCGTTATAACCTGGCACCTGAGTTAATACAGGCCATAATTAAAGTCGAATCGAGTTACAATCCTTTGGCCATTTCAGAAAAAGGGGCTATGGGACTTATGCAGCTCATGCCTGAAACTGCAAGGGAAATGCATGTTGCAGCTCCATTCGAGCCTGAGGATAACATAATGGGCGGCAGCCGTTATTTGCGTAAGTTGCTCGATTTGTTTGATGGAGACCTGCGGTTGGTTTTGGCTGCCTATAATGCCGGTCCGAACAGGATCCTGGGAAATGGCCACCGCATCCCCAGGATTCCTGAAACCGAACAGTATGTGGAAAAAGTACTGCGTGAATATGGCAAAATCAGGGAGAGCGCTATAGCAAGCCAATAGTATCAGAAAAATATATATGAAAAATATATACACTATCCCAAATCTTCTCACGGCCTATCGATTTGCCATATCGCCCCTGTTGCTGCTTATGCTCCAGCCTGAAAGGGGCGACTTGTTGGGACTGCTTGCTTTTTTTCTTTTTCTGTCAGGGGCCCTGACTGACCTTGCGGATGGATACCTGGCGAGAAAACATAAGATAGAATCAGTCCTGGGCAAGCTCATGGATCCTTTGGCTGACAAGGTGCTGGTGGCGACACCGCTTATTATGCTCATTCCCCTGGGAAAGATCCCTGCCTGGGTGAGCCTGCTCATTATCGCCAGGGAATTGGCTGTAACCGGTTTACGGGGCCTGGCTGCAGCAACAGGGATCGTGGTTTCTGCCAGCGGACTTGGCAAACTGAAAAGTATATTCCAGTATACTGCCCTCTGTGTCTTGATCTTTCCCGCAGCCCTTCTGCCCATTCCTTTTCTGCATGATTTTGGCAGGATCATTCTTTACATCTCCCTGATTCTAACTCTCTGGTCAGGGTTTGATTATTTTGTAAAGCTGCAGAAAATATATCTGAATCCTCCGGAAGAATCGTGAACACCTTCCAGGTGAATGGTTCTATTAGACGCATGGGGAAAGCCCCTGTAGGAAAAGATTACAGGTTGACAGCGGAAGAGTTGTTGCGGTAAGAAATAAAAATTTGCCGGAGTGGTGAAACTGGTAGACGCACGGGACTCAAAATCCCGCGGAGGCAACTCCATGTCGGTTCGATTCCGACCTCCGGCACCATCTAATAGCAAGGGATTCAGCCTCATCGGCTGGGTCCCTTTTTTGTATTATGGAAAGTGCATGCTATATTTAGTCCCACCTTTTATTTGTTTAGAGAGGAATGTTAGCCATTTATAAAAACGGGAATGAAAGGGCAGAAGAATATTATTCTGTAGAATCGCACCCCCCCTCCGCCTTTTTGAGAATTCAGATAGCTTTTATATATCCCTCTCAGAATACGAACACATTTTCACAGGTTAATTTCAACAGCCCCCAACCTAGGAAAATAAAAAAATCCCTCCGTTTGGAATGGAACCAATTATCCCCCCCCTAAATATTCAAGATGCGAGAGAGCTAATGCCGTCAAGCGGTATAGGGGCATGGAGGGAGTCCCCACGGGGTGGGGGGTAGGGGTGATAAAAAAAAGATGAAACCATCTAGCAAAGAGGTGGGGGCAGGGATTGAATTTAGTCCACATGTTAACTGGACATCTTGACACATTAAGAATGATTCACGAGTCCAGGTTCATAGCAGCAATCCAACTCATGGCTATCTGCTAAATTCATTATGATTTATTTATTATGGGGTTCTTCTTTAAAATATCTGCCGCTGCTAGAAATGCTGCCTGAATAATCATATCTTCTGGAATTATCTCGAATGTATCTTGACCGATTGTAACTGTTCTGCATTCTGATTCTCCACAAACATCGCAACATTTACTTTGACCAACAGTAGCCCCAATCCATTGTTCCAAAGGTTTTTCATTTACCCAAATACGATTTGATTGGAGTGGGTCTTTTGAAAATATTGGAAAGTCAATATTTTCTTTCTGAAGAATAACTTCTATGTCAAGTACTGAGAATGACTCCTTTAGTTTTCTGTAAGCAGATTGAATTGAGTTTTGTGTGGACATGCACCTTGCGCAGGTCTGACCGTTTACATCTGTAAGTCGTTGCCAGCGAATAGTTACTGTTTTCATTATTTCTTCTGACCCATAAATAATTCCAAAAAATTTTGTGAATAGTGAGACACAGTACCTATATTATATAATAAGGTCACCATTTGTCATGTTGCAATGTTCCATAAGCTGGGCGTTATGAGATTATCAATAGTTATAATTACGGTATTTGTATGTATTATTTTCTTTTGTGGTTTGTCAAACAGTGCCCAACCGGATAAGGAAAGTGTTGTTGCTGATGAAGAAATTTCTATCCTGAGGTCTTTGTGGATAGGCTCAATACCACCATTGCCACACGATCCATCAAATAATGTTGATGACAATCCTTTGGCTGTTCAATTTGGTAAGAAACTTTTTTCAGATACCCACTTCAGTGCAAACGGAAAAATATCCTGCGCCACTTGTCACAAAACAGATGTAGCATTCTCAGATAACAAGCCTCTTGCGGAAGGTATGGGGACATCTACACGAAGAGGTATGCCGATTATTGGTGTGGCTTATTTCAAGTGGTTTTTCTGGGATGGTCGAGCAGACAGTTTGTGGTCTCAAGCACTAGGGCCATTCGAAAATCCGGTTGAACATGGAATCACCCGGTGCAGGGTCGTATTGCTGGTAAAAGAATATTACAGTCAAGAGTACGAGGAAATTTTTGGCCCTTTGCCTGATTTTGACGCACAAAACTGCCCAGAGAAAGCTTCACCTCTTCTTGATGACCCTAATTCCCAAAAGTTGTGGAATGATATGAAACCAGAAGATAGGGAATCGGCCAATCGTGTCTTTGCCAACATTGGAAAGGCAATAGCTGCCTTTGAAAGGTTAATACTACCGACCCCCTCACGTTTTGATCTATATGTTGAAGCCCTAATCAAAGGAGATGCTGAAAAAATAAAGAGTATTCTGGAGCCTGAGGAAATTGAAGGTATGCGTCTTTTTATCGGTCAGGGGAACTGTATCAAGTGCCACAAAGGCCCTCTCTTCTCAGATGATAAATTTCACAACCTTCAGATTCCTAGCAGGAGAGAAATACCATTTGATAGAGGCAGGGCCGATGGAATTGAGAAAGTCCTTGCCGATGAATTTAACTGCTATGGGAAGTATAGCGATGCAGAATCAGAGGAGTGTTTTGCCCTGAATATTATAGAATCTGATCCAGATAAATATATTGGTGCGTTTAAGACTCCAACCTTAAGAAATCTAGTAGAAAGGGCCCCGTATATGCATGCTGGGCAATTCAAGACTATTGCCAAAGTCTTGGCTTTTTACCAATATCCTTTTGATTTTAACCTGATGTCTGAGTTCGGGCATTCTACTCTTTCTGACAAAGAGTTGGGAAAAATTGAAGCTTTTCTCTATACCCTGAGCAGCCCCTTAAATTTTCCCTAAAATGCAAATCAATTGTGATGCTTTCGCATATTGGTAATCAAATGTAAAGTCCACATAGCTTGCCACCATCTATGGTTTTAGTAAGAAAAATCTGATTCAATATGTGTAGTGCATACCTTGGGATTTTAGGAACGATTCACAACCTTCGATTAATAGCAGATAGTTTTAAATAGGATCCTGGTGAATAGAGTTTAAAATTTTAATTAGTTTGCTAATCCAATACCCCTCCCAAAACACAATGACTTTATCTCAATATTTTTGCAATGTTAGAGGTGCTTATCCGGGAAAGTGCATCCACTACATTAGGATCATATAGTACCCCTCTGTTTTCTGAAACCTCACTTAAAGCAGCCTTAATTCCCAATTCTGGTCGATACGGGCGCTGAGAAGCCATAGCCTCCACAACATCTGCTACACAAAGAATCCTTGCTTCAAGAAGAATGTCATTACCTGAAAGACCTTGGGGATAGCCCGTGCCATTTATTTTTTCATGGTGCTGTAATATAATTTGGTCGATCGGCCAGGGAAATTCAATGCCGGCAATGATATCACAACCTACTTTGGGATGTGTCATTAAAAAGGCAAATTCGTATTCAGTCAATTTGGCTGGTTTGCTGAGAATTTCGATAGGAACGGATATTTTGCCGATGTCATGAATCTTCCCGGCCATAAGAATCCACTCTAAGTGATCCTGCGGGATGCTCATTTCCATTGCTATGATAACGGCAAGATTGGCTACCCGACGCTGATGGCCTGCAGTGTATGGGTCTTTATATTCAATTGTCCTTCCCATAGCCTGAATGACACCATACAAAGCCCCTTTCAACTTAGCAGTACGCTCTTCCACCTTTTGCTCAAGATTCTGCTGGTAATTTCGGTTAGCGATTTCCAGCTTCCGTCGACGCAACGCATTTTGGACACTAATGAGTAACTGCTTCTGTTTAAAAGGTTTTATAATATAACCATAGGCCCCTGCCTCTATGGCAGCATCTGTAATTTTAGGATCATCCACCTCAGAAACAATTATGACCGCCGTGTCTTCATACTTGGCCCCGATATGACTAGCTAATTCAATTCCAGACTCTTCTGACATTGTGACGTCACAGAGAACAAGATCAAAGGACTGATCATTAAGACATTCTCGAGCCTCCATTGCACTAGCAGCCAGGGTACAATCGTAGTCATTCATCTTTAGCATCCCTGCCAGTAAGCTCCGAATTTGATCTTTATCGTTTACTACTAAAATGTTCGCCATCTTCTCACCTTAACAATTATTTCATGCGAGTGGTAGTATGTCTCTGATTTTAAAGGGTGATGAATTGGGGGTAAACGGTTTTGCAATAAAATTGATTTCCGAAGAAGCGAATGTTTCCATGTGTAGTGGAAATGTTACATTTTTACAAGAAAAGACAAGGCAATATCCATGGCTATAACTAGAAATGAAAATAAGAATATAAATAAATAATTAATATTTTCAGGGGAAAGTTTTATAGAACTGAGAATTTAAACGATAACTTCTCGGTCAATTGTTGAAAGTGCCGAGCCAGATTTAATTTTTTCTATTAGATGAAATTCCCGAACAGCCCTTTTGTGTCTTATGGAAACCCTGTCTCTATAAAAGAAAAAAACGAAGTTGCCCAGTTCGCCAAAATACCTCACCGGTCTTACCCATGTTGGTTGCATTTGATCTATAACGATGAGTGCGCGAAAAGCAATTACAGTGGATAACCCCCAGAATAAAATAACCATATATTTTGTATGCTGGAGCTAGCGAGGTTTTTTCACTTTCCATAGAGTTTTTTTCTTCCTTAGACTTTTTATATAGTTAACATGTCTTGCCAAAATAGAATTTATTTTGCACCTCTTTCGAAGTTGGTATGTCTGATGGTAATTTTGACTACTCTATCGATCCATTTTCTTTTAACTGATAGGCATAGATACTTTGTATCAACCTTTTTCAGAAATTACTTCCAACCAGTTACAGTTATGTTGAATTTTTTATTCTTTTTTAATCATTTTTTTGATCCTAGTAGCTAAATGATTTAGAGAAACGGGCTTTGTCATATAATCATCGGCCCCAAGCTCAAGCCCAAGAATCCTGTCGTGCTGCTCGGCCTTTCCCGATAGCATAATTACTCTAATATTCTTTGTCTTTGAATTCTTCTTGAGATCTTTACATATGTCTCGGCCATCCTTGATGGGCATCATAATATCTAAAACAACAAGATCCGGCTGTTCGTTGTCAATGAGTTCTGAGGCTTCTTGGCCATTGTAAGCATGGATGATATCAAACTCAGAAGAGAGAACAACTGGAAGCAATTTATGTATTGCGGTTTCATCATCCGCTATGAGTATCTTCTTCTTTTTTCCCATCTCATAACTCTTTATTTTGTAAAAGAATCCTTGCCAGATTGTTTAATTTTGCTGTTGCCTTTAGGACTTAATACTTCCATATATTTCTTTAATATCAAAGTCAAACTATCTTTCCAAAATAGTAACTTTTTCAACCCAAAATCTGAGTTTCCATGTGCAGTGGTAACCTTGACTAACCATTCAATACATTGTCAGGCGTGTAGCAGAAACTGTTATTTGTAGGGATGGGAAAAATTTTACGACAAAGCAACCAAGAGCGCCAATAACCTTGACCTAAAGCTAACCTCGCTTCCCATTGTTTGGTTGGTTGACCCTATTGACCAGTATCTATGAAATGGTTTTGTATTGAACTACTCTTTAAATGATGTTTGAAGTATAAAGCCAAAATGAGGCGTCGGATTACTTATAATGATGTTTTCCCCGGTTGATTTTTTAATAACATACCCATCAAATATTTTTTCCTGCCCGCCTTGAAGATTGCCATATACTCTAATTTTCTCATCTTCAATCAGATTTAGTTTTTTGTTATCCGGCATCTCCGCTTTTACATATATTGCCCCAGAATAATCCGTTAAAGTAAAACCGCTTTTATCAATCTGAGAAACAGCACCTTCAATTGTAGTCACAGGCGGTAATGTCAGGTTATTAATAGACGTTGTTCCAGCACACCCATTTAATATAAATAATAACAAAATAAGCAGTGGCATAAAAACAATCTTCATTTTATTTTCTTTTTAATAAGAGCTGAATAAAAAATACTTTTTATGAAATGTTTCTCTAGAGAGTTATATCCATTCAACTATCAGGTAATATCTAAACTTTCCCAAAAGTTCGACTTTCTTGCCACAATGTTGCATCTGTGAGGGATAATTACCAGTTAAGAGGCCCACTTGCAATGACAACCCTAATAAAGAAGCTCCTCCGGTTGGAGAAGCTCAGGATGTGCGGTTTTATTAGGTCTGCATACCTTGCCGTTAAGCCTAAAATTTCACCTAATCAAGAAAGTTTAGCTTTCGAGTTCCTCAAAATCTTTTAACAGACCCAATTCCTTGCCAAGTTTCTCAAGGTCAACACCTGTTGTTGTTATCTTGTTTTGGTTAAATTCAATTATGAAATAGTCGCCGGTTCTTTTGTGTGACTGTTCATTCCTTGCTTTCTTTAAACCTACAATGTTTTTTGCCATTTTTTCCATGATTCTCTGGACTAATTCCCGTTCTGTAATTTTTACTATCATAAAATGCCCCCAGTATGAAGGTTTTAGCCTTTTTGTATGAGAACATCTTAAACAAAGATAAAAAATATAAGCAAATAAGAAAGTGCCGTATCATTAAGTCGGGTAAGTCTTGCTCTGCCTGCTTTCCCAGACATAATGCTAAATTTTATACCGTATTAGTTAAGTATTAATATGATATTTTTTAAAACCATTATTTTTTTATTTTATGATTAGCCCCTTTCTTATGAATCTATTTTTCTTGCCTTAATGTTGACTGTCGGATGGATAATTACCAGGTAACATGTCCAGTGGCAATCTTAACTCTTTCCAAGAAAGCGAGAAGTCAATATGTTGGCAAGATATGTTTAATTGACTTCAAACCTTTCTACTGCTACTTCGTGGCACTTGATTTAATTAATAAAAAATTTTATTAATTAGTTTTATATAATTTTATTACATAAAAACCTTCACAGGAACCTATTCCATTGAAGAGATTTTTATTGGTAATACCATTTTAAGGCTTCCTTGGGCGAAAAGTCCCCATGGAGGCTTTTTTTGTGTCTGAGTAAAGAGGAGTACTGCCGGAGTTATATTGAAGGGAACACTTGAGGGAGAGACACCATGAACAAAGTGCGATTGATAAAATTATTTATTATAACATTAGTACTTCTCTTTAGCTTCACAGCATTCGCAGAAAATTATGCAGGTTATGGGGATGAGCCGACACCTAGTAACTTCTTGGGTCAGAAGGAATATTCGCCCTACCTAGATATTGGTTATCCACAGCGTGTCTTCTTTGGTGACACCCATCTGCACACCGCTTATTCAACGGACGCCGGTATGGTCGGTAACCGACTCGGACCTGACGAGGCCTACCAGTTCGCCCGCGGCGAGATTGTTGTCTCCAGCATAGGTGTTCGCACCCGGTTACAGCGGCCTTATGATTTTCTGGTAGTGGCCGATCATGCGGAAAATCTGGGCTTGGCCACCATGATCGCTGAGAAAAACCCTGACCTTCTGAAGACGGACTTCGGCCGAGAGATTTCAGGGTTGGTATATGCAGGAAAGTACGGTGATGCTTATGCCCTGTGGGGAGATGGCATGGCCAAGAGAAAAGACCCACTGGCAGGGAACGACACCTTGACACGTACAATGTGGGAGCGGCTGACCGCTTCCGCAGAGCGCTTCAACGAGCCGGGCAAGTTCACGGCCCTGATCGGGTACGAGTGGACATCCAGCCCAGGCGGCAACAACCTGCACCGGAATGTCATCTTCCGCGACGGCAAGGCAAAGGCAGACATGATTATTCCCATGTCTAACTATGACTCGAGCGATCCAGAAGATTTGTGGAAATGGATGGCGGATTATGAAGCCAGGACAGGAGGGCAGGTATTGGCAATCCCGCATAATGGCAATCTATCCAACGGCCTCATGTTTGATGACGTGACCTTTACCGACAAGAAGCCATTTGATCGTGACTATGCTGAACGCCGCATGCTCTGGGAGCCGGTCTACGAGGTCACGCAGATGAAAGGCGATGGCGAGGCACACCCAGCCCTGTCGCCTAACGACGAGTTTGCGGACTACGGCACTTGGGACAAGGGCAGCTTCGGCCCTGAGCCCAAAACCAAAGATATGCTGCCGCGAGAATATGCCCGCGAGGCACTGAAACGCGGCCTGGTCTATGAGCAGAAAATGGGAGTGAATCCCTTCAAGTTCGGCATGATCGGTTCCACTGATTCCCACACATCTCTTGCCACGACCGAGGAGAACAACTATTTCGGCAAGGCCACACCCGGCGAACCCTCCGCCAAGCCAGAACGTTTCCAGGAAAAAATAACAGGATTCTTTCAGCAACCTGATGGCCCTGACATTACGATGCGCCATGTCCAGACACTGGCCTCAGGCCTGGCCGCTGTTTGGGCAACCGAAAATACCCGCGAAACCTTGTGGGATGCTTTGCAGCGCAAGGAAGTATACGCCACCACCGGCACGCGCATTATAGTCAGAGTTTTTGCAGGCTGGGATTTCGTTGCAGCTGATGTCCAGCGCCCGGATTTTGCAAGAATCGGATATGAGCGTGGAGTGCCCATGGGTGGCGATCTACGCAGAGCTCCTGATGGTAAAGCACCTGCCTTTATGATCCGTGCGCTGCGAGACGTGGACGGCGCCAATCTAGACCGGGTGCAAATCGTCAAAGGGTGGCTCGACAGCAAGGGAGATTTGCAGGAAAAAGTCTATGACGTAATGTGTTCTGACAATCGCAGCATTAACACCAAGGGGCAGTGTGACAAGCCTGTTGGTAATACGGTGGATGTTAAGACGGCCACCTATACGAACAGCATCGGTGATGCCCTAATGTTGGTCTACTGGAAAGACCCTGATTTCGATATAAAGCAGCGGGCGTTCTATTACGTCCGCGTGCTGGAAATTCCAACACCGAGGTGGACCACTTACGACGCAGCGTTCTTTGGTGTCGAATTGTCAAAGGATGTGCCACCAACCCACCAGGAGAGGGCCTATACATCACCGATCTGGTATACGCCGTAGAATATTGGTGATGAGAAATAATAGAGGCGGGGGCATTATTTGCCCCGTTTTTTTATGTCACAATTTTAAGTTGCTGCTATCAATCAA